>Ga0316601_100001433_pt1 | contig 11622 bp, 8 predicted proteins | sample OWC_soil_day5_no_FD_207663 | JGI IMG/M metagenome (GOLD analysis project Ga0316601, IMG submission 207663) | Wetland soil microbial communities from Old Woman Creek delta, Ohio, United States - OWC_soil_day5_noCT | ecosystem: Environmental > Terrestrial > Soil > Wetlands | place: USA: Ohio...
CCCAGCGCGGTCTCAGCAGCCTGACCGAGAGTGCGTTGGCGGGGATCCGCAAGATGCCGCCCCATGGCGCCAATCTGTCGCTGACGGATACCGAGATCAAGCGTGGCATCGCCTACATGGTCAACCAGTCAGGCGGCAAGTGGGTCGAGCCGACCAGTCGTACCGCCAAGCCGGCACCGAGGACCGGCCAGCAGATCGTGAATGCGCAATGCGTGAAGTGCCATGAAAAAGGTACGGGCGGCGCACCGAAGATCGGTGACCGCGAGGCGTGGATTCCGCGCCTGAAGAACGGCCTTGATCCGCTGGTGCAGTCGGCGGTCAACGGTCACGGTGGCATGCCGCCGCGTGGTGGCGCGGCAAATCTTTCCGACGCCGAGCTCAAGGACGCCATCACCTACATGTTCAACAAGGGTCGCGTTCCCGAAAGCACCGCCAAGTAATAACCGCGGTGGTTCGCGCGGGGACACCGCCTTGCGGTGGCGCTCGCTGGTGGCCGGCGAATGTGGCGGGCATTGTGACTCCTGCATGCGGGGGCCGGCGTTGCGATCGCTATGAGCAGACCTATTGATGCCGATGTGGTCGTGGTCGGCGGTGGCATCTCCGGCCTTGCCTGCGCGCTGGGCAGCGAACGGCAGGGTGCCCGGGTCATCGTGCTCGAAGCGGAGGCGCGAGTCGGCGGGTGCATCGGCAGCTTGCACGAGCAGGGGTGCCTGCTTGAATCCGGCCCCAACAGCGCGCTCGACACGACACCCCTGATCGGTTCGCTGCTCGATGCGCTGGAGATCGGCGCCGAGCGGCTCCCTGCGAGTCCCGCGGCCGCCAACCGCTATGTCGTCCGTAATGGCGCGCTGCATGCGCTGCCGCTGTCGCCGCTGGCATTCCTGGCGACGCCGCTGTTCTCGCTTCGCGCCAAGCTGCGCCTGCTGCGTGAGCCGTTCATTGCACCGGGCGCGCCGGGAGTGGAGGAATCGGTGGCCGATTTCGTGCGCCGCCGCCTCGGCCACGAATTTCTCGACTATGCGATCAACCCTTTCGTGGGCGGCGTCTATGCCGGCGATCCCCGCGCACTCAGTGTCGGCGCTGCATTTCCGCGGCTGCACGCGCTCGAACAGGCGCATGGCAGCCTGATCCGCGGCCAGCTGCGCGGCGCCCGTGCGCGACGGCACGATCCGGAAAAGTCCAGGCAGTCGGCGCCGATGTTCGCGTTTCGCGGCGGCATGCAGACGCTGACCGATGCGATGGCCAAGCGCCTCTCGCGGATCGAGACCGGCGCGCGGGTTACGCACATTGTGCCGGGAAGCGGCGGGTTTGCGCTGCAGGCAGCCGGCGCGGGCGGCCGCCGCACCTATCGCGCGCGCGCAGTGGTGCTGGCGGTCCCGGCCTGGACCGCCGCCGAACTGGTCGCACCGGTTGCGGCCGCCGCGGCAGAGGCACTGGCGGCGATCCCGTACCCGCCGGTCGCCGTGGTGCACAGCAGCTATCGCCGCGGCGCCATCGCGCATCCGCTGGACGGTTTCGGCATGCTGGTTCCCGAGCGGGAGGGCCGGCGGATACTGGGCACGATATTCTCGAGCACGCTGTTTGCCGGGCGCGCGCCGGAGGGGAGGTTACTGCTCACTACTTTCATCGGCGGGGCGCGTCAGCCGGGGCTGGCGCAGCTTGACGAACAGGAAATCGCCGGCATTGCGCAGACGGAACACGAGTTCCTGCTCGGCGCTGCGGGGCGACCCGAGTTTGTCCGGGTCCGGCGCTGGCCCCGGGCGATACCCCAGTACAACATCGGCCACGCGGCCCGCATCGGCGAGCTGGAGCAAGCGGAGCGCGGCTTTCCAGGCCTGTTCTTCTGCGCGAATTACCGCGGCGGTGTGTCCGTCGGCGACTGCATCAAATCCGCCGACCGGTCAGTTGGTGCAGTGACGGCATTCCTGCGCGGTGCATGAGTGATCGTAATGTGGTCTGCCTTGGGCTGGACTCAATTGATCGCAGGCCGGTTTTCTGGGGTTGTAAAAGGGCGTAAACTCGAAAAGCCTGAGTCAGATCGTTGGCAGTGCAGCGTCAGTTCGCTGCACGACCCGTTCGTCGAGGGATTCAGGGGTCATGCATTTCCAAGAACTTGCAGCGGTGATCGTCGTGGGTGTGGCTTGCGGCCCCGGTGCCCGTCCCGCCAAACAACAATAAACGAAAGTCGATTTCATGTGCGCTTCCGGACTTACCAAGCAACTCTTGGCAGTGGCCGTTTGGTGGTTTGCAGCAACCGGCAACGGACTGATGCCGGCCCTGGCGGCGGACGCCGGCGCCGGCAAGGCTGCCGAACAACCGGTGACTGAAAAACCCTCCAATGAGGCCTGTCTGGGTTGCCACGGCAATGAAGGCTTTGCCATGCCGGGAGCCAACGGTCAGCCGCGCTCGCTGCACGTGAAGCAGGAGAGATTCGGCGGCAGCGTGCATGGCAAGCGCCTGTGCGTCGAGTGCCATAAGGATATTACGGAGATTCCGCACCAGAAAACGGCGGCGCTCAAGGTTGGTTGCGTGGAGTGCCATCAGGACCTGTGGGATGCCGCCAAGAAGGACAACAAGGTCAAGGAGAACGCACGACTGGGAGTTGTGGTGCAGCAGATTGACCATTACATGAAATCAATTCATGCGCGGCCGAGCAAGGCGGATCAGTCGCGTACCAACGCGACCTGTTATAACTGCCACGACGCCCATTACATATACCCGAAAGGCAGCGAGCAGCGCGCGGAATGGCGGCTGAACATTCCGAACACCTGTGGTAATTGCCATGTCAAGGAACGCGCAGACTATGCAACCTCGGTCCACGGCAGGGAGGTGCTGGAGAATCGCAATCCGGTGGCGGCCGTATGTTCGGATTGCCACAGTACCCATGACGTCGAAGATCCCGCCCGCGATTCGACGCGGCTCGCCATCACCAAGAACTGCGGCAACTGCCACTCGGAAAACCTGAAGACCTATACCGAGACCTACCACGGCAAGATCAATACGCTGGGCTATGCGCATACCGCAAAATGCTTCGACTGCCATGGCAGCCACGGCATCCAGCGCGTCGCCGATCCGAAATCGTCGATGCATCCGACCAACCGCGTCGAGACCTGCCGGAAATGCCATCAGGACGCGACGCAGGGTTTTGCCACCTTCGAACCGCACGGCACGACGTCGGATTTCAGCCGCTATCCCTATATCTGGATCGCGTCGAAATTCATGATTGGCCTGCTTGCCGGCACCTTTGCCTTCTTCTGGACCCATACCGCGTTGTGGTTCTATCGCGAATACAAGGAGCGTCAGGAGCGCAAGTTGCGCCCGCATGTCAAGACCGACGAGTTGCTCGCAGGCAAGTATTACCGGCGTTTCCCGCTGATCTGGCGCATTGCCCATCTCACGTTCGCGGTGAGCCTGATGATATTGACCCTGACCGGCATGTCGGTGCTCTACGCCGACACCAGTTGGGCGCCGATTGTGCAGAATGCACTCGGCGGCCCCAAAGTGACGGCCGTCATCCATCGTGTATTCGCGACATTGTTTGCGACGGTGTTCGTCGGTCACATCATATATCTCGCGTTGCGGCTGGGCCGGCAATGGCGGACGTTCAACTGGTTCGGACCGGATTCCCTGGTGCCGCGCCTGCAGGACCTGTGGGACATCATCAACATGTTCAAGTGGTTCTTCGGCGTCGGTCCGCGCCCGACCTTCGACCGCTGGACCTACTGGGAGAAATTCGACTACTGGGCGCCGTTCTGGGGCGTCACCATCATCGGCTTGAGCGGCTTGATGCTGTGGTTCCCCGCGGTCACCGCATCGGTGCTGCCCGGCTGGGTGTTCAACGTCGCCACCATATTCCACGGCGAGGAAGCCCTGCTGGCGGCGTTGTTCCTGTTCACCGTGCACTTCTTCAACAACCATTTCCGGCCGGACAAGTTCCCGCTCGACGTCGTGATGTTCACCGGCACGATGCGGCTTGAAGAGTTCAAGCACGAGCACACCGTGGAGTACAACCGCCTGGTTGCCAGCGGAGAGCTTTCGAAATACCTGGTTGACGCGCCGTCCGAGCCGATGACGCGGGGTTCGAAAATCCTCGGCTTCACGCTCATTGCTTTCGGCCTGATCCTGCTGGCGATGGTGGTGTCGGGATTTGTCGGCAGCGTCATGGGCGGCCGGTGATTGCTGCGTATGCCGCAGCTCGCGTCGTGCCACCGGCGGTTGCGGACCGCGACCAGGGCATGGTGTAGCGGGAATCGCCGCGATGGGCATCGCGGCGACCGATTCTCCCGCATCCGGATGGCGTTGTCATGCCGCGGTGCGGGGACTTCTGCCGGTCGTGGATTCCGGCTGCGGGTGAAGGCGGCATAGAGATGAGGGTGGGCATGCTTCCGCAGACTCTCAAGTTCAAGGTTGGCTTCTACGTCGCGATCGCTCTGACGCTGGCCATGCTGCTGTTTACGCTGCTCGTCATCCGCCACCAGCGCAATGAGCTGCTGCGCGCGGCCGACCACCACGTCACCCATATCTCGGAAGTGATTGCCAGGAGCATGCGTTACGCCATGCTGCAGAATCGGCCCGACTACGTTTCCCGCGCCATCCAGGACCTCGGGCGCCAGGGGAATATCTCGAAGGTACGTCTTTTCAGCAAGGAAGGCCGCATCATCCATTCCACCTACCTGCCGGAAATCGGGCAGGTCGTGGATCGCAAGGCGGACGCCTGCATCCTGTGCCACCAGAGCGAAAAGCCGCTGGCGCATGTTCCCAGGGCCGAGCGGACGCGAATTTATGCCGCTCCGGACGGGCGCCGCCTGCTCGGCAGCATGGAGGTGATCCGCAACGAGCCTTCGTGCTACACGGCGTCCTGTCATGCGCACACCAGCGCGCAGACGGTGCTCGGCGTGCTGGACATCGTGTACTCGCTCGACGAAATCGACGCCACCATGAGGAAGAGCACCCTGTCCATCGCCTCCGCGTCCCTGGCATTCGTGCTCTTGGCGTCGGTGCTGGTCGGACTGTTCGTGCATCGCCTGATCTACAGGCCACTGCACGATCTGGAAGTCGGTGCGAAGCGTCTCGCCGCAGGCAATCTCGACGACACGATCCCTGTGCGCAGCGGCGACGAGTTCGGCGAACTGTCGGCGTCATTCAACGCGATGACCGCTGCACTCAGAAAATCCCAGCGGGAACTGCAGGAATGGGGCCATACGCTGGAGCAGAAAGTGGAGAAACGGACTCGCGAGCTGCGCATCGCGGAAGCCGAAGCGGCGCGCGGCGAAAAACTCGCATCGGTCGGACTGCTCGCGGCCGGCATTGCCCACGAGCTCAACAACCCGTTGACCGGCATCCTGACCTTTTCGCTGCTGCTGCGCAAGAAAATGGCGGACGGCAGCCCGGATGCCGAGGACCTGGATCTGGTGATCCGCGAGACCCGGCGTTGCGCGACGATCATCCGCCGGCTGCTGGACTTCGCTCGCGAGAAAACGCCGGAAAAGAAATTCGCCGATCTCAACGGGATTATCGAGGATACCGTGCGCATCATCGAGCGCCCGGCGCATCTGCGCGACATCGAGATCACGCTGGACCTCGATCCCGCGCTGCCCCGCGCCTGGGTCGATGCCGATCTCGTCAAGCAGGTCGTGATGAACATGCTGGTCAACGCGCAGCACGCGATCGAGGACAAGGGTGGTATCACGATCCGCACGCGCCGCCTGCCGCAGCCGAAGAGCCCGGAGCCCGGCGCGCCACCGGTGCCGATGGTCGAGATCTCGATCATCGACACCGGATGCGGGATACCCGAACAAAACCTGAAGCGGATCTTCGACCCCTTTTTTACCTCGAAGGAAGTCGGCAAAGGCACCGGGCTCGGACTCTCGGTGAGCCACGGCATCGTCCAGGCACACGGCGGCACTATCGAAGTCGAAAGCAAGGTCGGGGAGGGGGCCACGTTTCGTGTCTTTCTGCCGCTCGACCCGCCTCCGGGCGAGGCAGCCAATGCAAGCAGCGGGAGTAAGCAATGAGCGCCAGGGTGCTGATCGTTGATGACGAGGAAATCGTGGTCAGAAGCTGCCTTCGTATTCTGGAGGGCGGCGGTTATGAGCTTGAAGGAGTCCACAGCGGCGCCGAGGCATTGAGGAAAATCGAGGAACGGCATTACGACGTAATCATCCTCGACATCATGATGCCGCAGATGGACGGCCTGGAAGTACTGCAGCGGGTCAAGGAAACGCACCCCGATATCGACGTCATCATGATCACCGGGCTTTCCCAGATCGAGACCGCGGTGAAAGCGATGAAGCTCGGTGCCTTCGACTATCTGCCCAAGCCGTTCGATCCCGACGAGCTCACGCTCGTGGTAAGGCGCGCGCGTGAGCGGAGGCAGCTCATGCAGGAAAATCTCAATCTCAAACAGGAGCTGAGTTCCAAATACCGGTTCCAGAACATCATTGGGGCCAGCCCGCCGATGCAGCAGGTGTACCGGCTGATCGCGCAGTGCGCACCGACCAACAGCACCGTTCTTATTACCGGCGAGAGCGGCACCGGCAAGGAACTGATCGCCCGCGCCATCCACTTCAACAGCCTGCGCAAAGACAAGCCGTTTGTTGCGGTCGACTGCAACTCGCTCTCCGAAACCCTGCTCGAGAGCGAGCTGTTCGGTCATATCAAAGGTTCGTTTACCGGCGCCACCGGCAACAAGCGGGGGATGTTCGAGGTTGCGGAAGGCGGCACGCTGTTCCTGGACGAGATCGGGAACATCTCCTCGTCGACGCAGGCGAAACTGCTGCGTGTATTGCAGGAGCGCGAATTCAGGGCGGTCGGCGATACGCGCGTGCAAACCGCCAACATCCGGCTCCTGACCGCGACCAACAAGGACTTGAAGGCGATGGTCGCCGCAGGCACTTTTCGCGACGATCTGTACTACCGCATCAACGTGTTCCCGATCCGGATGCCGGCACTGCGCGAACGCCGGGATGATATTCCCGCGCTCGCATTCCATTTCCTCAACGAGTTCAGGCGTGAACTCGGCAAGGACGTGAGCGAATTCTCGGAGGACGCGATGAGCGCGCTGATGACTTACGACTGGCCGGGTAACGTGCGCGAACTTGAAAATACCGTGCACCGCGCGATGATCCTCGCCACCGGCAAGGTGATCCGCCAGGCACACCTTGCGAATATCGCCGGCACGCCGCTGCGGCACCATCTCGACGTTCCGAGGACCGGCGAAGAACTCAAACAGCTGAAGAAGGCGGCGCGCGAAAAATCGGTCGAGGACATCGAGAAGCTGTTCGTCATCGAGGCATTGAAGCGCAACGAGTGGAACGTTACCCGCAGCGCCGAGCAAACCGGGATGCAGCGCGCCAATTTTCAGGCGCTGATGAAAAAGCACGATATCCGTGTGCGCGGCACCGCGCACGATCCGGGCGAGCCCGGGTCTGCCTGACTGGCTTGTGGCTTGAGCCCGCCGCGCAACGGGCAGTCGTGCGTGGCCACCGCTTGTCCCCGGTCCGGGCGGCGCGACGGGCTACAGCGGTCGCTGCGACGCGTCCGCCGTTGACCGTGCACTGCCCTGCGCGGGTTCCTCGACTTCTTCGTAGCCTGTTACGAACATCGCCTTGTAATGCGCGGTCGGCGTATGTCCGAGGCTGCCCATGTAGACATGGAAGAAAATGAAAAACGTGAAAAAAATGAAGATCAGCACGTGCACGGTGGCTACGATCCGCACTCCGCCGAAGAATTCCACCGCACCGGGGAATCCTTGCACATCCCATAACAGGATTCCGGTGACGAACACCACTGGCACCAGGAGAAACATCACGACTTGGTACATCATGCTCTGCATCGGGTTGAACTTGTCGTAGGCGCTTACCTGGTGCGGATTGGGGCTGCCCTTGAAGATGCCGTAGCCGTAATACTGCAGTTGCCGGAAACTGTCCCGAAAATGCTTGGTCGGGCTGAGTTCCGGATGATAGACGCGGATCTTGTCCGAAAAAAGATAGAACAGCAGCCAGATGAAATAATTACAGATCAGGACCGCGCCGGTCCAGTTATGCACGGTAACCGCGGTGCGGAACGACAGCACGTCGATGAGCCCGAGGTAGCGGATCTGGATGCCGGTCAGAATCATGACGACGAAACCGATCGCATTGATCCAGTGCCAGATCCGGACCGGCAGCGGGTGTATGTATATTCTCTGCATTTTTTCTCCGGTTATTTCGGTTTTGGCGCATCGCCGTCGTCGCCACTGGCGCCCGGCGCACCGCTGGCCGCGTGCCGCGAAGCGGCGGCGGCCTGGTTTGCTGCTTCGAGCGCGAGCTGCCTCTGCACGAATCGTTTCATGATCTGGTGCCCGATCGGCACCGCGAGGCCGCCGAGGACGGCGAGAATGAAAAGGAGGTCCAGCACGCTGTTGCGGGTGCCGCCGACCGCGTAGAACTCGCGCAGCGATTCGACCGACAGCACAGAGTTCAGCACATCCTTGTGCGCGTTGTAACGCACCGGTTTACCCGCGGGGCTGGTGATGGAAACGGTGACGGTCTGGAACGGCTCGGCGCCGTGCTGATGGCAGCTGGCGCACTCCTTGATCGCGCGGGTCTTTTCCGACAGCTGGTGCGCCTCAGTGCCTACCCGCAATTCGATGCGGCCGCGCAGTGTCTTTGGCGGCAGCGTCGCATCCCCGTTGATCTGCGCCATCAGGTTGCGCAACTCGGTCGCGTCGAGCCCGTTGCCGTCGGTATCGGTGGCGCGCGCCAGTTTTTCGAACTCCGGCGCACCGTCCTTCTCCTCGACCCATTTCCTCGCGGCGCCGTCATACAGTCGCAGATCCACCATCCGTTTCGGCGCCGGTGCATGGCAGGCCGCGCATGACACAACCTCGAGGTGCAGCCCCGCGTTCGGCAGCCACTTCTGGTGGCCGCTCATGGCGGTCGCGTGGCACGCTACACAGGTGTCATAGGCGGTTTTCGGGAGTATGGCATGGGACCCATGGCAGTCGGTGCACACTGGTGCCCGCTCGTTGCCTGCCTTCAAACGTGCGGCGTGAATGCTCCCCTCGTACTGCCTGGATGCGTCGTCATGGCACCCGCGGCAGACCTCGACCATGGCGATCGAATAATCGCGCGCGCTCCGGATGGTTTTCGTGGTCTGCGGATGATTGTCGAGCTTGGTGTCCGCATGGCAGGCGGCGCACCCGAGGGGCAGATGGACCGATTTCGCAAAGGCGTCGCCGGGCACGTGCAGTGACAGCGTCGCGCCTGCGCCGAGATCCTTGGTCAGCCTTTCCTGTCCGTGGCAACCGAGGCAGGTCTTATCACCGTCGGAGAGGTCGCCCGCGGCGGCGGCCGGCACTGCGTGCGTCGCGCAAACCAGCGCGAGCACTGCCGCAAGTGCCGCCTGCGCGACGACGCCAGCGCAGCGCCGTTCAAACAATCTTCCCGCGAGGCTCCATCTTGTTATTGAGCTAGCCATCTGCATTCCCCGATTGCCCTGCTGCGGCTGAGACATGACCGGGCGGGCCGTCGAGCGAGGCCCCCCCAAGCGCTACCGATTCACGTGTGATTGTAGCGCTGCGCCGTTACTCCGTCCCGTACCGTTTCAGGATGGCCCGGCCGCCGATCCAGGCGAGCATCGCAGCGCCGATCCAGGGCAGCAGGAGCACGAACGCCAAGCCGACCAGCGGTCCCGCGACAACCATACCAACCCGCTTTATGGCCTCCGCCGTTGTTCGCACCACCGCGTACTTCGTCAGCGCCTTGCCGCCGATCCACGCTACCATGCCGAGACCGACGAACGGAAACGCGAGGACGTAGGCGAGACCGACAACCGGCGCGGCGAAGAACAGCGCAACGTTCTTCAGCGTGCGGCCGATGCCGTGGCCTTTCTCGTCCGCAACTGCCGGTGCGGCAACTGCAGGCGTTGGGGTCGCCGCCGGAGCTTCTGTGGCGGCGTGCTCGAGCAAGGCCTTTTCCGTTGTCCCCGCAATCATTTCGGGCGACAGCGGTTTTTGCAGGAAGCCGGAGACGCCCGCCGCTGCCGCGCGCGCTTCATTGTCCGCGGTGCCATACCCGGTGATGATCACCACCGGCAACCATGGCTGACGCGCTTTCACGCGCTCCGCGACTTCCAGCCCGCTCATTCCCGGCATCTTGATGTCGGTGAATACCAGGTCGTAGCTCTCGCTTGCGAGCTTGCTCAGCGCTTCTTCGCCATTGCGCGCGGTGATCACCGCGTAGCCCTTGCCGGATAGGACGCGGTCAAAACTCTTGCCGACCACCGGGTCGTCGTCCACCACCAGAATTTTCTTGAGAGTGCTCATGATGTTCTCCTTTGCTCAACAGGTTCGATTGCAGGTCTTTCAGTGGGGACCGGCGCGTGCGCTGATGCCCTCGTCTTGTCCTTTGGCGTCTCGGCGCAGCGACCACGTTTTCTGCCGCATCGCGCCGCTGGCGACGCGGATCACGTCGTCCGGATCAGCCGGCTTCGCGACGTAGTCGTAGGCGCCGAGCCTGATCGCCTCTTTGGCGGTCTCGATCGTCGGATACCCCGTGATCACCACCACTTCGCTGTCGGGCCATCTTTGCTTGATGGTCCGCAGCACCGTCATGCCGTCCATTCCCGGCATGCGCAGATCAAGCAGCACGACGTCGAAGGGATGAAGTTCCATTTCACGCAGTGCCTCGTCGCCGTTGAATACCGTTTTGACCTCGCAGTGCGGACCCGACAGCACCCGCAAGTGGCTCAGGCGGACGATTTCTTCGTCATCTACAACAAGTATTCTGGTTCTGGTATTCGCGCTCATCGCATCACCTCTGTTGTCTGGACCCGCCTGCCTATTTCGTTGTGCTCTTGCCTTGTTATAGGCATCAAGCATGCCAATGCGCGATGCCGGTCGCAGGGTGTGTCGATTTAGTGTTTATTTTCAATGATTTGCGCAAGTACTCCGGGTGCGCAATGGCCCTGCCCAACGGCCAGCGCGGGAGCACGAAGTACAAACTATTTATGGGCATGGGCCGTATGGAGGATTTTTTATCATTTTAAATCAATAACATACGAAATAAGCCGCAGTGCATGTTTTTGCTGTACAGCCGATAAGGCGAATCTCTTTCGCGGACCGATCGCGGGGGCGTGCAGGCGCCTCGACACGGAGAAAAACATGGATGCCCTGCTGCCGGTGTCTGCAGGCGGCGCGGGCTACGCGGTATGCCAAGGCAGGCTAATCATCGCCAAGGGGTAGATCAAAAAAGCGGCGCCGCAAGCGGCGCCGGAAATGACAAGTGCCTGGGGAAATTTCGTTCCCCCAGGCACCATCATTTTTGCTGCGATCGCCGGCCCCTTGTCATCCTGCGACAGTCCTGCCCCCGATCCACGCCAGCAGCGCAGCACCGGTCACGGGCAGCAAGATCACCAGCGCCAGCCCGAGCAGCGGTGCCAGGACGAGCATTCCGAGCCATTTGACGAACGCCGCGGTTTTCCTTGCCGCCGCATATTTGATCAGTGCTCGGGCCCCGATCCACACCGCAATGCCGAGACCGACGAACGGGAACGCGACGATGTAGGCGAGCCCGAAAAACGGTGCGGCCACGAAGAGCGCGATGCGTTTGAGGATTGCCAGACCGTCGGCACTGAGCTTGT
>Ga0316601_100001437_pt1 | contig 11606 bp, 11 predicted proteins | sample OWC_soil_day5_no_FD_207663 | JGI IMG/M metagenome (GOLD analysis project Ga0316601, IMG submission 207663) | Wetland soil microbial communities from Old Woman Creek delta, Ohio, United States - OWC_soil_day5_noCT | ecosystem: Environmental > Terrestrial > Soil > Wetlands | place: USA: Ohio...
ATAATCGCATTCCTCGCGCCGCACGGCCATCCGGCTTTGCCTTGGCGCGCGCCTCCCCCTTCCGAAAGCCCTCCCATGTCCCTGAAATGCGGCATCGTCGGCCTGCCCAACGTCGGCAAGTCGACCCTCTTCAACGCGCTGACCAAGGCCGGCATCGCCGCCGAGAACTACCCGTTCTGCACGATCGAGCCGAACGTCGGCATCGTCGAGGTGCCGGATCCGCGGCTGGCGGCGCTGGCGGCCATCGCCAAGCCAGAGAAGGTGATCCCCGCCACTGTCGAATTCGTCGACATCGCGGGGCTCGTGGCCGGCGCCAGCAAGGGCGAAGGCCTCGGCAACCAGTTCCTCGCCAACATCCGCGAGTGCGACGCAATCGCGCACATCGTCCGCTGCTTCGAGGACGAGAACGTGGTGCACGTCGCCGGCCGGGTCGACCCGGTCTCCGACATCGAGGTGATCGACACCGAACTGGCGCTGGCCGACCTGCAGACGGTCGACAAGCAACTGGCCAAATGGAGCAAGGTGGCCAAGAGCGGCGGTGACAAGGAGGCCAAGCGGCTGGTCGAAGCGCTGGAGAAGATCGCCCCGGCGCTGAACGAGGCCCGCCCCGTGCGCAGCGTCGATCTGTACGACGAGGAAAGGGCCGTTCTGCGGCCGCTGTTCCTGCTCACCGCCAAGCCGGCGATGTACGTCGCCAACGTCGAGGAGCACGGCTTCGAGAACAATCCGCTGCTGGACAAGGTGCGCGCCCATGCCGCCCGCGAAGGCGCGCCGGTGGTCGCGGTGTGCGCCAAGGTCGAGGCCGAGATCGCCGATCTGTCGGACGAGGACAAGGAGGTCTTCCTCGCCGACATGGGCATGCACGAGCCGGGACTGAACCGCGTCATTCGGGCCGGATACGAACTGCTCGGCCTGCTCACCTACTTCACGGCCGGGCCGAAGGAAGTGCGTGCGTGGACGGTCGTCAAGGGAGCGACCGCGCCGCAGGCGGCCGGCGTGATCCACACCGACTTCGAGAAGGGTTTCATCCGCGCCGAGACGATCGCATTCGACGACTACGTCGCCTGCAAGGGGGAGCACGGCGCCAAGGAAGCCGGCAAGATGCGCCTCGAAGGCAAGGACTACGTCGTCCGCGACGGCGACGTGATGCACTTCCGGTTCAACGTCTGAACGCCTCGCCGGTCGCCCGCGCGCCGGCGACGCGTGTTCGGTGGCATTCTTCAGGCCGGGCTCCCCGCCGGAGACCGAACGATCCGGCCCGGGGCCGGTCATCCTGCCCATGAACGAGTCCGCCGCCCGCCGCGTAGTTCTGCTTCGCGCCTTCGAGCGTGCGCCGCCGTCGGACGCCTGGAGCGACGACGATCGCGCCTGGGCCACACGCGCGGCCGCGCAGGTCGAAGGCGAGAACGCGACGGCCGACGCGTTCATTGCCCGACGTGGCGCGCTGGGCGTCGAGCGACTTGCCGAGCGCGACGCTCGTGTCCCGAAGCTGCTTGCCTCGGTGACCTGGCCCGCCTGGATCGGCTGGGTCGTGCCGCTGCTGGCTCTCGCCGCCGGCGCGGCCGCCGATTCCCTCGGCGCCGGAGCGCGGATCAACCTTCTGGCGCCGCCGCTGCTGGCCACGGTGGCCTGGAACCTGGCCGTGTACGCGGCGATCGTCGTCCGTGGCGCGTGGGGATTGTTCGATCGGCGTGCCCGCGATCTCGGGCCGGTCGCTCGGCTGTTCGCGAGGCTGGCGCAGGTCACGGGCAGCGCGCCGCGGCGGGCGGGAAGGATCGCTGCCGACTTCGTCGGCGACTGGGGCGGCACCAGCGCCACCCTGACGGCCGCCCGCATCGGCCGTGTCCTGCATGCGTCCGCAGCCGCTTTCGCCCTCGGGGCTGTGGCCGCGCTGTACCTGCGCGGCATCGCCTTCGAGTATCGCGCCGGCTGGGAGAGCACCTTTCTCGGCGCCCCGGCCGTGCAGGGACTGCTCGGTGCCGTGCTGGGCCCGGCGTCGGCGCTGACGGGGATCGCGCTGCCCGATACCGACGGCTACGACCGCCTGCGCTTTGCCGTGTCCGGTGGCGCCGAGGCGGCACCCTGGCTGCACCTGTACGCGGTGACGCTGGGTCTCGTCGTCGTGCTGCCCCGGATGTTGCTGGCGCTGGGCGACCGCTGGCTGGAGGCGCGGCTCGCTGCACGCCTTCCGCTGAAGCTGGACGAACCGTACTACCGCGGCCTGGTTCGCGCGCTGGACCAGAAGCCGATGGTCGTGTGCGTCGCCCCTTACGCGGCGCAGATCGCGCCCCAGGCCACGCTCAACCTCAACGCGCTGCTGGTGCAGGCCTTCGGCGCAAGGACGTCGGTCCGCGTGGCCCCCACCGTCGCGTTCGGCGCGGAGGACGACGCGGTCCTGGACCAGACGGCCAGCGAGGCGGCGCTGCTGACGCCGCTGTTTGCACTGACATCGACGCCGGAGACCGAGAACCACGGCGCCTTCATCGATCGTCTCCGCTCGACGGCCGGCGAGGCGAAGCTCGTCGTCGTCGTCGACGAGTCGGCGTTTCGCCGGCAGTTCGGCGCCGAAAGCGCACGGCTCGGCGAGCGGCGGGCACTGTGGCGCCGTTTCGCCGCCGATCGCGGCCTTCCTGCGGTGATCGTCGATCTCGAGCGGGCCGACCAGCCCGAAGCCCGTCGATCGCTGCAGGACCTGTTCGAAACGGCCACGACCGGATGAGCGGCGCGACGGGACAGCGCATCGCGCTGGCGCTGGTGTCGCACACCAACGTCGGCAAGACCACGCTGGCACGAACGCTGCTCGGGCGGGACGTCGGCACGGTGCGCGATGCGCCGCATGTGACCGAGGCGGCCGAACGCTTTGCGCTCGCGGAGACGGCGGAAGGCGATCGGCTGGAGCTTTGGGACACCCCCGGCTTCGGCGACAGCGTGCGGCTGGCGCGCCGTCTTGCGCAGCGCGGCAATCCCCTCGGGTGGTTCCTGACCGAGGTGTGGGACCGTTTCCGCGACCGCCCGTTCTGGTCGGCACAGCGTGCCCTCCGCGCCGTGCTCGACCACGCCGACGTGGTGCTGTACCTCGTCAACGCCGCGGAGCCGCCCGAGGACGCGGGCTACGTCGCGCCCGAACTGCACGTTCTGGAACTGATGGGCAAGCCGCTGCTGGTCCTGCTCAACCAGATGGGCCAACCGAAGCCCGCGCGCGAGGAAGCCGCGCAGATCGAGGCCTGGCGGCGGCACCTGGGCGCATTTGCTGGCGTGCGCGCGGTGCTGCCGCTCGACGCGTTCGCCCGATGCTGGGTGCAGGAGATCGCCCTGCTGGAGGCGGTGGGAGACGTACTGGCCGAGGACAGGCGGACGTCGTTTGCCCGGCTGGCGGCGGTCTGGCGCGAACGGCGCGAGGAGACCTTCGCGCAGTCGATGCAGGTGCTGGCGCAGCGACTGGCGCGCGCTGCGGTCGATCGCGAGCCCGTGCGCGATGCCGGGCTTCGCGGCCGGCTGCGCGAACTGGGCTCGGCCCTCGGCCTGCCTGGCGGCAGCGAGGCCACGCCGAAGCAGGTGGCGATGACCGCACTGGCAGAGCGACTGGATGCGGATGTCCGCAACGGCACCGACCGCCTGATCGCTCTGCACGGACTCGGCGGCCAGGCCCGCGATGAGATCCTGAAGCGTCTGGCGGACCACTACGCGGTCAGCGAGCGCGTCAGTGAAGGCAAGGCGGCACTGCTCGGCGGTGCCGTCACCGGAGCGCTGGCGGGCCTGAAGGCCGATCTCGCCACCGGCGGCCTCACGCTCGGCGGTGGCCTGCTCGTCGGCGGTGTGCTCGGTGCGCTCGGTGCGGCCGGCCTGGCGCGGGGGTACAACGTGATTCGCGGCTCGGAGCAGTCGGAAGTCACCTGGACGAATGCGGTGCTCGACGAACTCGCCGGCGCGGCGCTGCTCGCCTACTTGGCGGTGGCCCACTATGGTCGCGGTCGCGGCGACTGGGCGCCGTCGGAACATCCGGCGCACTGGCAGGCGGCGGTCGCCGCCGTCAGGCAGGAACGCCGCGCGGCCTGGGCGTCGCTATGGGCACAGCGGGACGGAACCGACCCCGCGCGACTGCAGCAGGCCTTGCAGACCGAATTCACCCTCGCCGCGCGGACGCTGCTGGCGCGCCTGTATCCGGACCTGCCCCCGGCCGCCCTGTCGCGCGAGCCGCGTTCCGGTTGAATTCTTGCCTCGAAGCGGCGCCGCGACCCGGGCCACGGTCACGTGCTCCCCGCCGGGACCAGGATCAGAAGCGGAATTCCGCCTCGAACTCGTCGCCGACGCGCACCGTGCTGCCGGCGCCCCGGACCACGATCGCGTTGACGCCGAACGTCACGCCCTCCGCGGTACTTCGCATCGCCGCCAGGAGGTCGGTCACGACCGCTGAATGCTCTCCAGTGGCCGGGTCGACGCCAGGCACCGAGCAGCGTGCGCAGGGTTTGACCGGGCGGATCTCGACCGGTCCGCGGCGCAGAGCCTTCAGATAGTCTTCCTCAAAGGCGGCGAGGCCGTCGAGCACGATGTTGGGCCGGAAGCGTGCCATCACCACCGGCCGTTCTCCTTGTCGCTGCAGGCGGGCATTCAGCGCCTCCAGCGACTCGCTACCGGTGACGAGCAGCGCAAAGGCATCGGCGAACTTGTACGGCGCGTCGACCTTGCCGGTGTAGCGGTGCGCAGCGAGCCGCCGGCCCTCGTAGTCGAAACGCACCAGTCGCGCCGCGACGCCGAGATAGCTGCTGACCCAGGCGTCGGCAATCTCCCCCTGCCTCACTGCCGATACGCGGTCGTCCCATACGCGCACCGTCACCACGTCGCCCTCGCAGGCGTACGGCACCTCGAGCCGCAGCATGCCCGGCGCCTTCAGCTGCAGATGATCGGCGGCCAGCCGGGTCTCGATCAGCGCCATCCTGGGGTGCTCGCGCTGCGACAGGAATTCGCCGTCGGCATCGACGATCATCCACTCCCGGTCGCCGATGCCATCGATGGCCGGGCCGGTTTCGGCGAGGATCGCTTCGCGCAGCGCGATGCCGCGACATCCCTTGACCGGGTACAGGTTCAGTTCGGCGATGCGGACATTCATTTCTTCGTCGATCCCTTCAGCACATCAGAGCGATTATGCTTTCGTGGTTTGACCGGGCGAGGTCGCCTTCCGCAGCGACGGCCAGGGGAGCCTGGCGCTATGACCGAAGAGCACATGGACGAGATGGCCGCAGTGTCGACAACGGGGGCGGCACCGGGCAACGCACCTGCCGTCGCGACGGCAACGCAAGGCCGGGCCGGGCCGGCGTTTCCTCCCCCGCTGGGCCTGTCGGCGCGCGATGCACAGTCGGCCACGCTGGAGGCGGCGCTGCTCGACAGCGCGCGGACCCTGCAGGGACTGCAGGAGCGCTTCGACGCCAGCGAAGGCGACATCCGCGACATGCTCGGCCGCTGCGACGCACTGCTGGCGCGCGCCGCCGACGCCGCGCGCGCCCAGCGCGCCTACGTTGCCTGGGATTGCCTGCAGCAGATCGAGCGCGAACGCGTGCTCGCCATGTCCGAGGACGAGCGGCGCACCGAACTGGCGCTGGTCCTCGCCGAGAGCCGCAGCCTGCTTGGCGGCTGGCGCCAGGAAGCGACCGAGGCCCTCGCGGCGAGCGCGCGCGGCCATGCGCCGAGCGTGGCGGTCCTGCAGGGACTCCTGCGCAACGTGCACGCGGCGCGTCAGGACCGCCGACACCGCGCCGAACTCGTGCGGCAGCAGTTGCCGGCGCTGGCAACGATGCTGATCGTCGCCGTCGCCTTCTTCGGCATTTGGGGACTGCTCGGCGGCTTCGACTGGCTGGCCCGGGACGACGTGGAAGTGACCGTCGGCATGATCCTCGTCTCCGGTGTGCTGATGGGCTACTTCGGCGGCCTGGTCAGCTTTGCCTTCAACTGGCTGCGCGCCGACCTGTCCGCTCGCAGCCCCGACCTGCGCACGCAGCGCTGGCTGAGTTTCTCGCGCCCCCTCATCGGCGCTGCCGTGGCCGTGCCGATCGTGTTGTTCGTCGAGGCGGGATTGATCAACCTCGGCCAGTTGTCCCCGGCGCTCGTGCTGGCGCTTTGCTTTGTGGGCGGTTTCAGCGAGCGCTGGTTCGTCGCCCGCATCGATCGCATCGCCACCGGTGCGCCGGGGCGCGGCTGATCGTCTGGCCGGCCAATGTGGCGGGACGCGGGCGCACCACGTTGAGGGCTCGCGACGGTTCTCCCGCGCTGCCTCGACGGCTTCAGCCATAGGTCGCCCGCCGCCACAGCGCCTCCAGCGGTCCCTCGCCGAAGCGCGCGATGCACGCGCGACTGACGGCGATCTGCACGAGGGCAATCACCAGCGCCAGCAGCGCCAGTACGGTTCGGCCGAGTTCGGCGCCGAGGCCGAAGCCCCATCCGGAGAGCAGCAGCCCCATGAGCAGCGATTGCGCCACGTAGTTGGTCAACGGCATGCGGCCCGCGGGCGCCAGCCAGACGATGAGGCGCCGCCCCGCCGGCGCCTGCTGCCAGCGGACGAACGCGGCCACGTAAAGTCCGGCCAGCGGCGCACTGATGCTCTGCAGGGCGGTGCCGACGGCGCCCGGATCGCCCGGCGAATCGCGCATCGTCTCGAAGTTGATCCACGCTCCCGCGACCGCAACCGGCAGCGCGAGCAGTCCGATCCGGCCCACCACGCGCCAGACCTGCGGATGACGCTCGGGCCGGGCCAGCCAGCCGAGCCGCCCGGCGATGGCGCCGAGCAGAAACAGGACCATGACCTGCGGTACGCCGAACAGTGCCGTCGAGCCGAGCACGCTCAGGAAGTCGCTGATTCTCGGCCCGACCTGCTCGAGGTAACTGCCCTGGGCATAGGCGGCCAGCCGTTCAAGGGCCCAGGCGGGGACGTTGGCCGGATCGTCCGCCGGCGGGAGTGCCTGCCGCAGACCTTCGACCAACATCATGCCGACAACGGTCAACAGAATGAAGGCGAGCCCCCAGCGACGCGTGGCGGCCACCAGCGCCGCCGGCCGCTGCCCGGCATGCCGCAGCAACAGGAAACCGACGAGCGCGTAGGCGGTGAGGATGTCGCCGAAGTACAGCAACGTCCCGTGGGACACTCCGGCGACCAGCAGGAACCCGAGCCGGCGGCGATACGCCGCCCGCGCCTCGGCAAGGGGAAGGCGCCGGCGCAGCGAACGCCACTGCATCGCAAAGCCGACGCCGAACAGGAAGGCGAAGATCGACAGGAACTTCATCGAGACGAAGGTGGCGGTCAGCAGGTAGACCGCCGCGTCGAGCGTGCCGGGCGGCGTGACGAAGAAGCCGAGAGGATCGCCGGCGCCCCAGACGAACGACTGGATGTTGACCTGCAGGATTCCGACGAGCGCGAAAGCCCGCAAGGCGTCGACGACCTCGATGCGGGCGCGGCTCAACGCGTCGACACCGTCTCTTTCTTCCTGCCGCTGCCTGCAGCAGCCGCGGCGGCGCCTTCGCGCTGGCGTAGCCCGGCCTTCTCCCGAATGATCACGGCCACCTGTTCGGCCGGACTCATCGCGTCTTCGCCCAGCAGGCGCCGCTGCGCCGCGCGCAGTTCGGCCGCGCGCTCGTCGCCGTTGTAACCCTCGAAGGCGCCCGGCAGCAGCCACGGCTTTGCCCCAGCGGAGGACTTGTTGGCCAGCGCCTCGAAGTGGCGCACCACGAATTCCTGCGCGAGCAGGCCCGCGCATCGCCCCGCAGCCGCGTCGCGCAGGGCGCGCATCGACATCGCGGCGCCCGCTCAGCCGGCCTCGGCGCGCCCCATCTGCGCCAGCTTCGCCTTCAGCCAGCGTTCCACCGACGGGAACACGAACTTGCTGACGTCGCCGCCCAGCATCGCGATCTCGCGCACGATGCTTCCCGAGATGAACTGGTACTGGTCCGACGGGGTCAGGAACATCGTCTCGACATCCGGCAGCAGGTAGCGGTTCATGCCGGCCAGCTGGAACTCGTACTCGAAGTCGCTGACCGCGCGCAGGCCGCGCACGATGACCCGCGCCTGGTGCTCGCGGACGAAGTCGCGCAGCAGGCCGCGGAACCCGGCCACCTCGACGTTGGGGTAGTGGCCGAGCACTTCGCGCGCGATCGACAGCCGTTCGTCGAAGGTGAAGAACGGGCCCTTGGTGCGACTGTCCGCCACACCGACCACCAGCTTGGGGAAGAGCCCGGCCGCACGGCGGACCAGATCCTCATGCCCGCGCGTCAGCGGGTCGAACGTGCCCGGGTATACCGCGACGACCATCGTCATCCCCTCGATGCCGGCGGCCTTCCCGCCCCGGCGCGGATTATTCAGGCAATGCGCGGCCGCAGCAAATGGAAGCACACGCGGCCGGCGCGCGCCGACCGCACCAGCTCGCACCGGTGCGCCGCGGCCTCGCTGGAGGCGATCGGCGCATCGCATTCCGCATAGATGAGTCCCTCGGCGGCCAGCAGCGGACCCGCCGCCGCGATCGCTGTCCAGAGCAGCCCGGCACCGAACGGCGGATCGAGCAGGACGATGTCGAAACTCGCCGCCGGGAGGCTGGCGGCCACGCGAAACGCGTCGCCGGCGATGATCTCCACCTGGCGTGCTGCCAGCCTCGCCTGCAGCGCCCGCAGTTGCCGCAGCAACTGTGGCTGCCGCTCGACCAGGACGACGCGGGCGGCACCTCGCGACGCCAGCTCGAAGCCCAGCGCGCCGCTGCCGGCGAACAGATCCAGCCCGCGCATCGCGTGCAGCTCCGGCCTCAGGTGCGCCAGCCAGTTGAACAGCGTCTCGCGCACCCGGTCCGGCGATGGCCGCAGGCCGGGCACGTCGGCGACGGGAATCGGCGTGCGCCGCCAGGCGCCGCCGATGATGCGCACCCGACGCGGCGGGGTGGTGGAGCCGGCGGCGGAACCCGATCGCGCGGTGCGTGCGCCTTGGCTCACTTAAACTCCGCCCCCTCCAGGATAACGGCAGGATTTTCGCAGAGCATGAGCGCAGAGAAGGACGGCTGGCTCGCAAGGCTGAAGAAGGGCCTCGAGCGCACGCGCGTGAACATCGTCGGTGTGTTCTCCGGCGGCGTGATCGACGACGCGCTCTTCGACGACCTCGAAGTCGCGCTGCTCGGCGCCGACTGCGGCTCGGCCACGACCGCGGAGTTGCTGGCCGCCCTTCGCGACCGGATCAAGCTCAAGGGCCTGAAGACGCCGGCCGACGTCCGCGACGCGCTGCGCGATGAACTGACCCGCCTGCTGGCGCCTTGCGAGGCCCGCATCGACCTCGACCGCCCCCGGCCGCTGGTGATGATGGTGGCCGGTGTCAACGGCGCCGGCAAGACCACTTCGATCGGCAAGCTGGCGCACTGGCTGGCCGACCAGCACCGGACCGTGCTGCTCGCCGCCGGCGACACCTTCCGCGCGGCGGCCCGCGAGCAGCTCGCCGTCTGGGGCCAGCGCAACGGCGTCGAGGTCATCGCGCAGAAGAGCGGCGACCCGGCGGCGGTCGTGTTCGACGCGGTCGCCGCCGCGCGCGCACGCGGGATCGACGTCCTGATCGCCGACACCGCGGGCCGCCTGCCGACGCAGTTGCACCTGATGGACGAACTGAAGCGGGTCAGGCGTTCGATCGGCAAATGCCAGGAAGGCGCGCCGCAGGAGGTGGTCCTGGTGCTCGACGGCACCAACGGGCAGAACGCGTTGACGCAGGTCCGTGCTTTCGACGAGGCCGTGGGCCTGACCGGGCTCATCATCACCAAGCTCGACGGTACGGCCAAGGGCGGCGTGCTGGCGGCCATCGCCCGCGAGCGGCGTGACAGGCCGCTGCCGATCTACTTCATCGGCGTCGGCGAAAAACTCGAGGACCTGCAGCCGTTCGTGGCCGACCGGTTCGCGGCGGCGCTGGTCGGCGCGGACTGATCGTTCGCGCCGGGCGCGATGTCTGCCTCAGGACTTGGGCTCGGGAGTTGCTGCCACGCCGGGCGCTGTGGTCGATCCCGGCGACGTCACGGTGCCGGACACCGCCTCGTTCGGCTTCGGCGGCGCCGGACGCCGGCCATCGACCACGTGCATGATCGCCAGCACCGGATGGCGCAGCATCATGCGCGGGCCAGCGTAACGCATCACGTCGCGCACCTGCTCGCGCTGGCGCCGGCCGTAGCAATGGATCCTGCAGTTGACGCAGGTCGGTTTGTCGCTGCCGTAGGGGCATAACGCCAGTCGTTTGGCGGCATAGTCGGCCAGCGCCGCGCATTCGGCGCACAGTCCTTCTTTGGTCCCGTGCCGATCAAGGCAGGCGATGCGCAGCATCGCCCTGATCGTCTTCAGTTCGCGCGCCAGCCGTTCGCTTGCCAGGCGCGCCGAGCGTTCGTCAGCGGTGTTTTCCATGCGCGGCATGGTGCCGGAACGACCGTTCACCGGACATGCGCTGCATCAATTCCGTCCACGGCAGGCGACGCGTCGCGCCCCCGAACTTGCGCTCATCCGGCTTTGCCCTCGATGACGTCGGTGTCGCGGACGCGGCTCGCGAGGCCGCTGTCACTGGCGGCCGATCGCGTCGCCGACATTGGCCGCGCCACGGCCGGCGCCGAGGGCAGCGACGCCGAGGACCTGCGCCGGTGCAACGCCCGGTCCTGCGAACGGCGAGCGGCGGGGCGCCTGAGGCAGCGCCAAGGCATTCGCGGCCAGGCAGGGTGCCGCGATGCCAGCCAGGCGACGCGCAGGTCCGTCCGATTCCCGACCAGTCCTGCAGGCGCGACTGCCTACAATCGGGTGCATGTTCGCCCGCTGTCCGGAGCCGCATGCAGCTTGCCGCCGTTGACCTTGGCTCGAACAGCTTCCGCCTGCAGATGGGCCGGGCGCAGGGCCGGCACATTGAGATGCAGGGCTACTGGAAGGAGACGGTTCGCCTCGCCGCGGGGGTCGACCCCGACCAGCGCATCTCCCGCAAGACCATCGACGCCGCATGCGAGTGCCTGGCGCGGATGAACGAGCGGTTGCGCGGCCTGCCGGCGGAGCAGGTGCGCGCCGTCGGCACGCAGACGCTGCGCGAGGCGCCGAACGCGGACGAATTCCTGCTCGAAGCGCAGCATGCGCTCGGCTACCCGATCGACGTCATCTCCGGTCGCGAGGAAGCGCGCCTGACCTTCGAGGGCTGCATGCATTCGGCACCGCCGTCGAAGGAGCCACGGCTGGTGGTCGACATCGGCGGGGCGTCGACCGAATTGATCGTCGGCCGCGGCTTCGAAGCCGGCGCCGCTGAATCCTTCAAGGTTGGCTGCGTCAACACGACGCTGCGCTTCTTTCGCGACGGCGTGCTCGACCGCGCCGCCTTCCGCAGAGCACAAGTGGCCGCCGCCGCCGAGATCGAGGAAGCCGTCAGCGTGTTCAGCCGCGCCAACTGGCACGAAGCCTTCGGCGCCAGCGGCACCGTCGGGGCGGCGGCGGAACTGATCCGTCAGGTCGAGTGGGGCGACGGCAGCGCGATCACGGCTGGGATGCTGCTGAACCTGCGCCAGTTCCTGATCGAGTACGGCGAAGTCCGCAGGCTGAAACTGCCCGGCATCAAGCCGGAACGGGCACAGGTCCTGGCCGGT
>Ga0316601_100001438_pt1 | contig 11606 bp, 7 predicted proteins | sample OWC_soil_day5_no_FD_207663 | JGI IMG/M metagenome (GOLD analysis project Ga0316601, IMG submission 207663) | Wetland soil microbial communities from Old Woman Creek delta, Ohio, United States - OWC_soil_day5_noCT | ecosystem: Environmental > Terrestrial > Soil > Wetlands | place: USA: Ohio...
CTGTCTTTCACCGGAGCCGAAGCATCCTTATAAACCTCTTTCTTGTTTCCATTAGAGAAAGAGCTGGTTAAAATTAACGTCATAACGGCTAAAAATATCTTTTTCATAATAATTATTTTTCGGTCTGTAATATCTATATACTTATCAACTGGAAAAAAGTGCATGAGAAATACCTATTATTACGTTAGCAAAAGTAAATATTGCGGCAATGGATTACAAATACAATTTTATCTATTAATAACACTTTATTATCCGACTAAAAATAAATAGAATTTTATTATTAATAAATGGAATAAACCATCAATAATTCCTCTATTTAAAAACCATTTAACGCTGCATTTTAAATTATAATGCGCGAATAATTTACAGCTAAATACCTTTCTACCAAAATATTAAGCTAATTAATTGAACCTTATTAACAGCTTTAAGCAAGTGGATTTAGCCAAATCACTCTATGATAAACCTCTATTTTTCATTATAGAATAACTAGTAAAGAGAAATAACCATCGATCACAACTAAAGAATAATATAATATTCCTGATAACTGATACTTTTGTATCACTTATAAGATAATACAGTGGATTAAAAGTAACAAAGGCTTCTTAATCACTTACAGGATAAAGAAGCCATTGAATATTAAGTATATAAGATGTTTATAGATTATCAAACTCTGGATTATTGTTTTTCCGCACAGCAATACATTCCATTTCGATAAGCCAGGTGGGCCGACAAACAGACGCCAATACATACTGTTTAGGAATCTCCGGGAATTGCTTATCAAGCATAAGCCTGACAACTTTATAATCTGCAGCATCGCGCAGATAAATGATAATTTGTGCTAAGTCCTGAAAACCAGAACCTCCCTCTTCCAACAGTTTTTCAACATTTTCGCACATCCGGCGAGTCTGAGACACAACATCTCCTTTGTGTAACACCTCACCTTTGTTGTCTATGCTAGCGGTTCCGCTTATATATAGTTGACATCTGTCTCCATATAATACACTGACACCTCTTTCAAAGGTTACGCCATATATAGCTGTAGGACTTAAATGGCTTAATGCGTAAAGGTATTTAATCTGACTTGGCTGCAATCCTTTTACAGCATAAGCATCTAATAAAACATGAATCTTTGGATTAGCATGTCGTCCTTCAATACCTGTACTGGCTATATAATGAGTATGCTCGGTAAGCCCCTGGTCCAGGAAATTATAGCGTCGGGCTTGTACCATACCGTCATAATTCACATCTACATTTTGCACAAAGAACCAGGTGCGAATACAATCTTTTTCTAATGTACACTCGCGTTGTTGCAATTCGGCCTCATAATTTTCCAATAAAGCATGAGTCTGTTCTTCAGAATTGCCCGAAGCAATTCCGGCACCAGCCGTCCAATGGTGTTTATACACAGGATTAGTATTGGTTGTTAAATAGCACCATAATGCAATTTTACTACCATCTAACGGAGGCTGCTGAAGAATAGAAGTAGCACACTCCGGAAACGATCTCAATTCCTCCTCCAATTGCTCACTCTGGTTTGCTGCATCACTAAGAAAATAGCGCTTCATAACCGGTTTAGCACCGATCAAAAGTTCATCATTCAGTATTTCGCTGTAAGCAGAATGCAAATTTCTTAACTGAGTTTCATAATTTAGCTCTCCTCCTTTAACATGAAACATGAGGTGATATTCCACCGTATGACCGGTTTCGCCAAAAGAAGAGAGTTCTACATTTACGTTGTAAGAAGAAAATGTATAAAACCTATATTTCATTTTTACTTTTTAATTTTTACTTGTGTTCGTTCTTTAGATGTAATACCTTTTTCCATCTCTTTAACATCCCATTTCACTGGTGAAGATACAAAATCGGGTACATTATACGAATAAACAGATTGATCATAATAACGGAAAGGATCTTCCTGGGGTAAAAGGAAAGGCTTGCTAACTTTTCCTTTATCGTCGATAGAAGCTATGTACAAACGAGTATACAACCCTCCGTCTCGGCGACTGCTGAATACAAACCAGTGAGAATTGCTACTCCAGTTATGATAACTTTCCGTATCATCACTATTCACCTCTTTAAGATCTTTTATACTACCATCGGCCAGATTGAGTAACCATAAATCGGCTTCCTTATGCCAGATTGAGAAATTCCCATAATCGGATAGCGTAAACATGATGTATTTTCCATCATAAGACGGACGAGGGAACGATATACTTTTGTTTATCTTATTTGCAGATACAAGGGTATCTATATGATCGCCAAAGGTTCCATTTTCAGGATTAAAAGATATACTACATAAGCTGTATTTTACATCTTTGTATTCTTTTGTCATTTCTTTCTTCTCTGCAGAACAGAAATATAATGTACGACCATCGGCTGAAAAAGCAGGGAAAGTCTCGAAAGAAGCAGTTTTTAAAAGATCGGGAGTTAATACCTGTTTTGTTTCCGGCTGATATACTATTATATCCGACTCCAAATCTACCACTTCAATGCGCTTATCCTTTGCAACATGAAATACCTGACGAGTTTTATTCACAGAATAAGCTACATATTTACCTGTTGGATGCCAGTAAGGATAAACAAAGGAACCAATGGTTTTATCTGTTTTTGTGTTTAGGAATTCAGCCTTACCATTGATATTCATATAAGTTGCTCCGTTACTTCCACGTAGATGCAAGCTGGAATGATCAGAATTCGTTTTATTAAAACTATGACAGTTTACGCAAGATCCAGTAACCAAAGTATTTTCATACAAGGCTGTCTGTTTATACGAAGCTAACTCACGTTGATAAATTCCCATCTTGCTATACACTTCATATCCGGGAGCAACAAGTCGGTATACTAAACCATAGTCAATTGGATATTTACTAATATAGATTGGAAATGATTTATATTGCTTCCAGTTTCCATTTTGTTTCAGACAAACGGTTATCAGAAGACTATCTCCCTTATTACTTTCCAACAAACTCTTCCATTCTGAAGAAGAGAAAGATACAGCATCGCCATTTACATGTATTTCGTTACCTTTCTTTCCTTTTACTACAACATCTACTCTATCAAACGTTTCATCAGGGAATGAGAAATTCAGAGGAGCAATAGTAGCTGGTACAGTTACACCAACATAATCAGGATAAATAGGAGGAAATTTATCTATTTTAGAAGGTGATTGAACTTGATTATTACAAGAAATCATCGCTATTCCAATTAGCAAAAGACTTAATATTTGTTTCATTATTTTCATAATTTCTTAGTTCCAAAGTGTAAATAATACCAATACGTATCACCAAAGCGTTCTTTTAATATTGGTTCAGCACTTTTATCCTGCATATAAATAGGAGCATATTCTAACAAACGCTCTGTAACTTGTTCAGAAATAGGCCATGGAGCTCTTTCCTTTAATGGGTGATGCTTTAAACTCCAGATAAACAATAATGCTTCCTGATAACTTTTCGGTATTTGCTGATAACCAACATCTTTTCCTAATGGATAATAATTAAAGAAGCGATCCAGATTTTTGCTAAGCAAAGTGCAAGCCATTAAATACTCATAGGCCATGCGATTGCTCTTATTTTGCTTGAATAATATTTCCAGCATTACATCAAGTTGGTCTTCACTATAAAGAAAATCATCTTTGTAACGTAACTGCCTTAATTGTCCCCACTCGGGATGAGCATTAATACGACTTTCGTTATTTAAAAAAGTCAATGTTTCAGTTGCCCAATCACTATAAAACAGTGTATGCTGGAGAGCTCTCAGATATTTAGCCGCAACTTTATATTGTCCGTTAATTAAGTTTGTTTCAGCCAGGCGTTTATAGCATCGGGCACTCTTCTGATAATCAGGAATTGACTCCATTGCCTCAAAAACTAAACGTTGAGATGAGTTTATCATACCCAAATGATAGTAAATTTCACTGGTAGGGAGCGGAGATGTAAAATCAGATTCAAAAGGAGGAATTAATCCTTGTACTCCGTTTTGATAATAACAAAACATTTTATCGGCCAATTGTCCAGTCTTTGACAATGCTAAATTTAAACAAGCAACCGACATCGGGGCAGTTGGTACTTTTTTATCTGCCATAGCTATTACTTTATCCCATTCCTGCATCCTGACGTGATGATCATATCCCATTATCTCCTCTTTGTCCCAATCGGCCGTATTTTTTATAAAGTAACCTCCACCAATTACTAACACCAATACTTGAAACGCAATCAGTGCAAAATACTTTTTCAATAAAACTGTTTTTGGTAAGAAGCGAGGCAATATGGAAATAGCAACAGTAAGCAAGCATATAATAATTTCTCCGTAAGGAGAAATATTGGGAAAACGATAGAATCCAATCCCTAGCCATAAGCGTTCCAATGGATATTGGTAAAAGTTCTTAGAGACTATCGGAGAACAGATTACAAATAATACAGAGCCTAAAACCATAATCCACCAACGAATATCAATCTTTTGATCCCAGTAAAAGATTTCTAGCAGAATCATAAACAAAGCAAAAAGCCAGAAACAACCACTACAAAGAATATATAGTACAGGAGTAAGAACGATCGTGAATATCAAACGAATTGAACGAGACGGTATTGTGGTACAAATAATAACCATAGCCAGAACCATTATTAGTAAAAGCAATCCTGACAGCATATAATTCTCATCACATAACAAAACCCAGTAAACAATGGAAGGTAATAACGTTAATGGATAATATGCATTATTAAAACCAAACTTCTTTGTTAACCAGACAATCTCCCTCTGAAGTAAAACTAGCAAGAATGCAATAACAAGCGCACCCAACCAGGCATAATAGAAGAACTGAACAAAGAAATTTCCTAAATATATGGCTAGTCCACCAGGCAGCGACACTCTATCAATAAAATAATCTTTAGTAAACAGAAACATCTGAAACTGCTCCTGATATTGAACATGAAAAGGATAATAGAAATTAAAGAAAATAAATACACATATTCCCAATAATATGGATAATAGGAGATTGCTCCTTTTTATGTGAATGTTTAATACTTCTTTCATCGTGTTTTATTTAAAAGGTTCAGCAGGATAGTTCTTATAATAAGATTTTATGGTCAAAGCATCCAATGGGTATGTTTATGTTTAAAACTTAAATGTAAATAGATCTAAAGTGTTGCGTTGTGAATAACTTCTGTATCATGTATCAGTGTCTAATCTTTTATTTATTAGTTTCACCAACCATCTTTTTTATAAAGGTGCCAACCGTATTATTTCCTTGTTCTTTGAGAAAGCGTTCGTTATAGACACGTTCACGTTCCTGCAATGTATCCTTTTGAGCAATCCAACGAAGAGAATCTTTTCCTGATACCATTTGCAATCCATTTCTAATAAAATTATAAGCAGCCATGTTCTTCTCTTTTTCTTCTTTCCACAATTGCAACGCATCATTCTGAGGAGTTCCATGAGCAGAACTAGGTGAATTAAGAACAACCTTAATGTCGCCAGGTTCCATAACAACCAGCAATTCTTGTAATGATAAACGTAAAATAGGCCTAGTGCGAATTATAGCCATTCGCTCTATATCTCCTTTAAAAGTAAACGAAGCATTCTTTATTTTGGTTGAATCAACATTTGAAGAATTAGCTCCCTCGACAGGAACCAGGTAAATCCATTCTCCATCATATTTTGTTGATGGTACTGTACCTTCTATCGTAAATTTATTATGATCTGATTTGCAACCGGTAAGACAAGCTAAAAGGAGTAATGAGTATAGTGTTTTCTTAAGCATTTTTATTCTCGATTAATAATATTACAAATATAACAAATTGTTTGAAAAACCGGACTTTGATAAAGCCTAATTCCTCCTATTTCAGTAAAATTTGCACAGACATGCGCTAAGAAATAAAACATCGAGCATGTGCATTATATATAGATCTTTTATAAAATAGTTATTTACAAAAAGATATCATCGTATTATAAGTCTATTTTATAAAATCAGGTATTAAGGAAGAAATAATTCAAACATAAAAATTGGGCGAAACATTTAATAAGTTCCGCCCAATATATAAATTCAAATTTACTAAGATCTAACTAAGGAACATTCTATTTTGCTCTGAAACACCAGAACCAACAGCCTTCCCAAGATTTAACTGTTTTAGTTTCCTTACAAGCTAAATATAAATGCTGAGCATCTAATTTCAGAATATCATATTCGTTAATTACAGCATTTCCTTCGTTAGGTTGAATACCTAAAAGAACATTTACACTTTTAGTATATAGTTTACCAATAGCCCAAACATTACCGTTATCATCCTTAGTTTTTTTAGACATATCAAAAGTAAATGAACCTGAAGTACCATCACTCTTTGTTATCTTAGCACCCTTAAGAGAGAAAAGCATAGACCCATTCTTTCCATCACCAGGATATCCTTTTTGAACTGCTTGTTCCTGAATAGCGTCCATATTACATGTCCACCATCCTGGAGTTGTGTTACCCAAGTAACCACCATTACCCCAAGGAGTTCCCTGTACATCATCCCAAACCCATGTTTTAGTTCCTTTATCTCCGCAGAGCAAAGCATACTCAGGTTCTACATCATACAATTTGTCAACATGAACGGTTATTGTCTTTGTTATTATAGTACCATCAGGATTCATGCCACTGTATACAATATCATTATCACCAGCCATCATCACCTTAACAGTTCCTTTGGTATTTGTTAATATACCAAAACCATAATCCCAGGAAGAAAGGCAAGAATTACCTTCACTATTCAATTCGATATAGTTTGATTTTACACCGTCTTTAACAACTGGTATTGCTGAAATATTCAACTGCTCAGCAGTAATAGCTCCGGTCATCGTATCACGGTCTTCAATGGGGTCGCAAGCAAACAACATTGTAGCTCCCACAAGCATTGAAAATATAATTGACTTTTTCATTCTTATTACTATTTAATAATTTATATTAGTTATTCCAGCTTGAGAAGTTAGCCGTTTCATCCCAGCCTGCATTTTGTTTCAATGCTCCGTTAGATAAATCTATTTCTGTTTTTGGAATCGGGAAGAATCCTCTTGTTGCCTTGTAGCGAGCCACATATCCGACACCTTGATCTTTCATGGTAATTTTCTGCCCTTTATTCCAGATCTCCTGACCAACTTGTTTTGCTAAATCAGTTTCAGCCTCATGCCAACGACGCATATCACCCCAACGAAGACCTTCGAAAGCTAATTCATAACGACGTTCCTTTTTCAACGCATCTAAAGAATAAGCAACAGCAGGAAGTCCTACACGTGCACGAACCTTATTCATACCATTAGCAGTGCCAGTCAATTCAGAATGCATCAGTAATACATCAGCAAAACGAATCAAATTTAAATCCTGAGCGTTAGATACCTGGAAATGACCAGTTGAAGTACCATCACCATAATAATCTTTTGTAGAACAGAAACTAGGATAATCTTTACCATCTGAAATTGCACGAGTTGCTACAATTTTAGATTGCCACAAGCCTGTTTCTTCCATCTGTGCATCACGACCATATTGGAAATTATCTTTTACCTGATAAATGGAACCTTTACGACGGATAGTATCATTTGGTTCTTCAGTTTTCCAGTCATTCCATAAATTGGCAGCTACAGGACCTTGTCCCCATCCCTGACCAATAGGATAAGTACCATCTAATCCATAGTCAGTACTTTGATCACGAATACCAAAATATAGCGCATATTGGTTAGAGAAACCTAATTTATCGCCAACCCATGCAGATAAGTAAGAGAATTTAAGAGCAAAAACCTGTTCTGGATTCTCACCGTCTTTTAACCATGTTGGAGCATCTTTTTGATATTTTGAGTTCTTCTTTGTAACAGAATTTGTGTAAGGCCACAAACTACGGAAATCAGGAGCAAGACTATGTCCGGAATTAGCAATACAATCATTCAGTCCAGTAATCACAAAATCCTTTGTCAATTTGCTACCATCAGTTAATGGAAGAGCATCTTTCTGGTAAAAACCAGTATAGAACAAATAAACACGAGCAAGTAATGCTTCGGCTGCCCAGCGTGTTGCAGTTCCAGAAGTTACTTCATTCCATTTATGAGCCGGCATAATTTCAACAGCTTTTTTCAAGTCGGAAGCAATGTGTGCATAAATACTATCAGCAGGCATCTGAGTTGGAGCAACCTGTGCTTGTGAAACATTTTCAGGAGCTGCAGAAATCAAAGGCACATTTTCGAACATTTGTGTTAATTCAAAATAGAAATATGCACGTAAGAAAAGAGCTTCACCCTTCTTTTGATTTCTGATAGTCTCATCAGCAACATTATCAAGATTTGCCAAAGCCATGTTTGCACGGTTGATACCTTGATAACGTGCAGACCAAAAGTCAGCAAAAAGTGATTCACCATAATACATAAGGTGATCTGATGCCTGAGCATCTTTATCATTTTCTCCACCACCACCATAGCAATCATCTGAAGCCACTTGTGCTATATAGAAATAAGTCTTATTTACCCCCTTTTGAATAGCAATATTCATAGTTGCATAAATTGCTGTAATCATTTGGGTAGCATCTGTTTCATTCACAGGAAAATTTTCGGAATTCTTCTGTGTAAGGTTCTCTGTTGCTAAGAAGTCATTACAACTAGCAAACAAGAGAGCCGCTACTGCTAAATATAATATTTTTTTCATGCTATTATCTATTAAAATTTAAGATTAACACCAACCAAGAATGTTCTAGGACTAGGATAGAATCCTAAATCGATACCTGATACCCATGATTTATCGTATCCATAACCAATTTCCGGATCCATTCCTGAGTAACCAGTGAAGGTATAAAGATTTTGAGCTGTAAAGAACAAACGAGCTTGTTGAAGTGGTAATTTAGTGAAAAGCTTTTTGAAATCATAACCAATAGTTACGTTTTGAATCTTCAAATAATCACCATCTTCAATATATATATCAGAAATCTTCTGCCAGTTAGTATGAGAACCAGAAGTTAAACGAGGTAATTTATTAGATGTACCTTCACCTGTCCAAGCTCCAAAAATGTCTGTTGTATAGTTTTCATTCTTACCAGATGCAAATGAACGATATGATTTAGCAATTTGCTGACCAAATGAACCGGAAGCAGCAATATTCAAATCGAAACCTTTATAGCTAAGATTAATACCTAGACCTAAAGTATAATCAGGATGAGGATCACCAATCATTGTTCTGTCACTATCATCAATTACACCATCTTTATTATAGTCAGTGAAAATAACATCACCTGGTTGCGCTCCAGCCAATACTCCTTTTCCTGCAGCTTTATATTCTGCTATCTGATCGTAATTTTGGAAAACGCCATCAGTTTTATATCCATAGAAGTAACCAATAGGCATACCTACCTGAGCACGATACATTTCATCAGTACCCTGACTTAATACGTTTGCATCACCATGGATAATTCCTTCAGAGTTTGCGATACGAGTTACCTTATTTTTATTTCTAGAAATATTCAGGTTAACTCCATATTTAAAATCTTTGCCAATTTTATCATTCCAGTTAAGAGCCAATTCAAAACCTTGGTTTTCAACATCACCACCATTAATATATGGAGCATTTAAACCGTAAGTAGAAAGAATAGGAGCTACAACCAACCAGTCTTTAGTAGTTTTCTTATACCAGTCGAAAGCTACGCCCAAACGAGTGTCGAAGAAACGAGCATCAAAACCTAAGTCAAGCTGTTCTGAAGTTTCCCAGGTTACATCAGGATTCTTGAGGATATTTGCATAACCACCTGTTGTCTGAGAAGATTTATCAGTACCAAAGTAATAACCGTTAGTTACATCAAAAGCAAAAGTAGTTAAGTATTGATACCCAGAAATGTTACAGTTACCATTCTGTCCCCAGCTACCACGAACTTTCAAGAAATCCATCCAATTTTTAGTTGATTCCATAAATGGTTCACTACTTACAACCCAACCTGCAGATACAGATGGGAAATATCCCCATTGATGACCTTTAGCAAAGTTTGAAGAACCATCGGCACGTAATGTAAATGAAGCCATGTACTTTTCTTTGTAGTCATAATTTACACGACCAAAGAAAGAAGCCAAAGAACCTTCACCCCAAGGGCTACTACCTGCAGTAATCTGATCTATCGCTGTTGGCTTAGTATTATCTACATATGCATTTTTCCAGGAACCCAGAAATAAAGTATTCTTTCCAGATGCACTAACATTATCACCCAATCCCCATCTTTCAGCAGATTGACCAACCATCATATCAAAAGTATGTTCGTTTAGAGTAAACTTATATGCCAATGTATTATCTAGTGTCCATGAAGCACCTAAACCTGCATTTTGACTTACAGTTTCTGTTGTAGTTTCATTTGTTGAACTTAATTTTTTTATTCTATCGTATGAACGATAAGTATTAGCACTCATCTTATATCCAAATTGAGATTTGAAAATTAAATTCTTAATTGGCTGTATTTGCACATAAGCACTAGCTTGCAAGTTGTGGCTCTTTGAAAGATTTAAGCCTTGGCTTGAAAGAGCTGTGTTAGCTATAGGGTTAGCTGCACTGGCATCATAATTCCATCCGTTTCTTTGTTTTGCATAGTAATCATAATAATCGCCATTTTCATCATATAAAGGCATTAATGGATTAGCTGTCAATAAACTGTGGATAGAGTTCCAATAAATATTACCAGTAGAAACACCTGATTTAGTAGTATAAGAGTAGTTCAATGTTTCACCAATCTTAATTGCATCAAAGTCTCTAACTTTCAAAAGAACATGATCTGAATTAACACGGGCAGTATAACGTCCATAATTAGATTCAACAGGTTTTCCAAAGATACCTTCCTGAGAAGCATAAGAGAAACCTAATGAGAACTTAGAAGCTTCGCCACCACCAGTAAGATTTATTGCATGATTCTGAACTGGAGCAGCCTTGTTATAAGATTCTTTCATCCAGTTTGTACCGTTCCATGTTCCATCTTCGATAGATTGTTTCAAAGCAGAAGGAAGTAAAGCCGACCAGTTATTACCAGGATTGCCTTCATTAAAGTTAATCATATCCTGAACAGCCATATATTCCTTAGCTGTTAATAGATCCGGCATTTTGTATGCATACTGTGAACCATAATAGCCATCGTATGAAACGGTAACCTTACCAGATTTACCTTGTTTTGTTGTTACAAGGATTACACCGTTTGCAGCACGTGCACCATAGATTGCTGCAGAAGCAGCATCTTTTAATACATCAATAGATTCAATATCAGAAGGATTTAAGTTATCAATACTACCACCAGCTACACCATCTATTACATATAGAGGAGATGAAGAACCAATAGTACCCAAACCACGAACGGTTACTTTAAATCCGTCACCCGGCTGACCCGAACTCTGAGTAATGTTAACACCTGGAGTCTGACTCTGTAAAGCAGTCAAAGCACTAGTTGTACTTAACTTCTGCAAGTCGTTTCCACTAACCTGAACTGTAGCACCGGTTACCAGTTTCTTTTTCTGAACACCATAACCAACTACAACCACCTCGTCAAGTAATTCAGAATTCTCTTCTATAACTACGTTGACTGATTTTTGATCACCTTTAACACGTAGCTCTACAGATTTGTAGCCTACACAAGAAA
>Ga0316601_100001439_pt1 | contig 11603 bp, 13 predicted proteins | sample OWC_soil_day5_no_FD_207663 | JGI IMG/M metagenome (GOLD analysis project Ga0316601, IMG submission 207663) | Wetland soil microbial communities from Old Woman Creek delta, Ohio, United States - OWC_soil_day5_noCT | ecosystem: Environmental > Terrestrial > Soil > Wetlands | place: USA: Ohio...
CATGTCGATGGGCTTTGCGCGAGGCGTGCCAGCGGAGGATCGCGGCGGTTTCCTTCCGCGTGAGCGGCCGCTCGCGGCAATGCTTGCGGCGCACGACACGGCGGGTGCAAAACCCGCGCATTTGCGAGCCCGGGTGCGCACGCGTCTTGCTCCGGCTTCTCCACATGAAAGCACTACGTCTCACAAGGTGGGGAGTGTCGGCCGAGCTCGTCGAGGCCGCGATCCCCGAACCGGGTCCCGGCCAGGTGGTGATCAAGATCGGCGGCGCCGGCGCGTGCCACTCCGATCTCCATCTGATGGACTGGCCGGAAGGCCAGCTGCCCTGGCAGCTCCCGTTCACCCTCGGCCACGAGAATGCCGGGTGGATCCAGAAGCTCGGCGCGGGCGTGACGGGATTTCGCGAAGGCGACGCGGTCCTCGGCTACGGCCCGTGGGGATGTGGCACGTGTCGGCCGTGCCGGCTCGGGCGCGAGAATTACTGCGACCACGCCGCCGAGATCGGGGCGATGGGTGGCGGGCTCGGGCGCGATGGCGGGATGGCCGAGTACATGCTCGTGCCGAGCGCGCGCTTCCTCGTCCCGCTCGGTGGGATCGATCCCGTCCAGGCCGCCCCGCTCGCGGACGCCGCGCTCACGCCGTATCACGCGATCCGGACCTCGCGCGATCGGCTGCCTCCGGGGGGCGTCGCCGTGGTGATCGGGGTCGGCGGGCTCGGTCAGATGGCGATCCAGTTGCTGCGCGTGACGACCGCCGCGCACATCGTCGCCGTCGACAAGGACCCCCAGCGGCTCGAGCTCGCCAAGCGGCTCGGGGCCGAGATCGGGATCCTGTCCGATGACGACGCGGTCGCCAAGATCCGGCGCGAGACCGGGGGCGCACACGTCGTCTACGACATGGTCGGCAACGACGCGACGCTCGCCATGGGAGCAAAGTCGCTGCGCGCCGAAGGCCGGCTCGTCATCATCGGGCTGGCGCTTGGCGCACTACCCGTCAACTTCTTCAGCATCCCGTCCGGCGCCCAGGTCGCCACGAGTTACTGGGGCACCGTCCCCGAGCTGATGGAGCTGGTCGAGCTGGCACGTTCGCAACGGATCCGCATGGAGGTCGAGACGTTCCCGCTCGACCGTGCACTCGAGGCGTACGCCAAGCTCCGGCGCGGCGAGATCCGCGGCCGGGCGGTGATCGTGCCGGGCCGCTGAGCGAAAATCTCGCGGAGCCGATGCGGCAGCGCGCAAGACCTGCGCGCCGGCTGCGTGGGAGGAGGCACGGCGCTGGCCTGGTTCGTGAAACGAGTAGGGTCATGAACCTCCCCCGCAACATCCTGGTCCCCATCGACTTCAGCGAGTACTCCGAGCAGGCGCTCGACTACGCGGTCGCGCTGGCGGACAAGCTGGATGCGAAGGTCCACGTGCTCAATGTCATCGGCGTCCCGGCCCTCGGAGTTCCGGAGCTCGGCATTGCCCTGACGGCCTCGGTGATCGATGGTCTCGTCCGCGAGCACCAGGAGGCGATCGACAAGCTCGCCGCGCCTCGGCGCGCCACGGGCAGGATCGGCGAGGTCATACTTCGCACCGGCGATGCGCGGGACGTGATCCTCCAGGCCCGCGAAGAGGTCGAGGCGGACATGATCGTGATGGGCACCCATGGCCGACGCGGCATCTCTCGCGCGCTGCTCGGCAGCGTCGCCGAGAGCGTGGTGCGCATGGCTCCGTGCCCGGTGTTGACGATCCGCGCACCCAAAGGAAAGCACCGATGAAGCGGATCCTCACCGCGCTCGATGGCTCGCCGCGAGCTCCGCTCGTCCTCAAGACCGCGGCGCGCCTCGCCGAGCTCACCGGCGCGAAGCTCGTCCTGTACCGCGCCCTCGTGGTCCCGCCCGAGATGCCGCGCGAGGTGTTCGCGATGACCGATGCCCGACTCGAGGACTTCCTGCGCCAGAACGCGCGCACCGAGCTCGAGCGCATCGCGAGCGAGGTCCGACCCGAGCTGGTCGAGACGTTCGCCACCACCTTCGCCTCGCCGTGGGATGGCATCTGCCAGGCCGGCCGCGAGTACGACGCCGATCTCATCATCGTCGGCTCGCACGGCTTCGGCGGGCTCGATCGGCTGCTCGGGACGACCGCGGCCAAGGTCGTCAACCATGCCGACCGCAACGTGATGGTCGTCCGCACCCCCCTATGAGGTGACCATGTTGATGCCCACGGTACATCGCTACATGACCTTCGATCCCTACACGGTCTCGCCGCGAGACCCGATGTCCGCGGCACACCACCTGATGCGGTTGCACAACATCCGACACCTCCCGGTGGTGGAGGACGGCAAGCTCGTCGGCATCCTGTCGGACCGCGACCTCCGGCTGGTCCCTGGTGCCAGCGCGGATCCGCACGAGACCACCGTCACCCAGGTCATGACGAAGAGCGTGTTCGCGGTGACACCGGAGACGCCGCTCGACGAGGCGGTCCAGCTCATGAACACCGCGCGCTGTGGCTCGCTGATCGTCATGGGCAAGACCGGGATCGCCGGCATCCTCACCGCCTCCGACGCGCTGGTCGCGCTGACGGAGTTGCTCCGCCGCGAAGCCGCGTAGCTATTGAATACACGTCGTGGCCGGACGTACAAACGGGCCATGAAGATCATATTCGCGACTGTCCTGCTATTCGGATTTTCCGGATCGGCGTATGCCGAGGACACGTGCTTCGAGGTCTCGAGCGATAGCAAGGTGTGGAGCAAGACCCCGGAAATGCTGTGCATCTCGCAGGTGAAGGATTCGGACTACACGCTCGCGCTCAGGACCGGCATCCCAGGCTCGCAGCAGGAGGTGCTGACGCTGCACTTCAACCTGATCAGCCGCGCGAAGTGCATCGACTGCAATCATGATGTGTTCGGCATCGCCAATCCGACCAACTCGGTCGCGAATGCGCTCGGCGTCAAGTTCGACGGCAAGCGCGACGTCAAGACGATGGAGGAAAAGGGCACCGTGAAGATCGGTGCCACGCGACTGTTCTATCGCGGCAAGGCCGGCGCAGCGGCCACGCCTCCTCCGGCAGCACCCAAGACCGCGCCCGCGGCGCCCGCCAAGACGTAGGCTCGCGGTGCCGGGGTCTCAGTAGACGAGGCGGTACTCGGGTGGGATCTGCTCCGCCGACTCGATCGCGAGGTCGAGGTCCCGCAGCAGGCCGTCGCGCAGCGCGTAGATCCAGCCGTGCACCGTCACCTTCTGTCCGCGCTGCCACGCATCCTGGATGATCGTGGTGTGGCAGACGTTGGCGACCTGCGCCTCGACGTTGAGCTCGGCGAGCCGGTTCGCGCGCGCGTCGGGATCGGCGATCGCCGCCAGCTCCTCGCGGTTCCACAGGTGGACGTCGCGGATGTGGCGCAACCAGTTGTCGATCAGGCCGAGCGGCTGGCTGGACATCGCCGCCCGCACGCCGCCGCAGCCATAGTGGCCGCACACGATCACGTGCCTCACCTTCAGCACGTCGACCGCGTACTGCAGCACCGACAGGCAGTTGACGTCGGTGTGCTCGACCAGGTTGCCGACGTTGCGATGGACGAACAGCTCGCCCGGCGCGCGCCCGATGATCTCGTTGGGCGGGAGCCGGCTATCGGAGCACCCGATCCACAGCAGCTCGGGGCTCTGCAGGGACTCGAGCCGTTTGAAGAAGTCGGGATCCTCGGCGGCGGTGGTCTCGGCCCACCGCCGATTCGCCGCAAAGCACTCTTCGAGCAGGGTCACGGGTGGCCATGTACCACAGGCCGAGCCCGAGCCGACCGAGGCTAGGGCGGGCAGGTCACCGACGACGGAGTCTTGGCGTGCACCCCGGTCGTCCACGCTTCGCAGGCGCCAGCGGCCCAGCTGGTACCGAGCGCGGTCAGCGGATCGTTGACCGCGCCGCAGGTGCAGGTGTTGCGCAGGACGTAGCCGTAGCCGTCCAGGTTGCGACCGGCCTGACAGATCTCGCGGTGGCAGTCGCGGGTGCAGTCGAGCGCGGGCGAGACCAGTCGCTGGAAGCTGTCCGCGGCCGCGATCTCGCGATCGAACCGGCCGTCGTAGTACTGGTGCAACGCGGCAGCGCGCGAGGTCCGGACCAGCACCGGCATCAGCCGGATGTAGTTCGTGCTGTCCCAGTAGCGCTGCGCGAGCAGGCCGGAGAGCTCCATTCGCCACTTGGCGGTGGCGGTCTGTCCGCCGATCTTGCCGAAGTACTGCCACGAGTCATTGAGCGCGTGGGCTTCCATCGCGCCCGATGAGTCGACGCCGATCAGCTTGAACGTCCGCGACAGCTCGGGGCCGGCCGCGCCGTAGCGCACGAAGCGGAGCTCGATGATCTTGTAGAGGTCGTCGTGCGACAGCGGCGTGTAGACGTCATCGCAGTCGGGACACAGCTCGAGCGCGCGCTCGAGCTGTGCTCGAAACCCCGGGGTCGAAGCCCGATACCAGAACTGCGACGCCATGATGTCGCTGGTCGCGGTCCGGGTGTAGGTCGAGGCGACCGCGGGCATCCATTCGGTCGGGTCGTAGCCGCGAAGGACCTCGACCGGATCGGTGGTCGAGGCGAACAGATCGGCGTTGTCGGTGTCGCTCGCGTAGGCGTCGGCGCCCGGGCGATCGAAGTTGTGCGGGTTGAAGTCGAAGTACTGGTGGTAGGTCTCGTTGGCGAGCCCGGCCGGCGGGGTCGGGAAATGGAGCGACTCGACCCAGTCCACCGTGATGGAGGGGGCCAGCTCCCAGCCGAAGTCCGCATTCGCCGGCAGGTACTGCCCGAAGAACTCGTCGTAGATCGCCTTGGCCGAGCGCGGATCGGACGCGGGCGGCAGCACCCGGGCCGGGCCGGGTGGCAGATCGAGGTGGCAGAGATCTGCGGGAACGCCGCCGTCGGGTCCGCCAGGTCCGTCGCCCTTGCCGCCCCCGTCGTCACCCGCTCCCCCGTCGTCACCCGGCCCACCCTCACCCGCGGTGGTCGAGGAACAGCCAAGGACCAGGCACAGGCCGAGCACATACTGGAGACGGTGGGACATGAGGCCTCGTCACTGCACCGGCAGTGGGTGCCGAACCTACCTCAGTTCGATGGCCTCCGTTCAACAATTCAAGCGCGATTATTCGTAGCGACCCTTACGTTCGAGATTCGGAGCCCCGGGCTCAGAGCGCCTGTGGGCAGCCCTGGGTCCTGCGGGCCCGAAACACCTGGAGGCAGGGATCCGGGTGCTCGTACTCGTACTCGCACCCGATCACGCCGCCGAGCGGGAGCTGATCGACCCGGCGGAGGACGTTCCGTGACGAGGCAAGGCAGGCTCGGGCCATGTCGCGATCGAACTCGTAGCACCGCTCGCTGGGTGCATCGGAGACATGGTGATCGCCAAAGTACCTGTCGCGCCCGTAGGGTTGCTCGCAGGTCGTCCGCATGAGGTTCCACATCACGGCATCGCTGCGTTGCCACGCTTCGCATTGCCGGGCATGGCAGGCCTTGGCGAGACCAAATGCGACATCGTCATAGTCGCGCTGAAAGGCGTCGCGCCCCGACACACATCCGGCCGTCGGCAGCAGCAGCGCAAGCACGGACGCCGGAAGGAACGCGTGGCTCATGGGGTCTTGGTGCTCATGGGGTCTTGGTGCTCACGGGGTCTTGGTGCTCACGGGGTCTTGGTGCTCACGGGGTCTTGGTGATCGAGTCGCAGGCGAAGTCATCGGCGGCGCCGGCACCTGCGACGTTGGTGACCGTCACTTCAGGGAGTGTGCCGGCGAGTCCCCAGGAGGTCACCGGATTGCTGCGTTCGGTCCCGGACACTGTCAGCCCCCACTCGATGGCTTGGCCGCCGACCCCTGGCACGAGGCTGGTCGATTGAGTCGTGACGGTGCCGGCGTCGGTCTTGGCCACGAGGGTATCGCCGCGCCGGCTGACCAGCAGGGCACCAGCGGAGCCAGTCGCCTCTTGAGTGAAGTGGTCCTCTCCGCCGGCAGCGGTCACCACGGCGTGGATCTCGCGAAGCACGAGGTTCGTTCCCTGGCCCTGGATCTCGTCGTAGAAGGCATCCTCGACGTACGCGGCGACCTCGGTGGTCGGCGCGCTTTTCGGTCGTGCCCAGAGCCGGATCGAAGTCGAAGCGCCCCCATCCTTGGCGAGCATCGAGGTCAGCGCGTCGAACGGCACCCTGATCTCGAAGTCTCCCGCCAACTCGGTCAAGCTGGTCAGCGTCGAGGCGTTCTTGGTGACTGCCAGGACCACCGCACCGCCGGCGACCGAGATGCCTGGTGCCCCTCCCGTGGTCAGTTGCCACCTGGGCGTGCAGGCGTCCGGGATCGGCGGAGCATCGGGCTGGGCGCCGACATCGTTGTTGGATGGCGACTCACCGATCGAACAGGCGATGAGTTGAGTGAAGAGCAGTGCCGCGAGTAACTTCATGGATGGCTCGCTGAGCGAACGACGTGCCAGTCGCTTGCCCTGCAACTTCGGATACTTCGAGATGCCCAGGGGACTCGCGACCTGACCCATCAAGTCGCCGGTACGTCTATCTGAGGTCTCATCACCCCGGCCGACGACTCGATCCATTCACGTGAATTCCAGTCATCTCGGTCGTCTTGAAGCTGGATCTCGGCTCTTCGTCGAGAGCGCCCCAGCAAGCGCTCACGCCGCGGTCGCGGTGCGGTGGACCACTTCCACGATGCGACCGTCGCGCAGCCGGATCTCGCGATGGGCGCGCGCCGCGAAGCTGGGCTCGTGGGTGACCATCACGACCGTCATCCCGTCGCGCACGAGCCCCTCGAAGATCTCCATCAGCTGCGCGCTCGCGGCCGTGTCGAGGTTGCCGGTCGGCTCGTCGGCGAGCAGGATGCTTGGACGGTGCGCGATCGCGCGCGCGATCGACACCCGCTGCTGCTGACCTCCGGACAGCTGGGTCGGTCGGCGCCCCAGCAGGTCGCCGAGCCCGAGCGAGCCCAGCGCAGCGGCCGCCCGGTCGCGGGCCTCGGCGCCCGGGATGTCGGCGCGCCGCAGCATCGGGATCAACACGTTCTCGACCGCCGAGAACTCGGGCAGCAGGAAGTGGAACTGGAACACGAACCCGAGCCGCTTGGCTCGCAACGCACCGCGCGCGAGGTCATCGAGGTGAGACGTCGCGATGCCCTCGATCAGCACCTCCCCGGCGGTCGGTCGATCGAGCGCGCCCAGCAGGTAGAGCAGCGTCGACTTCCCGGACCCGCTCGGACCCGTGATGCTGACGAACTCGCCGGGCGCGATCACCAGATCGAGATCGTGGAGGATCCGCGTGCGGACTTCCTCGCCGAGCTCGCGGACGAGCCCACGGGCCTCGAGCGCCGGGATCGGCACGGTCACGATCCCCTCAGCACGTCGACGGGCTCGACCCGGGACGCCCGCCACGCGGGGACCAGGCTCGCGAGCAGGCCGACCGCGACCGCGAACCCGAACGCGAGCAGGTACACGCTCGGCCGCTCGTAGATCGCGAAGGTCGATTTGCGGCTGAAGCCCATCCCCGAGGCGCTCTCCAGCCCGCGCAACATCCGCAGCACGAGGTGGCCCGCGCCGGCCCCGAGGACGGCCCCGAGGACCGCGATCACCGCACCCTCGCTGAGGAAGATCGTCAGGACATCGCGTGACGAGTAGCCGACACTCTTGAGCAACGCGATGTCGCGGCGCTTCTCGAGCACGATCATGATCTGGATCGACAGGATCCCGAACCCACCGACCAGCAGCACCGCGCCGATGATCATCCCGGTGATCATGTTCTGCTGATCGAACACGCCGAGCATGCTGGCATTGGTCTCCTGCCAGCTCTCGGCATCGTAGTGGAACAGGGTCTCGAGCCGGGCGGTCAGCTCGGGCGCCCGGTCCGGGTCGAGCAGGCGCACCTCGATCCGATCGATCGCATCGCCGCGGCCGAGGATCGTTTGCGCGAGCCGGGTCGGCACGTAGATCCGCCCCTTGTCGAGCACGGCGACGCCGGTCTCGAAGATCGCCACCACGCGGAGCACGACGCGTTCGCCGCGCGCCGAGGCGCACGACACGTTGTCGCCGACGCCCACTCCGAGCAGCTCGCCGAGCTGGTTGCCGATCATCGCGCCGTCGACGGTGCCCGCGAGCTCGTCGAACCCGCCGGCCACCACGTGACTGCGGAGCGGCGTGACGCGATCCTGGACCGTCGGATCGATGCCGCGCAGCTCGATCGGCATTTCCTTGTTGCCCGCCGAGGCGACCGCGCTACCGACCACCAGCGGCGCGACCTCCGAGACGCCTTCGAGCCGCGCGATCGCGCGCACCGTCTCGCTCGGTCGCACGATCCGGCGCTGCCGATCCGTGCTGGTCTGCCGCACGATGTGCGTCGCGCTCGGCCCTCCGAGCAGCTGATCGACGACCGGGCGCGTGTCGCCGAGGGTCGTATCGAACAGCACGGCGTGCGGGCTGATCTGCAGGATGGTGTCGAGGAACTTGGTCTGGAACCCGCGCATGATCCCGGTGATCGCCACGAGCGTGAGCACGCCCAGCATCACGCCGACCACCGCGATGCCGTTGAGCAGCTTGCGGTGCCACAGCTGGCGGCCGGCGATGAACAGCTGTGCCCTCACGGCACGTCCGCGCTCCTGGTCGTCGTGGTGAGCCGTGCGTGATCTGACAGCTTCCGGCCGCCCGGATCGACGATCGCCAGATCTCCCTCGGCCGCGCCGGCGATGACCTCGACCGAGGTCAGGTCCCGGATCCCGAGCGTCACGGGCCGGCGCACCGCGTGCCCATCGACGGCAAACCAGGCCTGGTCGCCCGACGTCCCCGGCGACCTGTCGAGCGCCTCGGTGGGCAGCAGCAGCGCGTCGTCCTTGCGCTGGACGATCACGTTGCCCTCTGCCGTCATCCCGACCCGCAGCCCCGGGATCGGCGCGTCGAGCCGGACCTTCACCGTGTAGGCGCGCCGCACCCGATCGGGCTCGGGCAGGATCTCGGCGACCTTGCCGGCGAACGCCCGGTTCGGGAACGCATAGAACGACAGCGCCACCACGGAGCCAGTCGGGCCGTCCTTGATCCGCGCGATGTCTGCCTCGTCGACGCGCAGCTCGACGAGCAGCTCGGAGGTGTCGGCGATCTCGAACAGCGCCTGGTTCTGCGTGACCACCTCGCCGAGCTCGACCGCCCGGCGCAGCACGATGCCGCCGATCGGCGAGACCACCGCGGCCTCGTCGGCCTCGCTCGCGAGCGACTTGACCTGGCTCGCGAGCTGGTCCCGCGTCGCGACGAGATCGACGCGCGTCGCGCGCAGCTGCGCCTCGGCCGACTGGACCTGCGCGTCGAGCTGGCTGACCCGGTAGCGGCTCGCATCGAGCTCCTGCTGCGGGATCGCGCCCGCGGTCGCCAGCTTGACGTTGCGGGCCAGCTCGATCCGCGCGAGCTCGAGCTGCGCGCGCAGCGCCCTGGCCTGGGCCTCGAGTGCGGTCAACGTGGGGGATCGGTTGCCCGCTTGCTGCCGCGCGCGCTCGAGCTGGGTCTCGCCCTGCGTGAGTGCGTAGCCCCGGACCGGGTTGTCGATCCGGGCCAGCAGCTGGCCGCGGGTGACCGGGTCGCCCTCGTGCACGAGCAGGGCCTCGACGTGCTCGGAGAGCCGGGACTTCACGATCACCCGCTCGCGCGGCTCGACGGTGCCGGTCGCGTAGACTGCCTCGACCGCGCGGCCGCGGATCACGCGCTCGACGGTCACGTCGTGCGGTCGCAGCCGGCGATACCCGACCACCCCGATGCCCAGGAGCAGGAGGGCTCCGAGGATGAACCAGCGACGCGAGTGGGTTCGGGTCATGTCAGCTCGGCGTCACGACAGCGCGACGATCCGCGCAAAGTCAGTCGCGGTGACGATCCCGACGGCCTCGCGCGCCTTGCACACGACCACGCGCCGGACATCGAGCTGCGCGACATGAGCCGCCGCGCGATGGAGCTTGATCTCCTCGGGCAGGCAGATCACCGCCGCGCTGTACACCGCTTCGACCGGCGTTCCGCGCGGCAGGTCGCGGCTCGCGAGCGCCTCGAGCTGACTGAACATCCCGATCGGCTGCCCCTCCTCGGTCACGATGAGCCCGGCGAGATGGGCGCGGTCGAGCAGCGCGACCGCCGAGCCGAGCGGGTCCCCGACGTCGATCGTCACCACGGGCACGGTCATCACCGACGACAGCGGCGTATCGATCCGCGTGTGGCGCACCGCCATCGCGAGGTCGATCGTGCAGAGGATGCCGACGAGCGAGCCCGCGTCGGTCACGAATACCCGGTGGATCTCGTGATCGATCATCATCCGCGCCGCGCGGCGCAGCGACGTCGTCGACGACACCTCGAACGGTTCGCGAGTCATGACCTCGCTCGCGCGCCGGGCCGGCAGCGGCATCGTGCGGTCGTGGGGACGCAGCCCTGCCTGGAGCAACCCGAGCTTGATGAGGTCGGTCCGGGTGACCACCCCGGCGAGCTTGCCGTCGCCATCGACGATCGGCACCCCGGAGATCCCGCGCTCGTGCATCACGCGCGCGATCTGATCGATCGACGTGCCGAGCTGGGCGGTCTCGAGGGAGTGGGTCATGTACGCGGTGACCGGGTCGTCGAAGTGATGACGCATCGTGCTAACGAGTTGCCAGACTCGTGCCGTCGCGACCTGCGCGGTGTGCGCGAGGGCACCGGTGTCGCCACGCAGGTCGTGCGCGCGTGGAAGGATTCCGCGAAACCCTTGCGCGTCATCCACCGCGAACCGGCGCCAGGCGGGGCACGATCCTTGCGACCGTCTCCCGCATGTGGACCGAGATAGGTGACTGGATCGAGCGTGCCCGGCGGCTGGTTCCGGCCGCGGATCGCAGGGTCCTGCTGTCGCCGCCGCGCCTGGCCGCGCGGTTCGCGAAGTTCGCGCTCCGCCGCTCGGTCGGGGTCGCGGGCCAGGCGACCGCGGATGACGTGCGTGCGAGGGACCCCGAGCTCGTCACCCTGCTGTGCGATCTGTGGCGGCTGCTTGGCACGTACTACTTCCGGGTCCGCACCTTGGGGGTGGAGCACGTCCCGCCGCGTGGCCCGGTGCTGCTGGTCGGCAATCACAGCGGAGGCCTGCTGCCGAGCGAGGGCTTCTTCATCGCGCTCGCGATCCACGATCACCTGGGCCCGGACCGCGCGATCTTCGCGCTCGCCCACGACTTTCTGTTCGAGGATCCGACGCTGCGGCGCTACGCGGCGCGCCTGGGGATGTTGCGCGCCGGTCACGAGAGCGCGCACCACGCGTTCGCCGCGGGAGGCTGCGTGCTCGTCTACCCGGGCTCTGACATGGACACGTTCCGGCCGTTCCGCGACCGCAACAAGGTCGTGCTCGGCGGCCGCCACGGGTTCCTCAAGCTCGCGCTGCGCGAGGGCGTGCCGATCGTGCCGGTGGTGACCGCGGGCACCCACGAGCAGTTCGTCGTGCTGTCACGCGGCGATCGGCTCGCGCGCCTGCTCCACGCCCATGCATGGGCGCGCACCGAGGTCCTGCCCATCGTGCTCTCCGTACCGTGGGGGCTGACCTCGGGGTTCTTGCCGTATCTCCCGCTCCCGACCCAGACCACCGTGTCGTTCCTGCCGGCGATGACCTGGCCCGGGCTCGATGCC
>Ga0316601_100001440_pt1 | contig 11599 bp, 9 predicted proteins | sample OWC_soil_day5_no_FD_207663 | JGI IMG/M metagenome (GOLD analysis project Ga0316601, IMG submission 207663) | Wetland soil microbial communities from Old Woman Creek delta, Ohio, United States - OWC_soil_day5_noCT | ecosystem: Environmental > Terrestrial > Soil > Wetlands | place: USA: Ohio...
GCGTCGCATCCTGGTGGACCGCGGCAATGGAAATACAGGCGGAATACGCAGAGATCGTCGTCTCCGCCGGAGCGGATAGCATGAGCCGTGTGGAGTTCTACATTCCGGGCGAATTCCTCAAGTGGGGGGTGGGGGGCAAAACAGATCCCAAGTGGGGATTTTTCCCAAGGCAGCACGGGAGTCTGAATCTGTGGGGTATTCCCTTGTATGATCGAATCCAGCGCGGCCGGCCGATGCACCAACCGATCGAGCGTTTCGGCGAGCTCAACTCCATGATGACCTGGGCGGAGACAGCTGCAAAAAACGAAAACATCAGCCGTTCGGAAGCAGATCACTGGTCGATTCGTTCCCATCAAAAAGCGATTGCCGCCATGGATTCGGGGAAATTCAAGGGGGAGATCGTCCCTGTGGCCGTTCCCGGGAAAGGCGGGGAAGTTTCATTTGATACGGATGAGACACCGCGTCGCGAGACAACGTTGGAACAGCTTGCCAAACTTAAACCTGTCTATCCGGGTGGCGTGTGTACAGCGGGTAACTCATCGAGCGAGAACGACGGGGCGGCAGCGATGACTCTTATGACGCCAGAAAAGGCAAGCCAGCACGGGGTCAAACCGTTGGTCTATATCAAATCATTCGGCATTGGCGGGGCGGACCCCACGCTCACCTATCCGGCCGTACCGATTGCCGTAAGCAAAGCTCTCAAGAAAGCTGGTCTCACCATTGACCAGATTGACCTGATCGAGATTCAAGAAGCCTTTGCTGTCCAAACCCTGGCCGATGCGAAACTCATGGGTCTGAAGAGTCAAGACCTTGAAACAAGGGTGAATGTGAATGGTTCAGGGATCTCTCTCGGCCATCCAATCGGGGCAACGGGTGTCATGAGATTGGTGACTCTGGTACATGAGATGGTGAGAAGACAGGTGAAATATGGCCTGCTGACCATCTGTGGCGGTGGCGGGCTTGGCATATGCACCATTGTGGAGCGAAGATAGCACGAAGGTTATTTTTGATACCCGAGGTTCCCACCCTTCCGATCTCTCTCCCCTGCGAGACCGCGTCGTGATATAAGAATACGGCTTGTCGGAAAAGGGGAGAGGGGAGGGGGAGGGGTCGTGACTGCGGGTACTCAAGCAATTACAATCCCAAAAAGGCTTTTTGGATAACTTCGGCGTGGAGGAGTTCTTTTCCTGTCCCCTGGTGGATGGTCCGGCCTGTTTGAAGCACGTAGCCACGGTCGGACAATTCGAGGGATTCTCGAACATTCTGCTCAACCAGGAGGATGGTCTTCCCTGACTCTTTCAGTTTGGCCACAGCCTCCAGCATCTCATCCACCAGTTTTGGCATCAGGCCTAAGGAGGGCTCGTCGAGCATGAGAACTTTTGGATTGGACATCAGTCCCCTTCCAATGGCGAGCATCTGTTGCTCTCCGCCGCTGAGGGTTCCACCTTGCTGGTGACGTCTTTCAGCCAGCCGGGGAAAGAGCTGGTAAACATACTCCAGATTCTTTTGGACGGCCTCATCCTCCTCGAGGATGTAAGCTCCTAATTCCAGATTTTCCTTGACCGTGAGGGGACCAAAGATCAAACGCGCCTCAGGAACATAAGTGATTCCCCTCCGAACGATGTCCGCGGTAGAAAGGCGAGAGATCTCTTGATTCTCAAACTGGATCGAACCCTTGGAAGGACGGAGGGCGCCCGCGATGGCTTTGAGAAGCGTTGATTTCCCCGCGCCGTTTGCACCGACCACGGAGACCAGTTCCCCCCGGTTCACTTCAAGGGAGACATCGTGAATGACGGGGACGCCGCTGTACCGGACTTCAATCTCAGTGACCTTTAGCATACTTCTCTCCCAGATAGGCCTTGATCACCCGCTCACTTTTCACAATATCCTTCGGCAATCCCTCTGCAATCTTTTCACCGCCATCGAGAACGATGACCCGCTGGGAGATGGGCATGACCACCTCCATCACATGTTCGATGAGAAAGAGGGTGATCTCCTTCTCCTGGCGGATCTTTTTCAAAAGATCCACCATCTCTTCAGTCTCTTTAGGGTTGAGACCGGAGGCGACTTCATCGAGCATCAGGAGCTCCGGTTGGGTCGCGATGGCCCTTGCCAGTCCTATCTTCTTCTGGCTGGCGATGGGCAATTCATTGAGATGGTAATTCTTCAGCCCCTCCAATCCCATAAAGCCTAAGAGGGCAGCAGCTTCCACCTTCGCAAGATTGCGGTCATTGGTCCTGCAAAAAGCACCGACCATCACATTTTCAAGAACGGTCATTCCTGTGGTGACCTTTGTGAGCTGAAAGGTCCTGCCGATTCCCTCCCGATTGGTCATAAAGGGTTTGAATCCTGTGATTTCCTTCCCTCTGAAGATCACTTTTCCGGAATTAGGCTTATGAAAGCCGACGATGCAGTTGAAAAGCGTGGTTTTACCCGCCCCGTTCGGACCGATCAAACCAATGATTTCCCCCTGCTCGATCCGGAAGGAGACATGGTTGTTCGCCACCACGCCACCAAAGTCTTTGACCAGGTCGTTAACTTCAAGAAAGGCCAAGTTATCTACCTCTCTTTCGAAACTGTTCAATGATGCCCCAGATGCCTCGAGGTTGATAGGCAGAGACGATCATGATCAGCGCCGAGTAAATCATAAAGTCCACTCCGATCAAACCTTTATGGGCACCCAGCCAGCTTCCCAGAAAACGGTCCAGCGGGACTAAGAAACCTGAACCGATGATGGGTCCCCACATGGAACCCGCCCCTCCCAGCATCGACATCAGCGCAATCTTGATCGAAAGGTCTAGATCCATCACCGAATAGGGATCGATGTAAAGATTGTAAACCGCCTGGAATCCCCCTCCCACAGCCACAAAAGCGGAGGCAATGGAGTAGGCCTTGATCTTGCACCACCGGGCATCAATCCCCAGGCTCTCGGCCGCCTCTTCATCCTCTTTGATCATCCGGAGTTGATAACCCAACTTCGATTTTCGAAACCAGTTCATATAGAAGATGCCGACATAAAAGAGGCCCATGATGAAATAAAAATAATACGTATCCGACTTAAACTGCATGTAGAGGAAATCAGGGTGCTCACGGATGGGAAGCTCTATTCCCTTGGCCGCTCCGACCAGTTTCCAGTTAATAAAAATGTCCTGGAGCACCAATGAGGTACAAATGGTAGCAATGGCAAAGTAATGGCCCTTCAGTCTGAAAAGAGGATATCCAATGATAAAAGAGTATCCGATGGCAATGAGGACGCCGATCGGCATAGAAACCCAGAAAGGAATCTTCCACCAGACCATTGTGAGCGCAACGGTATAGGCTCCGATCCCTACATATTGAGCTTTCCCCAGCTCCACTTGCCCCCCGTAGCCACCAATGGTATTCCATCCCATTCCGAACAGGGCGAAAAGCAGGAACTGAATCGCCACCGCCTTGACAAAGGATCCAGCCCCGAGCCAGGGGAAGGCCAGAAGGAAAAGGGTGAAAATGGCAAAGCCCACCCTCTCTGGTTTTGAGAAGTCTCTGAAGTCGAAGGCGTCCCTTAGTGTTTCCATCCGAACAACCCCTGAGGTCTCAGAACGACGATGACAAAATAGGCAAAATAGACGACCGTGAATTTAAAATGGGGGCCAAAAAAATCCCAACCCGTCAGATGACCGACCATCGGGAATAACATCTCAAGGATACCGATCAGGATTCCTGCAAAGAAGGCTCCCTTAATACTTCCGAATCCACCCATGGCCACCGAAGCGAAGGCGATCATCACAAAGAGAATTCCCACGGTAGGATAGACATACCAGAAATTGACGAGGAGACCCCCTGCAATTCCAACGGTTCCTCCGCCGATCATCCAGGCCAGGGCATTCATTCGTTCGGTCTTAATCCCCATGTAATTGGCCGCTTCCCTGTTCAAGGCAGTGGCACGGAGCGCCTTTCCCAGTTTCGTTCGATGAAGAAGAAAGTAGACGAAAAGAAATGCAATCAGACTGAGAATGGCTGCCGAGAGCTTCGTCCAATCAAATCGGAGAAGGCCTATGGAGAGGGTCTTTCCAACGAGCAGCCCCTTTTGAACGATCCGGTAATCGATGCCAAAAAGAAATTGGGCAAGGTATCTTAGAAAGAGCATTAACCCAAAGGTCCCGAAAAGTTGAGCAATCACCGGGCCCCGAAGCAAGTATTTTACCAAACAGTAGTAGGATACCAATCCAAGAAGCATTCCGACGATCGCAGAGGCAGGGAGGGTGATCAGGGGATCCACATGGAGAAGGAGGCTTGTCCAGTAAGCGGTATACATCCCAATCATGAGAAACTCACCGTGGGCAAAGTTGACGATGTCCATCATGCCAAAAATAATGGTGAGGCCGAGGGCCACCAGAGCAAAAAGAAGGCCCATCAGGATTCCCTGAAGGAGTGCATCGAGAACAATCATAAAAAGTTACCTTAAGTAATAAAGATTTCGTAATCAGTGATCAGTAATCAGTTTTCAGATTTTTTTCTTACTCACTGACTACCGACCACTGGCAACTGATGACTGATGTTCTATTTCCATCCCGGGAAGGGATAGATCATATTGGCTGTGGCAAGATCAAAGGGATAGATGATTTCGAGTTCCGCTTTCCCCTCTTTCCACTGATATTGTCCGATCAAGCCCCTGCCTTTGATATTCTGGCCCGTCGCATCAAATTTGATCCCATCCCAGGGCATGACCAACTCGTAACCCCGAATGTCAATCTCATTGCATGCCTTCTGAATGGCCTTGGGGTCGGTTGAACCGGCTCGGTTCAGCACATAGGCCCAGGTTTGAACCCCCACCACCGATCGAGCGGTGGCCCCTGTTAAATCATCACCGTATTTCTTCTTATAGAGTTCATTAATCTGCCCTGCGACTCGCTTTACCTTTGCTATTTTTGCGATGAAGACAGTCCGCGTCAGAACTCCGTTCGTATCCGCCCCGAGGGTTTTAGTGAAATCCGCCATTTCAAAACCTGCATCCTGTCCCCAGAAGAAACGGGGAGAAGCTTTCATTCCCTTCAGGGTTCGAATCATTAGGAGCGAATCCGAGAGATAGGAGGCAAAGAGCATACAGTCCGGTTTGGCTGCAATCAGGGCTTGTGCTTCGGAAGTCAGGTCAGGCGAGTTCGCATTGTAAAGGAGCGCCTTTGCAATATTGAACCCATATTCTTTCGCAAACTTCTCAAGGTCTTTAGCGACACTCGACCCCCATTCCGTATTCTCGCAAGCATAGACCAGGTTCTTGAGTTGGTCCTTGGGAACAGCCTTAACCCCTTTGACCTTCCCTTCGGTTAACCCCTTCAAAAGTTCAAAGAGGTCTTTGTCGAAATATTCGTCATGCGGAGTGGTGCGCCAGAACCATTTGAACCCCCTGCGCGTGAGGTCTGGAGAAGTCGACGAATCATTGATCATCGGAACCCCGTAGCGCTCAGCCACGGCGCTGACCGTCTTGGTCACCGAGCTATTGTACGCCCCCATTAACCCAACAACCTTTTCGTCGAGAATGAGACGTTTGGCCAAATCTGCACCACGGTCGGGTTCTCCCCGGTGGTCAGCAAAGATCAGTTTGATCTTGGCATTCCCTAAGCTTGGAATGCCTCCCCATTTCGACATGAGAACATCGACACTAGGACTTTTATTGTTGACCAGGTTTTCCGCTGTGAATTCCGCAGCCCTCTGCAGGTCTCTTCCAATCGTCGCCAAGGCTCCGGAAAGGGGATAAATCACACCAATCTTGATCTCCTTTTCAGCAGCCCCTAGAGGGGAGCAAACCATGACGGATAAGATCAATACAGAGAAAATAACCAAAAATCTATTATTTGTCTTCATACAGCCCTCCTTGTGACAAAAAAATGGAAATTCCCCAAGTTCTAATAAAAATGGTTGTTTATCTTCACCTCCTTCTCTCTCAGCTCTGTCCTGCTTCCCAATAGGCCGCCATTTTACCCATTCGCATCACGGATGTCAATAATTCAATTTAAACCTGCCCACCCCCCGTTTTTCGTCTTTACTGAGGACTTGGCTCATGAATCTCAGGCCCTTTTCAGGTTGAACTTCCATGTCGACGAGGCTCTCCAAACCTTCCAAAATGGTCGTATCCTAAAGCTTTGAAGACCTGCCCTTCTGTGTCCTGATCGATGAGAGAGCCTTTATTCAGGAATCGGGTGACTTTGATCAACCAATTTCAAAACATAACCCCCCTCTATTCCCCCCTTAGTTTAAGGGGGGATGAAGGGGGGTTATAGCTTCATCGGCCCTTCCGCTTCAGGTTTGGCCGCACGAGCTTGAAGGGGAAGACGTGGGCTTTATGAAGTCTCGGAGGGGACTTACTCTGGTCACGGGCAAGGGAAAACTGAAATGGAGAAGCTCAATTTGGAGTTGCCTTTATTTTCCTTTCTTTATAAGATGAGGAAGGACGAGGGATGCCAGGGTGAGTTTACATCGATTCATTCGAAAGAAAGAACTGGTCGATTTAACAATCCGATTGATTCAGACTCTCACGGAAAACCCACCTGGAAATGAGAAGGTGGCTGCGCAATTTCTGAGACCTCTCCTTTCAAAGATGGGTTTCAAAACCAAAATCGTTCTCTCTCCAAAAGGGAGGTGGAACCTCCTGGCTGAGAAAAGATGGGGGAGAGGTGGGAGAAAGCTCATCTTCAATGGCCACCTGGATGTTGTCCCCGCTGGGAAAACCTCTCAATGGAGATATCCCCCTTTTCAAGGAAAGCTTGCCAAGGGAAAGATCTACGGCCGTGGATCGTCCGATATGAAGAGTGGGATTGCCTCTTTCATTCATGCCCTCTCAGCCATGGAACGTTCAAAGATCCCTCTTCATCAAGGCGCTGTTATTCTCCATCTGGTGTCTGATGAAGAATCCCACGGCCATCAAGGGATGGGTTTCTTGACCCAACGGGAAAGGATCCAAGGCGATGCCGCTCTCGTCGGAGAGCCGACAGACCTCCAGCCTGTGATCGCCCAGAAGGGCGCCCTTTGGCTCAGGATTCTTACGATTGGAAAATCGGCTCATGGCTCAAAGCCCCATCTGGGTGTGAATGCCGTAGAAAAGATGATGAAACTGATAGAACGGCTCCGTATCCTCCCTCTGGAAAAAGACCACCCGTTGCTTGGGAAACCAACCCTTAACATCGGAACCATTCAAGGCGGGACCAAAGTCAATGTCGTCCCCGAGGGCTGTGAGATTCAAGTGGATCGACGAATGTTGCCCGGTGAAAAGAAAGAGGAAGTCCTGGGAGAGATTAAAGAAATGTTAGATTCACTCCAATCACAGGATCCTTTCCTTCAATATCGCATGGAAGAGATTGACTTTGCTGAGCCCTCTGAGGTCGATCCTGAAGAGGAGATCGTCAAGATAGGTGTGGAGGCCATCGAAAACGTGATGGGGAGGAAGCCCATCCTGAGAGGATTCTCCGGGTTCACGGATTCCCGTTTCTATATCAACCGATGCCACATTCCCACGCTCATCTTTGGGCCGGGAGGGGTCGATCAATCCCATACGATGGATGAGTCCGTGGAGGTGGATGCCTTGGTCCATGCGGCCCACATCTACGCCATGATCCTTGTGGAATATCTGTCGAGAAAAGATGAACCGTGATCTTGAAAAAATCTTGAAGGAATTGGAACCGGATCGCTCACCATGACACTTCATCATTTTTTCTTGGGAACGACGACCCGATTTTTTGATGTCTTCTCAACCTTCTGCAACACTTCCTCGAAGATCGTGAGGGCAGTGTCCGCCTCTTTCTTCGCGATGATCAGAGGAGGACTGAAGCGAATCACGTTTTCCCCCGCCCCCAAAATGAGAAGCCCTTTCTCAAAACAAGCTCGAATGATCTTGCTCCTCTCTTCGATCGCCTTCTCCTTGGTCTGCCGATCTTTCACCAGTTCTATCCCGATCATCAAGCCTTTTCCTCTCACATCGCCGATCAGATGAAAACGCTTCTGGAGTTCCTTCAGTTTTTCGAGGATGTATCCCCCAAGGTGTGCAGCATTCTGGATGAGTCCTTCCTCAAGAAGCTCAATGGTGGTCAGGGCAGCTCGGCAACTGATGGGATTTCCGCCAAAGGTGCTGGCATGAGAACCCGGGACCCAATCCATGACCTCGCTCTGTGAGACGGTCGCTCCCAGGGGCATCCCGGAAGCAATTCCCTTTGCCAAAGCGATGATATCCGGGATGATTCCCCAGTGTTCAATCGCCATCATCTTTCCTGTCCTTCCCATTCCACTCTGAACTTCATCGTCCACAAAGAGGATTCCAAATTCCTTTGCCAGCTCATAAAGTTTTTGATGAAATTCCGGCGGCGGGACGATGTAGCCCCCTTCGCCCTGAATGGGTTCAACAAATATGGCTGCCACTTCCTCGGGCGGGATGCACCGTTTAAAAAGGTCTTCACGAATCCAATCGACACAGGCAGTGCTGCAACCCGGGTATTGCCGGTGATGATAAGGACAGCGGTAACAATAGGCGTAAGGGACATGGGTCACCCCAGGGACAAGGGGGGAGAACCCCTTTTCATGAATCGCTTTGCTGGCGGTTAAAGAGAGGGCGCCCATGGTCCGCCCGTGAAAGGCACCCAGGAAAGCCAAAGTTTGAGGCCGTCTGGTATGATAGCGGGCCAGCTTGAGAGCGGCCTCAATGGCTTCAGCGCCTGAATTACCGAAGAAGACCCTCTTTTTTCTTGACCCCGGGGTGATCTCAGAAAGCTTGGCAGCAAGACTCGACTGGAGATCATAATAGAAATCGCTGCCGGACATATGGATGAGTTTTTCTGCCTGGCGATGAATTGCCTTCACCACTCTCGGATGACAATGACCCGTATTGCACACAGCAATTCCGGAAGTAAAATCGAGGAACCGGTTCCCATCCTCATCCTCCACCCACATTCCTCTCGCCTTTTTGACGACAAGGGGATAGACGCGGGTGTAGGATTGAGAGACAAATCTCTGATCTTTCCTCAGGATCTTCTTGGCCTCAGGCCCCGGGAGTTTCGTTATGATCGAAGGAGATGAGAATCTTTTCCTGTCCATAGGACTCTCCATGTGATGCCCCGGATCTCGTTGCGTCTCCCCTCTTCCCACCGAGACTGTGTCAGACTGACCTATTCCCTTAAACGTGCGCATTCGAAAGCTTCGGAACCCGGTTGTTTGTCCCGTTTCTCCCCTCCTCAGACGTTCCGTTGCAACACAGTCTCGGAGAGGGAAGGAAGGATTATTTGGATTTGATTTCCACTTTTGCCATCTTTTCGAAAAAGGTGGCCAATGCCGAATGGTCCTCTTCCCCTCTTCCTTCGGTCATCAGAGAAAGAATGATCTGCTGAACGAAACTGGAAAGTGGCAACGGAACACCCAGGTCCTTTGCCGTGGAAAGAGCGTTCTGAAGGTCTTTGTGGTGGAGTCTGATCTTGAAGCCCGGCTTAAAATTCCTTGCGAACATCATCGGCGCCTTTGTCTCTAAAACCGAACTACCCGCCAACCCTCCCCGGATGGCCTGGTGGATCACCTGAGGATCAAGACCTGCCTTTGTTCCGAGGGTAAAGGCCTCTCCGACAGCAGCGATATTCACGGCGACGATGATCTGGTTCACCAGCTTAACGAATCCGCCAGCGCCAATCCCCCCGACGTGAACAATGTTTTTCCCGATCGCTTTGAAAATTTCCATGGACTCTTTGAAAATCTTCTCCTCTCCTCCCACCATGATGGCCAGGGTCCCTTGGATCGCACCGGTTTCCCCTCCGCTGACCGGTGCATCCAGCATCTGCACTCCTTTTTTCCTTAATTCTTTCTCAATCTCCTGACTCACGAGGGGATTGATGGAACTCATATCTATGACAATCGACCCTGGCTTGATTCCCTCCAGTACCCCGTCTTTTCCCAGAATGACCTCCTTCACATCGGGTGAATCTGGCAGCATGGTGATGATCACCTCTGCCTTCCCTGCCGCTTCTTTGGAGGAAGATGCGGCCAGTGCCCCTGCTTTGACCACGTCTTCAACGGCATCTTTGTTCAGGTCATAGGCGACGATAGAGAATCCAGCCTTCAAGAGATTCTTAGCCATGGGCTTCCCCATAATTCCCAATCCGATAAACCCTAGCTTTTTCTTCATAACTCTCCTCCTCAATCGATATTTTTACCAATGAATCATCGTTCTTCTCTAGTTATTCTACTCTATTTCCCATTCCTGCGAAAGCCAGAATCCGAATCGTTTTTGAATACCTATGTCTTGGCTTCCGTTTCCACCTGTCTGCCGCAGGCAGGCGGGAACGGCAGAATGGATACGAAGGATGGAGAAAGGGAGAATTCTATTTTCTGTCTAAGGAGTAACCTGTCTTAGTTTGATAAAAGGTAAGCCAAATTGTCCAAGATCGTGGTGAAAAAGACGTCCTTCACCACAAAACCTTCAGGAACGTTAACCTGGGCTGGTGCAAAATTAAGAATTCCCTTCACTTCCGCCTCCACCAGCATATCAGCAACGCTCTGAGCCTCGGAAGGTGGCGTAGCGATAATTCCAATCTCAATCTTCCTTTCCCTCGCAACGTCCTTGATCCGGTTGATAGGAAAAACCTCCACTGGCTTTCCCAATTTTTCCGAGACCCTTCCAATCACCCTGGTAGGATCAATATCAAAGGCAGCAACGATCTTGTAATTCTGCTTCAGAAAATCCTTATAAGAGAGGAGGGCGGTGCCCAAATTTCCTACGCCAACCAGTCCCATCCTCCATTCCTTGTTCGATCCCAATATCTTCTTAATATTATTTAGCAAATCTTTCACATAGTAACCGACTCCCCGAATCCCGAACTCGCCGAAATAGGCCAAGTCCTTCCTCACTTGAGCGGCATTTACCATGCACTGATTGGCCAGTTGAGCAGAGGAAACAACCTTTTCTCCTTTTTCATCCATCTCCTCCAAGCGCCTCGAATACCTCGATAACCTCCTGATGGTCGCCTCGGGTATTTTTTTGTACTTCAATTTTGTGACTCCTTTCACAAGTTTTGACAAAAAAATATTAAATTCTCATTTTTTTGTCAAGTATATCTTCATGTCGCGCTTTGCCCCATATTTCCAGGCCGATCTCTTTTGCGTTACGTTTTCCCTTTCGCTATTTCTCCCTTCCTTCTGGCTATCTGCTTGATGGCTTCATCCAGTCTCTGATTAGCAACGTCCAGTAATTCTTCCGTATACTCCGGATTGTGAACTCCTTTCCCATTCTTTGCCAAATTGTAGTTAAATTCTGCCTCTCCATACAACTTTCGAAAAACAAACGTATGGCCTCCACTGAGATCGATCCGATCGATCTCTTCCTTGACGTTGGCCATTTTAGGTTCCAATTTTTTTAACAACTCTTGAGATGTCGCTTTCCATCGGATCGCCATCTCGCCATAACTTTGGTCATGGCATTCGATGCAACGTTTCTTGATGGCCTCAAAGGTATCTTTCTTCTTCGCCAGGATGCCCCGATGACAATCAACACATTCGACCACATTCAGCTTGTTACTCGGTCTTTCTTTAACGCCAATGCCTCCTTTTCCTTGAACGAGCTTTTTGACCACGGCATGACAATCATCACACTTTA
>Ga0316601_100001441_pt1 | contig 11597 bp, 12 predicted proteins | sample OWC_soil_day5_no_FD_207663 | JGI IMG/M metagenome (GOLD analysis project Ga0316601, IMG submission 207663) | Wetland soil microbial communities from Old Woman Creek delta, Ohio, United States - OWC_soil_day5_noCT | ecosystem: Environmental > Terrestrial > Soil > Wetlands | place: USA: Ohio...
GCCATCAAGGAACTGCTCGAGCGCGTCGCCGAAAAGGAGTACGGGCTGCTGCGCTCCCTGGAGGAACTCAGCCTGCCGGTGGTCGAGCCCGTGGGCCTCGTCACGGACCGACCGCTCGTGCCGGGCGGCGAGCGGCGCGGCCTGCTGGTGACGCGCTTCCTGCAGCACTCGATGCCGTTCCGCAACGTCATCTCCCGTGGCGTCAGCGCAAGCCAGGCCTTCCAGCTGCTCGACGCCCTGGCCGACCTGCTCGTGAACCTGCACCTCGCCGGCTTCTTCTGGGGCGACTGCTCGCTGTCGAACGCGCTCTTCCGCCTCGATGCCGGCCGCTACTCCGCCTACCTCGTGGACGCCGAGACCGGCGAGATGCACGTGACGCTCTCGAACGGCCAGCGCCGCCACGACCTCGCCATCGCCGAGGAGAACGTGGCGGGCGAGTTCATGGACCTGAAGGCCGGCTTCGGGCTGCCCGACGACCTCGATCCGATCGAGCTCGGCGCCGGGCTCACTTCGCGCTACGAGCAGCTCTGGGCCGAGCTCACGCGCGAGGAGGTGTTCGCCGCGCAGGAGCAGTACCGCGTGGATTCGCGCATCAAGCGCGTCAACGAGCTCGGCTTCGACGTCGAGGAACTCGACATCGAGACCATCGAGGGCGGCCACAAGATCCGCCTGCGGGTGCAGGTCGTCGAGCCCGGCCACCACCGGCGCCGTCTCGAGGCGCTCACGGGGCTCGACGTGCAGGAAAACCAGGCGCGCCGGCTGCTGAACGACCTCGACCACTTCCGCGCCTGGCAGAGCGGTCTCGAGGGGCGGCCGATCGCGGAGCGCGAGGCGGCGAAGCGCTGGCTCGAGGAGTCCTACCGGCCGACCCTCGCGGCGATCCCGCCCGAGCAGGCCGCCAAGCTCGACCCGGCCGAGATCTTCCACCAGCTGCTCGAGCACCGCTGGTACATGTCGGAGCGCCTGGGCCGCGACCTGCCGCTGGTAGAGGTCGTGCCGTCCTATGTCGAGGAAGTGCTGGCCAGGCTGCCAATACCTGAGGTCAGCGGCTGAGGCCCCGGGGCGCGCCGCCGTCGGCGTGACGGCTACATTCCATGGCGAGGAACACGCACAATGCGCGCGCGCTCGGGCGCGCTCATCGAGCTGAGGGTATGAACATGAATCGCATTGCATCGGCTCTCGCCGCGAACCTGCTGGCCGTCGCCTTGGTCGCCGGGGCCGGCGCGGCTCGTGCCCAGGAGATGTCGCCGCCCGCCAGCGAATGGCGCGGCTACTGCAAGGCCTACCTGGAGGCGATCGATCGAGACGCGCAGGGCAACGATCTCGACATCACCTACTGCCTCGGCGTGACCAAGGGCCTGCTCAACGGCCTGCGCATCGGCAGCCAGATCGGCGCGCTCAGCTTCGGGTCGCGGCTCGCGATCCGCTATGAGCTCGACGCCGACGAGGTCTTCAAGCTGTTCCAGACGCAGGAGCCGTCGCGGCTGCTCGGCATCTGCAGCCTGCCGACCACGCCGGCGGCCGACTACGTCCGTACCGTGCTCGCCCACCTCGAGCGCAACCCGAAGGACCTGCAACGACCGATCGGCGAGGTGTTCTTCGAGGGCCTGAGCCAAGCCTATCCCTGCGACTAGCGCTGCCCGAGGCGCACGTCCGGATTGAGCCTCCAGGTGCCGTCCGCGCCCGCGCATGCGACGGCACGGCCCTCGCTCAGGCCGAAGCCGCCGGTCGCGATGAGGCGGAACTTGCGGCAGCCCTCCGCCGTCCGCTCGCCGTCGCTGGCGGGCGTGAGCTGGTAGGCGATGCCCGTGTTGTGGTTCTTCCAGGTCACGGTCTGGCCCGGCACGGCGAGCTCGAGCGCGTGGCCGACACAGGAGCGATCGGCCTGGTCCATGCGCCGGCCGATTTCCGCACCGATGGCGGCGCCGATGACGGTGCCGACGACGATCGCCACCGCGCGCTGGCCATCCGCCCCGGCTGCCGCGCCGATGGCAGCGCCGGCGGCGCCGCCGAGTACCGCACCGACCTCGGCGCGATCGCAGCGGCCCAGGCTCACGCCGTAATCGCGCTCCCACTGCCGGCCGCTGTAGCCGGCATAGGCGGCATCGTTCTTCTTGCGCCAACCGTGTGCCGGCGCCCACGAGGGCGGCGTGGCGAGCGCGATGCACGGCAGGGCGATGAGCAGCACCAGCAGCAAACGCCTGAGCACGCGGCGGGTGCGGGGACTGGAGTCCTCGGTCGAGGGCACGGACTGAACGTAGGTCGCCAGGTTCATGCGGTCCTCCTCGGCGTCGCGGGGCATCGTCGGCCTGCCCCGGGGCTGCCTCGAAGCTAATCCGCGGCGACGGCCCGCGTGCGGCGCTCGAGCGAATGCGTGACCCCGGTCACGGTACGCGCGACGATTACGTCAAACGGCGTAACCTCGGGTTGCCTGAAGCACGGGAGTGACCGTGATGCCTGAAGCGATCGTGATCGGCGGGGACCTGCGGGTGAACCGGCTCGGCTACGGGGCGATGAGGCTCGCCGGGCCCGGCATCTGGGGCGACCCGCCGGATCGCGCCGAGGCCTGTCGGGTGCTGCGCCGGGCTGTCGCGCTCGGCGTGAATTTCATCGACACCGCTGATGCCTACGGCCCCGAGACCAACGAGCGGCTCGTCGCCGACGCGCTGCATCCCTACCCGCCGGGACTCGTGATCGCGACCAAGGGCGGCATCGTGCGGCCGTCGCAGGAGCGTTGGGACAGCGACGGTCGGCCCGCGCACCTGCGCGCCGCCTGCGAGGCGAGCCTGCGCCGCCTGCGGCTCGAGCGCATCGACCTTTACCAGCTGCACACCATCGATCCGCGTGTCCCGCTCGAGGACTCGCTGGGCGAGATCGCCCGGCTCCAGCAGGAAGGCAAGATTCGCCACGTGGGCGTTTCAAACTTCGATGCCGCCGAGCTGGCACGTGCCCGCCGGGTCGTCCAGGTCGTCTCCGTGCAGAACCGCTACAACGTGTCGGATCGCGCGTCCGATCCGGTGCTCGCCGTGTGCGAGCGCGACGGGCTCGCCTTCATCCCGTGGTCGCCGCTCACGCAGAGCCCGCGCGACGCGGACGGCGGTCCGCGCGGGAAGCTCGAGGCCTGGGCGACGGGTCGCGGCATCTCGTTCGCGCAGGCCGCGATCGCCTGGCTGCTCGCACGGTCGCCCGTGATGCTGCCGATTCCCGGCACGTCGCAGCTCGGGCACCTCGAGGAGAACGTGGCCGCCTCGTCCGGGCGGCTCACCGACGTGGAGATGCGCGCGATCGGCTGATGCCGGTGTGCGGCGCGACTAGCGGTATGATTGGACGCGTGTAATGAGCAAACAATGGAGCGCACGCCATGAGCAAAGGCATGGACCGTAAGAAAGAAGGCAAGAAGAAGCCCGCGAAGACCAAGGAAGAGAAGAAGGCCGCCAAGAAGGCGAAAAAGAGCACGCCGAGCTTCATCTGAGGCCCGCGTCAGGCGGGCGGCGGCGGGGGCGCCTCGTCTTCCTTCTTCTGCTGGCGGCGCTGCTGCTTTTCGTCGCGCTTCTTCTTGGCCGCGAGCTCGCGCTGCTTCTTCTGGTGTGAATAGTTGGGTTTGGCCATGAACTCTCCGGTGATTACGGGGCGGGGCCGACGCGGCCGTTCCGCCTCAGCGCGGAGTATGAAGCGGAATGATCCTGGTTACACGCGCCTTGCCATGACGCGCAGGCCAGCCGGCTTCAAAGTCCGCGCGTCCTGAGCCAGAGCCCGGGCGCGGTCGTGTAGCCGAAGTCGCGGCCGGCGATGCGGCCGTCGGCATCGAGCACGTAATAGGTGGGGTAGCCGCGGATCCGGTAGTCGGCCGCGGTCTGCGGACCGGCGGCGAGAATCGGTAGCGTCAGCTCGTGGCGTGCCGCGTAGTCCGCGAGTTCGGCCGGGTTCGACCAGTCGAGGCCGACCAGCACGACCTGCACTTCCTCGCCCTTCCAGCGATCGAACCATCGAAGCTGCGGCGAGCTCGCGGCGCAGACGCCGCACCAGGGCGCGAAGAAGTACAGCACCGCGGGCTTCCCGGCGAGGGAGTCGGGCGTCCATGGGCGGCCCTGCAGGTCGAGGAGTTCGAACGCCGGCGCCGCGACGCGGTCGCCGGCCGGAAGCAGGTCGCGGCTCTGCCACGCGTAGATGCCGCCCACGATCGCGACGACCAGCAGGACCTCCCCGAGCCGACGCGCCCAGCGTGCCGTCACTTCGGTGGCCTGGGCGGCCTGGGTGTGCTGGGCAGTCCGGTGTGCTGGGTCCTGAACGGTTTAGTGCGCGCCGCAGGCGGCCCCTTGGGCTTGCGCCGGCCCTCAGGTGCCTGGCCGGTGCCGATCGGCTGGTAGGTCGGCACGAGGTGCTGCTTGCCGTTGCCGATGAGGTCCGAGCGGCCCATGCGACGCAGCGCCTCGCGCAGCAGCGGCCAGTTGTTCGGGTCGTGGTAGCGCAGGAACGCCTTGTGCAGGCGCCGCTGGCGGATGCCCTTGGGGATCGGCACGTCCTCGGAGCCGCGCGTCACCTTGCGCAGCGGGTTCTTGCCGGAGTGGTACATGGCCGTCGCCGTCGCCATCGGCGAGGGCAGGAAGGCCTGCACCTGGTCGGCGCGGAAGCCATTGCGCTTCAGCCACAGCGCGAGCTCGAGCATGTCCTCGTCGGTCGTGCCCGGGTGTGCGGCGATGAAGTACGGGATGAGGTACTGCTCCTTGCCCACTTCCTTCGAGTACTTGTCGAACAGCGCCTTGAAGCGGTCGTACGCGCCCACGCCAGGCTTCATCATCTTCGACAGCGGGCCCTCGGAAATCGCCTCGGGCGCGATCTTGAGGTAGCCGCCCACGTGATGCTGCGCGAGCTCCTTCACGTACTCGGGCGACTCGATCGCGAGGTCGTAGCGCACGCCCGAGGCGATCAGCACCTTCTTGATGCCAGGCAGCGTACGGGCGCGACGGTAGAGGTGGATGAGCGCCGAGTGGTCGGTGTTCAGGTTCGGGCAGATGCCGGGGTACACGCAGGACGGCCGGCGGCACGCGGCCTCGATCTCGCGCGACTTGCAGGCGATGCGGTACATGTTGGCGGTCGGCCCGCCGAGGTCCGAGATCACGCCGGTGAAGCCCGGCACTGAATCCCGGATGGTCTCGATCTCGCGGATCACCGAGTCCTCGGAGCGGTTCTGGATGATGCGGCCCTCGTGCTCGGTGATCGAGCAGAAGGTGCAGCCGCCGAAGCAGCCCCGCTGGATCGCGATCGAGAAGCGGATCATCTCGTAGGCGGGGATCTTCGCGTTGCCGTAAGCAGGGTGCGGCACGCGCTGGTACGGCAGCTCGTAGATCGCGTCCATCTCCTTGGTGGTGAGGGGGATGGGCGGCGGGTTGAGCCACACGTCGGTGTCGCCGTGGCGCTGGACGAGCGCACGCGCGTTCCCGGGATTCGACTCCTGATGGAGGATGCGCGAGGCGTGCGCGTACAGCACGGGGTCGTCGGCGACGCTCTCGTATGCCGGCAGGCGGATCACGCTGCGCTCGCGATCGGCGTTCCGCACTTGGCGGACGAAGTGGACCACGTGCTCGTTGCGGTTGGATGCGGCTCCCCGGGCGGGACCTCGGTCGAGTCGCTCCCCGATACTCGCTTGGTCGACCGAGGTCCCGCCCGGGGAGCCGCGATCACCGGCGGTGGTCGCGCGAACCACGGACGTCGCGTCTGCTGCGGAGGCCCGCCGACCGGGTGTGCGGTCGACCAAGCGAGTATCGGGGAGCGACTCGACCGCACACCCGGTCGGCGGGCCGCCCTTACTGACAGCCCCTGTGCCGCCGGGTCCATGCGCACGTGCCGGTTCCATCGCATACGGATCCACCGCAGGACCGAGCGGACCGGGCGCATCCACCGACGTCGAGTCGATCTCGATCCAGCCCTCGGGCAGCGCCTTGCGCGCGAACGCCGTGCCGCGCAGGTCGTCGATGTCCTCGATGCGCTGCCCGGCGGCGAGCCGGTGCGCGATCTCGCAGATCTGCCGCTCGGCGTTGCCGAAGACGAGCAGGTCGGCCTTGGCGTCCATGAGCACCGACCGGCGAACCTTCTCCGACCAGTAGTCGAAGTGCGCGATGCGGCGCAGCGAAGCCTCGATTCCGCCGATCACCACGGGCACGTCCTTGTACGCCTCGCGGACGCGCTGCGAGTACACGATCACGCTGCGGTCGGGACGGGCGCCGGCGACGCCGTGGGGCGTGTAGGCGTCGTCACTGCGGATGCGGCGATCCGACGTGTAGCGGTTCACCATCGAATCCATGTTGCCGCCGGTGATGCCGAAGAACAGGTTCGGGCGGCCGAGCTTCATGAAGTCGCGGGTGGAGTGCCAGTCGGGCTGGGCGATGATGCCGACGCGAAAACCCTGCGCCTCGAGCACCCGGCCGACGATGGCCATGCCGAAGCTCGGGTGGTCCACGTAGGCGTCGCCCGTGACGATGATGACGTCGCAGGAATCCCACCCGAGCTCGTCCATTTCCGCCCGGGACATGGGCAGGAATGGCGCCGGGCCGAAGCGGTGGGCCCAGTGCTTGCGGTAGGAGAACAGGTCGCGGGCGGGATGCATGGCGCGCAGTCTAGACGAGGAGGTTCGCCGGTCTCATTCGTCGGGACGCCAAATCCGGTCATACGAGGGAGAAATGCGGCGGGTTAAGACCCACGGTGCCATCCACGATGCGCCCTTGACCGGACGCCGGCCGACGCTCACGATGACGGTACCATAACGGTTGCATTACGGTTTCCAGTGCTTAATCTCACACTCAAAAATGTGCCACCTGAGCTGCACGCACGGCTCAAGGCCAGCGCCGAGGCCAATCGGCGCAGCCTGAACCGGGAGATCCTCGCGCGACTCGAGGCCGAGATGAGCGCGCCGAGCGTGGACGTCGCGGCGGAGCTGCGCGCGCTTGAGGACTTCGTGGCCTCGCTGCCGCGCGTCGATCACGACAATGTTGCGCGGTACCGAGGCACGGGGCGCGCGTGATCGTCGTCGACAGCAACGTGATCGCCTATTGCTGGATCAACGGTGAGCGGACCGCACTGGCGCATCGCCTGCGCAGGCTGGATCCCGACTGGCACTCGCCGGTGCTGTGGCGCTCGGAGTTGCGCAACATCCTGACGGGCTATCGGCGCGACGGCAGCCTCGATGCCTCGCAGGTCCGGCGGATCATGGCGGCGGCCGAAGCGGGTCTCGCCGGCCGCGAGCACCATCTCCCCAGTTCGCGAGTATTCCTGGTGGCGGAGCAAAGCCGACTGTCGGCATACGACGCCGAGTTCGTGGCGCTGGCGGAGATTCTCGGAGCCCGGCTCGTGACGGAGGACCGTGCCATCCTCGCGGCATTTCCCGGGCTTGCGACTGACGTCGTGGGCGCCGTCGAATCGCACTGAACGCGCGCCAGACGGTCAGGGCGAATACCAGATCGGCGAGCCGTACGCGCGCTCCTGGATCGTGGCTGGCCGGCCGGTGTGCTCCCAGGCTTTGCCGAGCGCCAGCGAGTCGAGCAGCGAGTAGCGGGGCGTGGGGATCTCGAGCACGCGGGCGTAGTAGAAGGCGCGCTGCGCCGGATCGAAGTCGGGGTCGCGCCACACGGTCTGCAGTTCCGGCGCGCCGACGTCGTTGCGGTAGCCGCCAGTGGCGAGGTCTACCGTGTTGCCGACGGGCGTCGTACAGCGGCCGTCACGGTCGATCTTCCGGCCATCCGAAACTGCGACGTCGTAGATCCGCTCGCGCGTGCTGCCGTCGGCCTCGAGCCAGCCCTTCACGACCTGCACGCGGTCGAGGTTCGCGCCTTGCGGGTCTTTCAGGGCCGCCACCATGAAGGTTGGCGCTTTGCGGCCGGGGTGCGCCGCGAGGTCGCCGCCCATCGGCACGCCCTTGCGATAGCCGACTGCGGCGAGGTCCTTCGCCTTGAGATCTGCCGCGCCGAAGTCGTAGCCGCCGAAGAAGCGCAGCGTGATTCGCGGGCCCGTCGAGGCATACACCTCGCGACGCCTGAACGCCTCGAAGATGCCCTGGCGCGTGTTCCCGGTCGCCCAGGCGCCGACGAAGCCCGCCGCGCCCATGTCCCAGCCCTTGGCCGCACCGATCCCGACCGGCTTGCCGCGCGTGCCTGGGAAGGCGTCGTGGTTGTTCTTGCCGGCGAAGCCGGACTCCTCGACCGCAGACATTCCGGTGTGAGAGTCGGAGCTGCCGATCAGCCCGAACTTGTACGGATTGGTGCCCACGCCTGCTTCGACAGCCAGACCGCGCCGCAGGCCGGCGCGGACGTAGTCCGCTTCGTTCGCGCCCGCCGTCCGGCCCTCGGGCGTCATGATGAAGCTGTAGGTCTCGTAGTCCGCGAACTCGTCGGTCGGCGACAGGCCAGGATGCGTCTCGGAGTCGCCCTTGATCTGCGTGACCTCCACCACCGGTTCCCACTGCGCGCGGGCGCGCGCGTACGCCGCGTCGATCGAACTGCCGTCGGCGCGCGCGAGCGGGAACATGCGCCCGTCGCTGAGGTTGGCGTTGTGCGGGATGGCGACGAAGTCCGCGCCCGTGCGCTTGTGGGTCTCCTCGAGCCAGCGCCACAGGTTCTCCGGGTCGCCACTCTCCAGGAAGCTGAATGGGAGGAACTGGCGCGCGATCTCGCCGCCCTGCGGCGTGAACACCACGCGGTGCAGATTGGCGCCGTCCGGCTGCGAACTCCACTCCCAGCCGATCAGCGCGGTGAACACCCCAGGCTGGTTGTAGCGTTCGGCGGCATCGATCATCTCCTGCCACGCGTTGCGGCGCTTGTCGCCGCCGTGCAGGTCCGCGTAGAAGTCCTTCATCGTCAGGCCGAAGGGGTTGGCGAGCCCGCTCGCCGTGCCCGCCAGCATGGAGTAAGCGCGGGTGAGGTCCTCGGGCTTGCGGGACGCGCCGACCTCGAGCATCGCCTGGCCGGTGCGTGTCCGCGCGAACGCCGGGTCGCCGCCCGAGTACAGCTTCATCATGCTGCCGAGCGCCTCGGCGTGGTCGGCGACCACGAGGAAGTCGAGCGGCCGCGACAGCTGCCAGCGTGTCTGCGTCACCGGGCTCACCACGGGCAGGCCGCGCGCGAAGCGATAGGCCGTGTCCGGCGTCGCGTTGAAGGTGCCGAACAGGTACACATCGAACGAGTAGCTGGTGTGGACGTGCGTGTCGCCCCAGTACAGCTTCGTCTCGGCAGAATGTGCCGCCGGTGACGCGATGGCGATTGCGGCGATGGCCGCGAGCCGCAAGGGCTTGCGTTTCAGTCTCGGCATGGCTGTGTCGCCTCGCGCGCGCCGTTGTCGCATGTCATCACCATACGATGGATGTCGATCGGCGAGTCCTTCACCTTGAACTTGAGCGTGCGGAACTCGTCGTCCGAGCCCTTGATCTCGATCGTGTCGTGGTCGCGGCTGCGGTCGGTCGTGATTCACGGCGTGTACCAGATCGGCGAGGTGTAGGCGCGCTCCTGGATCGAGGCCGGCACGTCGTCCGGCAACCGGACACCCAGTTCCTTCGCGTCGTAGGTCGTCCAGCGCGGCGTGGGTATCTCGAGCACGCGCACGTAGTAGAAGGCGCGCTGGTTCGGATCGAAGCGCGGGTCCTTCCAGTGCGCGGTGAGGTCGGGCGCACCGATCGCGTTCGTGTAGCTCGCGTCCTGCACGTCGACGGTATTGCCCACGGCCGGCAGCCTGCCGTCCCTGCCCGGTTTGCGGTTGCCCGACCAGGCGACGTCGTGCACCTGCTCGTGCGTCTTGCCGGAGGCGTCGAGCCAGCCCTTGACGACCTGTACGCGATCGAGATTTGCGCCGTCCGGATCGCGCATCGCGTGGATCAGCAGCGATGGCGCCCTGCCGGCCGGGGCGCGCTTCAGGTCGCCGCCCATCGGCACGCCACGCCGGTAGCCCTGCGCGACGAAATCCGAGCGCTCGAGGTCTGCGGGAGTGAAGTCGTAACCGGCGAACACGCGCAGCGCGATGCGCGTGCCGGTCGTGGCGTAGACCTCCTTGCGCGCGAACGCATCCCACAGCGCCTCGCGGGTGTTGTCGCGCGCCCAGACCGCGGCCAGGCCGCCCGCGGACGCCATGCGGTGGGTCTGGCGCTGCTTCGGGTCCGCGGTGAACCGGCCCGTGATCGGCTCGTCGAAGCGGATCGGGTCGGCGCCCGGTTCGAGCGCTGACATCTTCCCGAAGAAGTTGTTCTCCTCGAACGTCGCGAGCGAGGTGTGCGAGTCGGTCGAACCGATCATGCCGAACTTGAACGGATTCGCGCCGAGTTCCGCCTCGTACGCGAGTCCGCGCTTCAGCGCCTCGCGCGCGTACTCGCGCGGCAGCATGTCGGGGCGCTTGGGCTCGAGCCCGAAGCTGCCGTTGTCCCAGGTCTCGAAGTCCGCGAATTCGTCGTTCGGGGACAGCAGCGGATGCGCCTCGCCGTCGCCCTTGATCTGGGTGACCTCGTAGACCGGCTCGAGGCGCGTGCGCCGTTCGGCGTAGGCGCGGTCGAGGGGCTTCCTTGCCGCGAACGTCACGTCGTCGAACATCAGGCCGTTGGAGAGATTGCCGTTGTGTGCAATCGCGAGCACGCGGCCGCCGGTCTTCTTCTCGTAGTCCTCCATCCAGTCCCAGAGACGCTCCGGATCCTCGTAATCGAAGGCCGAAGGGGGCAGGGCCTGGTCGGCCCGGTCCTTGCCGTCGCGGAAGATGACGTTGCGGTGCAGGTTGTTGCCATTGGGGTTCGAGGTCCACTCGAAGCCGATCAATGCCGTGAACAGGCCGGGCGCGTTGTGCCGCTCGGCTGCGGCCGTCAGTTCCTGCCACATGGACGCCTGCAGGCCGCCCATGGACGCGGTCTGGTCGCGCCGCGCGTTCACCTCCTTCATCCAGAGCGTGTTGGCGGCCCTGGCGCCGTCGAGCGTGCCTTTCCTCGCCTCCGCCGCAATCCGCCGGCCCCACTCGGTCGCCAGCAGTCGCGGGTCGTTGCGGCTGATGGCAACGGCGAGGCCGAGGTTCTCCGAGTGATCGGCGATCACCAGGAAATCGAGCGGGCGTTGCAGGCGGGCCGGTACGCCGGTGCTCGAGACCACGGTCTCGCCCTTCGCGAAGCGGTAGGCCTCGTCGGGCCCGAGCGTGTTCCAGGCGAGCCCGGCATCGGCGGAGTAGGCCGTGTGCAGGTGGGTGTCACCGAAGAAGACGCGCCCGGGAAAAACCTGCCGCGCATACGGCGAGTACAGCCGCTTGTCCGGATGGCTGCCGCCAGCCTCCGCAGCGGTGCCGATGCCCGGCACCGCAGCCACCAGCAACGTGGCGAGAACGACGCGGATCTGAATCACATTTCACCCTGTCAAAGCAGTGTTGGAGTCGTCGGCTGGCCGCCGCCCGGGGCGTACAGGGCATGAGCGAGGTCAATGCGCCGTCGCCGCTCGTTCCCCCTATGACCTGTGTCGTCGGCAGGTCGTGACTGTATGAAGGCAACGCGGGGCAGCGGAATACCAAAGTTCCGCCATGAGTGATAACTTGCCTTATCGGTACCCGATCGGCAGGGGGAGCTGTGAACGTCCGGGATTTTCTCGACGTGC
>Ga0316601_100001442_pt1 | contig 11596 bp, 10 predicted proteins | sample OWC_soil_day5_no_FD_207663 | JGI IMG/M metagenome (GOLD analysis project Ga0316601, IMG submission 207663) | Wetland soil microbial communities from Old Woman Creek delta, Ohio, United States - OWC_soil_day5_noCT | ecosystem: Environmental > Terrestrial > Soil > Wetlands | place: USA: Ohio...
CGGCTTAACGTTTTTACCATAACGGTCCCACCGCTGAGGGAGCGACCCGAGGACATCCCCCTGTTGGCCAAGCACTTTATGGAATTTTTCAACAAAGCCTTCGGCAAAGCGCTGAACAAGATACCGACGAGAGTTGTTGAAAGCCTGCAACACTACCAATGGCCAGGAAACGTGCGTGAACTGAAGCATGTGATCGAGAGGGCGACCATCAACTCCACAGGTGATACCCTGCAATTGGCAGAAGCCCTGGTCGCACCGGCAATCTTTCCGTCATCGACATCAGACAACAGTGGAGCTGTTTCTTTTTTGAGCCTCGAAGAAATGGTAAGGAAATATATTTTGCGAGTACTTGAGAAGGTAGGATGGAAAATCGCGGGCAAGGGCGGTGCCGCGGAAATCCTTGAAATCAACCCAGACACCCTGCGCTCCCGCATGAGGAAACTCGGTATCCGCAAGACCCAATAACCTGAATCGGCTATAATATAAATTCGTCATTATCCCCGAAGAGGTATTTCCTTCCAGTTTCAATATTCTGAAAAAAATTCGCGCTAAATTGCAAGCCCAAATCTGGCCTTGGATAATCTTACATCCGGTATATTTAACGAATCCGTTTAATTATCACAGATTTTAATCTTCCTAAAGCTAAGACGCCAGCCTTTTAAATAACTAAATTCTTAAATTATAATAGAATGTTAGGTAAATTCTAAGCACCCAATTAAGAGCAGGTATGAAATTTGTAATTCAAATTAGAGATTTTCGACATTGATAGCTTCATTCCCATTCTACAGAGAGACTTTTGTACCATTGAAATTTTTTAGCGCGGGCGGGAAAGGCCGTTCATGATCATTTTAAATATTTCAATGGAGGCATTAGCTGACAAGCGCAGGGAACTGGAACAGGTGATCCGCTCAATGATTCCGAGGATTCGTCAGCGAGCGGGATGCAATGAACTCAGCTGGTTTCAGGACCTGGAACAAGACAGATCCCGTCTATTTTCAGTCTGGCAGAACCGGGAAAGCTTGGAAAGCTACCTGAGGTCCGACCAATTCAGCGCCCTGTTGGGAACCAAGATTCTGCTCAGCGCACCGCATTCGATCCAAATTTACAACGTGAGCAGCCAAGAGGGAAGCGAGGCTGTCGAAGCAATGCGTTTCCAGGATAAACACAAAGGAGACAAGGTATGATTACACGTTCGATGATTCTCGTTGTTGTACTGTTTCTTTTCGCGGGGGCGGCGGTCGCCCAGGACTACCCCTTGCTGAGCATGGTCGCCGATCGGGTCATCGAGAAATACCGGAGTGCGACCTGCGAGCAGGTATGGCAGGACAAAGAGAAGCCTAAGGGCGAAATGGAGAAGAACCTTATCCAGATGCTCCACCAGAACCCGCAGATGCGGCAGGTCTTCATCGACAAAGTTGCCGCAACTGTTGCCAACAAGATGTTCGAATGCGGATTGGTGCCGTGATGATGTGCGAGAGAGTGCGACTGCTAAAGTTTGCGTCGATAGGGAGCCGCATGGGGCGGGCGCTCGCGCTCGCCCTTGCGCTGGCTGCGTTTATCGACCAGGATGCATACGCCCAGCAATCGACGCAACAGCCCAAAACCACCAAACAGCCGGCGGCGGCAAAACTGGCAAAGCCCGTTCCTGCGTCCGTGCAGATGACCATCGAACCCAAGGCGATCGAAATCCTGAAGGCTGCATGCGATCGCCTCGCCGCAGCCGGTTCGATGAGCTTCACGGCGGTGGTCACCTACGAGAACCCCAGTCGCCTGGGAACTCCCCTGGCGTACACGACAAAATCAGAAGTGACATTGCAACGTCCGGACAAACTGCGGGTCATTACCCCGGCAGATGGCCCGGCAACGGAATTCTATTACGATGGCAAGGCGATTATGGCGTTCGCCCCGGCCGAGAACCTGCTCGCGGTCGCCGATGCGCCGCCGACAATCGATGGCGCACTGGAGGCGGCTTTCAAGACGGCCGACATTTATTACCCGTTCACCGACCTGATCGTGGCGGACCCATATAAGGCCGTGTCCGATGGGATGATCATGGCCTTCTACATCGGGCAGTCCAAGGTGGTCGGCGGAACGACGACCGATATGGTTGCCTACGCGGACAAGGACGTGTTCGTTCAGGTCTGGATCGGCACCGAAGACAAGCTGCCCCGGATGGTGCGTGCGGTTTACCGCACCGACCGGGCGCGACTACGCCATCAACTGGAAATCTCGGATTGGAAACTCGACCTTGATATGTCCGGGGCAGCCTTCGCGCCGGTAAACGCAAGCGGTGCAATGCCTATCGAATTCTCCAAGCCGGTAACAGCGCCCCTTCCGGCTGCTGCACCACCAGCCAAGGCCAAACCGCCGCAAACGAAGTGAGAGGTTGCACATGAAGAAACTTATAACGGGGTTGGCATTAATCATAACGGCAGCGCTCCTTCCCGGTCATGTTTCCGCATGGTCGCATGCTAACCGCTGGGGTGGCAGCACGTCCCACGAAGAGGGGTCAGGGTCCACCACCCGAACCGATGCATGGGGCGGGAGCGAAACCCACACATATGGACAGGGCACGACCGCCACCAACCGCTACGGCGGCACCGCCTCGCACGTAGAAGGTTCCGGCCAGACGTCCTTTACCAGCGCGTCCGGCGGCAGCGCCACCCACACCTACGACCAGGGAACGACCGCTACCAGTCGGTATGGCGGCACCGCGACGCACTCCTATGGATCGGGCTACACGACCTACACGACTTCGAATGGCGCGACCGCCTACCATTCGCCCTATTACCGTCCGGCTTATCCCGGCTATCATCCGGCATATCCCTATCCGGCCTACCACCCGCCAACGACCGTGAATGTTTACGGTTCGAGCTGCAACAACTGCGGGGGCTGGTCCACAGCCGGGGCTGCCGCAGCCGGGGCGGCAGTTGGCATGGTAGCCGGGGCTGCCATAGCCTCGTCCGGTAGCGCCGCTGCAAGCTCCAATGCGTACAGCTCCGGCTATGCTGCGGGCAGCGCCAACACGTCTTCAGCATACAACGCGGGGGTTGCCGCAGGCAGCGCCGCTTCATCGTCAACGGCTCCAGCAGTTTCGCCGCCACCTGCCAGCGGCAATTTTGCGATGGGTGCCATTTACGCGACACTGCCTGCCGGGTGCATAACGCCCAATGTCCAGGGCAAGACCCTTTACCTGTGCGGCAACACCTGGTTCAAGCCGCAATACGGAGCCAATGGGGTGTTCTACAAAGTTGTGCCAACGCCATAATGACGCTCAATGGCGTTTTGCACCATCTGTCGGCTGCGCTGGCTCATTTCACAAACCAAGAAGAGGCACAACCAGAGAACATGACAAATTCGGAGGTGCGGTGAGCGGATTGAGGAAATAACCTCACAGCGCCGCAAAGTTGACCACAACGAAGGGAGAATAGCAATGAGACCTGGAATTAAAAATTTAATGTTGGTTTTTTTTGTACTGACGATCGCGGCCGGCTGCGCACCGACCAACGTGCAGCAGCAAAGCACGACCCTCACCCAGTTGCCGCGGCCCGATCTCATCATGGTCTATGACTTCGCCGTGTCGCCCGATGAGGTCAAGCTCGATACCGGGCTCAGTGCGGAGCTTATGCAGAAGTACCAGGAACACAAGGGAGCGTCCCGCACCGCCGAGGAAATCAAGGTGGGCCACAAGGTGGCCGATGTCGTAGCGAACGAGCTGGTCAAGAATATTCGTAGCTACGGGCTCATGGCGGAACGTGCCATTGGGTATCCGAGGAGCAAAGGCAAGGTCCTTATGGTCAAGGGTCAGTTTCTGTCAATCGACCAAGGCAATCGAACCGAGAGGGTGGCCATCGGGCTGGGCGCCGGCCGGACCGACGTGCAGGCCAATGTGCAGGTGTACGAGCTGACCCCCCAAGGCATGCAAAAGGTCGATACCCTGAGGGGCGATGCCAAGAGCGGCTACAAACCGGGCATGGCCGAAATGATGGGGGCAGGCGCCATCGCCGGCCACCTGCTGGTCTCGACCGTGGTAAGCGGCGCTTTGGCCGGGGGTAGCGAGATGACGGTCGCCACGGTGGAAGCGGACGGCAAGCGCCTGGCAAACAAGATCGCCGTGGACCTCGGCAATTTCTTCATCAACCAGGCCTGGATCCCGCCGGATGCAGTGAAGAAGTCGTTTTTTTAGATAACCACCCAAGGTGCAGGGTTCAGGGTTCGGGGGTGTAGGTTTAGATATCCAAGGTTCGGGGTTTCAGGTTCAGCATTGGCAACCACTGCCTTGTAGACTAAGCCCAATTCCAAATCCCCCTTCGCCCCCTTTGCCAAAGGGGGGTGGGGGGATTTAGTGCCGACCCTGAACCATTGGCTTCTCATTTCAATCTAGAGGCAGCGCCATATGAAAAGGATCTTGGTTCTGGTGATGGTCTGGGGGATAGCCTTTATTCTATGCAGCTGTGCCGCCATGTCGGGGCTGCCGCAGGGCTCGGTCCTAGTGGGAGACTACCAGGGCTCGTTTAACGGCAAGTTTTTCTGGGGGACGATCGAAGTCCAGGTGTACGAGGCGCCCGGCGGTGCCCGGCCCGTGTTCGGCCGGCTCAACCAAGAGGCCGAGCAGGGGTCTATTGATTTTCGCGGCGAAGTGAAGGGCCCCCGCCTGGAGGCGCAGTTCACGATCGCGGACGGCTCTGTCTCGGGAGAGCTGTCCGCAGACGGCAGGTCGATGTCGGGCACATATAAGATCGCCGACCCGCCCTTCGACCACGGAACCTGGAGCGCCCAGAAGCGATAAAACCTATCAGCCAATGGTGAACCGGCTCTCGAGCTGCGCACCCAGATCTTCCAGACACCCCTCCCCTTGCGGGAGGGGCCCGGGGAGGGGTAATTTTCGTGATTTGTGGAATTTCTGAAAAAACCTGAATGTCTTGCGAAACCGTTAAAAAGCATCTCGTTAGAACAGGAGAATCCGCATGAAAAAACTTCAATTGCTCTGGGCCTTGACCGTAATCGTCAGCCTTTTGTCCGGATGCGCCGAAATGAACCGGGCGCCCGCTCCCAGCTCTTCGCCGGTAATGGACCGTTTCCTGTCGCGCGGCGAGCTCAGGGTCGGCATGTCCGGCGACATGCCGCCGTTGAACATGACCACCAAGGAGGACAAGATCATCGGTCTGGACGCCGACCTGGCGGCGATGGCTGCGGACGCCATGGGCGTCAAGCTCAACGTGCAGAAGATGGCGTTTGCCGGGCTCCTGCCGGCACTTGAAGCCGACAGCATCGACATGATCATCTCGAACATGACCATGACCCCGGACCGCAACCTGAAAGTAGCCTTCGTGGGTCCGTATTTCACCTCCGGCAAGGGGCTGCTCACCAAGCGCAGTACTCTTGCCGAGGCAAAAAAATTGGAGGATCTCAACAGCCCGCAATTCACATTCGTGGTCTTGAAGGGGTCCACCAGTGAAGCCGTCACTCGGAAGGGCGCACCTCAGGCCAAACTCCTGACCGTCAATACCGAGAACGAAGGGGTCCAAACCGTGATCGACGGCAAGGCCGACGGCATGCTGGCCGACTTTCCCATCTGCGCGGTGGCCGCTTACCGACACCAGGGGTTCGGCCTGGTCCCAGTGGCCGCCCCGATTACCTATGAACCTATCGGGATCGCAGTGCCCAAGGGTGATCCCCAGCTGATCAACTGGCTGCAGAATTTTCTGCACAGCATCGAGAAGGCCGGGTACATGAAAGACCTGGGTGAGAAGTGGTTCGCCAAACCGACCTGGATCGACCAGTTAAAGTGAGATGACTATGTCCTCGTCAAATCCGGGGAAAGTCAAACGAAAGGAGCGTGACATGAAACCGGAAAACCGTTCAATGGCAGTGGCACTCGCCTTCATTCTGATCGCTGTCGCATTTTCGGCCCTGCCCGCCATGGCCCAGAAAATAACCGGCGTGCCGGGTTCGCCCAGTGCCACCACCACCATCAGCGGTAAACAGCTTCCGGCGCCCGATCCAAAATTCGGCGGGGTGATCAAGGAGAAGGCCTCGGAGTCGAAGGCCTGGTGGGCGCCGCGCGTCGTGCCGCCGAAGGGCGCGCCCAACATTTTGCTCATCATGACCGACGATAGCGGGTTCGGCGCCCCGGGCACCTTCGGTGGCGTCGTCCCGACCCCGGCATTGGATCGCATCGCGAAAAGCGGTCTGCGCTACACGAATTTTCATTCCACGTCGCTCTGCTCGCCCACGCGTGCGGCGATCATCACCGGCCGCAACCATCACGTGGCCGGCTTCGGGGTGGTGGGCGAAGTTGCGACGGGGTTCCCGGGCTACAACTCGATCATCCGGAAGGAGAATGGCACCATCGGCGCCATCCTGAAGGAGAACGGGTACGCGACCTCGTGGTTCGGCAAGAATCACAACACACCCTTCTATCAGGCGACCCAGGCCGGGCCCTTCGACCAGTGGCCGAACGGTATGGGCTTCGAGTACTTCTACGGCTTTGTCGGCGGCGACGCCAGCCAGTGGCAGCCGAACCTGTTCCGCAACACGACGGCCATCTACCCCTTCGAGGGCAATCCGGGCTGGAACCTGACTACGGCCATGGCCGATGAGGCGATCCAGTATATGAAGGAGCTCAAGGAGATCGCGCCCGGCAAGCCGTGGCTCGTCTATTACGTACCGGGCGGGACGCACGCCCCGCATCATCCGACGCCGGAGTGGATCAAGAGGATCAGCGACATGAAGCTGTTCGACGAGGGCTGGAACAAGCTGCGCGAGACCATCTTCGCCAACCAGAAGCGGCTGGGCATCATGCCTGCGAACGCGCAGCTGACGCCCTGGCCGAAGGAACTGCCGGAGTGGGATTCTCTCGGTTGGGAAGAGAAAAAGCTCTTCATCAAGCAAGCCGACGTCTTCGGGGCGTACCTTGCCTACACGGACCACGAGATCGGCCGCGTCATCCAGGCAGTCGAAGACCTGGGCGAACTCAACAACACCCTGATCATCTACATCGCCGGCGACAACGGCGCGAGCGCGGAGGGCATGCTCAACGGCACGCCGAACGAGTTCACCACCTTCAATGGCGTTGCCGTGCCGGTCAAAGACCAGTTCCTCTGGTACGAGTTCTGGGGGTCCGAGCGTACCTTCCCTCACTTTGCGGCCCCCTGGGCGTGGGCGATGGACACGCCGTTCAAGTGGATGAAGCAGGTCGCGTCGCACTTCGGCGGGACGGCCCAGGGCGTTGCCATGTCGTGGCCAGGCCACATCAACGACGCGGGCGGCATCCGCGGCCAGTTTCACCATGTCATCGACATCGTGCCGACCATCCTCGAAGCGACCGGCATCCCGGAGCCGGATATGCTCAACGGCATCAAGCAGCGCCCTATGGACGGCGTGAGCATGGCGTACACCTGGGACAAGGCGAATGCCAACGCCACGTCCCGGCGCACCACGCAATACTTCGAGATGCTGGGAAACCGCGCCATCTATCACGACGGCTGGGTGGCGTGCACGACCCCGGCGACGCTCCCGTGGGAACTGAGCAGCGCCCCGCCGCCGGATGTGATCACCGGGTACAAGTGGGAGCTTTACAACGTCAAGGAGGATCCCACCGAGTCCAACGACCTGGCTGCCAAGATGCCGGAGAAGCTCAAGCAGATGCAGTCCATCTTCTATCTGGAGGCGGCGAAGTACGACGTGCTGCCGCTCGACAACTCGACGCTCGCACGCTGGAATACGCCGCGCCCGAGCCTGACGGCGGGGCGAACGGTCTTCACCTATTCGGGAGGGCTGACCGGCGTGCCGGGCAGCGGTGCCCCGGACATCCTGGACAAGTCCTACACCATCACCGCCGAGGTTACGATTCCCGAAGGCGGCGCGGAAGGCATGATCGTCACTCAGGGCGGGCGCTTCGGCGGATATGGACTTTTCCTGAGCAAGGGACAGCTGGGAATCGGCCGGGGCAAGCCCGTGTTTCTCTACAATCTGCTCGACCTTAAGCGCACAACCTGGGAAGGGCCCGAGTTGAATGCTGGGAAACACACCATCGTTTTCGACTTCAAGTCAGACGGCCCGGGGTTGGGCAAGGGCGGCACGGGGGTGCTCTTCGTGGACGGCAAAGAAGTGGCCAGGAATTCCATGGAACACACCACCCCGATCACGTTCCCGGAGGACGAAACCTTCGACATCGGTCAGGACACCCGGACGCCGCTGGCGCTCATCGAGCATCGTTATGATTGCCCGTTCAAGTTCACGGGCAAGATCGACAAGTTGACGTTCAAGCTACTCGAACCATAGCCGCAGACGGCAGCAGATCGGTAGTAGCCCCCAGTCAGGCGAAACCGGTGCTTTGGTGTGTTTGTGAGAGAATAAAGACCCTTTTTAGCTGGCGAGCATGCCGAATCTTGTGGTCGCCAGGCGAGGGAATAGAGATGAACCGACTGCTGGCTTTCGCTGCCGCCGCCGAAGCATTTACGGGTGCAGCCTTAATAGCAGTACCCTCAATCGTGGGGTTGCTATTATTGGGAGCGGAATTTTCGGGTGTCACTGTTGCAGTTGCTCGCGTCGCTGGTATAGCCCTGGTAGCGCTTGGCGTAGCATGCTATCCCGGTGGAGGGGCAACCAGAAAACTTTGCGGCATGCTGACTTACAGCTTGCTTGTCACGCTATATCTCATTTTCCTTGGCTTCGCCGGGGAGTGGATCGGAATTCTATTGTGGCTTGCGGCTGCAATCCACGCTGCATTAACGATTTTCCTCGCATCTGCATGGCTCAAGAACATGAACTCTGAGAAAAGGAATGATTGCAGCACTTAATTAGTCAATAAAATTTGGCGAGTTGCTGACTGACCGCCAAAGCTATCAAATAGCGGCACGGGTACGCAAGCGATCACACCGGTTTTGAGGTCATACTCGGGAAATGGCAGGATTCATTGCCGCGAAGGAACAGTTAAGGCTGCTCGCCATTTCGGGAGGTAAATATTCATTCAAATAAAAAACCGTATGTTGCACTTCTCATCCGCATGATTTGAGCCAGCAGGCCAAGCCCTAACCAAAAGAGGAGGTTTCATATGGCAAAGAAAGTTCTTTCAGCTCTGAGTCTGCTACCTATCACTTCATTGGTTGCTGGCATTCCGGCGGTCTACGCACAATCATCGCCTGCCGATTTCTCAGGCGAGCCCGACAAGACGATGGCAGCCGCCCACGAATCGTTCGTCAAGAAAGACATGAAAAAAGCCTCAGAGCAGATCAGCAAGGCGGCAGCCTATGTAAATAAAGAGGCGGACAAGGTGGCCAAGGACGCCAAGGAGGGAGTGAAGAAGGCCAGCGACGATTTGGTCAAACTCGGGCAGGGTGTAAAGGCGGGCACCGTGAAATCCGGTGACGAGTTGAAGAGCACCTATGGGAAGGTCGACCATGCGCTCGCCAATGCTTGGCATAAGACTGCGGGCGAGGCCAAGAAGGCGGGCAAGGATTCGAGCGAGGCGCTCAAGCAAGCCGGTGCAAGTCTCGAAGGCGCAGCCAAGTGGTCTGGCAACAAGCTAACAGAAGGTGCTCAGGCTTCCGTAGAAGCGGTCAAGCAAGTTGGTAAAGGCACAGCGAAGGGCGCAAAAGCAGGCTCCGAAGAAGCCGAAAAGTGGTTTAAAGGCATTGGGGAAGGCATCCGGGACTTAGGCAGCAAGCTCTAAAGAGGGCCCGGGGTCAATGTCGCGATGCGATTGCCGTGGGGAACCTGATCTCACAGAAGAAAAAGAGAACAACTGCATTCACCATGGCACCGGGGCAGCCTTGCACTTGCCCCCATGCCAGTGAAGCATTGCTTTAATCTCGTTTTTGATTTGGAAATATCATAGGAAACTCCCCTCAAGAAAGCTGGTATACTGGCAAGTCTATCAAGAAGCAGGTCCTTAACGACACCGGCAGGTACCAAAGTGGAATTTTGCCGACTGCAACGACAACCAATATCAGGGGGTGTGATAAACATTTGCCAGCCTGTTGGTCCGGAAATGTGGCAAATTGCCTGCGCTTTTTTTCGCGCTGCAGTGCTCATACTGTCCGGATGTGCCATGCCGGTTAGCATGCGCCCCCTGGATTCAAAGGAGGCCAACCGCAGACTGACCAAAAGCGGTTTTGTCGGCCGTCAGCATGAATTTTTCAAAGCCGACATAGAGGATACCATGAGGCAAACAGCAGGGATGAGTTCCATTCTGTTAGTGGCGCTGGCGATCTTGAGCGGTTGTGCGGGAATCGGACCGGCTATCGTGACCCGTGACCGGCTTGACTATACCGAGGCCGTGGCCAATTCGTGGAAGAGCCAGATGCTGCTTAACCTGGTGAAGATCCGCTACGGTGACACCCCCGTATTCCTGGATGTCGGGCAGATTGTCGCAGGTTACTCGTTCCAGCGTAATTTCGGTGCAACCGCAGGGGCAAGTATATTCAGCGGCGGCTCGCAGCCAAATCCAAACAGCGCAACCACCTTCGGCCTGTCGGCCGGGGGTACCTTGAACGATAGCCCGACCGTGACCTACACGCCGATGGCCGGCGAGCGCTTCGCCCGTTCGCTGATGATGCCAATTCCACCATCGGTTATTCTTAACCTCATTCAGGCCGGAACTCCCGTTGACGAGGTATTCCGAATTTCGGTGCAGTCGGTGAACGGGATAGATAACCGCCGAGTCGGCCGACTGTTCGTTCGGCGTGCCAACCCGGAATTTTATGCCCTCTTGCCGAACCTCGAACGGCTTCAGGCGTCGGGTGACATCGGCATGCGCCTCCAGCCGGACGATAAAGGCGAAGCGAAGCTCAATATGATCTTCCGCCCCAAGACAGCGGCGGCCGAAGAAAAAGCGTTTCGCAATGCGGTGAAGATCCTCGGCCTGGACCCCGCCGCCCTGGAATTCCAGGTGATATACGGGACCGTGGCCAGCAACGACAGGGAAATCGCTCTCCTGACCAGGTCGATTCTCGAAATTCTCACGGACATGGCTTCTTACATCATCGTTCCCGAGGCGCATGTGATTGAGCGCCGGGTGAGGCCGACACCGGAAGACGAAGTGGGCCCGCGCGGGCTGATCCCCCCGTTGATCCGGATTACAAGCTCCACCGGATGTCCCGCCGACGCCTTCGTGGCCGTTCCGTACCTCGGTCATTGTTTTTCTATTGACAACCGGGATATCTCTTCCAAACAGAGTTTTTCGTCCATCATGTTCCTCTTTACGTTTGTGGAGACAGGGAGCAAGGAATCCGCTCCCGTCCTGACGATCCCGACTACACGATAAGACGACTTAATGGAGGCGGCCAATGAGGCGCAGAAGTACCGTACCGCTATTGTTGGTCATGATCCTTTTCCTGCTCTCGGTGGGATCTTTCTTCGCCGATCCTTCGGCATCGGCGCAGCCTCCGCTCCCAATCACAATCGGGTATCAATCAAACACCGACTGGCTGCTGTTTGTGGCCAGGGATTTGAAGCTCTTTGAAAAGGCAGGCCTGACGCCGACCTTCGTGAAGTTCGCTGCGGGGCCACCGATGATTGCAGCGGCACAGGAGAAGCGCATCGACGTGACCACCGTAGGCTGCGTGCCGTACCTGCTCGGGCTGGGCCAGGG
>Ga0316601_100001443_pt1 | contig 11594 bp, 6 predicted proteins | sample OWC_soil_day5_no_FD_207663 | JGI IMG/M metagenome (GOLD analysis project Ga0316601, IMG submission 207663) | Wetland soil microbial communities from Old Woman Creek delta, Ohio, United States - OWC_soil_day5_noCT | ecosystem: Environmental > Terrestrial > Soil > Wetlands | place: USA: Ohio...
TTCAAGTGGTGATTCCCACGCCTTTAAAGCTTCATCTATATTTATTTCTACTCCATGTACTTCTATTACTGGACTTACCTGTGTATATCCGATTATTTTACTGTTTATGCCTTCAAAGCACTTAGTTATATCAACATTCTCATCTATTTCCAAGGCAATACTACCATAATCAGCATCAAATAAAGATTCCATACTTATTTTATCAATAAATCTTAAACCTATCTTATTTCCAAAGCTCATTTTGCTAATAGCTTCTACAAGACCACCCTTTCTTATAGTATGAGCTGATAAAACTTTTCCACTACCTATCATTTTATTTATAAGTTCATAATTTTTCTTAAGCTCCTCAAGATTAGGTATCCCATCTTCGCCTCTTTTAGCAGAAATTAATACTACAACACTGTTAGTTTTCTTAAATTCTGGTGAAATAACCTTATTAACATCCACTACATCTACAGCAAAGGAAACTAAGGTTGGTGGGACGTTTAATTCATTAAAGGTTCCTGACATACTATCCTTGCCACCAATTGCTGGTATACCAAATTCTCTTTGTGCATATAAAGCTCCGAGTAGTGCTGAAAAAGGTTTTCCCCACTTATATGGATCTTTACCTAGCCTTTCAAAATACTCTTGAAAAGTAAGTCTTATTTTTCTATAATCCCCACCAGAAGCTACAACCTTTGCAACAGATTCTATAACTGCATAGGTTGCTCCATGGAATGGACTCCAAGTGGAAAGCTTCGGATTGTACCCATAGGACATAATAGTACCAGTAGTGGTGTCTCCACTTAACACTGGAAGCTTAGCTACCATAGCTTCACTAGGTGTTCTTTGATATTTCCCTCCAAAAGGCATAATAACCGTTCCTGTTCCTATGGTGCTATCAAATCTTTCTACTAATCCCTTTTGACTACATACATTTAAATTTTCTAAAGTAGATATCCATAATTCTTTTATTGATTTTTTATTCTCTAATTTATCCTTTAATAATCCTTCAAAATAATTCTCATCAGTAGGGCATGCTACTTTCACATCAATGTTTTGTTTTACACCATTAGTATCAAGGAATTCTCTACTTAAACTAACTATAGTTTTTCCCTTCCATTTCATGGTAAGCCTTTTTTCTTCTGTTACTTCTGCCACTACTACTGCCTCTAGATTCTCATTTTCTGCATATGCAATAAATGATTCTACATTTTTCTTATCTACCACAACCGCCATACGTTCTTGTGATTCCGATATAGCAAGCTCCGTTCCATCTAATCCCTCATATTTTTTAGGAACCTTATCTAAATCTATTGAAAGTCCCTCTGCCAGTTCTCCTATGGCTACTGCAACTCCACCTGCTCCAAAATCATTACACCTTTTAATCATTGTTGTAACTTCTGGATTTCTAAATAATCTTTGTATTTTTCTTTCTGTAATAGGGTTTCCTTTTTGAACTTCTGCTCCAGAAACTAAAATAGAATCCTCTTTATGCGCCTTTGAAGAACCTGTAGCTCCTCCACATCCATCTCTACCTGTTCTACCACCTAAAAGTATAATTAGATCTGTTGCTGCTGGTACTTCACGTACAACATTATCATAGGGTGCCGCTGCTATTACAGCGCCTACTTCCATTCTTTTAGCAGTATACCCTTCGTCATATATTTCTGATACATGTCCTGTAGCAAGACCAATTTGATTTCCATAAGAACTATATCCATGTGCTGCCTCTAAGGTTATCTTCCTTTGAGGCAGCTTTCCATTAATGGTATCTTCTACTTTTGTTCTTGGATCACCACTCCCTGTAACCCTCATAGCTTGGTATACATAGCTTCTACCTGACAGTGGATCTCTTATAGCTCCTCCAAGGCAAGTAGCTGCCCCTCCAAATGGTTCTATCTCTGTAGGGTGATTATGTGTTTCATTTTTAAACATAATGAGCCACTTTTCAGTTTTATTATTAATTTCAGCATCAACAACTATACTACAAGCATTTATTTCCTCAGAAACATCAAGATCCGCTAGCTTACCATTTTTTCTTAATTCTTTCATGCCTATTACCGCTAGATCCATCAAACATAGATCCTTTTGCTTTTCTGCGTATACAAAACTCCTAACCTTTAAATAGTCCTCATATGCTTTTTTAATAGGAGTTGAAAATTTCCCGTCTTCAATTTCTATATTTTTTATATTTGTATTAAAAGTAGTATGACGACAGTGATCTGACCAATATGTATCTATAACTTTTATCTCGGTAATAGTTGGATTTCTCTTTTCAGTTTCTTTAAAATATGTGGCACAAAACCTTAAATCTTCAAAATTCATAGCAAAGCCATGTTCATCCATAAAACCTTGAAGTTCACTATCATCCATATCTATAAATCCCTCTAAAACTTTTACATCGTCAGTCTCTTCTATTTCCACATGCAAATTATCTGGTTTTTCCATTGAAGCTTCTCTGGAATCTACACTATTAATACAGTATTCCTTTATTTTTTCAAATTCCACCTCAGAAATTTCCCCCTGTAGCACAATAACTTTTGCTGCTGCTACTTCTGGTCTTTCACTTTGAGTAAGCATCTGAATGCACTGAGCTGCGGAATCGGCCCTTTGGTCATATTGGCCTGGTAAATATTCTATAGCAAATGCCCATTGATTTTCCTTTATCACTAATTCCTCATCATAGACATAATCTACAGTTGGTTCAGAAAAGATTGTATTGCGTGAGTTATTATATTCTTTTTCTGATATTCCAGAAACGTCGTATCTATTTATTATTCTTAAAGAATTCAATCCTTCTATACCCAAATTTACATTTAAATCTTCTAGTAGTTTTTTGCTTTCTACATTATAGTTCGGCTTTTTTTCAACAAACACTCTATAAATATTCTTTATCATAATAACACTCCCCTATATAAAGTAATTTTACGAACATTATCTTTTTATCAGTATTTATAATTCGTTATATTTATTATAGTACACTTTATCTTATAATTAAAGTTTTATTTAAAAAATAATAATAAAAAAAATTATATATCACTATCCTTCTAAAACATTTTTAAAGGATAGAGTTTATATAATTTTATAATTCCCTATAATATAAAGAAAAACACTACGTTTAACGTAGTGTTTTCCATACATGCGAGATAAGTCTATAAGCCGAGTTCTGTATTTGACAATCATCTATCTAGGCCTATTGTTACCAATAAGCTCAAGCGATACACCCGAGAACGAGACGGGCCGTCCCATATAGTTCTCCTATTCGATCTTGCTCCAAGTGGGGTTTACATAGCCGCAAAGTCGCCATTGCGCTGGTGAGCTCTTACCTCGCCTTTCCACCCTTACCAGTCAGCTAAAGCTGAACTCATCAAGCAAAGCTTGATTCTGGCGGTATATCTCTGTTGCACTTTCCTTAGAGTCGCCTCCACTGGGGGTTACCCAGCACCCTGCCCTATGGAGCTCGGACTTTCCTCTCCTGACATACTGCCTAAGCAATATTCAGCAGCGATTGTCTGGCTTACTCACAAAATTTATAATATCATACTATGTAATAAAAATCAAATGTATCTTTTTACCACCAATTATTTGAGCTTATATACATCCTTCGTATTTTCTGAAATTAGCACATCATTGTGATAACCTTTTTCTCTTAATTGTTTTTCTAAAATTTTTCCAAAAATTTTAAAAGGTGTCCATTCTGTTATAAAATGTCCCGCATCAATTAATGCTATGCCTTCTTCCTTCAAATCACTAACACCATGATACTTTGTATCCCCTGTAATTATACAATCTGCCTGTAAAGTTTTACTTACCTGAAAAAAATCTTCTCCACTACCATTTATAATAGCAATAGTTTTTATTAATTTATTATCCTCTCCAACATATCTAATATGCTCGGCATTAAAGCATTTTTTAACCTTTTCACATAAGTCAATCAATGCAAGAGGGGTCTCCAGTGTAACTAAACGTCCAATACCACTATCACCATTATTATAGCCTGCAACTGTTGAGGGTTCCATTACCTTATATTCAGCAAAACCTAAAATTTCTGTGGCAAAATCATTAAGACCACCTTTAACTGAATCTAAATTAGTGTGACTTGAGTAAACATTGATGTTATTTTTAATAAGTTCAATAATTTTTTTACCTACTAAGGTGTCACTGGTTATGGTCTTTGGTTTTATAAAAAGAAGAGGATGATGTGTCAATATCAAATTGCATCCTTTATCCTTTGCCTCACAAATTACATCCAAAGTACAATCTAATGCAATTAAAATTTTTGTAACTTCAGCATCTGTGTCCCCAACCATTAATCCTACATTGTCATAATCCTCTTTTAGAACCGGTGGAGCGTACTGTTCCATAATATGCTCAATAGTTCTTACTTTTAAAAGCATTTTAAAAACTCCTTAAGTCTACTTATAACATGATGAAGCTGTTCTTTCCTATTTTTTGATGAAAGAGTATCTTCATTTAAAGCTTCATATATTGTTGAATATTTTTGTAATTTATATTCTATAAATCTTTGCATTACTAAGTGTTTTTTATCTAATAGTATTTTACTTATCTCATAGTATATTCCATCTAGTGCTACTGGTTTAGTATTATATTTCACTTTGATAATTTCATAAAATTTTCCATCATCTATGCAAATTTCTTCATCAAGGATATCATATCCGGTGTTATACAAATACTCTCTCAAAACCTCAGCATTTTGAACTGGTTGAAGTATCATATATTTTAGCTCTTTAACAACCTCTATGTCTGCTTCTAAAATATCTCTTATTAAATTTCCACCCATTCCTGCAATAATAGCTACCTGAACTTCTCCCTTAATAACTGTAGCGAGTCCGCTTCCCAGTCTGCAATTAATTTGTGTGCTCACACCATTGCTAAGAACATTATTTTTCGCTTTCTCAACGGGTCCTCTATTTATGTCAGAGGCAATGGCACTTTTTATTACACCATTTTTCACTAAATAAATAGGAACATACCCATGATCCGTGCCTACGTCTACTATACTATCACAGTCCTCTATCATACTTGCGATAGCTTTTAATCTTATACTAAGTTCCATAGTTTTCATCCTTATCTAAAGTTAATTAATATTTTAAACTGCATAATTAAAAATATCATTGCCACAATTAATGATAAATAAATATATTTATATGCTGATTTTCTATCATATTTTGCACAAAAATAACTCGCATAATACATACAAAAAAGCAAAGCCATATTTAATACCCCATAAATCATCTGGGTAAATGCAAATTGTTTGCCTGTACCTATTTTTATTGGGGTAAACTTTGCATCAAAGTTTAAAGGCATAGTATTAGGTAGACTTTGTTTTAAATATAATATAAATGGGTTTAGGGTTAAGATTAGTATTATTATACTTACCGCAATTAAAGGTAAAATAAAATGCTTGTCTTTATGAAGATTATAACTATTATTCACTTTATATTTCCACTCTACTTGATGTACCTCATGATTTATTAAAGTTTCCTCGAATTTTTTATAATCTAGAGGCGAAACTGCATAATTCATATCTTTAGTTTTTATATAAAAAATATTTTTATTATCCGTAACAAACATTCTAGATGTTCCAATTTTATCAATTACAAATCTTCCCATTGCAAAACTATTAGAAGCTACCCCATAAAGTTTAACCCCTTTAATTGTACCAGTTGAGGTAGTATATCCTTCAATTTCATTTAACGGCACAATTATTTTTTTTAATGACCCAATAGCATAAATCTTAAGGTTTTCATCATCAATAGTGCATTTAAGTGATGCAAAAAGCAACATGTAGTATGCTTGATATGTATTACAAGACACTAATATCAACTTTAATAGACTCGCTACAATGTATGAGTTAGTAAATTTGAGCAATATTAAGATTAATATATTATACAATGCTGTCATAAGCAATATAAATCCGAGCCCTCGTCCGCGCTTTGATATATAACTATCCATTTAATCACCTTCTTAAAGCACATTATAGCATATTTAAACTGATCTTGTAAATATTTTTCCCACATTTTTACATAAAATTTAAAAAGAACACCTTAAATAAGGTGTTCCTATCTTGTTTAAGATGTTTTAATCTAAATAATCTTTTAGTTTTTTACTTCTGCTTGGGTGTCTTAATTTACGTAGAGCTTTAGCTTCAATTTGTCTAATTCTCTCTCTCGTTACATTAAACTCTTTTCCAACTTCCTCTAGTGTCCTTGCTCTTCCATCATCTAGCCCAAATCTTAATCTTAAAACTTTTTCTTCCCTAGGAGTCAAGGTGTCTAAAACGTTGATTAATTGTTCTTTTAACATTGTAAACGCAGCAGCTTCTGCTGGTGCTAGAGCGTCATCATCAGGGATAAAATCACCTAAATGGCTATCTTCTTCTTCACCTATAGGAGTCTCAAGAGACACTGGCTCTTGTGCAATTTTCATGATTTCTCTAACTTTTTCTACAGGCATTTCCATAATTTTAGCAACTTCATCTGGTTGAGGTTCACGTCCAAGTTCTTGAAGTAGTTGTCTAGAAACTCTAATAAGCTTATTTATAGTTTCAACCATATGGACAGGTATCCTTATTGTTCTTGCTTGGTCTGCTATAGCACGAGTTATGGCCTGCCTAATCCACCATGTAGCATAAGTACTAAATTTATATCCTTTTCTATAATCAAATTTCTCTACAGCTTTTATTAGACCTAAATTACCCTCTTGAATAAGATCTAGGAAAAGCATTCCTCTCCCGACATATCTTTTAGCTATACTTACTACTAATCTTAAATTAGCCTCTGCTAGTTTTTTCTTTGCAACGGGATCTCCTTCTTCAATTTTTTTAGCAAGTTCAACTTCCTCAGTTGAGGATAATAATGAAACTTTCCCAATTTCTTTTAAATACATTCTAACAGGGTCATCTATAGATATACCTTCTGGTATACTTATGTCAAGTTCTTCGCTTTCTGGCTCAATCTCGGCTTCAATTCCAATGCCAGGTGCAACTTCTTGCATATCCCCAACAACGTCAATGTCCATTGATTCTAAAACTTCATAAACCTTCTCTATTTGTTCTGGAGTTAAATCTATTTCATAAAGTTCATCCATTACTTCTTTATAAGTTAAGGATCCTTTTTTCTTGCCTTTTTCAATAAGTTTTTTGACTATAGTCATTTTTGAACCTTTATCTTTCATCATATTACCTCCTTTCTAAAAACTATAATTGTTTTATATCCTTTTGTAACTCTATAAGTTTTTGAGCTAGTTTTATAGATTCTTCTAGCAAGCCTTTAGATTCATATTGTTTGATTTTATTCATAATTTCTTTTTTCGACTCCTCTAACTTGAATTTTTTCAGTTCTTTTATGCAGTCATTTATAAGTTTTTTATGATCTTCTTCATCGAAAGCAAATTCAATTTCCATGGTATTTATCCATTCTTTTGTGCATTCTATATCATTACATCTAACTTCAATATTTTTAATTTTTTCATTATTATTTAAATTTTTAAACTCCACAATCAAGTTGTATATACTTTTATGGCTTTCAAGAACTAATTGTTCTTGGTCCATGTTTTCTATAATATAATCGCAATTTTCTTCATTTATAAACATAAATTTCAATAAATTTCTCTCAGCTTTAATATATGCTGGTTCTAAATATAATTTTTGTCCAAAATCTTGTTGTATATTCATTTCTTGCGATTTATTTGAATTTTTGTTAATTTCTTCGCTTAATAAGTCATATATTGCTTGTTCTTTGATGCCTGTTTCCTCAGAAATCTTTTTTATATACACATCTTTTTCAACAGGATCTAAATCTGCAATAATTTCAGTAACTTTTTTCACATACTGTATTATCATTTCACTATTTGAAAAATTTATTCCATCACTGGCTCTTTTAAGCCTATAATCTATTAAAGGAAGTGCATCATCCACTAATTTCTGAAAAGCCTGCTTTCCACTGTTTTTTATATATTCATCAGGATCCTTACCCTTTGGAACTATAAGCACTCTTAAATCAAAGCCTTCATTTCTTAATATCTCAAGTCCCCTTAAAGTTGCTGACTGCCCTGCAACATCAGCATCATATGAAATAATAACCGTATCTACATGTTTTTTCAATAATTTTGCTTGATTAATAGTGAGTGCTGTACCCAGTGAAGCAACAACGTTTGAAAACCCATATTGATGAAGGGAAATACAATCCATATACCCCTCTACAATTATTATTGTTCGAGATTTATTATTTTTGATTACAAAATTTAACCCATAAAGGTGTACTCCTTTATGAAATAATGGCGTCTCGGGTGAATTTAAATATTTAGGTTTTGAGTCATCTAAAACCCTTCCTCCAAATCCAATGACTTTCCCCTTATAATCAAACACAGGAAACATTATTCTATTTCTAAATCTATCATAATAAGACCCTTTAGGACTTTTAACAATTAGTCCTACATTAAATAAATCTAGTTCGGAGTAGCCTTTCTTTTTCAGGTATAATAACAAACCATCCCATTTATCAAAGGAAAACCCTAAACCAAATTTCTTCATAGTAGCTTCAGAAATACCTCTGTTTAAGAAATATTCTTCAGCTTTCTTATCCTTTCTTAAATTGCCATAAAAATATCTAGCTGCTTCTACATTAATATTGTACATTTTATTATTAATGTCTTGCTGTGCTTTATTTTCTTTATTGTCTAAATCTATACTAATGTTAGCTCTTTCAGCAAGTACCCTCGCTGCTTCAGGAAAAGTTACATTCCTATCCTTCATAATATAACTGATTACATTCCCAGCTTCCCCACACCCAAAGCATTTATAAATTTGTTTCTCTTGGGACACAGAAAAAGAAGGACTCTTCTCATTATGAAAAGGACAAAGGCCAGTATAATTTCTTCCTGTTCTTTTAAGTTTAACTTTTTCAGATATTACATCCACAATATCATTTTGTTCCTTTATTTTTCGGATGACATCTTCCGCAATCAATAGATTCTTACCACCTTACTTATATAAATTCACAATATATTTTTATTCGACAAAAAAGTGTATTATCCTGCTTGAAATTCACTTTTTTTAATAATAATTATCTTCGCATATAATATATTCTTTATAAAATACAAATATCCTTCAATATTTGTATTTTTTATTTTTTCTTTGCAAATTTTATATTAATATATTTCTCAAAACTAGTATTAACATATTTTAATATTTTAATAACATTTCAGACGGAAGGTCGCACACCTCTATAAATGGAAGTTACCTACTATATCAAATAGAAAATTTCAATAGGAATCTAAATTTCCCTCTGAAGTTATTAACATTGCAGCTTCGAAGAAGATGATTTAATAAATAACAACTTTAGGCACATATAAATTATTAAAAAGCATTAAACAATAATCATCACTCATACCAGAAATGTAATCCGCTACCCCTATATGTAAACCTTCCTCCTCTACTATTCTTTTGTAAAATCCCGGCATAGCCTGTGGATTGTTATAGTAGTAGGTATATACTTGTGTTAACACAAATTGAGCTTTTTGCCGTTCTTCCTTTAATATTTCACCTTTGTATATTTTCTCAAACATAAAATTTCTTAAATCACCTAATGCATTTTCAACACTTTCACTAAGGGATACAGCTATGATTCCTCTATCCAAGTTACTTAAGGTGTTATAAATGCAATCTTTAACTAAAGTATTTATTCTCATACCATGATTTGCACCTAACACTTCAATAGCATCCGAGGGTAGCATTGTTTCTTTTAATAAGCCTGCTCTTATAGAATCATCTATATCATGATTGACGTATGCAATCTTGTCGCTATATCTAACAACCTGACCTTCTAAAGTCGTAGCTTTTCCATATTTTGAAGAAAGACCACTATGATTAAGAATTCCATCTAATACTTCCACGCTCAAATTAAGTCCCGCACCTAATTTCTCGATTTTTGTTAGCACTCTAATGCTATTTTCATTATGTCTAAACCCTTGAGGCAAAATGTCATTCAGCACTTCTTCCCCATTATGAGCAAAGGGTACATGCCCTATATCGTGACCTAAAGCTATAGCTTCTATTAGATCTTCATTTAAGCCTATACCTTTACCTATAGTTTTAGCTATCTGCGCAACTTCTAAGGTATGCGTTAATCTTGTTCTATAGTGATCACTACTGGTCTTTATATATACTTGGGTTTTATGCTTCAGTCTCCTGAAGGATTTACTATGTATTATCCTATCTCTGTCCACCATATAACAGGTTCTTATATCATCCTTATCCTCTAATACCTTTCGTCCCTTTGAGTTTATGGATAAAGCCCCATTGGGTATAATTATCTTACCTTCATTATTTTCTATCTTTTCGCGAATATTCATAAATTCCCTCCTGCTCTTCGCTGTGGTACAAAACAATTATTAATTGTTTTGCCTCCTGAATTTAAGACTATCTCAGCAATTATTTATTTAATTTTTTCAAGATGCCTTAGTTATTATTCTACAAACTAAATTAATTTCCCTTTTTTAACATTAAACGTATATTATTAAAATTTTATTAATATTCTAATAATGTAATAATTTTTTAGGAGTGTTAAGATGCCCTCCACGGCTAAAAACTTTAATAACATAAATTTATTATCTGAAGAAAATGTAAAAAAATACATTCTACCTCAATATAACCTAGCTAATGCTGAAATTACACAAATTAAATTTAAAGATACTGATAAACAAAGAGCTGTATATAAAGTTGAATACTTCGATGAGTGCTATTGTTTAAAAAAAGTTTACTATTCTGTAAAAGATTTGCTATTTGTATATTCAGCTATAGAATGGTTATACAGAAATGATATCCACGTACCCCGCATCCTGAAAACTGCCACTAATAGTAGATTTGTAAACTATAATAATATGTTATTTATACTTACCCCTTGGGTTGCTGGCACTAAATGTGACTACGATAATATTGATCATATACTAGCATGTAGCACAAATCTTGCAAAGATGCATAAAGTAAGCATTAATTTTAAACCTATATGTGGTAGTTCAATAAAGGAGGACTACAGTGCCTTGAGTACTTCCATATATAAGCATTATGAGAGCCTTCTTAATTTCTCTAATCTAGCTTATAAATATAATGATTCCTTTTCAAAGCTATATCTTGAACATTTTGATTCAAGTAGTAAGCTAGCACAGTACTCTGCAAACATTGCTTATAATATCGACTTGAATAATCTTACAAAATCATTGTGCCATCTTGATTATGTTAATAAAAATATTATCTTTGATACCAATAATGAAATATGGGTAATTGATTTTGATAAATGTAGAAATGATTATTGCGTCCATGACATTTCTTATTGTTTAAGGAGGTTATTAAAAAGAGATAACACAAAATGGGATTTGGAGCTGGCAATAAGTTTTTTAGAGTTATATGATAAAACCCTACCTTTAACCTTAGATGATTACAAATATATTCTTGTTTATTTAGCTTTTCCCCAAAGATATTGGAAAATATCAAGGGATTATTATGGTAATATTAATAAATGTAATAAAAAAGCCTTTTTAAATCTACTAAATAACGCAACTAACAAAAATGAATACCAATTAGATTTTGT
>Ga0316601_100001444_pt1 | contig 11594 bp, 10 predicted proteins | sample OWC_soil_day5_no_FD_207663 | JGI IMG/M metagenome (GOLD analysis project Ga0316601, IMG submission 207663) | Wetland soil microbial communities from Old Woman Creek delta, Ohio, United States - OWC_soil_day5_noCT | ecosystem: Environmental > Terrestrial > Soil > Wetlands | place: USA: Ohio...
GCCCGTGTGCCGCTTTTTCTTGCCGGCCCGGTCAATACCACGGGCGGCGCGCGGGTGCTGGTGACCGGCGAGTTGCGAAACGTCATTGTTCTCCTATTCCCACGGCCATTAGCTTGAGGCGTTTGGAATCCACGGTTAAACGACCATGACCGACCACCAAGCCAGCAGCGCCAGCGCCCAGGCCGAAGCCGCCGAGGCCACCCTCTACAAGAAGCGCGACAAGATCTACCCGCGCGAAGTCAACGGTGTTTTCGCCAAGCTGCGCAACCTCACGGTGGTGGTGCTGCTCGGCCTCTACTACCTGCTGCCGTGGATTCAGATGGACGGCCGCCAGGCCCTGCTGTTCGACCTGCCGGCCCGCAAGTTCCACCTGTTCGGGCTCACGCTCTGGCCGCAGGATCTCATCTACCTGTCGGCGCTGCTGATCATCGCTGCCCTGTCCCTCTTCTTCTTCACCGCGCTCGCCGGCCGGCTCTGGTGTGGTTATGCCTGTCCGCAGACGGTGTGGACCGAAGTGTTCATCATCATGGAGCGCTGGGTTGAGGGCAGCCGCCAGCAGCAGATAAAGCTCGACAAGGAGCCCGCGTCGCTCCGCCGGCTCCGCCTCCGCGCGACCAAGCAGCTGCTGTGGATCGCCTTCTCGCTGTGGACCGGCTTTACGTTCGTCGGCTATTTCAGCCCCATCCGCGAGCTCGGCCAGAACCTCCTGGCCTTCAACCTGGGGCCGTGGGAAACCTTCTGGATCTTCTTCTACAGCTTCGCCACCTGGGGCAATGCGGGCATGCTACGCGAGCAGGTCTGCATCTACATGTGCCCCTATGCGCGATTCCAGAGCGCGATGTTCGACCGCGACACCCTGCTCATCGCCTATGACACCGGCCGCGGCGAGCCGCGTGGCCAGCGCAAGCGCGGCGTCGCCGCGCGCCAGGCGGGGCTCGGTGACTGTGTCGACTGCGGCCTGTGCGTGCAGGTCTGCCCCACCGGAATCGACATCCGCGAAGGCCTGCAGTACCAGTGCATCGGCTGTGCGGCCTGCGTCGACGTCTGCGACGAGGTGATGGAGAAGGTCGGCTACCCCAAGGGACTGGTCCGCTACACGACCGAGCGCGCCCTCGAGGGCGGCACGACCCACATCCTGCGCCCGCGCATCCTGCTCTACAGCGCCGGGCTGCTGCTGATCACCGTCGCGCTGATCGTCGCGATCGCCCTGCGCACGCCGATCGAGCTTGATATCCTGCGCGACCGCAACACCCTGTACAACGAGACCAGCGAGGGCTGGATCGAGAATGTCTACACCCTCAAGCTGATCAACATGGTCGACCAGCCGCAGCGTTTCCGCGTCACCGTCGCGGGGCCGACGAGCCTCAAGCTCGCCAGCGCCGAGGGCAACGAGTTCCTGGTCGAGAGCGGCGCCGTCCGCGCGGTGCCGGTCAGCCTGCAGGCGAACCCCGCCGATCTGGCGGAGCGCAGCACCAAGATCGAGTTCACCATGGAGTCGCTCGACGATCCGACCATTCGCCTCACGCGCGTCGGCCGGTTCCTGGGCCCGGCTCCCCAGTCCGGCCGCTGAGCAGCCCGGGAAGAGGAACGATGCACGCTGATCGCCCGCGGGAAGACGCCGAACCCTGGCACCGGCAATTCTGGCCGTGGTTCCTCATCGCGCTGCCGGCGTCGGCAGTGGTGGCAGGACTGATCACGCTCTACATCGCCACCGTCAATCGGGACACGCTGGTCAAGGACGACTATTACAAGGACGGCCTCGCCATCAACCAGGACCTCGCCCGGTCGAAGCGCGCCGCCGAGCTCGGCATCACCGCAGAGCTCGCCTATGACCCGAGCAGCGGCGACGTGGCGGTGACCACTGCGGGGCTGCCCGCGGAGACGCGGCAGCTCACGCTGCTGCTCGTGCATCCCACGCTCGCCGAGCTCGACCTCAGCACTCCGATCACCCGCGCGGCCGACGGGACGTTTCGCGCGCGGCTCCCGCTGCTGGGTCCCGCCAGGTGGCGGCTCCAGCTGCTGCCCGACGGCGGCGACTGGCGGCTCGAGGCCCGCCTCGAGCTCCCGGATCAGACCGGGGTCAGCCTGCGCTGAGACTCCGTCCGGGCCTGGCCATGGACAATCCGGGGCCGGACCCGGCCGGGGGCGCCAAGGTCGGACTCTGGCGGCGCCTGGCGGCGATGGCCTACGACGCGGTCCTGCTGGCGGGCCTGCTGCTGATGGCCTCCGCCATCGTAACGCTCCCGGTCGGCCTGGGACTGGGACGGGAGGCGGCCGACGCCCTGTTCCGCTCGGCCGCGTTCCGCTGGCCGTTCTTCCTCTACTGCATCGGCGTCCTGGCCGGCTTCCACCTGTGGTTCTGGACCCACGGCGGTCAGACCCTTGGCATGAAGACCTGGCGGATCCGCGTCGTTCGCGCGGACGGTGCGCCGCTCGCGCTGCGCGACGCGGCACTGCGCTACTTCGCGGCAGGGTTGTCCTGGCTGCCGGGTGGGCTGGGTTTCTGGTGGGCCGCCGTCGACCCGGCGGGCCTGGCCTGGCACGACCGGCTGTCGGGTACGCGCCTGGTGCGGATCAATTCGGGACGCGCGCCGGGCTGATCACCGCACCCGGCGCAGGAACACGCCACCTGCCACCAGGAAGGCGATCGCCGGCAGCGCGGCCGCCAGCAGCGGGTTGACGTGGTAGACGACCGCCACGTAAGCCAGCAGGCGGTTCAGGAGGAAGAAAACCGAGCCGAGCAGCATGCCGGCGAACACCCGCTGTCCGAGACCCACGCTCCGCAAGTTGCCGAAGACGAAGGGCACCCCCAGGAACAGCATGACCAGCGTGGCGAGGGGCGCGACGACCTTGGCCCAGAACGCCACCTCGTAAGCCGGCACGTCGAGCCCGTTCTCGCGCATGAACTGCAGGTAGTGGTAGAGCGTCCACGCCGACAGCAGGCCGGGATCGACCACGACGGCCCGCAGGAGACTAGGGTTCAGCAGCGAGTCCCAGCTCGCCTGCTCGAGCTGGCGGCTCGCGGCGCCGTCGGCGCCGATACGGGTCTGCCGCAGGTCCCGCAGCACCCACCGGTCGCCGACGAAGTCCGCCTCGGCCGCGTGGGTCACCAGCTCCAGCTCGCGCCGGTCGTTGAACTCGTAGATGTGGATGTCGCGAAGCCCGCTGCCCGGCAGGATCGAGCGGATGTTCACGAAGGCCCGACCGTCGCGTGCCCAGAACCCGTAGCGGCTGCGCAGCAGGACCTGGCCGTGCTGCAGCTCGGCACGGCGGATCTGCGCGCGCTCCTGCACCACGGGAGCCACCCACTCGCCCAGCACCACGACGACGGCCATCATCAGCAGCCCGGTCTTGAAGATCGCCAGCAGGATGCGGCGCACCGAGATGCCGGCGGCGCGCATGGCGGTCAGCTCGGAGTTGCTGGCCATGGCCCCGAGGCCGAGCAGGCTGCCGATGAGGGCGGCGATCGGAAAGGCCTCGAAGGTGTAGCGCGGCACCGACATCAGGGCGAAGAGAAAGGCATCGAGCACGCCGTACTTGCCGACGCCCACGTCGTCGAGCTCATCGATGAACCCGAAGAGGGTCAGCAGCACCAGTACCACCGTCAACGCCAGGACGATGCCGACGGCCACGGTCTTGCCGATGTAGCGCTCGACGATCATCCGCGCAACCTGGCGATCAGGCGCCGGCGCCAGGCGACGAAGCGCAACGAGTCCGTCACCAGCAGCACGGCGGCAAGCAGTGCCATCAGCAGCGGGACCCACCAGATGCCGAGCCATGCCGGGGTGGTGCCGTTCTCCATCCAGGCGCTGGCGGCGCGCTGCAGGTTCATGAACACGAAGTAGACGAGGATGGCGAGCAGCAGCCGCCCCGCCACACCCTGGCGCGGCAGCGAGCGGCTGAGCGGCACGCTGACGAGGGTGAAGGCCAGGACGCTGAGCGGGAACAGCAGGCGGTACTGGAACTCGGCCTGATCCCTGACGTCCTTGGAGCCGATCAGCACGTTCGTGGGCCGCGCCTTGCGGGGCGGCACCCGCGCCTCGATCTCGCTGCGCCGGACGCGCACGCCGTATTCGTCGAAGTCCGAGACGCTGAACTCGGCGGTCCCTGCCTTCCCCTCGTAGCGGTGGCCGTCCTTGAAGACCATGAACCGGTCGCCGGTCGGCTCGTCGACGAAGTGATAGCCCTCCTCCGCGCGCACGATGCCGAGCTTGTCGCCGTTCCGGTGCTGGACGAAGATGTTGTGCAGCCGGCTGCGGTCGTCGGAGAAGGACTCGACATAGAGCACCAGGTCACCGCGGCTGTACTCGTTGAACTGGCCCGCGGAGATGCCGGCGAGCTCCGTCACGTCGCTGCGTGAATTACGGAGCACGTCGATCCACTGATTCGCCAGCGGCAGCAGGAACATGACCAGACCGCCCGAGGCGATCGCCACCGGCAGCGCTGCCGCGAAGACGGCACGGTAGATGCGGAAGGTGCCGACACCGCAGGTGGCGAGCGCGCTCATCTCGCTGTCCCGGTACATGCGCCCGATCACGTACAGCACCGCCATGAAGAACGCGGGAGGCATCAGCAGACCGAGGACCCGCAGCAGCTCGAGCCCCACCAGGGGCAGGACCACGTCCGCGGGAATGCTGCCGGCAGCGACCTTGCCGAGCAGCCTCACGAAGCCGAACGCGAAGAGCGCCATCAGCAGCACGAGCACCGTTGCGCCGAAGACCTTCAGCGTCTGCCCCAGAACGTAGCCGTCGATGATGGGTAGGAGGCGGCGTTTCACGACCTGGACAGCTCGTGCCGAGCGAGGCGAGGGAGATGTGCGCCCGCGCAATTTCGAAATAGACTGAGGCGCCGTTGCGAGGCGATGCTACCCCATTCGCCCGCCGGCGCCCATGCGTGATCTGCCGGCGCGCGGCGCCAACGCACTGCGTTCGGAGGACCCTGGATGGAATACCACGTCAAGACCGGTGACCCGACACGCCTGGCATGCTCGTGTCTCGTCGTCGGCATCCATGCGGACCGCAAGCTCTCCGCCGGAGCCCACGCGGCCGACCTGGCGACGGACGGCGCCCTGAGGCGCCAGCTCGCCCGCGCCGGCTTCGATGGCGCCGTGGGCAAGACCCAGATGCTGCACGAGCTGCCGGGCGTCACCGCGCAGCGGCTGCTCGCCGTCGGCTTGGGACAGGCCGGCAAGCTCGACGCCAGGACGCTGCGCAAGGCTTTCGCTGCGGCCGCCCGCGCGCTCGCGACGGGCAGCGTCGCGGACGCGCTCGTCACCCTGACGGCCGATACGACGGGGCTGCCCGCGCGCGCCACGGCCCGCGACCTGGTGACCGGCATCGACGATGCGACTTACCGCTTCGACCAACTCAAGAGCAAGGCGACGCCCCCCAAGGTGCCGCTCAGCCGGGTCGGCCTCGTCGCGGCCGACCGCAGCGCCGCGAACGCGCTGCGGCGCGGCATCGCGGAGGGCGAGGCCATTGCCGCCGGCACCCGGCTCGCGAAGGACCTCGGCAACCTGCCCGGCAACATCTGCACGCCGGGCTACCTCGCCGCAGCGGCCCGCAAGGTCGCGAGGGGGCGCCCGAGGCTTCGCGTGGAGGTGCTCGAGCACAAGGACATGGTTCGGCTCGGCATGGGCGCCCTCCTCTCTGTCGCGCGGGGCAGCCGCCAGCCGCCGAAGCTGATCTTGATGCATTACCGCGGGGCGCCGGCCCGCACGCCGCCGCTGGTGCTGGTCGGCAAGGGGCTGACGTTCGACGCCGGCGGGATCTCGCTGAAGCCGGCTGCCGACATGGACCAGATGAAGTACGACATGTGCGGCGGGGCCGCCGTGATCGGCACCCTGGCGGCCTGCGCACAGCTCGACCTGCCGATCAACGTCGTCGGCGTCGTGCCGTCGTCGGAGAACCTGCCCGATGGCAACGCCAACAAGCCGGGCGACATCGTCACCAGCATGTCCGGCCAGACCATCGAGGTGCTCAACACCGACGCCGAGGGTCGCCTCATCCTCTGCGACGCGCTGACGTACAGCGAGCGCTTCAAGCCGGCGGCGGTGGTCGACGTCGCCACCCTGACCGGCGCCTGCGTGGTGGCCCTCGGCCATCACGCGTCGGGCCTGTTCACGGCCGACGAGGCGTTGGCCGAAGAGCTGCTGGCCGCAGGCGAGCAGACCGGCGACCGCAGCTGGCGCATGCCGCTCTGGGAGGATTACCAGGACCAGCTGGACAGCAACTTCGCCGATATGGCCAACATCGGCGGCAAGTCGGCCGGCGCGATCATCGGCGCCTGCTTCCTGGCACGCTACGCCAAGGCCTTCCCCTGGGCGCACCTCGACATCGCGGGGACGGCGTGGCGCACCGGCAACGACAAGGGTGCGACCGGCCGCCCGGTCCCGCTGCTGACCGAATGGCTGCTGCAGCGCGCGGGCGCAGCCCGCTGAGATGACCCAGGTCGACTTCTACGTCCTGGAGGCACCGGAGCGCGGCGACCGGTTCCAGCTCTGCTGCCGGCTGACGGAGAAGGCCTGGGGCCAGGGGCACCGCATCCTCGTGCACTGCGCATCGGCGGACGAGGCGCAACGCATGGACCGGCTGCTCTGGACGTTCCGCGATCAGAGCTTCATCCCCCACGGCCGGCTCGGGCAGGTCGATCCCGGCCTGACCCCCGTGCTGATTGCCAACGCCGGCGAGTGCGGCGACGAGCACGATGTGCTGATCAACCTGGCGCCGGAGGTGCCGGTCTACTTCAGCCGCTTCGAGCGGGTCGCCGAGCTGGTCGACGGCGATCCGGCGGCGCGCGCGGCCAGCCGGGAGCGGTTCAAGTTCTATCGGGACCGGGGCTACCGGCCGACGGCGCACAAGCTCGACTGATCACCAGCCTCAGGACGCCACGCCGAGCGCGTCGACCCGCTGGAAGCCGCGCGGCAGTGCGGCACCGCGCCGGCCACGCTCGGCGGCGTAGCGCTCCACGTCCGCCGGCTTGAGGGTCAGCGTGCGCTTGCCCGAATAGACCACCAGGCTGCCGCCCGGCGGCACGCAGGCGAGCGCCACTGCGGCCGGCCGCGGCTGTCCACGCTTGCCCGCCGGCAGGGCAATCAGCTTGTTGCCCTTCCCCCGTTCCATCGCGGGCAGCTCGCGCACGGGAAAGACCAGCAGGTGACCGTCGCTCGACACGACCGCGAGCCGGTCGGCAGCCGGGTCGCCGACCCACGCCGGCCGCAATACCCCCGCCCCGGCGGGAAGGCTCAGCACCGCCTTGCCCGCCTTCTTGTTCGCGCAGAGATCCTCGAAGCGGCCGACGAAGCCATACCCGGCATCGCTGGCGAGGACGTAGCTCTGCTCCGGACTGCCGCCGAGCACCGCGACGAAGCTCGCCCCCGCGGGCGGCGCCAGCTTGCCCGTCAGCGGCTCGCCCTGGCCGCGCGCCGACGGCAGGGTATGGGCCTGCAGCGAGTAGCTGCGCCCGGTCGAGTCGACGAAGACCACCGGCTGGCTACTGCGGACCTGCACGGCGTCGAGGAAGCCATCGCCGGCGCGGTACGCGAGCGTGGCGGGGTCGACGTCGTAGCCCTTGGCGGCGCGCACCCATCCCCGCTCGGACAGCACGACGGTCAGCGGCTCCGATGGCGCCAGCTCCGTCTCGTCCATGGCCTCGGCGCCGTGACGCTCCACGATTGGCGAGCGCCGGTCGTCGCCGAACTTCTCCGCATCGGCGAGCAGCTCACGGCGAATCAATGATTTGAGCCGCCGCGCCGACGCGAGTATGCCCTCCAGCTCCTGCCGTTCCTCTTCCAGCGCCTGCTGCTCGGCGCGGATCTTCATCTCCTCCAGCCGCGCGAGCTGCCGCAGCCGGGTATCGAGGACGTAGTCGGCCTGCGCCTCGCTGAGCCCGAATCGGTCCATGAGCACCGGCTTCGGCTCGTCCTCCGTGCGGATGATGCGGATCACCTCGTCGATGTTCAGGAAGGCGATCAGCAGTCCGTCCAGCAGGTGCAGCCGTTCACGCACCTTGCCCAGCCGGTGCTCCAGCCGGCGCCTGACGGTGGCCGTGCGGAACTCCAGCCACTCGCCGAGCAGGCCGCGGAGATCGCGCACCGCCGGCTTGCCGTTGAGACCGATGAGGTTGATGTTGACACGATAGCTGCGCTCGAGCTCGGTGGTCGCGCACAGATGCAGCATCATCCGCTCCACGTCGACCCGGTTCGAGCGCGGCACGATGACGAGGCGCGTGGGGTTCTCGTGGTCGGACTCGTCGCGCAGGTCCTCGACCCAGGGCAGCTTCTTCGCCTGCATCTGCGCGGCGATCTGCTCCATCACCCGCGCACCCGACACCTGGTACGGCAGCGCCGTGATCACGATGTCGCCCTGCTCCCGCTCCCAGCGCGCCCGCATGCGGACGCTGCCGTTGCCCGTCTCGTAGATCCGCACCAGCTCGTCGCGCGGCGTGATGATCTCGGCCTCGGTCGGAAAGTCGGGGCCCGGAACGTGGGCACAGAGATCACGCACGCCGGCAGCCGGGTCGTCGAGGAGGTGGATGCAGGCGCTCGCCACCTCACGCAGGTTGTGCGGCGGGATGTCGGTGGCCATGCCGACCGCGATCCCGGTCGCGCCGTTGAGCAGGACGTTCGGCAGGCGCGCGGGCAGGCGCGCCGGCTCGTCCAGCGTGCCGTCGAAGTTCGGCACCCAGTCGACGGTGCCCTGATCGAGCTCCGCCAGCAGCACCTGGGCATAGGGTGTCAGCCGCGCTTCCGTGTACCGCATGGCGGCGAACGACTTGGGGTCGTCAGCCGAGCCCCAGTTGCCCTGGCCGTCGATGAGCGGGTAGCGGTACGAGAACGGCTGCGCCATCAGCACCATCGCCTCGTAGCAGGCCGAGTCGCCGTGCGGGTGGTACTTGCCGAGGACGTCGCCGACGGTGCGCGCCGACTTCTTGTGCTTCGCGGCCGCCGACAGGCCGAGCTCGGACATCGCGTAGACGATGCGCCGCTGCACCGGCTTGAGACCGTCGCCGATGTGCGGCAGCGCGCGGTCCAGGATCACGTACATCGAGTAGTCGAGGTACGCCTTCTCGGTGAAGCGCTTGAGCGGCAGACGCTCGACGCCCTCCGTGGTGAGATCGAGTTCGGCCATGTTCGGTGGCTCCAGGACGGTGGCGGGGCGATTCTAGTGTTGTTGGCGGTCACCGGTCGCGCCCGAGGCTAGACTGCTCTCCGGCAGAGGATGCCCGGGCCGCCGGCAAGCTGGGCGTCGCACCCGACCCAGAATCGCGCCCGGACGGCGCTCCTGCCGGCCGACGACAGCCCAGGGCACGGAGCGGCCTCCAGGCCGCAACCTCGCCGCTTCGAATCCGAGAGCCATGACCACGACTGACCATTTCTCGCGCCAGGCCGCGCAGTACCAGGCGAGCCGTCCGGGGTATCCGCCGGAGCTGTTCGCGTTGCTGGCGGGCATCGCACCGGGGCGCGACCTGGCCCTGGATTGCGCGACCGGCAACGGCCAGGCGGCGCGCGGGCTCGCCGGGCATTTCACCCGGGTGGTCGCGACCGATCTCAGCACGGCGCAGCTCGGGCTCGGCCGATTCCACCCGCACGTGCACTACGTCGCCGCGACCGCCGAGCAGCTGCCGATCGTCGACCGCTCGGTCGACCTCGTCACGGTCGCGCAGGCCCTGCACTGGCTCGACCTGCCGGCTTTCTACGCCGAGGTCCGGCGTATCGCCCGCCCTGGGGCCGTCGTGGCGGCATGGACCTATGGGCTGATGCGCGTCGCGCCCGCGATCGATGCGATCGTCGATCGCCTGTACACGGAGATCGTCGGCGCCTATTGGCCGCCGGAGCGCACCCTGGTGGAGTCGGGCTACCGGGATCTGCCCTTTCCGTTCGAGCCGATCCCTACCGCGCCACTCTCCCTGCGCGCGGACTGGCCGCTCGACCGACTGGTCGGCTATCTGGGGAGCTGGTCGGCCGTCCAACGCTGCAGGGACGCGACCGGGGGCGATCCTGTCGGGTCCGTCCACGACGCGCTCGCTGCCGCCTGGGGCGATGCAGCAGCGACCCGGCCGATCGTCTGGCCCATGGCACTGCGAATCGGGCGGGTCCGGCAGTAGCCGGCAAGGACCGCACCCGGCTGACTCCGTCGGCCATTCCGCCGGCGTGAGTGCCTTGCGCCCATCGCCCTCTCCCCCGCCCGGCGCACCGGGGCGACCGGACGTCTGGCACCGCCGGCTTCCGCTTGATCTAGGTCGTTGCGTCGTTGACAAATCACGTTGCAGGCATTCGCCGGGATGGTATGGTCTGGCCGTTTGGTGCGGGGCAGCAATCCGCCCCCTGTCCGTCCGAAAACAGCAAGAAATCCTTACCAACCGAGGAGGTGTAGACGATGAAACGGCTGTATTGGCTGCTCCCGCTGGCGCTCGTCCCCTGGCAGGCGCAGGCCGCCGACCTGGCGAATGGCGAGCGCATCAACCGCAGTTGCGCGCTCTGCCACGGGCTGTACGGACAAGGCACTCCGAGCCGGCTGTCGCCCCGTCTGGCGGGTCAGGACAAGGACTATCTCGAACGCGCCACCAAGGACTTCCGTGATGGCAAGCGCGTGGCGCCGACAATGGTGAAGACGTCAGGCCTCGACCAGATGACGGACCAGGACATCGCCGACGTCTCCGCCTACCTCTCGAAGCTCGAGGTCCCCGGCGCGGCGCTGTTCGACGTCAAACCATTGCAGGGCGACGCGAAGGCCGGCGTCAAGCAGTTCAAGGAGTGCAAGAACTGCCACGGCACGGACGGCATGGGCAAGCCGGACGAGAAGGCCCCGCGGATTGCAGGGCAGCACACGCCCTATCTCTTCCAGTCCATCAAGATGTTCCAGTGGCGCAAGCGCAAGCACGGCCAGGAGGACGACGACCAGCTGCTGTTCGACGATCTCAAGGACGAGGACATCTTCGACTTGACCGCCCACGTCGCGTCCCTGGACGACGAGCAGTACCTCGCGGCGCGCAAGGCTTCCGACCGGCAGGTCGTGATGGCGGAGCGCAAGGCGCAGATGGAGGAGCGGCGCGCCGAGTCCCGCGCGCGGCACGAGGCCCGCAAGGGTGGAGCGGCGCCGTCCGGTGGACTGCAGATCAGCGACATCACGCAGACCGTCGTGCAGATGCCGCTCAAGGACGGTCTGAAGCCCGATGACGCCGTACAGGCGATGCTGTCCAAGGCCGCCGAGCTGAACCTCAAGCTGGTCGGCCAGCAGAACGTGTCGAAAGAGCTCGAGGCACGCGGCGTCAAGTCGCCGTACCTCACCATCGTGCAGTTCTGCGACCCGGACGATGCGAAGACGATGATCCTTCACAACCCGATCTTCGCCAGCTACATGCCGTGCCGCATCGCCCTCGTCGAGGACCAGGCGGGCAAGCACTGGGTCATGATGCTGAACCTCGACATGCTGATCGACAGCAAGCTGATTCCGCCGGAGGTGACGGAGGTCGCCATCCGCGTGAACCAGGGCATGCTCGACGTGATGGTCGCCGGCGCCACCGGCGAGTTCTAGGCTGACGAGGCCCCTCCTCTACGCCCCGCCGGTGAGGCGGGCGTAGAGGGCGGGCAGCCG
>Ga0316601_100001446_pt1 | contig 11588 bp, 12 predicted proteins | sample OWC_soil_day5_no_FD_207663 | JGI IMG/M metagenome (GOLD analysis project Ga0316601, IMG submission 207663) | Wetland soil microbial communities from Old Woman Creek delta, Ohio, United States - OWC_soil_day5_noCT | ecosystem: Environmental > Terrestrial > Soil > Wetlands | place: USA: Ohio...
GGCGAACACGAGCGAGCCGAAAGCACCGTCGAAGGTGACGCCGATCGAAGCGCCGAAACCGGAAGCACCGACACCGGGCGCGCCGAAGCCCGCGGCCGAGGCGCCGCGCGAGTCGAAGTCCGCCGATGCGTCGCGAGCGTCGAAGTCCGCCGATGCGCCGCGCGCGTCGAAGTCCGCCGATGCGCCACGCGAGTCGAAGTCCGCCGATGCGCCGCGCGAGTCGAAGTCGTCGCGCGAATCAGCTCGCGACGCGAGGCGTGAGGCGAAGGCACGACCGCGCGACACGCAGACGACCGACGCGAAGGTCGAGCCCGAGCCGCCCGTCGACAAGAAGCACGACCCGAAGCAGAAGACCGTCAATCCGTTCGAAGCGCAGACCGGCGTGCTGCAGCTGCGCTCGTCGCCGGCGTGCGAGATCCTCGTCGACGGTAAGGCGATCGCGGCGACGACGCCGCAGGAGCTGAAGCTGCCCGCCGGCAAGCACCGCATCACGCTCGTGCACGACGAGCTCGGGATCCAGGAGGCGTTCAGCGTCGAGATCCGTGCCGGCGCGACCGAGCGCGTGAACCGGGACCTCAACGAGAAGATCAAGGCGAAGAAGCGGAACGCGACGATCAATCCGTTCGGCGGAGGCAACTGATGCGCGCGCTCGTCGTGTTGATCGTGCTGCTCGTCGCACCGCTCGCGCACGCGGAGAGCGAAGCGGAGCGGCTCTACAACCAAGGCCAGCAGGCGTACGAAGCGTTGCGCTACGACGACGCCCTCGTCGCGTGGGAGCGGAGCTACGCGCTCTCGAAGCTCCCTGCCCTGCTGTTCAACATCGCCCAGGCCCAGCGGCTGCGCGGCAAGCCCGGCGACTGCACGAAGGCGACGGCGAACTATCGCAAGTTCATCTCGCTCGCGCCGAGATCGAGCGAGCGCCCGACCGCGGAAGGCTTCATCGCGGAGCTCGCTCCATGCGTCGAGCAAGAGTCGAAGCCGCAACCCGCCCCGACCATCCCCGCGCCCGAAGCGGTGACACCGCCGTCGTCGTCACCAACCCCGACGCCGGTGACGCCGAACGAAGGCGGCGGCAAGGGCAAGCGGTTCGCCGGCTATGCCGTCGGTGGCGCGGGTGTCGTGCTGGTCGTGACCGGCGTGTACTTCGGCGCGAAGGCGCGCCGACTCGGCAACGAAGTCAGCGATGACTGCGCCGATGGTTGCGACTGGAACCTCGTCAAGGACAAGGATGCCGAGGGCAAGAGTGCCGAGACGACCCAGTACGTGCTGTACGGCGTCGGGCTCGCCGCGATCGCGGCCGGCGGCGTGCTGTGGTGGATGGGCAACACAGAGGCCAAGAGCTCGACGATCGCCGTGACACCGGCGCCTGGGGGCGCGGCACTGAGCTGGAGCGGCGCTTGGTGAAGCTCGCGCTCCTCGCGCTGCTCGCCGCGAGCTGTACGTACGGCGCGTCGTTCGACGACTGCCGCGTGTCGGCGTGTCAGGGACCACAAGATTGTCCGAGTGGCTTCACGTGCGACGGCGACGGCTTCTGCCGCGCGCCCGGTGCGACGATCTCGTGCGCGGTCGTCCTCGACGGCGGCGTCGACGGCAAGGCCGGCGACGGCGGGCAGGCGCGGTGCGCGGGCACCGCGACGACTTGTGGCACGTACACGATGATGAGTGCGTGCGTCGCGCAGACCGGCTGCGGCTTTACCGCCCCGACCTGCACGGTGACGACGAACTGCTCGATGTACACCACGAACACGGCCTGCATGAACGCGCCCGAGTGCATGACCGACTTCTCGACCTCGACGTGTGTCAAGCGGCCGAGCTACTGCAGTGGCTCGACGAAGTCGCAATGCGAGACGTCCACGAAGTGCGCGTTCGGGGGCGGCTGCATCGGCACGGCCGACGCATGCGACGCGTTCACGAGCCAGAACGCGTGCAACGCCCAGAGCGGCTGCTCCTGGCACTGACGCAACCCCGCGCAGTTGGGCGCGTCTTCCGATCGTGCCGGTGCGTCGCGTGCTAGAACCGCCTCCGATGTCCGCAGAGCGGTCCGCGTCGATCTTGGTCGTCGAAGATGACGAGGCCATGCGCGACCTGTTGGCGGAAGAGCTCGAGGATGCGGGCTTCGACGTCGAGGCGGCCGGTGGCGCCGCCGCCGGGCTCGAGCGCGCGCGGGCGCGCCGCTTCGACCTCGTCATCACCGACCTCCGCATGCCGGAGATGGACGGCTTCGATCTGATCCGCGGCGTGGTGGCCCTGCCCGAGGCGCCGCACATCGTGATGATCACCGCGTTCGGATCGATCGAAACCGCGATCCGCGCGGTCAAGCTCGGCGCGTACGACTACATCACGAAGCCGTTCGAGATCGAGGAGCTGCTCCTCGTCGCCGACAAGGCACTCGATGCGCGTGCGCTGAACACGAAGGTCAAGCGGCTCCAGCGCGAGGTCGAGGAGCGCTTCGGCCTCGGCAACATCATCGCGAAAAGCCAGGCCATGCGCGATGTCGTCGCGCTCGTCCAGCGGATCGCGACCTCCACGGCCTCGGTGCTCGTGACGGGCGAGTCCGGCACCGGCAAGGAGCTGATCGCCCGCGCGATCCACTACAACTCGACGCGCGCCTCCGGGCCGTTCATCCCCGTCAACCTCGCGGCCGTGCCCGAGGGCCTGATCGAGAGCGAGCTGTTCGGTCACAAGAAGGGCGCGTTCACCGACGCCCGCGCCGATCGCTCGGGTCTGTTCGTCGAGGCCGACGGCGGCACGATCTTCCTCGACGAGATCGGCGAGCTCGCCCTGCCGCTCCAAGCAAAGCTCCTACGCGTGCTTCAAGAGCACGAGGTGCGACCGCTCGGCGCGACGAAGAACCAACGCGTCGACGTCCGTGTCGTCGCGGCCACCAACAAGAACCTCGAGACGATGCTCGCGGACGGCAGCTTTCGCGAGGACCTCTACTACCGGCTCAACGTCATCCACCTCGACCTCCCGCCGCTCCGCTCGCGCCCCGAGGACATCGTCCCGCTCGCCGAGCACATCCTCGTCCAGCTCGGCACGCGCCAGACGCCGCCGCGGCGGATGCGGCTCTCGCCCGAAGCGCAGCAGCTCCTGCTCGCCTATCACTGGCCCGGCAACGTGCGCGAGCTGATGAACGTTCTCGAGCGCGGCGTCGCCCTGTGCCAGGGCGAGCTGATCGCCGACGACGATCTGCCGCAACAAGTCCGCGAGAAGCGGCCCGCCGACTTCCTCGGTGCCGCGGTCGCGCGCCGGATGACGCTCGCGGAGCTCGAGCGCGAGTTCATCGAGCGCGTCCTCGAGGACGAAGCCGGCAACAAGACGCGCGCGGCGCAGCGCCTCGGCCTCGATCGCAAGACGCTCTATCGCAAGCTCGACGAATACGCGAAGGCCGACGGTGTCGCCGCACCGACGCGCGCCTCGACGCCCTCGCCCGAGGGCGATTGATGAGGCGATCGGCGCCGCGCGTGAAGAAGCCGCGGCGCAAGTCGACGAAGCGCCGCAGCAGGTCGCGCAAGCCGATGGCCGCCGACCTGAAGCAGTCCGTGCTGATCGCGATCAAGGTCCCCGCCTCCCCGACGAGCGACACCGGCCCCGCCCGCAAGCTGCTCGACGCGATCGGCCGCCGCGCGACCCCGACGAAGAAGCGCCGCAAGCGGCGCTGATCGAGGCGACGAGCTCGAAGTCCCACGTGGGACTGTCCGGCCCGAGGCGACGAGCTCGAAGTCCCACGTGGGACTGTCCGGCCCATGACGACGAGCTCGAAGTCCCACGTGGGACTGTCCGGCCCGTGAGCGAACGCCTCGGCGGTCCCACTCCGCTCGTCGCGCACCTATCGCGCCACGATCGAGATGCTCGCGCAGACCGCCACCGCGACGAGCACCAGCACCACGAACCACGTATCGCTCCGCGTCCAACCTTCGGGCTGCGCATGCGGTGGTCGCCGCGAACGCTCGACGGGGATCAGCCGCGGATGGCTCAGTCGAACGTTGGTCGCCATGATCTCGCGGTGAGCAACGGTCGTGCCCTCGCGCACGACTGACCTCTCGCTCGGTTACGAAGTTCTCTGCGACACGCCCGGAACACGCCGTGCCAGCGCGCGCGGTGCACGGCGCCCGCCGATCGGCGTGACGCGCACGGTCGATTCGCCGCGGTCGCTACAGGCAGCCCGCGTCACATGGCATGCACCCGGCCGGCTGTCCCGCGAGCGCGCACAGCTGGGCCTCGCTCATGCCGCGGCTGTAAACCTGCACGCTGTCGAGCGCGCCGTCGAACCGGCTATGCGCGGCCCCGTTGCTGCTGAGGTGCCCGATCGCGAGCCCCTTCGCGCCGGCCTCGGCCGGCCCGGTCGTTGGCGTGTGGCAGTAGTGCTCGTGATCCGTCGCCGAGGCCCAGCGCCACGCGCACAGCTGTGTCCCGTCCCACGTGCACGCCAGGAACGACCACTGTCCGACCGGCAGTCGATCCGTGTACTCGTACTTCGCGACGCCCGTGTGCTGGCAGCGGTTCTGGATCGCTCCGCTCGGGCTCGTGCTCGCGATCATCGCGTACTGGCCCTCGTGATCGAGCACGCCGCGCACCGTGCTCGCGGGCATCGCCGAGTCTGGCTTCACCCACGCGGCCAACGTGTACGCGCTCTTCAGATCGAGCGCGGCATCCTGCGCCACGTAGGTCGCCGCTTGCGGTCCGACGTCCGCGGCCATCGAGCTCGCCATCGCATCACGCGGCACCTGCGCCAGCCCCATCGTCTGCGCGTTCCGCCGCGCGGCCGAGCTGTCATCGAGCACGCCGTCCGCGACGCTGTCCTCGAACTCCAAGCACACGACCAGCCCCGTCGGATCGGGCGTCTTGCAAGGCGCCACGGCGGGCTCCTCGCCGTTCGCATCCACCTCGCCCGCATCGGGCTCGCCTGCCTGCTCGTTCGCCCACCGCGTCTCGAACGAGCACGCGCTCAGCGCCATCACACAAGCGCCGATCGCGCGCGATCCGACGAAGCTCGACCGTGGTCCCATCACGCGCCCACCATGGATCAACTCGCGCGCGCACCTCAACGACCTCGTGCGGCCTGGATGTCGATTGCGCAACTCGCGCAAGCCGCCGCGCAGAATGAGGCCGACACTTGTTCGCAGGTCATGCGCGAGCTGCCACCTCGAGTCAGCAAACCTCGTTCGCGCGTTTCGGGTGGAGCTCGTCCGACGTCCCACGTGGGACCTCGGTCGGGATAGCGCTCGTCCGACGTCCCACGTGGGACCTCGACTCGTTCCGCCCGCGACGAGCTATCGCTTGTAGCGCTTCGACGCGGGGATGATCTGCTCCCAGAACCCGAACGTCGCCGCGAGCAGGTAGTCGAGCTCGCGCGTCGCCTTCGAGCGCTGCAGGCTCGGACGCTCGGGCAAGCAATACGCACCGAGCCGGTGACCTTCGAGCTGGTGCAGCACGCCGCGCGACCAGCCGCGGCCCGCATAGACCAAGCATCCCGGGATCCACAGCGCCTCGAGGTCGTCGAGCGCGTACGGGATCTTCTCGTCGACGCTGCCGAGCGCGTCTTGGTACTTGCACTCGATCGCGATCGCTTTCTGGTCGCTCGGGCGCATCACGAACACGTCGATCTGCCGGTCCTTGCCGATGATCGTCTTGCCGAGGTTGACCTCGCGATACACGACGAGGCCGTGATCGGCGTACTGATGGTGAACGTACGCCGCGATCAGATCGCGGTAGCCGTGGCCCGTCATGCCCCCACGTGCCCGCTTCATCGCTTGCCTCGACTCGTGCGCACGCAATCGTCGAGCGCTTCATGCCGACGCATGCATCACACCGACAGCCCCAGCTGTCCCGTCGTTGGTTCCTTCGCCAGCGTTCCGAGCTCGCGACCGCCGCCGTCGATCAGCCGATCGCGCGCGATCTGCACGGCCTCGGCGCAGAGGTCGTTGCCGTAGAACGAGCGGCCCGTCGCGAGCGCCGCGACGCCGACGGAGCCCGAGCCCATGAACGGATCGATCACGAGCTGGCCGAGCTCGGTGCTCTGTTTGATGAGGATCTCGCTGATCGCGGGCGGCTTCTCGGCGGGATAGCCACCCGAGATGCGCGGCGCCTCGAGGATGTCGGCGATGCCGAGGTCGTTGAGCTTCCGCTTCCCCTTCTCGAAGAACAGGATGCACTCGTAGCGAGCGCGGTAGTGGTAGCCCATACCGATCTTGCACTTGTCCCAGATGAGCGGCTTCCAGAACTTGAAGCCCGCCTGTTCGGCCAGCGGCTTGGCGACGAACATCGTCTCCGGATCGCAGTACAGATAGAAGTGCGTGTTGCGGCGGAGGACACGGTGGACCTCGGCGAACAGCTCGGGGAAGCGATCGTTCGGGAAGATCGAGAACCAGTCGTTGCTCGAAGCCTTCGAGTGCTTGAGGCGCGTGGTGGTGCCGATCGCGCGGTGCTTCTCGAGGGACTCGTAGGGTGGGTCGGTGACGACGAGATCGATCGACTCGGACGGCAGTGAGCGGAGCCATGCGACCGCGTCGCCTTGTGCGAGGTGGAAGGAAGGACCGTCCATGCGTGAGACGCTCGCATGAGGGTCTGACAATCTGTTCAGGTGCTCGGGTAGAGCCGCGATCCCCTGTAAGCTTTTGCCGTGCCCGAATCACGACCTCGCCTGCTCGTTCGCCCGCTTCGGAAGGGCGACCTGCGCGCGATTCAAGAGATCCAGCGCAAGTCGTTCCCGATGATCGAGCCGTGGACCAAGGAGCAGTTCGAGAGTCAGATCGCGATCTTTCCGGAGGGCCAGCTCGGCGTCGAGATCGACGGCAACCTGGTCGCGACGTCGAGCTCGCTGATCGTCGACGAAGAGGATTTCGGCGCCTACCACACGTTCGACGACGTCAGCGACAAGGGGTTCATCCGTAACCACGACCCCGAGGGCGACACGCTGTACGGCATCGACATCGCCATCGATCCGAAGCACCGCGGCGTGCACCTGACGCGGCGGATCTACGAAGCGCGCAAGGAGCTCGCACGGCGGCGGAACCTCCGCGCGATCCTGATCGCCGGCCGCATTCCCGGGTACGCGAAGCAGCAGGACAAGATGACGGCGGAGGAGTACGTCCGCCGCGTCGTCCGCAAGGACTTGAAGGATCGCGACCCCGTGCTCACCGCGCAGCTCGCGCAGGGGTTCTCCGTCCGCGCGGTCCTGAAGGGCTACCTCCCGAGCGACACCGAATCGGCCGGCTACGCCGTGTTCATGGAGTGGCTCAACCCCGAGCACCATCCGATCGGCGCACCCGCCGCCGTCCGCAACGTACGCGTGGCGGCGGTCCAGTATCAGATGCGTCCGATCTCGTCGTTCGACGAGTTCGCGCAGCAGTGCGAGTTCTTCATCGACACCGCGAGCGAGTACCGCGCCGACTTCCTCTTGTTCCCGGAGATGATCACGAACCAGCTCCAGGTGCTCGTGCAGATGCCCGAGTCATCCGCGACCGCGCGGCGCCTCGACGAGTTCACGCCCCGCTACGTCGAGTTCTTCACGAAGATGGCGATGAAGTACGACGTCAACATCATCGGCGGCACGCACCTGACCGTCGAGGCGGACAAGCTGTACAACATCGCCTCGCTGTTCCGGCGCGACGGCAGCGTCGAGAAACAGTACAAGCTGCACATCTCTCCATCGGAGATGAAGTGGTGGGGCGTGTCGGCCGGCGACGACATGCGCGTGTTCGACACCGATCGCGGCAAGATCGCGATCATGATCGGCGACGACGTCGCGTTCCCCGAGGTCGCGCGCATCGCGGCGGGGAAAGGCGCGAACCTCCTGTTCATCCCGTTCAACACGGACATCCGGTCCGGCTACATGCGCATCCGCTCGTGCGCGCAGGCGCGTTGCATCGAGAACGGGATGTACGCGGTGCTCGCCGGACCGATCGGCAACCTGCCGTTCGTGCAAGGCGCCGACATTCACTACGGCGAAGCCTGCATCCTCACGCCGTGCGACGTGCCGTTCGCGCGCGACGGCGTCGCGGAGGAAGCGACCCCCAATGTCGAGACGATGGTGCTGAACGAGCTCGACATCGAGGTGCTGCGCCGCAACCGCCTGACCGGCAGCGTGCGCACGTGGCTCGATCGCCGCCAGGACCTCTACGCCGTGCGGTTCACCGAAGCCGGCAAGAAGGCCGAAGTGTGAGCACCCCGACCGTCGTCCGCACGCAGCAGGAGCACGCCGCGCAGCTCGGCGAGCTGCAGAAGATCGTGTTCCCGACGCTCGCGCCGGAGCAGCGCTTCGAAGCGCGTCACTACCTGCGCCACATCGAGCTGTTCCCCGAGGGGCAGTTCTGCGTCGTCGACGGCACCAAGGTCGTCGGCATGACCTCGACGATCCGCATGAACTTCGACTTCGAGCATCCCGACCACACGTTCGCCGACGTGATCCAAGGCGGCTGGCTGACGTCGCACGATCCGAACGGCCGCTGGCTGTACGGCGCCGACATCGGCGTGCACCCGGACTATCGCCGGCGCGGCATCGCCCGCATGCTCTACAAGGCGCGGCACGAGACCGTGCGCGCGCTCGGCCTCGCGGGGCAAGTCACCGTCGGGATGCCGAGCGGCTACGGCGCGGTGAAGGATCAGATGTCGGCGCAGCAGTACTACGACGAGCTCGTCGCCGGCACGCGCACGGACCCGACGATCAGCGCGCAGCGCCGCCTCGGCTTCACGCTGCGTTCGCTCGTCCCCAACTACATCGACGACCCCGTCTGCGATCGCTACGGCATCGTCCTCGTGCTCCCCGCCGAACGGGAGGTTCAATGATCAAGCGAGTCACCGAGATCCCAGGCCCGAAGAGCCGCGCCATCCTCGAGCGTCGCGCGAACGCGATCTCCAAGGGGCTCGGCAAGTCGACCGACGTCGTCATCGAGCGAGCAGAGGGCGCCCTGGTCTACGACGCCGACGGCAACACGCTGATCGATCTCGCCGGCGGCATCGGCATGACCGCGGCCGGTCACTGTCCGCCGCCCGTCGTCGCCGCGATCGAGGCGCAGGCGCACAAGCTCCTGCACCCGTGCATGCTCGTCGCGACGTACGAGCCTTACGTCGCGCTGTGCGAGCTGCTCAACGAGGTCACGCCCGGTGAGTTTCCGAAGAAGACGCTGCTCGCGAACAGCGGTGCGGAGGCCGTCGAGAACGCGATCAAGATCGCGCGCGCACATACGAAGCGCGCGGGCGTGCTGTGCTTCGAGGGCGGCTATCACGGCCGCACGCTGCTCACGCTCTCGCTGACGAGCAAGTACGGCCTGTTCAAGCAGGGCTTCGGCCCGTTCGCGCCCGAGATCTATCGCATCCCCGCGCCCGAGCTGTTCCGCCGGCCCGCGGGCATGTCGGAGGACGCCTACGTCGACGGCTGCATCCGCGCCCTCGAGCGCGCGCTGATCGCGCAGATCGATCCGGCCGCGCTCGCCGCGATCATCATCGAGCCCGTGCAAGGCGAGGCTGGCTTCATCCCGATGCCCGTGCGCTTCCTGCGCCGCATCCGCGAGCTGTGCACGCAACACGGCATCGTCATGATCGCCGACGAAGTGCAGACCGGCTTCGGGCGCACGGGGACGCTGTTCGCGTGCGAGCAGCTCGGTGTCGTGCCCGATCTGATCACGACCGCGAAGGCGCTCGGCGCCGGCATGCCGATCAGCGCGACGACCGGCCGCGCCGAGATCATGGACGCGCCGCACCTCGGCGGTGTCGGCGGCACGTACGGCGGCAGCCCGGTCGCGTGCGCCGCCGCGATCGCGGCGATCGAGATGATCCGCCAGCCGGCGTTCCTCGCGCACGCGCGGCGCCTGGGCGACATCATGCGCGAAGAGCTCGGGCGCATGCAGGCGCGCGGCAAGCTCGTCGGCGATGTCCGCGGCCTCGGCCCGATGATGTTGATCGAGCTCGTGGCCGACGCGCAGCAGACGCCCGCCGCCGCGCACGCGCTCGCCGTGATCAAGCGCAGCGTCACGAACGGCGTGTTGCTGATCCGCGCGGGCCTGTACTCGAACTGCGTGCGGTTCATGCCGCCGCTGACGATCACGGAGGACCAGCTGCGTGCCGGGCTCGCGGTCGTGGACGAGGCGATCGGGCATGTGGAGGCGAACGGACCATGAAGACGCAGCAATTCATCGATGGCACCTGGTGCGAGGCATCCAACGGCGGCCGCTGGGACGTGATCGACCCGGCGAGCGAGGAGGTCGTGGCCAACGTTCCCTTCGGTGACGCGCACGACGTGAAGCGCGCCGTCGACGCCGCCCACCGCGCGTTCCCCGCGTGGCGCGCGCTGACGCCCTACGATCGCGGCGCGAGCATGATGCGCGCGGCCGAGCTGATCCGCGCGCGCGCCGCCGAGCTTGCGAACATCACGGTGCGCGAAGCCGGCAAGCCGATCGCCGAGGCGACGCGCGAGTGGCAGATCGCCGGCGACTTCTTCGAGTGGTACGCCGAGGAAGGCAAGCGCGTGTACGGCTACACGATCCCGTCGCGGCTCGCGACGAAGCGCCTGCAGGTGCGCCACGAGCCGGTCGGCGTCGTCGGCGTGATCACGGCGTGGAACTTCCCCGCGTACAACCCGGGCCGCGCGGTCGCCGCCGCGTTGGGCGCGGGGTGCCCGGTCGTCGTCCGGCCCGCGGAGCTGACGCCGCTGTCGATGTTCGCGATGGCCGAGATCCTCGAGGAGGCCGGCGTGCCGCGCGGCGTGGTGAACGTGGTCCACGGCGAGCCCAACGCGATGGGCCAGGCGATGCTCGATCATCCCGACCTCCGCAAGCTCAGCTTCACGGGCAGCGTCCGCGTCGGCAAGCTGCTGATGGACGGCGCCTCGCGCACGATGACGCGGCTGTCGCTCGAGCTCGGCGGCAACGCGCCCGTGCTCGTGTTGCCCGACGTCGACGTCGAAGCGATCGCGAAGCAGGCCGTCGCGGCGAAGTTTCGCAACGCGGGTCAGGTCTGCGTCTCGCCGCAGCGGTTCTTCGTCGAGCGCACGCGGCTCGCCAAGTTCGAGGAGGTCGTCGTCGAGGAGACGCGCAAGCTGCCCGTCGGATCGGGGCTCGACCCGGCGACCCGCATCGGACCCATGATCAGCGGCAAGCATCGCGAACGCGTCGAACAGCTGATCGCGGCCGCGTCGGCGAGCGGCGCGAAGGTGCGCACCGGCGGCAAGCGACCGCTCCCACGCGGGTTCTTCCTCGAACCGACGGTGCTCGGCGACGTCCAGCGGTCGATGCCGACGTTCGCGGAGGAGGTCTTCGGCCCGCTGTTCATGATGTCGACGTTCGACCACCTCGACGATGCGATCGCCGCCGCGAACAGCACGCGCTACGGCCTCGCCGCGTACGTGTTCACGAACCACCTCGACGCCGCGCTGCGCGCCTCCGAACAGCTCGACTTCGGCATGATCGGCGTCAACGACTGGGCGCCGCAGTCGACGGAGGGTCCGTTCGCCGGCCGCAAGGACTCGGGCATCGGGCACGAGTGCGGGCGCGAGGGCCTCTACGACAACCTCGAGACCAAGCTGATCGCGTTCGGCAACGTTCGCTGATGGACAACGTCTTCGACGACAACCAGGCACCGTGGCTGATCGG
>Ga0316601_100001447_pt1 | contig 11588 bp, 12 predicted proteins | sample OWC_soil_day5_no_FD_207663 | JGI IMG/M metagenome (GOLD analysis project Ga0316601, IMG submission 207663) | Wetland soil microbial communities from Old Woman Creek delta, Ohio, United States - OWC_soil_day5_noCT | ecosystem: Environmental > Terrestrial > Soil > Wetlands | place: USA: Ohio...
GAGTCATTGCCATCGAGGTCCAGGGAATTCTCGCGCGCCGTCACGGCGTTCGTGGGAACCCGCAGCTCGCTGACCACGTACTGGTAGTGGACGCCGTCGAGACGCAGGTCGTCGCCGGCACACCCCGCGAGCCACACCACCGCCAGCGCGCTCGCGGCCCCGACCCGGTACGCCCTCATGATCCAAGTCTCCGTCGCGTCGGTCGCGCAGGCAACATCTTCGAGCTTGCAACCCCCAGCACAGGTCGACCTCCTTCGCCTCGCTAGCTCCTGCGGCAGACCCACAGGCGGTTCTCGCCTCCCATCGGCTCCTCGCTCTCGACGGCGAGTCCGGAGCCGGCGATCAGTGCGGCGATCTGCGCGGTCGACAGGAAGGTCAGCGCGTTCTCGGGGTTGAGCCCGAAGAACGTGGTGAAGCGCTCGCCGCGCTCGACGTGGCCGGCGTCGGTGTCGGCACCGGCCACGGCCTCGCGCAGGTACAGGCGGCCGTCGTCCTGGAGCAGCGATGCCAGTTGCGCCAGGGTCGCTGCCTGCACGTCGTCGGGCCAGTAGTGCAGGACGTCGATCACGAGGATGGTGTCGAAGCGCTCGGGCGGCGGGTTCGCCAGCGGCAGGCGTTCGCGGCGCAGGCGCCACATGTCGCCGAGGCCGCGACCGCTCAGCCGCAACGCGCGGCGCGCGACGAGCAGCTTGTCGACATCGAGATCGATGCCGAGATAGGCGGTGGTGTCGCCGCGGCCGGCGGCGAGCACTGCGGTCAGGCCGGGGCCGGAGCCGGCGTCGAGGACGCGGCCCCAGGTGCGGTCCTCGCCGGCGAGGCGATCGTAGATCGGATCCTGGGCGAGCTTCGCGCGGGCGTAGAAGCGCCAGTAGGGCTCGAGGCCGGCGAACACGCGTTGCGACCACGCGATGATGCCGGCGCGGCTTCGTTCGTCGGGGTGGGCGATCGATGCGTGTGCCGGATACGTCGCGGCGACCAGCCAGGTCAGCACCGCCACCACCATCATCACCGGCCCGGCGGGATCCGCCGCGTAGGCCGCCGCGGTGGCGAGGGCGATCACCGCGGGCGTCCAGGCTGGGAACCCTCCCGCCGACTCGCGCTGGAACCAGACGGCCAGCGGCGTCGGCAGGGCGAGGGCCACCGTGATCGGCGAGGCCGCTGCGATCGAGGAGGCGGACATCGCCAGTGCCAGGACCGTCGCCGCGGCGATGGCGAGGCCGAGCAGCGGACGCATGCTGATCGCGAACCAGAACGCAGCGCAACCGGCGATGGTCGTGACCATGTTCGCATCCAGATCGGGGACGGCGAAGCGCACGCCCGATCGGATCGCGATGACCACGCCGAGCGTGGTCAGCACCACGAGCGGCACCAGCCACCGCGCACGGGTGGATCCGGATTCCGATGCCAGCTCCGCGTCGGCCGCGGGTGCGCGCAACGGCAACACCGCCGGCAGCAGCACGGCCATCGCGAGGGCGGCAGCGATCGGGATCAGGAGCCGCACGTCGACGAGGAGCGCCGCGAGGACGAGCGGCAGCGCGATCGCCATCGCCGCGCCGGTGGCGCGTCCGGCCAGGCGCCGCCGCGAGCCGTCGCCCCTGGCGATCACGACCGGCGCGAGCAGCACCACGGCGGCGGCGAGCGCGGACGGCCACAGTTCTGCGGGCGGCCGCCACAGCCCGACCAGCGTCGTGATCGGTGCGCAGGCGAGCGGGATCGCCAGCACCGGTCGCGCGGCCAGCCAGCGCTGCAGCGGCCACCAGCCGCGGGCGATCATGGGCGCCCGCGACGTGAGGTTCGGCCGGCGAGCCCTCTCATCCCGACGAGTATATCCCCAACCACGGGGCGTGGGCCGTCACCCGCGGCACCTCCGCCGGATCAGGACGCCTTCACGTGTGGCTCGGTGAACTGATCGAGAAACCACGAGCCGGCGAGCCGCGCGACCTCGTCGAGCGCGCCCGGTTCCTCGAACAGGTGTGTCGCCCCCGGGATCACGATGAGCTCGCGTGGCGCCGTCATCCGCGCGGCGGCCTCTCGGTTCATCTGGAGCACCGAGATGTCGTCGCCACCGACGATCATCAGCGTCGGTGCACGCACCGCGGGGAGGGAGGCACCCGCCAGGTCGACACGTCCTCCACGCGAGACCACGGCGGCGATCTGTGCCGGTCGTCGGGCCGCTGCGATCAGCGCGGCCGCAGCACCCGTGCTGCCGCCGAAGTACCCGACCGGCAGGCCGCGCGCAGATCCCATCGCGAGGATGCTGTCGGTCGCGGCGATCAGCCGCTCGGCGAGCATCTCGACGTCGAACCGCAACGTCGCGTCGATCTCGTCGATGCGCTCCTCTTCGGCCGTCAGGAGATCGAACAGCAGGGTCCCGAGAGCGCGCTCGTTGAAGAGCGCGGCGACATGGCGATTGCGCGGGCTGTGGCGGCTACTGCCGCTACCGTGCGCGAACAGGATCAACCCGACGGCCCGGTCGGGCACCGAGAGCGTGCCCTCGAGCGAGATTCCTCCGATCGGGATCGTGATCTCCGTAGCCATGCGACGTGTCCTGGCTGAAGGGGCGATCGATCGACGGCTCGGGTGAACCGCCTGGACGCCTGCGATGTCCTCGCGAAGGTCATGAACCGGGTGCCGTTTTGATCCGGCACGCTCCCACCTGTCTGCAGGTTCGGTCGGGAGTCGTCTGCGGTCATGTGCGCATGTACGTGCGCGATCGTGAGGGGTTCTCCTTCGGGCATTCCACCGGACACCTTCGAGATCTCGTCTCGTCCGCTCATGGCCTTTGGCTCCGTCGCTCGCGCTCGGGGGCTGACCTTCAGCGTATCGATCGGTGCCGGCTCTTCCTGCGAGTGCAGTCCTTCCCGTTCGAGGTTCTCGGCGCGCCGGTATGGCCGGCGGGCCCGCGTCCAGGCGGCTCATCCGAGCCGTCGATGAAGCTAGGTACTAGCAAGCGACGTGCCTCGACCTTCGTGGGTGCCGGCACACGGGAGCGCGCGCCGTCTGCGTGCCGGCCCCGACTGCGCGCACGTGGTTCGTGCCGTCGTGGCACCACGGGCACGGCGCGTGTCTTGCTCGGGTAGGGGGCATGCTCGCGCCGCTCGCCGACCTCGCGACGAAGGTCGCCTTCCTTCGCACGGTGGGCGCGCTCGACCACGTCGTCGAGACGATCGAGACGCACATGTCCTGGGTGTTCCTCACCGAGCAGCGCGCGTTCAAGCTCAAGAAGCCGATCCGGCTCCCGTTTCTCGACCACAGCACCGTCGAGCGACGTCGTCACAGCTGCGAGCGCGAGCTGCACCTCGGTCGCCGGCTCGCAGCCTCCGTCTACGACGCCGTCGTTCCGCTCGTCGCCACGCCACGCGGGCTCGCGATCGGTGGAGAGGGCGAGGTCGTCGACTGGCTCGTCGCGATGCGCAGGCTGCCGTCCGCCCGGATGCTGCCGCCGATGCTCGAGCACAACGTCGCGACGCTCGCCGATGCCGATGCCGTCGGCGACGTGCTCGCGGCGTTCTACGGTGGGGCTCCTCGCACCACGTGGAGCGGCGCGGAGTACTGCCGCCGGATGCGCGACCTCGTCGTCGGCACGGCGGACGAGCTGGCCAGGCGCCAGGCGCCGCGCGCGCAGCTGGACGCGGTCGTCAAGACCTTGCTCGCCGCGATCGAACGCGAGGCGTACGCGCTCGAGGCGCGCGTTGTCGACGGTCGAGTCGTCGATGCCCACGGGGATCTTCGCCCGGAGCACGTGTGCCTGGAGGTGCCGCCGGTCGTGATCGATCCGCTCGAGTTCGACGACGAGCTCCGCATGCTCGATGCCGCCTCCGAGCTCGCGTTCTTCGCCCTCGAGTGCGAGCGCCTGCGCGCCCCCTGGTTTGGGGGCCGCGTGTTCGCGCGCTACGTGGAGCGCGCCCGCGATCGCGTCCCGCCGGCGCTGGTCGCGCTCTACCGCGGGCAGCATGCCCTGACCCGCGCGCTGATCGCCCTGCGCCGGCTCGATGACGCTGCGCCGGCAGATCGAACGCGGTGGAGGAGCAAGGCGCTCGACTACCTGTCGCGGATCGAGAGCGGCTCACACCCTTCGCCGTGAGCCGGAGGGAGCGGTCAGACCCTCAGCTTCAGGCGCTGTCCCTCGATCGCGATCGAGGTCCCCAGGGACTCGCCAGATCGCGCGAGCGTCGTCGCGAGCCAGCGCACATCATGCGGGCCCGCCCCGGTGATGCGAAACCGGTGCATGCGCGTCGGCACCATCTCGAGCCCGGCCAGGGCTCCGGTGTCGTCCAGGGTGACCAGGTAGAGCAAGCCGAGATCGCCCCGATACACCTCGTTGCTCCGGATGCCTTCGTAGTCGGTGAGCAGATCGCCACATCCGTACAGGATCGGGTGTCCGTGATGAACCTCGATGCCCTTGACGTGATGCGATGAGTGGCCATGAACGACGTCGACACCTGCGTCGTCGATCATGCGGTGCGCGAACCGGCGGTGCTCGGCGGGGATGGCGAAGCCCCAGTTCGGTCCCCAGTGGATCGAGAGCACGACGATCGTGTGGGAGCGGCGCCACGGCTCGATCGCCCGGCGAATCCTGCGCGTCGCGTCGTCGTCGAGGACGTCGACGGCGAACACGCCAGGGCGATCGCGCATCGCGGACCACGACGGCGGCACGCCGGCATCGGCGCAGCCAACGGAGAACACCGCGATGCGGCCGCGATCGGCCAGATCGATCACGGCCGGGCGAACTGCCTCGTCGAGATCACGGCCGGCGCCGCAGCGATGGATGTGGAGTCGGTCGAGGGTGTCGAGCGTGTCGAACAGCCCGGGCTGTCCCCAGTCGAGCACGTGGTTGTTCGCGAGCGTGCACACGTCGACGTGCGCAGCGGCGAGACACGCGGCGTTCTCGGGGCTGACGCGGTAGTGAATCCGTTTCTCAGAGTCGTGCTCACCGCGACGCGTGATGCTGGTCTCGAGGTTGATGATCCGAGCGTCGGGACGTGCGGCGTCGAGAACTGCGAGCGCATCGCCCCACGGGTAGTCCGCGGGAGCGCCACGGGGGATGACGCCGGAGGCGTCCTCGGCGATGTCGATGTACTCACGTGCGTCGACCAGGTGCGGTTCGTACAGCACCGGGTCACACGGCTCGGCGAGAATCTGATCGATGCCGCGCGCCAGCATCACGTCGCCGCACAGGAACAAGGTCACCATACAACCGTGACTGCCCGAGCAAGTCCGGGACCACCGGCGACCACGCTCACCCGGAGTCTCTGCGCGCAGGACTCGCGCGATTGCTCCTTCGATGCGCGTGGCGTGCGCGATCGCCAGGAACTCGGATGCCGCGAGGAGCTCGTCAGCGCGCGGGCGCTCGCTGTAAGAGCTCCGCCATCGAGCGCTCGTGATGCAGGGTGCTGATCGCGCGTGCGAGGAGGGGAGCGATCGGGAGGACCGTGAGCTTGCCGCGCGCGGGCCCCAGATCGATCCGCTCCGGCGATACGGTGTCGGTGATGGCGATGCTGTCGAACAACGGCGTCGCGAGGACACCGCCCGTGGCCTCGGTGAACACGCCGTGCGTCGCCATCGCATGGACCGCGGTCGCTCCCCGCTTGCGGCACGCCTCGGCGGCCCGCACGAGCGTCGTGCCGCTGACGATCATGTCGTCGACGATCACGGCGATCCGGCCCTCGACGTCGCCGACGAACGCCTCGCTGCGCACGACGCCGCCCTTGCGGTGCTTGCCGAGCATCGCGAGCTCGACGGTCGTGCCAGTCGCTTGCTCGAGATCGTCGCGGAGCGCCTCGGCGCGGTGAAACCCGCCTGGATCGGGCGAGACCACCGCGATCCCGCGCATGCCGAGAGCCTGGCAGCGCTCCACGAACAGCGGCCTCGCTTCGAGGTGCTCGCTCGCGATCCGGAACCCGTTCTCGTAGGCGGCCAGGTTGTGGACGTCGACGGTGACGATCCGGTGTGCTCCCGCCGCCTCGATCAGCTGCGCCACGTAGCGCGTGGTGACGGGATCACGCGGGTTGGTGCGGCGATCCTTGCGCGCGTAGCACAGGTAGGGGGCGACGACGGTCACGCGGCCGGCGCCGGCGTCGCGCAGCGAGCCGACGAAGAACAGCAGCCGACACAGGCGATCGTTGACGCTCTCGGTCGCGTCGCCGTGCAGCGAGCACATCACGTAGACATCGCGCCCGCGCACACTCGCGAGCGATCGGATCTTGTGCTCGCCGTCCTCGAACGTCCGCAGCTCGAACGGCGAGAGCTCGATGCCGTAGCTCCCGGCGACGGCGCGGCCGAGGGCTTCGCTCGGGCCGAGCGCGAACAAGCTGAGATTCTCGAAGCTCGCCATGCTCCAGGATGAGCAAGGTCCGTGCCGCGCAAGAAATTCGCGAGTGCCAGCACCCGATGCGGTCCCATCGTTGCAGCGGGCGATGACATGCCGCACGCATGGACGAGTCTCGGCGAGCGCTCCAGCTCGCGGTTGTTTCCCGATCGCCGCGCCGCTGGCCGCGATCTCGCGCGGGCACTCCTTCATCACGCCGGTCAGGACGCGATCGTGCTCGGCCTCCCGCGCGGCGGCGTCCCTGTCGCAGACGAGGTCGCGCGCGCGCTGGGTGCGACGCTCGACGTGTGGGTCGTACGCAAGCTCGGGGCACCGATGCAGCCGGAGCTCGGCATGGGTGCGATCGCGGAGGGGCCGGCGGTCGTGCTCGATCGCTCCCTGATCGGGCTGGTCGGCGTCAGCCGCGGGCAGCTGATCGCGATCGCGCGCCGCGAGATGGCCGAGATCAGTCGCCGCGTGGCGCGGTTCCGCGGGACTCGCCCGCCCCCCGAGCTGCGGGGGCGAATCGTGATCCTCGTCGACGATGGGATCGCGACCGGGGGCACGATGCGTGCGGCCATCCGCGCGATCCGAAGGCGTCGTCCCTCGAAGCTCGTGCTGGCGGTCCCGGTCGCCTCCCCCGACGTGCTCGATGCGCTCCGGGGCGAGGTCGATGAGGTCGTGTGTCTGCATCGCCCCGATGACCTGTACGCGATCGGGCTCTGGTACCAGGATTTTCATCAGGTGCCCGACGAGGTCGTCGCACAGATCCTCGACGCGTCGCGGCGGGACGCAATCGGTGCGCGAATTGTCTGACCGGGGAACGGTGAGGCTCGACGGCGTGGTCCATGCAACGACGGGTGTCATGCCGGCACCGCTGCACATCTCGTTTCGCGACATGGCCTCGACCCCCTCACTCGAGACCTTCATCCGCGATTGGTTCACCAAGCTCGAGCACGTCTACGATCGAATCGAGCGCTGCGACGTCACCATCGAGCGCCCGCACCAGCATCAGCGCCATGGGCAGCAAGTCCGCGTCCACATCAAGCTCGGCGTCCCCGGCCCGGACATCGTGGTCAGCCACGATCATCCGCTCGATGGCGCGCACGAGGACGCCTACGTCGCCATCCGCGACGCGTTCACGGCGGCGCGACGCCAGCTCGAGGACCACGCACGCAAGATGCGCCAGGACGTCAAGACCCGGGTCGAGCCCGAGCACGGTCGCGTCACCTACCTCGATGCCGAGGGCGAGTGGGGGTACCTCGAGGCCGAGGCGCGACGGCTCTACTTCCATCGCAACAGCGTGCTCGATCCCGAACCGCTCACCGTCGGTGACGAGGTCCGGTTCACCGAGGAGCCGGGGGCCAAGGGGCCGCAGGCGACGTCGGTCAGCCGGGTCGGCAAGCACGGGCACCACGAGCTGCCCCGTTCGTGAGCGGGCGCGCGGCCGGACGTCGCGCGGGCGTCACGCGCGGGTGAACATCGCCGTGTGATCGCCCTCGTAGACCACGTCGTCGGCCTGGCTGAACCGGAACTTGTAGCGCGCGACGATCGTGCCCTTGATCCGGCGAACCAGGGTTGCGGTGCATGCCAGCAGCAGCGGCTCGCCGATCCGTCCCATCCGACGGAACCGGCCCTCGTGGATGTGCGTGCCGTAGCCGGTCCAGCCCTCGGCGTGACGCAGGTCGAGCACGTGGTAGGCGTGCGCGAACCCCAGGATCCCGGTCGCGTGGATCATCAGCCCGCCCGAGACGTGGCGCGGGTGGCGCTCGGGGTGGACGCGCTGGTCGCGGGTGATCGGCAGGTGCTCCGAGGTCGGCATGCGGGCGACGATCGTGCTGGTCGACCGATCGATCGAGACGATGTCGTCGATCAGCAGCGCGTCGGGCGCGTAGGGACAGTCGGCGACGAAGCCGGGGTCGAGTGCCATGGCGAGAACCTACGTTGAACGGGCGCGCCCGGGAAACCCTGGTTGGCGTCGTTGAGGGTCGCGCTCACCCGAGCGTGGAGCGGCGGGCGATCAGCGTCGCGATGTGCTCTGGTCCGACCTCGAGATCGTTCACACCCGACGGCAGGTTGATGTCTTGATCGGGATCGACGCGCGCGACGTAGCGGGTCGCGGGTCCGGAGCCCTTGCGTCCGAGGATCCGGGCGCGAACCCGTGGCTGGCGCGGCCCGTGGACGTGGACCTCGATGATCTGGCCGATCGTCAGCGCCTCGCGCTCGGCGCGCTCCGGGATCTCGAACCCCGGGTAGTAGTAGTCCGCGAGGTGCTCGGCGTTCTGGACGCGCCACGCGGGCCACTCCTCGGGACCGGGCGCGACGTCGACGAACAGGCGACCCAAGCCGAACTGCTCGGCGGCGCTGCGCGGCGTCAACCCGCTGTAGTTGGCGGCATCGGGGTTGGCGCCCGCGCGGAGGAGCCTCCGCACGCTCCGCTCCGAGCGGTTGACCACGGCGGTGTGCAGCGGCGTGTCGCCGGTGCGGTGATAGCGCAGCGAGAGATCGGCGTGCTCGTCGACCAGGAAGCTGATCGCCTCGTGCCAGTTCGAGGACACCGCGAGGTGGAGCGCCGTCATGCCCCACTGATCCTGCGCATCGATCAGCGTGGGGCTCGCCAGCGTCCGGACCTGCTCGATGTCGCGTCGCTGGTCCCCGGCGTTGAACAGCTCGAACCATGCCCGCGTGCCATCCACGGCGCGAGTATCGCACCTCAGGGAGCCGCGGCCGCCGCGAAGATGCGCACGAGCGCGTCGATCAGCTGGTCGTCGGAGTAGAGCCGCGGGCTTTCTGTTCGTGCTGACCGAGCCGTCGCTGATCCTGGCGCGCGTCCTGTTCTACGGCTACGTGGTCACGCGGATCATCCTGTTCATGGCCGGACGGACGCTGCTGTTCGCACTCGGGGTGGTCTAGATCCAGACCGACGGAGGTCGCAGCCTCGGCCCGGCCCGGTCACTTCACCTCCCCACCGGGGAGCCGGAGTGCCTTACAATGACGCCATGAGGCTAACCGCGTGCGCCCTGCTCGCCGCGATCGCCGGGTGCTCGCCGTTCGGCGGCGGGGGCGCGTTCACGTGCGAGACCGACGCGGAGTGCGCGGGCGGCCCGGGGCCCGGGCGCTGCGAGCAGGTGAACGGGTTCTGCAGCTTCGCCGACGGCGCGTGCGCGTCGGGACAGCGCTACGGCACCTCCTCGGGATCGCTGTCCAATGTCTGCGTCGGCGACGAGCCAGCGATCGTCGATGCCTCCAGCGACGCCATGGGTGGCGAGCCGGCGCTCCCCGATGCTCCCGTCGACGCGCCCCTCAGCGCAACGACCACGAACCATCCGTGCGTTGCCGACACCTTCCTCGCGTCGGATGGCCCGAACTCGAACTACAATGTACAGACGTCCGCGCTGGTCGACGGTGACACGCAGCGCGTGGTCCTGATGCGGTTTGATCTGTCGGCGTTGCCCCCGGGAACCTCGATCGTCTCCGCCGAGCTCCATGTCTGGACCGACTTCGACCCCGGTCAGACCTGCACGTTCTATCCGGTGCTCGAGTCGTGGGACGAGACGACCACGACCTGGAACGTGCGGACGACCGGAACCGCGTGGATGACCGCGGGCGCGGCACCGCCCTCGCGGTCGACGACCGCAGCCGCGACGGTCCTGCCGGCGGCGGCCGAGACGGAGTACACGGTGGCGCTCCCACCGGCCGTGGTCACCGGCTGGGTGACGTCACCGACGACGAACAACGGCCTCGTCATCACGACCACGGACGCCGATGGGACGAGGTTCTCGACGCGGGAGCACGCGATGGCAGCGCGCCACCCCTATCTGCGCGTCACCCACGTCCCATGACGCGCGTCGATCGCGCGGGGGCGCTCGCCGATCTCGATCGCTACGACGCGACCTACGACGGCGTCACGCACACCGTGTTCCGCGGCGGCCACGGCCCCGCGGTCGTCGTGATGCACGAGGTCCCGAACCTCCATCCCGGCGTGATCGCGTTCGGTCGCCGGGTGATGGCCGCCGGATTCACCGTCTACATGCCGTCGCTGTTCGGGGAGCCGGGCGCGGCGGTGTCCGTCCGCACCACCGCACGCGCGCTGCTGCGAGCGTGCGTGTCGCGCGAGTTCGCGGTCTGGGCCACCCACCAGACCAGCCCGGCGACGCGCTGGCTGCGCGCGCTCGCACGCGATGCCCACGCGGCGTGCGGCGGCCCGGGCGTCGGCGCGCTCGGCATGTGCCTCACCGGCGGGTTCGCCCTCGCGATGATGGTCGACGACGCCGTGGTCGCGCCCGTGCTGAGCCAGCCCTCGATCCCGTTCCCGGTCTCGACCGCGCACGCGCGTGACCTCGGCATCTCGGAGGACGATCTCGCAGTGATCCGCGACCGCACCGACGTCTGCGTCCTCGGCCTGCGGTTCACCGGCGATGTGCTCGTGCCCGCGGCGCGGTTCGAGCGGCTGCGCGCCGAGCTCGGCGACCGCTTCCTCGCCGTCGAGATCGACTCGCGCCGCGGCAATCGCCACGGCATCCCGCGCCACGCCCACTCGGTGCTCGCGCACGACTATGTCGACACGCCGGGGCACCCGACGCGCCGTGCCCTCGACCAGGTCCTCGCGTTCTTTCACGACCGCCTGCGCGCGTCGGGGCCGCACATCGCCGCGCAATCTTAGCGCGCGCGAGAATTGCGCGACGTTCCTCGTCGAGCCCGATGAAGACATGTGTCTACAGGTAGGTATCGACCGCGTGATTGCCAATCGCAGTGTGTCACTGGCGCACGGATGTTAGGCTCGCCCGCATGAACGTGGGACTTCTGTTCGTCGGGGTGTGCCTTGCGACCGGTTGTGGCGTCACGGACGCCGAGGACATCGCCGGCGATGGCGCGGGCGGCACGCCGGACGAGCCCGGCGCACTCGTGCAGCTCCCCCCGAGCAACGCCAACGTCGACTACCAGCTCGGCGGTGCGTACGAGCCACCGACCGGTGTCGAGATCGTGTCGCGCGATCGCGACGCGGCACCGGCCGCGAGCGCCTACAGCATCTGCTACGTCAACGGCTTCCAGATCCAGCCGAACGAAGAGGCGCGCTGGCTCTCCGACTACCCCGAGCTGATCCTGCGCGACAACAACGGGGCGCCGGTGATCGACGTCGACTGGAACGAGATGCTGATCGACATCACGACGCCGGCCAAGCGCGCCGCAGTCGCCGCGGTCGTCGGAGGCTGGATCGACGGCTGTGCGGCGGTCGGGTTCGACGCGCTCGAGATCGATAACCTCGACACGTTCGCGCGGT
>Ga0316601_100001450_pt1 | contig 11580 bp, 9 predicted proteins | sample OWC_soil_day5_no_FD_207663 | JGI IMG/M metagenome (GOLD analysis project Ga0316601, IMG submission 207663) | Wetland soil microbial communities from Old Woman Creek delta, Ohio, United States - OWC_soil_day5_noCT | ecosystem: Environmental > Terrestrial > Soil > Wetlands | place: USA: Ohio...
AGACCCTGATGCGCCTGCAGATCCCCTCCGTGCTCGGGAACCACGAACTCGCCGCCAATGACCCCGGCTTCCTGGAGTGGTTCAACCCGCTGGCCCGCCGATCGCTCGCGATGACCTTCGAGCGCCTCAGCCCCGAGTCCCTGGGCTTCATCCAGCAGCTGCCCACGCATCTGAGCGCCCACGGCCTGCGGATGGTGCACGGGTTTCCTCCGGATTCCCCCACGCTCTACATGTTTCAGATCGAATCGCGGCAGAAGCACAAAATTTTAATGAGCCTCCCGGAGCGGGTCTGCCTGGTCGGCCACACGCACGTCCTGGAGATCGCCTCCGGCGACCGCGCGGGCCTTTCGGAGGTTGCGTTCCTGGAGGGCGAGAATGCCCTGGACACGGAACACGCCTATTTGATCAACATCGGCAGCGTCGGGCAGCCGCGGGACGGGGACCTCCGCGCCAAATACGTGGTCTGGGACACCGCGCGCAACACCCTCGACATTCGATGCGTGGCCTATGACGCCCGGGCGACGGCGGCCAAAATCATCGCGGCCGGGATGCCTGAAGCCCACGCGCGCAGGCTGCTGGGATGAAACGCATCGGCAGGTACATCGTTCGCGGTCTTCTCGGCCGCGGCGGCATGAGCAAAGTGTACAAGGTGGAGATTCCCCGGATAGGGAAAATCGTCGCCTTGAAGCTCCTCGATCCCCATCCGGTCATCACCCGCCTCCTCGGGGAAGAGGCCATCCGCGACCTGTTCCAATCCGAAGCCTTGAAAATGGCGTGTTTGAACCACCCCAACCTTGTGGCCATCCGCGACTTCGACGAGGCGGACGGCAGGCCTTTCTACACCATGGACTATTTTTTTTCCAACCTGGGCCTGTTGATCGGAGAAACCCGGCGCACCGAAAAACCGTCGCGCACCATCCGGCTGGACCGGGCCGTCGACTTCGCCCGCCAGACCCTCGCGGGACTGGCCTGCCTACATCACCATGGAATCGTCCACCGCGACATCAAACCGTTCAACCTGCTCCTGGACGAACGGAACACCGTCAAAATATGCGACTTCGGGCTTTCGAGGCTGCGCGGTGAGGACGTCAAGACGCCGCCCCAGCTGAAGGTCGGCTCTCCCTGGTACGCCGCCCCCGAACAGGAGCAGAACCCGGACAGCGCCGATGCCCGGGCCGACACCTACGCGGTCGGTGTGACGCTCTACCGCATGCTCACCGGCTTTCTCCCCGCCGACCCCCCGCAGCCTCCCGGGGGTTACAACCCGGACCTCGACGACGACTGGAACGAGTTCATCCTGCGCTCCATCTCACAGCAGCCGTCCATGCGTTTCGCCAGCGCCGGGGCCATGATGGCGGCTCTGGATAAACTGGAACACGACTGGCGGACGCGCCGCGACCGGGCCTGCCTGCTGGCAGCTTCGGAATCCGCCGCCGTTTCCGTCAGTCACTCGGTTCCGGTCCGTCTCCGGTCAACCCCTGTCAAATGCGACCCGGAGCAAGCCGCTTCGGATTTCGGCGTGGACGCCCTGTGGCGGCCGGCCGACTTCATCCACAACCGCTTCACCGCCGTTGGGCACGAGCTCGTTCGAGACACCGCCACCGGCTTGGTCTGGCAAGCGTCGGGCTCCCCTTACCCCATTTCCTGGCGGGAGGCGCACGCACACGTCGCCGCATTGAACAAAGACGGCTTCGAGGGCCTCGGCGGCTGGCGGCTTCCCACCGCGCCCGAGCTCATGTCCCTGCTGACACCGACACCGTATGGCGCGGATTTCTGCATCGAACCTGTTTTCGACCGCCGCCAAACGGCCTTGTGGAGTTCCGACCGCCGATCTTTCGCCGCGGCCTGGTTTGTGAGCACCGAGATGGGTTTTGTGGCGTGGCAGGATTTCAGCGCGGGATGTTATGTGAGAGCGGTCTGCAGCGATTCGTGACGGGTGGCTCGGCCCGGTGCTTGGTCGGGGGAGGAGGCCTGCGCGCCTTGATTCCACCGCGCCGATTTCAGGATGCCCCAAGGATCCGGGATCCGGCATCCCGTATCCGGTATCGCTTCCCTCGCCCCGCCTCAGGCATTCGGCCGACGGCCCAACTCCATGCCGATCTGCAGGGCCTTCTGGTTCATCTCCAGAAAGTCGGCGGGTACGCGGGTTTGCAGCACCTTCATGATGGATTCGGGCTTGACCAGATCCTCCAGCGCGATCAGCGCGCCGAGCATGCAGATGTTGAAGACGATCGGCCGGCCGACTTGCTCCATGACCGTGCGGTAGATGGGAAGCTCCCGCTGCTGGGCGTCCACCTTGCGCTGGATTTTCACATAGCGGCTGTCGGTGATCAACAATCCGCCGGGCCGGACGATCGCGGAAAACTTGTTGTACGCCTCCTGGGTCAGACACACCAGGACGTTGGGCTGCAGCACCTTCGGGAAGTAAATGGGCGAGTCCGCGATGATCACATCCGAGCGTGTGGCACCGCCCCGGGCTTCCGCCCCGTAGGACTGGGACTGGACCGCATTCAGCCCCTCGCACAGCACCGCCGCTTCCGCCAGGATGATGGCGGCGGTGATGACGCCCTGCCCGCCCGAGCCTGAGAACACCAGCCTGCACCGTTCCATTACTTGCGCCCCCCCATCGCCCGGTCGACGATTTTTTGATACTCTTCACAGTACTCCGGACCTTCTTTCTGCACAAAAATCCCGCGCTCGATGAGGTCCGGCGCTTCCTGCTTGGCCTTCGAACCGATGGTCGTGGTGTGGTCCTTGAACCACTTGATCATGTCCGGGGCATCGCCGATTTTGTTTTTCCGTCCGAAATAGGTCGGGCACTGCGTGAGGACCTCCACGACCGAGAAGCCCTTGTGCGTGATGGCCTTCTCGATGACGTCCGTCATCTGCTGGGCGTGGTAGCTGGTCGAGCGGGCCACAAAGGTCGCCCCCGCCGCCGTGGCCAGCTCCACCACGTCGAAGCTCCTGTCGATCGTGCGGAAGGGTGCGGTGGTGGCACTGATGTCCGTACCGGACAACGGCGAGAATTGGCCGCCGGTCATGCCGTAAATACGGTTGTTCATGACGATGGCGGTCATGTCGACGTTGCGGCGGGCGGCATGGATGAAATGGTTGCCGCCGATGGCCAACGCATCCCCGTCGCCCATCGGCACGATCAGTTTCAATTCCGGCCGGGAAAGCTTGACCCCCGTCGCAAAAGCCAGCGCCCGGCCGTGGATGGTGTGCATGGTGTGAAAGTCCACGTAGCCGGTGATGCGCGAGGAGCACCCGATGCCGGAGACCATCACGATCTCGTTCTTGGTCAGCCCCAGGTTCTCGATCGCGCGGACCAAGCCACCCAGCACCCCGCCGTGCCCGCAGCCCGGGCACCACAGGTGCGGGAAAAACCTCTCCCTCAGGTAATCCTTGACGGCCATCGATCAGACCCCTTTGCCTTGAATGACCCGCAGGATGTTGATGATGTCCGCGGGAGTAATGAAAACGCTGTCGATGCGGTTGGCCAGAAACACCCGCTCCGGGTGCTCGACCGCCAGCTTCACCGACTGCATCACCTGCCCCATGTTCATTTCCACCACCACGACCGCCTTGGAATCGGCGCATTTGGTGCGCACGATGTCGCTCGGGAACGGCCACAGCGTCTGCAGTTCCAGAAGGCCGATCCGCTCGCCCCGCTGCCGGCGTTCTTCGACCACGTGCAGCGCCGAGCGCGCCGAAGACCCGTAGGAGATCAGCACGATGTCGGCATCCTCGAGATGAAACTCCTTGTAGCGGGCCAGTTCGTTGGTCCGGTTCTCCAACTTGTCCACCAGGTGCCGCAGCAGGGCGTGAACCGTGCGCGGCTCGGTCGATGGAAAGCCCCACATGTCGTGGACCAGGCCGGTCACGTTGTAGCGGTGCACGCCGCCGAAATCCGACATGGGCAACCGGCCGTCCTCCCGCGGCAGGTAGGGGTGATAGTCGACCCCCTCCTTCACGGACGTCCTCAGGCGCTCCACCAGATGGACCTCCCCGGGTTCGGGCAGGACCAGCTTCTCCCGCATGTGGGCCACCACCTCGTCAAACAGCAGGATGACCGGCGTGCGGTAGGTCTCCGCCAGGTTGAACGCCTCCACTGTGATGCCAAAGACATCCTGGTGGTTGGAGGCCGTCAGCGCGATGATGGCGTGGTCCCCGTGGGTGCCCCAGCGCGCCTGGTTGACGTCCCCCTGGCTCACGTGGGTGGGGATTCCGGTCGAGGGCCCGCCGCGCTGCACGTTGACGATGACGCACGGGATCTCGGTCATCACTGCATACCCCAAGGCCTCCTGCATCAGCGAAAACCCGGGGCCGCTCGTGGCGGTCATGACTTTGCGGCCGGTCAGCGAAGCGCCGATGATGGCGCAGATCGAAGCGATCTCATCCTCCATCTGGATGAACTTGCCGCCGATCCTCGGCAGCCGGGTTGCCAGGTGCTCGGCAATCTCCGTCGACGGGGTGATCGGGTAACCGGCGAAAAAATCCAGCCCGGCGTAAAGGGCCGCTTCCACGCAGGCTTCGTTGCCTTGTAGGAATTTGATGGTGTTTCCCATATCGCGTTACTCCTGGGTTTCCACTTCGATGGCAAAATCGGGACAACGCAGCTCGCACAGCCGGCAGCAGATACAGTCCTGGGGGCGCACGACGGTCACCTTGTCCGTGTCGTCCAGTTCAAGCACCTTCTTGGGGCAGAGTTCGACGCAGATCCCGCACCCCTTGCACCAGTCGCGGTTGATGTGATGCTGCTTCAGCTTGGGCTTGGCCATTGATTCGTCCTTGTGGCACGCAATTCAGTCGTTTCACGGTGCCTGACTTCGTCAGGCACCGTGTTGAGATAGGTTTTAAATATTATCTTTGCCGTCCGACCATGTCAAGGAAATCGAACAGGTATCAGACAGGTATTTTGACATTGTGCACGGCCATGGCATATGGTTGGTTTCAATACCGAATAGTGAGGAAATGCGCCATGGTAAAAAAATGGGCAGCGGCCGGCGGCGGGTGTCTCCTCCTGTTGATGGCGGCCGTCGGCGCCGTTTATTTTCATATCCAGGAGTTCGCCCGCACACCGTCGGGTGCGGCCGGTGAGGAGCAATCCTTCACGGTTGAGACAGGGCAACCCGTTTCGGTTGTGGCCGAAGCGCTCGAACGCCGCGGGCTGATCTCAAGCGCCATTAAATTCCGGCTGTTCGCACGCCTGCAAGACTACGACCGGCGCCTGAAAGCGGGTGAATACGGCCTCAAGGCGTCCATGACGCCGCTGGACATCCTCGCCCTGATGGAAAAAGGTCTGGTGCGGTTGCACCGGCTCACCGTTCCCGAGGGCCTGACCATCCCGCAGATCGCTGCCGTGGTCGAAAAAACAGGCCTTGCCCGCGCAGCGGACATCATTGCCCGCGCGACGGACCCTGCCTATGTGCAGCTTCAGGGGGTCCCCGCCGGCACGCTGGAGGGCTATCTCTTTCCGGAAACGTACCTGTTTCCCAAAACCGTCACGGCGGACGGCATCATCGGGGCGATGCTGCAGCGCTTTCGATCCACCTTCTCATCGGACTGGGAGCGCCGGGCGATGGAAATCGGCCTGACCCCGCACGAGGTGGTGACGCTGGCCTCGATCGTCGAAAAGGAAACCGGTGATCCTTCCGAGCGGCCGCTGATAGCCTCCGTGTTTCACAACCGTCTTAAACTCGGCATGCGGCTGGAGACCGATCCTGCGGTTATTTATGGCATAAAGAACTTCGACGGCAATTTGACTCGCAAGCACCTTGAAACTCCGAGCCCTTACAACACATATCTTCTTAAAGGGCTTCCGCCGGGCCCCATCGCCAGTCCGGGAAAAAAAGCCATCGAAGCGGCCTTGTTCCCGGCTCAGACCGATTATCTTTTCTTCGTGTCCAAGAACAACGGCAGCCACCAATTTTCAAACAACCTGCCGGATCACAACCGTGCCGTACAGTATTACCAGCTCGGGCCAGGCCGCTCACCCCACCCCCCTCGCAGGTCCCAATGACCCCGTAACGGAATTTTGACGTTTTCCGCGGGCGGCCGGCTTGGTCTTAACACCCGGTATCATGATAATATCTCGACATTATTTTAAAAATTTTATTTTATGCACTCTGGCATAAATATTGAATTGTAGAGAAGCAGCTAAGGCTTCTCTGATGTGCGTGCATCTTTTCTGGCGGGCTTCCAACTAAAAAATTGAGAAGATTTCCCCACGAGAACAACGGCATCGTGGGAAGCCGAGGAAAAAAAGGACAGAGCTTCAAAAGCCCTGTCCTTTTTCTTTGGCCAGCCACCGCCGCCTCTGCCGGCCCCTGTTTGTGTGCCGACCCGCCGTTGAAGCAAAAAAAGCTCAAGCCCGATGGATAGTGTGACGATATTACAGCTGAAGCTGACTCTATTGTGACCGACCATCGAGGTGTTCGTGGATTCCTCCAAGCGTTCAGCTCTTGCCGACAAGACCGGTCTTCTGATCATCGGGGGCGGAGCTTCTCTGCTTTATTATTACTTCGAGCGCACCCTGCAGGGCAGCAACCTCACGATTATAATTACGATCGCCGTCATTTTGCTCATCAGCTGTTGTACCCAGGTGCTGGTGAACAACATCAACAGCTCAAAGCGCGCCCTGCAGGAAATGAATCAAACCCTGGAGCAGAGAGTCCGGGAGCGAACCGAGGAGCTTCGCAGCTCGGAGCTCAAGTATCGCACGATATTCGAAAACACGGGAGCTGCCACCATTATCATCGAAAAGGACTTTCGCATATCCCTGGCCAACTCCCAATTCCTGGCCATGTCCGGCTACGGCCGCAGGGAAATTCTGAACCGCAAATCCTGGCTGGATTTCATCGACGAGAAGAGTCAACGCAAAATACTGGATAGTGACGGGGCATCCCCCACCCACTTGATGCCGGCCGGTGGCAGGCATTTCGGGTGTCAATTTATTGACAAGCACGAGAATGCCAGGGATATCCTGGTCACCATTGCGGCGATACCGGAGGCAGAGGCAAGCGTGGCGTCGCTCACCGACATCACCGAACTAAAGGATGCCGAGCGCCAAATCTATTTCCAGGCATTTCACGACACCCTTACCCACCTGCCCAACCGGGCGCTTTTCATCGAACATCTCACGATGGCGATCAAACGTTCGAAACGCCGCCAGGATTACCGGTTTGCCGTCATTTACCTCGATATCGACCGGTTCAAACTGGTGAACGACAGCCTGGGACACGGCGCCGGCGACGACCTTCTGGTGGCCTTCGCCGATCGGATCCGCGAATCGCTGCGGGACACCGACATCCTGGCGCGTCTGGGCGGGGACGAGTTCGTTATTTTACTCGAGGACATCGAGCAGGTCGAGTTGGCGAGCGACATCTCCGAACGACTCCAGAACGCCCTGCGCAAACCGTTCCGCATCCAAGGCAAGGAGGTCTTTGCTCCGGCCAGCTTCGGTGTGGTGCCGAACACCCAGGATTACGAACAGCCGGATGCCATTATCCGGGATGCCGACGCCGCCATGTACCACGCCAAGGAAAGCGGCCGGGGCCAGGTCAAGGTGTTCGACCGCAAACTGCACGAAAAGGCGCAGCACCTCCTCCAGCAGGAGACCGATCTGCGCAAGGCCGTCCACAAGAATCAATTCCAGAACCACTACCAACCCATCGTGCGGCTGGACACGGCATCCCTGGCCGGTTTCGAAGCCTTGATCCGCTGGTCGCACCCGGACCTGGGCATGGTTTACCCGGGCGCCTTCATCCCCACCGCCGAGGAAACCGGACTGATCATCCCGATCACAAAACTGACCTTGGAGCAGGCGTGCCGCGATCTGAAGGAGTGGCAGGCGATCGTGGGCAGCCGCCTCGAGTTGACCGTCAGCGTCAATATCTCCAGCCGTCATTTTCTGCAGCCCAGCCTGCTCGACGACTTGAAGGAGGTCCTCGGCAGCTGCGACCTATCGCCGCAGCACTTGAAACTTGAAATCACCGAAACGGCCCTGATGGAGGACTCCGAGGAAACCGTGCGACTGGCCCAACGGCTGAAGGATTTCGGGATTCGCCTGGTGATCGACGATTTCGGCACCGGGTACTCTTCTCTGAGTTATCTGCAGCGGCTGCCGATCGACACGCTGAAGGTCGATCGCAGCTTCATCTCCAAGATCCACGAAAAACCCGACAGCAACCGCAACATCGTCGAGGCGATCATCTCGCTGGCCCACAAGCTCAACATGACGGTCGTTGCCGAAGGCATCGAAACCCCGGAGCAGTATGCCATCCTGCTCGACATGAAATGCGAACTCGGGCAGGGCTATTTGTTTTCACGGCCGGTCCCGGGTTCGGAAGTCGGCCGACTGATCTCCCAGGTAAAAACCTTCTCCGACGAGCACACGTCTCTTCCGTATCCGCTCACCAACTGCCTTTCCAACTAAAAAGCGGATCATGGCGCGGCGCGCCATGATCCGCTTTTTATGAGGGCATCTCAGCTTGCCTGCCGCGTCTCGTGGTGATATTGAAACAAGGATGGATATCTATTCTTGGTCCGAGGAAAAACTGGCCGGCCAGCGGCTGATGGCTGGATTCGACGGCACGCGGTTAAACGAGGGTCTTCGGCACCTGATCGCCGGCCTGAGGGTCGGCGGCCTGATCCTGTTCAAACGCAACGTGGAATCCCCGTCGCAGCTCACCGGGCTCACACAATCGGCCCAGAAGCTCGCCCGGGACTGCGGCCAGCCGTCGCTTTTCATCGCGATCGACCAGGAAGGCGGACGAGTAGCCCGGCTGGGGCCGCCTTTCACCCAGTTCCCGGGCACCCCTCCGGTCACGAATGCGGCCGAGGCGGTGCGCTTCGCCGAAATTGCCGCCGCCGAACTCGCTTCGGCGGGGATCAACATGAATCTGGCGCCCGTGCTGGACGTGGCCCCGGAGGGTTTTGACAGCGTCATGGCCGAGCGCGCCTTCGGGTCGGACCCCGAGCGCGTCGCCCGGCTGGGTGCGATGGTGATCGAAGGCCTGCAGTCCCGGCGCATCATGGCGGTTGCCAAGCATTTTCCCGGGATCGGCCGCACCACGCTGGACTCCCACCTCGACCTGCCGGTGCTGGATGCCGATCTGGCTTCTTTCGAGCGCTTCGATTTCATCCCCTTCCGCGCCGCCATCGAAAAGCAGGTGGCCGGGGTCATGCTCTCCCACATTTTCTACAGCCGGCTGGATCCCGAATGGCCGGCCAGTCTTTCCCCGCGCATCGCCCGGGGGCTGCTCCGAAAGCGGCTCGGGTTCAACGGCATCGTCATCACCGACGACCTGGAGATGGGCGCCGTCACGCGACACTGCGCCTTCAAAACCGCCGTCCGTCAAGCCCTCCGGGCGGACATCGACACGGTGCTGATCTGCCGCAGCGCGGAGAAGCTGACCGAGGCGCACACGCTGATGACAAAAAAGATCGGGGAATCGGAAGACCTGAGGCGCCGGGGGGAGCAATCGGCCGGTCGCGTCATGGCGCTGAAAGGCGCTTACCTTTCAGCTCCATAAATGTCAGGGATGGCGCGAGAATACGTCCTCCTCCGGCCCGGAGCGTCTGCCGGATGCCAGCAGATGGTAGCCGGCGGCCGCCACCATCGCGGCGTTGTCTCCGCACAGGGGGAGCGAGGGCAGGTACGCGTCGTAACCCGCCGCGGCGGCATCCTGCCGAGTCCGCTCGCGCAGCCGGCTGTTGGCCGCCACCCCACCCGCCAGCGCGATGCGGCCGCATCCTTTTTCACGGGCCGCACGCATCAGCTTCAAGACCAGCACGTCTACCACCGCCTCCTGGAAGCCGGCGGCGATGTCCGCCACGTTCCCGCGGTCGTCGCCGCGGTGTTGAGCGATGTAACGGCCGACGGCCGTCTTGACTCCGCTGAAGCTGAAGTCGAAATTCTGCGTGTCGATGCAGGGCCGCGGGAATCGGATCCGCCCCGGGTCCCCGTCGCGCGCGAGCCGGTCGATCACCGCGCCGCCGGGGTAGCCGAGGGACATGATCTTGGCCACCTTGTCGAACGCCTCACCGGCGGCGTCATCGCGGGTCTGCCCGAGCAATTCCATGTTCATGAACGAGGTGACGTGGTAAATGCCGGTGTGTCCCCCGGAGGCCAGCAGCGCGACGAAGGGGAACCCCGGCGGCCGGTCCTCCAGGAACAGCGCATGGATATGCGCCTCGAGGTGGTTGACGCCGACCCAGGGAGCGCCAAGGGAATACGCCAGAGCCTTGGCAAACGAAAACCCGATCAGGAGCGATCCGATCAGGCCCGGGCCGCGGGTCACGGCAATGCCGTCCACACCCGCAAGCTCGAACCCGGCCTGGGACAGGGCCTGGCGCACCACCGGGCCGATGGCCTCCAAGTGTCTGCGGGATGCAAGCTCGGGGACGACGCCGCCGAAACGGTGATGAACGTCCGTCTGGGAGGCGACCACGGAAGACAGCACCCGACGGCCGTCGCACACCAGGGCGGCAGCGGTTTCATCGCAGGAGGATTCGATACCCAGAACGTTCATGGCAGGGAAAAGGAGATGCGATGTCACGCCCAGACGAGTCGCCGGGCAGGGTCTTTGCACTCGATGATTTCGCCGAGGAGCCAGGCCTGCTCTTTCATCGCCCCGAGCCGATCGAGGACTTCAGACGCCGCCTGTTGCGGCACGACGGCGACCAGCCCGATCCCGTTGTTGAAGGTGCGCAGCATGTCCGCTTCCGGCACCTTCCCGGCGGCCTGCAGGAAGGAGAACACCGGCGGGACCTTCCAGCTGCCCCTGCGGATCAGAACGCTGAACGCCTGGGGGATGATGCGGACGATGTTGTCGACAATGCCGCCGCCGGTGATGTGAGCGAGGCCGTGAATCGGAAGCTCTTTCAGCAGGCCCTGCACGGTGTCGGTGTAAATGCGCGTCGGCGTGATCAACTCCTCGCCCAAGGGCTTTCCCAGCTCCGGGATGTAGGCATCCACCTTGAGCTTCAGGACGTCGAAGCAGATCTTGCGCACCAGGGAATAGCCGTTGCTGTGAAGCCCGCTCGAGGCAATCCCGATCAACTGGTGGCCGACGCGGATCGCGGTGCCGTCGATGATGTTGCTGTTGTCGACGATCCCGACCACAAACCCGGCCAGATCGTATTCGCCTGCTGCGTACATTCCCGGCATTTCGGCGGTTTCCCCGCCGATGAGCGCGCATTTGGCCTGCTTGCACCCCTCGGCGATACCCGTGATGACGGCCTCCACTTGCCGGCTGTCGATTTTGCCCGTGGCGATGTAGTCGAGCAGGAAAAGCGGCTTGGCGCCCTGCACGAGGATGTCGTTCACGCACATCGCCACCAGGTCGATGCCGATGGTGTCGTGCCGGTCCAGCATGAAGGCGATTTTCAGCTTGGTGCCGACCCCGTCGGTGGAACTGACCAGGATCGGGTGCTTCATGTCCGCGATGATGCGCTCGATGGAAAAGAGTCCGGCAAAGCCGCCGATCTCGCTGATGACCCCGGGGCGGTTGGTCTGCTTGGTGATGCGTCCGATGGCGCTGACCAGTGTGTTGGTCTTGTCGATGTCAACACCGG
>Ga0316601_100001451_pt1 | contig 11577 bp, 6 predicted proteins | sample OWC_soil_day5_no_FD_207663 | JGI IMG/M metagenome (GOLD analysis project Ga0316601, IMG submission 207663) | Wetland soil microbial communities from Old Woman Creek delta, Ohio, United States - OWC_soil_day5_noCT | ecosystem: Environmental > Terrestrial > Soil > Wetlands | place: USA: Ohio...
ATAATGAACTACCTGCTACCAGTGTAAAGGGACCTTCAGTAAGCATATCCATTATTGGTTCAGCTAAGGTTGGGAAATCAAGCTTTATGGCTGCTTTAATGCATGAAATTAAAACAAAAACAGCAAAGAACTTCGAAGCAGAATGTACTGCTTCTGGGGATAAATATAAGGAAAAGTTAAAGGAAAATGAAAAGAAGCTTTTTGAATTAGGAGAAACACTTATCTCCGATGAAAGCAAAACAGGAGTTGAACATATCAGTCTTTATTGGAGATTCAATGATGATGAAGTAGAACCCATCAACATATTTTTCTATGATGTAAATTCTGAGGCTATGCTGGATCAAAATTATCTTGAGTTATATGCTCAGAATATCAGATATTCCGATGGGATAATATTTTTAATTGATCCTATTAACCTTGAAGAGATTAGAAAAGAATTAAAAGTTGATGATTACGTAAATCAAAAGGTTATTATCTCAAATCTTTATAACGACTATATAGTCAAGTCTCAGGATATGACTACCAGCATACCAACTGCCATAGTACTAACGAAGTCTGATTCCTTGCAGAGTTATGCTTTAAATATGGTGGATTCAAATACTAACATATTTAATAGCTTTAACCATAAGGGAGAATTTGATTTAGAGGAATTTAGAGTTATTAATGAAGAGTCAAAGAATTTTATTAGAAAGAATGATTACGGATTATTCAATATAATGGAAGCATATTTTTCAAATCTTGGATTCTTCGCAACATCCTCTTTTGGTCTTAATTATGTAAAGGGAAGACCAGTTAAACCTGTAAGAATAGATGAACCTTTTTTATGGATACTTTATAAACTTGGATATATTAAGGGGGTTTAGAATGTGATAGAACAACAATATTATACAAGGGAAAGAAAAGGTGTTTTCAGTAGTTCACCTGGTTTTGATACAGTAGCTAGAAGCGGCGGGCTTTCTGACCATTTTATTAAAAATGTGCTGCACCCGTTTTGTATATATGAAACTCCTGCAGAACTAATAGGGAAATCGGATATTAGTAAGGATTCCTATCCTGACTGCATAACCTGTTATACAGCAGATACAGATTGTAAAGAACTAATAATAGGCAGATCCTGCTTTGCAGGTCCAGATTACACAGGAATGAGAGATACATATTTTGTCCACAATCTTGTGGTAGCTGATGAAAAAGAAAAGAAAAGCTGTTTAGGGGACTTGGAAAAAATATTTTCAATAGACTTGTTTAGGGGAAGCTATAACCCCGAAGAGGGACAGGAATTAAAGCAGCTTTCCACATTAACACTTTCAGATGTTGATGGACTGCTATCATTTAAAGAAGCTCTTGCCCAAGCAAATATAAGTGAAGAAATATTTAAAAGCATGGTTATTGCTTCTATTAAATCTGTAGTAAATAAGAAGAGGGTGTATATTTCATTAAATGCAGAAGCTAAGGATTTTGCGCTTATAGCAAAATCTTTAATGAAGTATATTATTGCTGCACTTCCACATGGGGTTAGAAATTCCTTTGGTTTTATGACCTTTGCTCCGCAGCCAAAGAATAGAAAGAACATAAATCTAATGTTTATTGAAAAAGGCGGTATAAGGCATAACGATTCAGAGGTAACAAGAGAGTACGTTTTCGATTTAACAAAGGGAAAATATTTAAATATAGAATTAAAAGAAAAATCCGGATATGTGGACAAGGCAGTACAGTATATAACAAATGGCGACAAAGTAAAATTAAAAGATATGCATAATAAAATTGAAAGACCATATTCATTATTAAGCAGTGAAGAAAAAGCTAGTGTTGAATTATTTGATGCTTTACTTGATATAGTTTATTCCTCTGTTGAGAGCTGCGGCATCAGTGAAGAGGATTGCTCAAAGCTTATTAGTTTAACCTATAAGCTAGCATGTAAAGATCCTATGCAAGCTTTTAGTCCTTTTAAAATAAAATTTGAGAATATATTGAAATTCTTAGTGGATAGGCAATTAAGTGATAAGGAAATTTCAGCTTTATTCTTAATATACGAAGATGAAGCCTGCTACAAACCTACCAGAGATAAAATTAAGAATATTTTTATGACAAAACTTATGGATAAAGATTATTCAGACGATGTGAAAATTCAAATATTAAGCAGCTTTTGCGAAAACGAGCAAATTTTTAGGGATATTGCTGAAGCTCTTAAAGAAGAAAATAATGATATAATTTATAAGTTTGCAGCAAGGGAAATTAAAGAAACAAAAACTATTAATGATTTAGACAAGGCATTGTTATGTCTTAGGGACAGAAATAGCTTAGACTACAATAATATTGAAGTTCAAAGAGCTACGGAACAGGTCTTAGAGAAAATTATAAAAAACAGCAGAAACAAATTTGAAGCAAGGAAATCACTGAAAAAGTTATTAGATGACCATGGGGCAGAGTTTGCCATAAGTATAATTAATAGAGAAGCTTTTAGGAATTTTAATATTATAAATATTACAAAGGCAGATCTAAAGCTTATTAGTAAAAGTGAAATTATTCAATTCTATGGTGATGAAAACCTTAGAGGGTCAATAAAAGAGGAACTGATAATATTGGCACTGCTTGTTGATGTTGAAGATATTGATGGAAGCAATGAACCTGGAGGGCAAAGATTATCTTATTACCATAATAAAATCTTATCCGAAATGGAGGATATAATTAAAATCAATAGGGAATTATTACCTAGAGCTCAAGGTGCTATCAAGAGCATATATTCTCAAGAGGAACAAAGTGAATACCTAAAGCTAAGATATGGCTTTTATAAGGAAAAAGAAAACACAAGAGGCATGTATAACAACGTGCAATGGAGATTTAATACCGATCATATGACTGGGTACATGGACTCATTGTTAAAAAATAAGAAGAAGTATATCAATTACTTAAATGATTTATATGATAACTGGTTTAAGATCCATGACAGCCTTGATGTTTTTGAGAGAAAGGATTATTTTGAAACACTACTTACTGACATGATTGATAAAGACAAGCTTTCTGATGATCTTGTGAAGGAATTTAACTTTGAAATTCAGCAGATAGTTAAGGAAATAAAAGATGAAAGAAAATTTAGCAGGAAACTTGTTAGAGGAATTAAGAAAAATATTTTTCTTATTGCAATAATTATATTATCCATAACAACAGTAGGTGGTATTGTGTTTCTATTGAGGATACTTAAGGTAATTTAACTTCACCAACATAGCTACAGGAGGAAATTAAATGGAAGAGAAAAAAATAAGTAAAAATGAAGCAAAACAAACGGAAATGAAAGAGTTTATTGAGAGAGGCTTTGAACAATATTCTAATATAATGAACAGTAAGATGGATGAACTTAATGATAGGCTTAACGACCTTGAGAACAAAGTTATGGGGAATATAGGCTCTCATATAACTGAATCCGCTCATGACAGTTATCAAAACATGTGTAATGAGTTTTTTAAAATGAATAATAATTTGAAAAAGGAACTTAAATCTTCCCAAAAGGTAATATGGGGATTACTAGGGTTCATAATTTTACTATTATTTATATTACTAGGAAGATAGGAGTGGAATACCAATATGATATCAAGATATTTTTTTACACAGACAGCATCAGGGATTATTGTATGTTCCGTAATATTTGCTACACTCGCAATTTATTTACTGCTTTCAATATATGTTTCATCAATATATAAAAAGTGGACTAAAGAAGTAGTGACAGCAAAGAAAAATGGCGATGAAAGCTTTAAGAATAATATGTTAAGCAGAATTCTTGAGGACTATAAAGACACTACGAATTTGGGTAACAGTAATGTAAACACTGAGGTTATTATAGAAAAGCACATGCCTTTCTATATGAGCAAGATCCAGTTCATATTAAACTATCTAGTGGCAATTTCTACAATTCTTGGTCTTTTCGGTACCTTTATAGGACTTACTGGCGCTATTATGGACATGAAGAGTGTACTTTCACACATAGATAAGATAGAGACTTTTATTGAGGGAATTAAACCTCCTATGGAAAGTATGGCTACTGCTTTTATTACCAGTATCAGCGGAATAGCAGTATCCATTCTTATGAACTGTGCTTCGGTAATTCCATTTGTATCCTATAAAAATTATAGAGATAAATTTTATGATGAGTTAGTTGATTACTTAGATAATGATATTTATGTAAAATATAATCCAAGTACAAATAAAGCACTTATTATGTTTACAGAAAAAGTTGAGAAGTCCATGCAATATATGACTGATAAGGTTACTGAAACCTTTGAAGAGGGAATAAAGCAGTTCGCTACCAAAATTAATGGTATTTCAGTGGATTTAACAGAATCAGCTAAGACGCTGGCTAGTGTTATCAACAAATTGGAGGATAGCATTGGAGCCTTCAATACTCCGGTAATATCATTTAAACAAAGTGTGGACAACTTTAAGCTTTACTATGAAGGATTAGATACAAAGATTAGAGATGTTCAACTTATTGCAGACAGCTTAACTGTTAGCTTTGAGAATGTTATAACTTCCTTGAATGCTAATTCAGATAATATAAATAATGTTGGAACTGAATTAATGAAGAGTACAACTATGCTGTCAGAAGAACATAGTAAGTTCATTAATATTTTGGACGGTTTAGATAAGTTTACTCATGAGAATGATGAGCAGCTTAAGAAATCCGTTAAAACTATGGAAGAAACCTATAAAACTCTTTCTACTATTTTACAGGAACTTAAGGTGCAAACTTCTACTATGGGAACAAAGATATCTGCAGAGCTTAGCAATACTTTAGGCAGGGAACTTAATAGCCTGTCAGAGGATATAAATACATCTGTAGATAATAATTATAAAGTAGTTGAGACTGTAAATGAAAGTTTCCAAGATAAATTAGATATTTTTGGAAAGACCTTAAAGAGCTATGAAAGATATCTAGGAGAATTAAGTCAAATTGGAGGGTCTATGTCAAAATATTCAGAGGTAGCTGTAAGTAAGGAGGAATAGTTTTGAAGGTAAACAGAAGATATAGGGACGAAGAACATAATTTTTGGACGAGCTTTGTAGATGTAATGACAACTATTTCTCTTGTTTTCTTTTTCTTAATGATAATAAGTATTGCTATAACTTATACAAAATATAAGCAAGTACAAGTAGCTTATGACAAAATTGATGATATAGGACAAAAAAGAAAAGAGTTGTATGAGCAGGTTGAAAAAACTCTTAAGCCTAAGCTTGGGAATAATATTACTTTTTCAGATGGAAAGCTTGAAATAAAGACTGAAGTATTATTTGAAACAGATAAATATATTGTAACTCCAGAAGGGCAAAACATGGCAACACAAATTTCAGAGGCCTTTTATGAACTTCTAGAAAATAAGGTGTATAACGCAAAGATACAAAGTATTGAGGTAAGAGGACATACTGACGATAGTGGTGAAGGGAATTATAACAGATACTTATCCACTAATAGAGCAACTAATTTCTTAAATGCTATGATTCCTGACGGAAGCAAGTATGAGAAGTATGCATACAAATTTAAGTCATCAGGAATGTCAAAGTTTGTGCCTAAACCTGGATGTGGTGCACCAGGCAGTGAAACTCCTGAGCAGAAGGCTCAAAACAGGAGAATAGAGATTTACATAAATGTAAGTGATGAAGATATAGCTGAGGCTATAAAGAATTTGATAAATTCCAATAAGAAATAGGGTGAGTTTTGTGAGTCTACTATTTACATCAGATTTTACAATCTTTAATGAAAAAAATATTGATAGCTTGTATGAATCTTTCAGGTCAGGTCTTATTTTTAAGGAACTTACCTTTATGGGGGATGAGCTATATGCAAATAAGATTAAGGATCGGAAATGGGAAGATGAAGAAGAGGATAAGGATTTCATCTTCTCTATCATGAGAGATCTTGGAATATTTAGCAATCCGCAGATTAATTTTAACTTAGGTGTGACAGAAATTAATGATACCTACGATTTAAATAACGGCTTTGAGGCCATGGGAACAATTGTTTTAGAAAATAATTCTTCTAATTTTTTCAAGTTAAGATTATTAAGTTACAACTTTTCTTCTCCTATTATTAAAATTAATAATGTAGATACAGTAGTTAATAATGGCGAGGAGAAGATAATACTCCACTATAGTATTTCAATTGAAAACAATACGAAAAAAAGAGACTACTTCGAGAGAATAAGTATTATTACAAACTATTCTACTTACATATTTAAGGTTTCAATAATATGTGAGGATGGCTTCAACTTTTCTGACAAGATTAATATTAAAACCCTGGATGAGTTTTTTAAACTCTATAAGGAGGATGATGAAAGTGCAAAGCAATGTTATAGCCAGACAAGATTTAAGGAATGGCTTGAGGAAAACAAGTATTATGATGAGCTTTTAACCTATAAGAAGCTTAGACATATTAAAAATCCAAGTATATCATTGCAAAACTTTCTTCAGATTCTTGGATATGACATAGTACCGGAAATGGATGCAAGATTTTTAGATGGCACTATAGTAATCAAGAATAATGGAATGGGTTATCTTTATGGAACCATCAAATGTCCTTCAGGAGTAGAGGCAGAAAGATATGAATGGCAGGTAGATGATAAAAAAACTTTTATTAATACTAGAGGAAAAGGTGTTGTAAAAATACTTTCTAATGGAGGATGTCAGGATTTGTTAATTGATGACAGTGACATGCTTGAGATGTCCATACTTAAAAAAGAAAAGGAATTAAGTCTAAGTAGTGTGTTAAATAAAGTAAAGGTCATTGAAGGGTTAGCTGATTTGCCTAAGATATCTGTAGACAATGATTATGTAAAGGTATATTTAGATACAAACTATGATATTGTCATTGAAAGGAATATTTCTTTGTTTGCAATGCTTAAGGCAAAGATTAAGAAGTGTTCCTATGAATCAAATTTAAGGATAGTTTACTCGGATATTATGTACGATTACAAAATAAAACTAGTTTGATGGTGATAGAATGAGCGAGAAATTAAATGAATTTATGGCTAAAAACCCTCAGAGTTATCTTGGATATTATGCAGCTGGACTTATGGAGCTAGACAGTTACTTCTTATATGGCAGCCTTATCTCAGAAATTAATATGGAGAAGGCTTTAGAGCTTAGAAAGGATGATAAAATAATTAAGTATTATTTTATGACTTTACTTGCACAAGACGATAAGAAAAAGATTAAAAAATTCTATGGCAAATATAAGAAGGAACTTAATGAATATAAATTCATGCTGGTGCTCGAGATAGTTCGATATTATAGAAGCAGAAAAAAAGACAAAGTTATAAATCTTAGTGATGAGAAAAACTATGATTACTTAGATTACCTTTTGCTTGATATTTTACAGTCAAAAGGAATAATTGATAACAATGGGGAAAATTATATCTACAAAAGTTTGTCAAAGGGAAGAAAGTCAAGAAAGCTTGTAGAAGCAATTTTCTTAAAAAGGAGAATACCAAAGGAAATTGTTGATGAAGACTTTATAGAAAAGTACCCTGATAAGCTAGTAAAGCTGAGCAATAATAGAGAAATATATCTTTGGATTTTAGATAAAGATCTGATAAAAAAAGTTAATAAGAAAAATAGAGAACTTGTTCAAAGTATTATTTTAAATAATATTGGGCATGAAAAGTGTCAAATGCTTATTAGACTTTATGAGGAATTTTGCCTTAAAACTGATTATAGCTGTCAGTATTTCATTGATAGCCTAGGGGACCATAGAATTAAGATTGATACATACAATCATAAATTTTTAAGATATTATTGCAATCCTTCTATAGATGCATCTTTTGATAGAACACTTCAAAAGATGTTAAGTGATAAAGCCCACTTCTATAAGAAGGAAGTAGAAGTGCTTCATAAAATGACAAATAGTTATCTAATGTTTAAAACTAAACACATGTATAGATTAAACATTAATATTCCAATTAACGAAGAAGAATTAAATATAAGTATTGCCTTTAAAAACTACAATGTTAAAGAGACCTTCAACTATGTTAATGGGGTTGAAAATTATTATTTTCTTCCAGATGAAATAAGCTTTATAACGATTATGCTTAATAAGGGAATTATAACTATTGGTGAAGAAAGTTTTACTGTGGAGAAGGTTGCAAACAGCTATGAGAGAAAGCTTTTTAGCGGCGCTGCACAATATTTAAACATGAATTATAATTCAAAGAAGGAGAATGACAGGATAGCTTTATTCCTATACTTTAATAATCCTTCCTTTGAAGTAAATAAGTTTAATTCAGAACTATACAGAAATCTATTTAATTCAAATATAATGTTTAAGCATGAACATTACTATGGAATTGTGAAAAGACTGTTTAATCAAAGGTCCTATGTTGATTTTGATAATTATATGCTCCAAAGTATTGAAAATGAATACTTAAGGCTTAGATTATCTCCTGAGGCAGTACATGCTTATGTAGACAGTGAAGATAATCTAAATAATAGCATAAAGCTAGTTCTCAAAGCACAGCAAAACGGTGTAGAAATATGGATAAGAACTATGCTGCTTTTAATTAAAAAGGCTTTGAAAAAGAAAAGCTTTGATGCTGGTCTTGCTATATCCTGTGAATTGTTTATATATAATAATGCTGTAATTAATGAGGATATTTCTAATTACTTGATAAATTGTTATGAAAAACTTTCTATACATACGGAATATACTAAGAAATCCATTGAAATAATTAATACCTATATAAAAGATGATGAAAAGATTTCTAGGTTGAATCTTTTTAATCTAATGCATGAAAATCAATACAATTATAGCTTCTATTCTGAACTTGAAAGGGTTTATGAAGCTACAGGAGCAGATAATGAAACTGTTTATGAGGCAGTATGCAGCATGCTGCATCATAATGCTATAAACTATGACAAGAATTTCTTAGATATGATTGGTGAGTTGTATAAGAACCATCCTAATAATTATGTATTATTAAAGCACTATGTGCTTGCAAGTATTGACTCTAGCCTCCCTATACCTAAGGATTACCTCATAAAACTTAGAGACTATATTATGGCCGCAAGGGTTATAAATAGTGAGATTAATAAAATAATGCTTTATATGGTGGAGAAAGAAGTACCTGGCATAGAAAATTATTTTTCAGAGCTATTTAAGTATGAGGTACTGCATAGTGAGGATTTACCTAAGGGTGAGATTTTCATAAGCAGCAGAAATATGGATTCCTTAAGAATAGTTAATGATGGAATTGTCAGCGAGTTCTGTGTTCCTGTAGGTTATTGCTATGACTTTAAGGCAATGGCTTCAGAAAATCAAGGACAATTATCCTTAGAAAGAAGTAAGATTAAAAAATATCACAATAAGTTTGTTGAATGGTTTGACAAAGTTGATAGTAAGGAATTTAAAAGCTTTGCAGGGGAAGTGTGTGTTGTTAATAATATTTTAGATGTAAAAATATTGGACTATTGCTTCCAGCACAATGAGGATTATTGGGATAAGGCAGCAGTAATGCTTGTTAAGGAATTTGGACTTAAGGATAAGAAAAAGACCTTGAAGTATATGAAAAAGCTTATTGATAGTGTTGATATTCTTCCAATGGAATTTATTGATGCAGTACTTAAAATGTGTGATGAAAATATGGTGAATACTGCGAGTTTATTGATGACTACAAAGAAGGATATGTCTTCTACAAAGCTTGAATATATAATTAGGATGACTGCCTTAAAGGCTTTAAACAGTAAAGATGTAAAAGCATTGAACATTATATTAACTGACTGCATAGATAACATAAATAGTCAGCATTGGCTAAATATTTATTGCTCTTATGTTAAAAGTCTAAAGGACATAGGAAAGACGGAGTATAGTGTTATTATAAAGGCCTTTGCGGAAGCACAAAAGAATGGAATGGAAGAGGAATTTATTAGAGCATTTATTGAGGTAGAATGTACATCATACATGTTTGGATCTCTATTGTACCAAATACATCAGTATAAGGAAGACAGCAGAATAAAAGAATTGTGCATGAATATATTGATTGCATATCCTGAAAACTGCAGCGTGGCAATGGCATCAGAAATTATTCAATATTTTGGTCTTAATATGGATTTTAAAAAGCAAAGCGCATTTTTAAGCTTTGCAGATTTGTGTGGAAAAAACGAAGGTATGATTAAGAGCACAATAGATATTGCTAGAAAATATCTTCATACAAATATTGAATTCAGCAGAGAACTTTTAAAAATTGTTTCTAGTAAGAGTGAAGAAGCTAAGCTAATTTATGATTATTTGGCGTCTCAAAGCAAGCAGAGAATTCAAAATTACTCAATAGATAAGAAATTATCTTCAGGCAGTTTTGGTGAAGTATACAAGGCTTACAATCTTATGAATAATAATGATGCTTATGCTTTGAAGCTTACTGATGCCAGCATGTATAATTTAATCGTTCAATATTTTAAAAGTGTAAAGCTTAAGGTCATATTTGAGGACAGATGGATACTATTTGAAGGAGTTAATATAAAGGATGCGGTAGAAAATAGTTCTTTGAAAGAAATGATGAAAATAGCTGCTTCACTGGTATACTTTCAAAGCATTTTGTTCAAAAACAAATTGCCACTAAATAATTTTAGTGAGGAACAGCTTATTATAATTGAAGGTGCTGTTATACCTTTGAATATCGTAGATGATGAAGCTGTAAACATTAAGAATGATGATTTATCTGAAGAAAAGGTTTGTACAATATTAATTGGCTTTATTTTAACTATGTTCAGTTGGTCAGAAAATAAAACTGAGCAGCTTGAAGCTGTAAGAGAAGTTCTGAAGGGGTCAGAGTCCATTGGAAGCATCAATGCCTTAGCAATATTGTTAAGGGATATTTTAAGCTGTTTAGAGAACAGTGAACAAGCAAATGAATTTGTACCTAAAAAACACATTGCTTTATATCCTATACTCAATGAGAAACAAAAAAACATGGTAATTGAATACATGTTGGAGAATGATATTTTTATGGATAGCTTCTTTGAAAGCATTCTGTATTCTATTGTACCTGCAAGTAAGAAGCTTTTTTACCTAGTAAATTATTGTAATGACTATAGCGGCTACTATAAGAGCATAATTGCTGTTATTAAGCAGTATCAGCTGGAGAATCCAGATATAGTACTTAGCAAGGAAGATAAAAATAACTTAATTATTTTCTTAAGAAGAGGTATAAAGCAGTGCATGCTTGAGGATGATACAATAAAAGATATTCTAGATACAAAACTAATAGATCAAGAGGATATTATTAGTTTATCTATGCTTATTGAAAACATGAGAGCAAGCCAGGATGAGGTTGCAGCAGGAGTGTAGAACAGAATCAAATTATGTTAACCCAATAAATTCATGGTTTATTGGGTTAATACTAAATTTAATTTTATAAAATGCAAGGAGTGAGGGGTTTCTCACTCCTTTTAAACATTTCAAAACCTTTTGTTTTACTATAACAATTATAGTTTAATCTAGTATTATGGTAGTAAAAGCAGAATAAAATAATATAGTTTCATTCATATATATGAGATTACTATATAAATGGAGGGTGAGCATTGATATGAGAATTGAAACTC
>Ga0316601_100001454_pt1 | contig 11564 bp, 15 predicted proteins | sample OWC_soil_day5_no_FD_207663 | JGI IMG/M metagenome (GOLD analysis project Ga0316601, IMG submission 207663) | Wetland soil microbial communities from Old Woman Creek delta, Ohio, United States - OWC_soil_day5_noCT | ecosystem: Environmental > Terrestrial > Soil > Wetlands | place: USA: Ohio...
TCCTGAACAAATCAAGGAGGCAGTAACTTTGGTGAAGAAAGGTGGGTTCGGTGGAAAAGTTTTGTTGGAGGCAAGTGGCGGGATTACATCGGAGAACTTGATTGACTATGCGTCCGCTGGTGTTGACATCTTGAGTTTAGGAGAGTTGACTCACAGCGTCAAAGCGCTGGATATGAGTTTGGAAATAGTCAAGACAGCTTAACTCCGGCTAGAGTCTAGATGCCCGTAAGGAGTAGCGCTAGAACAATGAGGTTCATGCTGGCATGGGCCATCGCCGATGTCGTGTAGTTCCACCTGTGGTAAATGTATCCCAACGCCAGTCCTGTTATGAACGCGGCAATTGTGTACACTGCCTGCGGGTCAAAGTGAAAGATCCCGAAGACGCCTGCTGAAATTAGAACGGCAATGACAAACGCGTAGGTGGATGATTTTGTTGCTGACGTTGATTTGAAGATCGAGGTTTGCAAGAAACCTCGGAAAGCGAATTCTTCGCATATCCCTGCCAACGCCAATGAAGCTGCGACTGTAACTAATCCGCCGGGTGTAGAACTTAAGCTTGCGAGCAGTTCGTTTGACTGTTGAACTGCTTGGCTTTGGCCGAATATAGCGGTGAGCGTCTCTGAAACAGCGATGTTTAGAAGCAGAAGCACTCCACCGAAGCCCAGCCCAAGCAGGATGTATTTTGGGTTGAGGCCAATTTTGATGTAGCTTCTGACATCTATGCGTTTCATGAGCAAGTAGGCAAGCGGGACGAATAGTATGAGCAGTTCGCCAACGATGAGGGTGGGTCCTTGTCCAACGGTGAACAGCAATGCTGTGCTCACGAACAGAAACACGAAGAAAGTAACTACGATTACTAGGGCGGCTTCCCAAGCCGGGGCAAAACTGGGTTCACGGGTTTCCAATGGAATGCCTCCTTGATGTTTCCATTCGCTTTAACTAAAAGGTTTTGCTGCATGCTAAGCGGGTAAGGAACTTGCAAGAAGAAAACTTATTGCAGACAACTCTCCGAGAGAGCTTCGTGTTATGTTTTGGGCGTTAGTCTCAAAGCTCGGAAACCCCTGGCAACTGGGTTTAAAGTGTCTGCCAAAACGACTCTTTTCAGTACTTCTCTCGAATCTTGGGCGTAGCCTCTCACGTTATCCTCCGATTCCATTAGCGAGACCAAGTAGACTTTGTCATCTACCACGTGGTGTCTACACCTGGTGGGTAACCCGAGTAGAACCTGCTGTTTCTTCTCTAACGCAAGTTCACATGCATACAGGATCGCTTCGGAACCCGCAGTCAACTCGGCAATCCTCACGGACATGCTTTCTTTTCCGATGGCTAACATCTCTATTCCATGTTTCCTCCGAATTTCGCCGGCAGTCCGACGAAGCTTTGGCAGGATTTTAAGCAGGTTTTCCCGCGCTTTGGAGGATACCTTCAGGTTTAGCAACTCGACGGGTGATAGTTCGTCAACGGGAACTGCACCGAGTGTAGAATCCAAATGCACAACATCAGCTTTGACGGTTTCGAGCAGGGTTTGGCAGAGTTGGGCTTCTTTTAAGATGACATCGTAATTGTTGTTTGCTTCTCTGAAAATAGGTTCGGCAATGCGAACATGGGCTTCCCTGTAGGGCTCTTCAACCAGAACAGCTGCTGAAGCAACCAGAAAAAGCGGGTTGTATTTTTCATCTAAAACGGCGGCTGCAGAGTCCGCTGAGACAATTTTCAATTTCTTCACATGCTCTAGAGTGGGCTTATTAGAAAATTAGGTTTTCCCATTCATTCCTTCTGGAGACTTTAAACCCAACGCCAGTATGTACATTTCACTACTCTGCGAGCGGCTCGCCTTTGGCTTGATGAGTTTGACCTCATTGAAGAAAAGCTTGACCTTTTCAAAGTAAGCTTTAAACAGGTCACCTTCAAAGACTTTCGTAAAGAAGTTGCCGTTAGGGCATAGAATCTGCCGCGCAACCTCAAGCGCCTGGGTTGCCAAATCTATTTGCCTGGCATGGTCTACTTCCCAAACACCTGAGATGTTAGGCGACATGTCTGAAAGTACAACATCGGCTTTTCCGGGTAGGAAACTGAGGATTTCATTTATGGCTTCAGGATCCGTCATGTCGCACACAATAGTACGAATGTATGCCTGCTCAAAAGGCGCAATTGGCTTAAGGTCTACGCCTAAGACAAAGCCTGCTTTTGTCGTAGCTTTCCTAGCAGCTTGGATCCATCCCCCTGGTGCAGCGCCCAAGTCGACAACGACATTGCCATGTTTAATGAAGCGGTATTTCTCTATTGTTTGGGCAAGTTTGTAGGTGGCTCTTGACCTGTAGTTCTCGGCTTTCGCCTTTTTGTAGTAGAATTCTTGTTTCCGCTCTCTAATCCACGCTTTCGTTTTGCCCACTAAAACTTACACCTGTTAGACAATTGGATCTGGATCTGCCTGGGGTTTGTTTAGGGACATTATCCACCCGGTAAGCTTCTCGCAGCTCTTGGGAGAGATTGTCGTTGTGGGGTCGCATCGGGCGTTGTCTTGACACATCAGGCAGGGGCAATCTACGATGGTTTCTATGCTAGCTGGCATTCGTTTGGGAAAAAGACGATAGGTCCATCTGCCGCCTTCAAGTTCTTTTTCTCTGCGGATTAAACCTTTCTCTTCGAGTTTGATAGCTACTCGGGAGCCTTCTCTGCTGCTCGCGCCGAGTTCCCTCCATAGCTCCGATTGTAAGACGCCTTGGTAGCCTGTGTTAACCACGAAATGGAGGGCCTTTTGCTCTAGGTCATTGCGTTTCGGCATCTTCGTCAAATCCGATTAGTACAGCATATATAAGCACTAAGTGAAAGATAAAAACATGTAGCTCACAGTATAACAGTTTAACCGTGAAAGGAAAACACGACAAATGGCAGATGACAGACTCGCTCAAAGGTTCTGTTTAGGTATCGAATCGACAGCAGATGACTTCGGTGTCGGAGTGGCGGCTTTCAACGGCAATATTCTGGCTAACATTTCCGACGGGTACGTTCCGGAGGCAGGCGGTATTCATCCTCGGGAGGCGGCGAGACACCACGCCGAAGTTGCAGACAAGGTTCTATTAGAAGCCCTCGTTAGAGCGCAACTAAAACCCCGAGACTTGGCTGTGGTTGCGTTTGCCCAAGGCCCAGGTTTAGGACCGTGCTTACGGACAGGAGCCACGGTTGCTCGCGCCCTTGCATCCTATTTGCACATCCCACTGGTAGGAGTTAATCATTCGGTGGCACACATCGAAATCGGTAGACTCAAAACCGGAGCCCAAGACCCTTTGACGCTTTATGCTTCGGGAGGGAACACTATGGTCACAGCATACGCCTCGGGGCGGTACCGAATCTTTGGAGAAACCCTCGATATCGCGCTGGGCAATTGTCTGGACGTGTTCGCCAGAGAAGCTGGAATTAAAAACCGCAAGGGCATACCTCTTGGTGCCGCAGTGGAGCAACTGGCTGAAAAAGGCGAAAAGCTGATTCCGCTGCCGTATGTTGTAAAGGGCATGGATATGAGCTTGAGCGGTTTGTTGACTGCCGCCACCGCCGCGCTGCAGAAAGGTGCGAATCTCCAGGATGTATGCTATAGTCTGCAAGAACACGCTTTTTCTATGGTTTCTGAGGTCACGGAACGCGCTTTGGCGCATACTGAGAAGCAGGAGGTTCTGCTCACAGGCGGAGTCGCAGCCAACAAGCGCCTGCAAGTCATGCTCAAAATAATCGCAAGCGAACACGACGCCCAGTTCATGGTGGTTCCAAAAGAGTTCGCGTCGGATAACGGCGCCATGATAGCGTGGACTGGTGTGCTGGCTTATATGCGTGGATTGGTGACGCCTGTAGAGGAGAGCTTTGTTAAGCTGAAATGGCGTGTAGACAAGGTTGATGTGCCGTGGGTGATTCATTCGTGAGTATCTTGCTGAAAAAAGGGGCTGAAGCCTCTTTATACCTCACTAATTGGCAAGGCAAACGGGTAGTAATCAAGCAGCGACTCCCTAAAAAGTATCGCCCTGTGCAGCTAGACCAAAAGATAAGACGCTATCGTACGATCCATGAACCACAGTTAATGCATGAAGCAAAGTGCGCAGGGGTCCCAACACCCATCATATTCATGGTTGATGTGGAGAATTCAACCATTGTCATGGAGTACATTGAGGGGCACCAAGTTAAGCAGCTCCTTGACGCGCTCTGCGAACCAGACCGAGAAGATATTTGCCGAAAAATTGGAAAAGGAATAGCAAACCTCCACACGTACGGGATAGTACACGGGGACCTTACAACCTCTAATATGATTCTCACCAGAGAGGGCAGGATTTTCTTTGTAGACTTCGGGTTAGGAGAGAAAACAAGCGAGTTGGAAGCGAAAGGAGTTGACCTACATTTGCTGCGGCGGGCGCTGCAGAGCACCCATTTTCAGGTTGCAGAGGAATGTTTCAGGTTGGTCCTGAAAGGGTATGGTGAAGTGGTGGGAGCAGAGGCTTCAGCAACCGTTTTAGCCAAGGTTAAAGAAATAGAGAAAAGAGGACGGTACGTATCAGAAAGGCAACAGGAAACGTAGGTGCCATATGTGAGTCTCAATTTGAAGGGCAGAGTCATTTTCTTCGCGACGAGCAACGTCCACAAATTCTACGAAGCGCGGGCTGTACTCGCAAGCTATGGTTTGACTGCAGGTATGTTGAAGATCAAAGGGGTCGAGATTCAGAGCGACAGCCTCCAAGAGATCGCCGTCACGAGCGCAGCAAACGCCTTCAAGTATTCCCACCTGCCTGTTATTGTTGAAGACGCTGGGCTATTCGTGGATTCTTTAAAGGGATTTCCAGGTCCATACGCTGCTTACGTTTACAAGACCATCGAGAACGCTGGGCTTCTCAAGCTGATGAAGGGTGTCAAGAATAGAAAAGCAACTTTCCGTTCATCCATCGCGTACTGTGACAACGAAACCTCCACGATCGTTTGCTTCGAAGGCGAGACAGCGGGAGAAATCACAACGCAGGAGCGAATGTTGAATTTTGAGTCGGCGTTTGGTTTTGATCCCATTTTCCAGCCCAAGAACAGTAGCAAGACCTTCGCTGAGATGACCCTCCAAGAGAAGAACGACTTTTCGCATCGCGCGCAGGCAGTCCGAAAATTCGCTGAATGGTATAGGAAGCAGTAATGGTCGGAACTTCCGCATTTTTAGTCTGGTTCACATGTTTTAAAAAGCCAAATACCCTTCTAGCCGAAGGCGAAATTAACGTGGCCGATGAAAAACACTGCTATCAACTTGCTTCTCTTTTTCAGCTGCAGACCACATTCATCCAATTTTTCCTTAGCAAGACATCTCCTACTGCTGACTTCGACCCCTTTTTTCGAAGTTTTCAAGATAATAAAAATAACGGTTTAATCTGGTGCTATAGGACGATCAGAAGGATCAATAGATTACTCGGCTAAAATAATATTCTCCCAAGTTCCGATTAAACCACCGAATTTTTGGTAAAGCACAGTTATTCTTAAATACGCGTGTTTCGTGGGTGTAAGGTGCAGAATTAAGGTGTACAGATGCCCAAACAGGAAAAAGGAAAGTCGCACAGTATTCGCCCAGTCAGTAGACGACCCCCAAGTTGGTGCAAGTATGAGCCAGAAGAAGTCGAAGCTTTCATAATCAAACTCGCTAAGGAAGGGCACAACCTCAGTAGCATAGGCACCGTACTCAGAGACCAATACGCCATCCCACTAGTCAAACCGATAACGGGCAAAAGCGTAAGCCAGACCCTAAAAGCCTCAAACCTAGCACCCGCATTACCAGAAGACCTTGCCAACCTTATGAAAAAGGCAAAACGCATGGCAGTTCACATGGAGAAAAACAAGAAAGACGCCCACAACAAGCGCAACATGGTCATGCTTGAAGCTAAAATTCACAAGCTTAGCCGCTATTACAAACGTGAAGGCGTATTGCAGAAAAACTGGAAATATGTGCCAAAGATCGCTTCCATAAGCTAAATTGTCCTGAGCGCACGCAAAGCATATTTGCAGCGCATACATAAACCCATTTTCAAACTCAACCAGCTGAAAGTGGTAACCATGCACGTTGACGTAAAAAACACCGAAGACTTCCTCTCAGACGCAGCAAGAGCGGCAAATGCAATCCAAGAAACCGTCAAAAACGATGGTTTCATACACGTTTTCTCGCATCTTGACGCAGACGGAATAGCCGCAGCAGGCATAATCGGCAAGGCACTATTCAGATTAGATGCACGGTTCCGGATTCGCATTACTCAGTGGGTAGACGAGAAGATAATAAGCCAAATCACTGCCGACAAACCTCAACTTGTAATCTTCACAGACTTCGGCAGCGGCTACCTTGATTTACTCAACGAGAAAATTCCCAACTTCAAAGTCGTCATCCTAGATCATCATCAAGCCGCGGGAAATCCTCAGAATCCAAATCACATCCAAGTTAACCCCCACAAATACGGGATGGACGGCGCAACCGACGTTAGTGGCTCCGGAGTAGCTTACTTTGCAGTCCGTGTGATGGACAAACGCAACATCGATTTAGCGCCAACCGCATTGATCGGCGCGTTAGGCGATATGCAAGACCGTTACGATCAACGAAAGCTCGGCGGCTTAAACGCGTGTATCGTTGAAGACGCAATCAACGCCAAGCTACTCTTGGTCGAAAAAGACCTGACGTTTTTCGGTAGAGAAACCCGACCCATCCACAGAACTCTCGCCAGCACAACCAACCCATTCCTACCCGGCATCAGCGGGGAAGAAGACAAAAGCCTCGCATTCCTCTCCAGCCTTAATATACCGCTAAAAGACGGTGACAGATGGCGTGCTCTGCGCGACTTAACTGAAGTAGAAAAGAAACGCCTCTGTAGCGCGTTGGCAGACTACCTTCTCTCCAGAGGACTACACTACAACGTAACGAATCTTATAGGACATATCTACGTGCTATGTGCTGAGGAACCGTGGACAGCCCTGCGTGACGCACGAGAATTCGCAGTGGTCCTTAACAGCACAGGTCGCATGGATCACCCTAGTCTTGGAATCGCCGTCTGCATGGGTGATCGCAAAACGGCATTAGAAGAGGCTAACAAAGTACTTGAAGAGTACCGTAGGAGCATAAACAAATACTTAACCTGGGTTTGGGAGAAACCTGAGCGCTTACGTGAACTCGAATACACCTACATTGTAAACGGTGAAGACTTCGTCTCGGAAAAAATCATTGGTACCATATCGGGCATCCTGATGACTAGCCTACCGAATGTCGAGAAACCCCTCATTGCGTACGCAAACGTACAAGCCGAAGGCTTAGCGAAGTTTTCCTCGAGGACAACTGATATAGGTGTCCACAAAGGTGTCAACCTCGGTGAAGTTATGCGTGCAGCCGGCGAACGGTTTGGAGGAAAAGGCGGCGGGCACAACATTGCCGCGGGTGGCCAAGTCCCCTTGGATAGGGTGAACGATTTCGTAAAACTGGCAAACGAGTTAGTGGGTAAACAATTGCGAGGCGAAAAGATTGCGGGCGACGGTTACACTTGAGTACGACGACGTAGAAACCGCGGTGGCAATAGCGAAGGCTATTGGACCAGACAACTCTAAAGTACCGGCTGGGTTAACGGTCAATACTGTGCAGGAAAACAAACTCGTAGTCACACAGATCATCTTCGAGGGAAAGCTCGCCACCTTCATCGCTACACTAGATGACTTACTTGAATGCGCCTCAACGGCAGAAAAAACATTGAATATCCTTAAAGCATAGCAACAATAGCCAACTAAGTAAGCTTCTTCTTTCCCCTGCTCCTTGAGATTTTTGTGCCTCCAAAAAATGGTGTTTTTATTTTTTCTATCTCTGTTTTCTGGAAGATGTAAGAGCTATCTGCCAGATAAAACTTAAGTACCCCGCTATTGATTAATCACATCGGCACCTAAAGCCCAGGTAGTATAGTTCGGTCCAGTATATGCGGCTGTCGCCCGCAGGACCCGGGTCCGAATCCCGGCCTGGGCGCCACTTCCCTTTTCAAGCAATCTCCTCCACAGTCATCTACGCCGTTTTAAAAGAAGGGAAAAGAAAGCTGTTTCCCATGCAACTCTCATGAATTTTGAGGGTTTCCTGTGCAGAAAACATATGAGAATAACATTCTCAATATCTCAATAACGATGCACTCAATTCAGCAGATTGACAACAAGAAGAATTCAAACAGTTGGCTACTTGATGCCATAAAACATGTTAACCGTACTGCGTTAGAAGAAAACCAAATCTTCACGCATTCTCGGCACAGTAGTCCCTGCGTCCTCTGCAAAGGCTCCCGGAACCTATGTGGCAAGACCCGCTGCCCAATAATGGTTAAGGTTTACTCTTACCTCAAAAGCTTCCCGTTGATGAGTAGCGAAGACATTGAAGGTGCTTCTCCACCCAGCGTTTTCATTGGTAGGATAGGCTATCCGAATGTTCACGTTGGTCCACTAGTTCCCCCTGTCCACGAAGACACTAGCCTCTTTGACCTGCCGGAGCACTGGTTCGGAAAATCAATCGACGAGATTGTTGGTTTCCGAAGCCTGCTCGTTCGTGGCATGCACCGCGTTAATGTGAATGCGTTTAATGAAGCTGGTAAGATTATGGATCAAACTCGTGAGCTTGCGTTAGCCGAGGACAGTGTTGATGTTGAACTTAACCTCACAAAAAAACCTCGAGGTAGCATTTACATGGATGACGATGTACAACCTTTCGGACCTTCTGCACCGATTCGCGAGCTAAAAGTTGGAAACGCCAGGTTTGACCACCACGTCGAAAAGGCCTACTACGACACTGACCTTAAGGCAACGCATGCGGTGAGGGAACTATACAGCCGGGGAGTTTTGGTCAGCAAAATTCAGAAAGCGTTTAGCGTTGGCGCTTTTGGCATCGAGAAGAAGCGACGACTTGTTCCTACGCGTTGGAGCATCACCGCGGTTGATGACATCATCAGCAAGAGTTTGGTGGAAAAGGTGAAGACGTTTCCCGAAATCAACGAGTACCGGGTTTATGAGTCAATATATCTCGACAATGTTTTCGAGATATTAATGATCCCCGCTGCCTGGAGTTACGAATCTATGGAAGCTTGGTATCCTGGTACCGCATGGAACCCAAATGGCATAAATGTCGCTGTTTACTCTGATGCTGAAGGAAATAGCGGTAGAACAACGTACGCGGCCATAGGCGGCTGTTACTATAGTGCACGCTTAGCCACATGCGAACTTCTAGCAAAGGAAAGGCGTCAAGCCACAGTCATAGTCTTGCGGGAAGCTAGACCTGGATACATCATGCCAATAGGCGTGTGGCAAGTTCGTGAGAACGTCCGCAACGCCATGCGACAGAAACCATGTGAGTTCAAGACTCTGAATGATTCACTCAAATTCATAAGTGGCAGGTTAGAGATTCCGTTAGACCAATGGATAGCGCAGGGGAAGCTGCTAAGGCAGGCGCTTTTCCAAAAGAAGATTAGCGACTTTTTCACAGCCGCCACATGACGACCAGGTAGATTTTCCATGTTTAAACATTCTTTATTTGGTTAGAGCCCCACTAACAGTAGTTTTTTTCATCACCCTCAAAAGGATAGCCGTTTCTGCTGAAGGTACGGGAAGGAGAATATTCAAGAAATAAAGATAAGTCTTTATACTTTTTTTTAAATCATTGTTCTTCAGGCTGGAAAGAATTTTTCAAGTTTTGAATTTCTAGTTTTTTTTAGCACTTCAGCACAAGTTTTGGGGTCTATGGCTTTGTACTCTAGCCCCAGGGTAGTCAAAATCCTTTGTACGTCTTTACCTAAGCTGGGTGCTGCAAGAACGGCTCGTACTTCGCGGTTTACTTTAGCTTTAATGGGTTCGACGTATTTGGCCAACTGCAGAGCGGCTTCTTTGGAAGCGATTTTGCGTTTGACTTCAACGATGACGAGTTTTCCGTTTTTGTCTTCACCATAAATGTCCACGAAACCAGGTTTGACTTTTTTTTCCCAGCTTATTGGCTTAAATCCCTCCTCGAGAAGATCAGGTTTGAGCAGAATAGCTCGGTGCATATCATCTTCGGTTGCATGAAGAAGAAATTCTCCTGAGTCAGCTAGACTGAGCGTGGAAACCATGTAGACTGCGGTGAAGGTTATCCGAACGTTTTCACGTGGTTTTTGCCTTACTCCATGAACCTCCAACTCGTCAGGCTTTGTTTGAACGTGGAAGATGCTCCCGGCGGGTTGCCAGTTGACTGGTTCATAGCCAGTGGGTCGGTGAACCAGCAGCGAGCCGTCTTCTTTAATTATGAGGACGCGTTCTCCTGGCTCGAGGGTGGACCGCGCCCTCCCTGAATAGTGAACATGGCAATTTCCGACGATAATAAGAGTTCGTCTTTGGCCAAGTGCCTTTTCCACGGCTGCCCCTGCCTCGTCAAGAGTGGGACTAACCTGAACCATAACCTTTTTTGTTGCCTGCAAGTGTTCTCTCAACCAAACTGTTTTAGAAGCTGCTCTGTACATAAAAGTTCTGAAGGCTTCAACCGTGATTAATTGGAGAAAGAAACGTTCCGTGATGCGACGCTATGACTTGACATTTCAAATTTACGATGCACGATATTCCGATGAGCAGGAAGCAAAGTACAAGGTGGCGCTTGAGGGGTTAGGCTTGGGCAAGGGAAGTGTGGCTCTGGACGTAGGGTGTGGTTCGGGACTTTTCTTTAACCAGGTTGCAGGCAAAATAGAGATGGTTATAGGCATTGACTTATCGCTGAATATGCTCCAAATAGCTAGAGAACGAGCAAAAAATTTTCCTGGGGTTTTTCTAGTTCAGGCAGATGCGGACCACCTTCCCTTGAGGCGAGACGTTTTCAGCCACGTTTTTGTGTTTACGATGCTTCAGAATATGCCTAAGCCCCAGAAAACCCTTCAGGAACTGAAGCTTGTTTCCAAACGTGATGCGTGCTTCTTTGTTTCTGGCTTGAAAGCGGTCATCTCCTTGGACGCTTTCGTCAACTATTTTGAGGAAGCTGAATTGCAGGTTGTTTCAGTCCAGAATGACGATTTACTTCGATGTTTCATTGTCAAGGCCACTAACCGTGAAACATGATGGTTTTTGCTTTTTGAATAAAGGCAATGTTTGGCAACGCGTACCGTACGAACGGATGGGTTCCGCAGGCAATATTTATATCAAGAGAAGTCCACTCAAACTTCCAATAGAAGGTTGTAGAGCGAAGATCATAGCTGTTCGACTCATCAACATCTATGTGGTGGAACAAGACATATGCCGTTAAAGACTCAAAAAATAGATACGGCACAAGCCTTAACGTTAGAATGGGTTTTACACATTAAGAATTACAAGTTAACTCTAGACAAAGATCATTGTGTTGGTTGCCAGATATGCAGCTTAGCTTGCCCAAAAAACGCTATTACCCTTGCAAAGCAGCCAAAAGTAGCTGGTGAAGCGGCGAAGAAAGCTAAGGTGGACATTGACCTTGCGAAATGCAATTTTTGCGGCATCTGCGATATAACCTGCCCATACGGAGCGATAAAAGTCACGCTCGACGGTGATCGCAACATCAACGTAGTTTCGAA
>Ga0316601_100001455_pt1 | contig 11559 bp, 6 predicted proteins | sample OWC_soil_day5_no_FD_207663 | JGI IMG/M metagenome (GOLD analysis project Ga0316601, IMG submission 207663) | Wetland soil microbial communities from Old Woman Creek delta, Ohio, United States - OWC_soil_day5_noCT | ecosystem: Environmental > Terrestrial > Soil > Wetlands | place: USA: Ohio...
CTCGGCAACCACATTTGCCAATTGCCTTCACTGCGATCTGGGCTTCAACGGGGTGGATCTTCTGCACCTGGTGAACACCATAAGCTGTTCCCGGACACCCTGGGTGGTGACATATGAGCACTATTTGCCCCGATGGAATCCCCGCTCTGCCTTCGGCATGAAGTTCCTGGCGCGCCCCGCCTGCAAGAAGATTATTGCCATGAGCCAGTTTGCCAGGGATGCTCAACTCAGTCTGCTTGAAGCCGGATCCGCACTGGCCGATGAGATCCGGCAGCGCCTCTGCATTCTCCATCCTCCGCAGGATCCGCTCATCGACTCCTACGACCAGAAGCGGCTAAGCAATGACGAGGTCACCTGTACGTTTGTCGGCAGGGACTTTTTCCGTAAGGGCGGGAAGGAGATACTCGAGGCCGTTGCCCGGCTCGTGGCAGAGCACGTCCCGGTCAAACTCAATATCGTCACGGATCTGGGGTGGGGCGATTACGCATCGCGTGCGACGAAGGAAGAAGCAGAGGCTGCCTTGAGCTTGATCCGGTCCCTGGCGCCGCACGTTCAGCTACATCAGGACATTCCCAATGAGGCTGTCCTGGACCTCTTCAGGCAATCACATATTGCTCTTCTTCCCACGTACGATGACACCTATGGGTTCGTCGCACTCGAGGCGCAGGCGGCCGGAACGCCGGTCCTCTCGACGAACGTGTGCACCCTGCCCGAGATCAACGGCGCTGAGACGGGGTGGCTCATTCCGCTCCCGAAGGATCCCTATGGACAGGCTTTGCTGAATACCGCTGAAGAGCGACGTGAGGTTTCTGAGCGGATTCGGGAAGGGGTGTACAAAATCCTGAAGGTGACTATCGGAAACGTTGCGGACATCCGTACAAAGGGAATGCAGGCTCTGCAGCGTATCCGGGAAGAGCATTCGCCTGTGCTCTACACGCAGAGGTTACTCGCAATCTATCGGGAAGCACTCGGTGTCACTCCATGATCGGTAAATACTTCTTTCCACTCGAGTAGTGCACTCATGCGCATCCTCGCACTCTATCCTGCATTTGATGTCCGCATCAACGAGATGGCTATGCTCTGGGAGCGGCTCTGCGCGACCCATGACGCAGAGTGCACTGTTCTGGCAGGAGCGAGGGATGTCCTCAAAGCACACGAGGCTGCAGAGAGTGATGAATCCCGCGGGCGGCTTACCATCTGCCGCTTCCCTCAGCTCGGCGCAACTCCGGAAGTCCTTGACCGCGGACGCGCCTTCAAACCCGACGTCATTTTCTGTGCGGTCACGGAGAACATTCGCCTGGCGAAGGTGTTGAGCAGATACACCGGCGCGCCAGTGATTCTCCACAACGAATATTTTCTGGACAATCAGACATTCCTCCGGAGGCGGTACCACGGAGGGATTCCCCCGGTCCGTGCCATGGCATGCTGGGTCGGAAGAAGCTATCTCCATCGCTCGTGTGCATCGATATTCGTTTCGAATCCGGTGGAGCCGCGCCTTCCGGCCTGGCAGAAGTACAGCCGGCTGCGGTATCTTCCCTGGCCCCATCCGGACGTGGGAGATCCAGCGTCCCGCAGCGAACGGGACCTGCTGTTCTCAGCCTACATCGGATCTATGAGCAAGGGAAAGGGTGCAGGGCATCTGCTACGGGCATATGCGGCCCTCCTTCATGCACTGCCCGAATTTCAACTTCAGATCGTCGGGCCGGCAGTCGATGCAGAGGGTGAGCAGACAGTCCGGACTCTGCAGCAGGATTTCTCCAAACAGATCCACGTGCTTCCCCGGTGCTCCCGCCCGGAGGCAATGGCGTTGCTGCGCAGATCATTGTTTGTATTTTCCCCGGCACAGCGATACGGCTGGGGGCTGATCGGAGATGCGTGGAGAACGGGCACACCTGTCATTTCCATCATTGAACACTACGACCTCTCTGATGGAAAGAACTGTCTTGTGGCACCCGATGCGACGGCATTCGTGCGGAAGGCGACGGCACTTCGAGATGACGCATCGTTGTTCAACAGGATTACTGCAGGCGGGTACGCAACAGTTGCGGATCACTCGTTCGATGCCGTGGCAGAGATCCTCTGGGTGGGACTCCGATCAGTTATGCGATCATAACGGATGCCGCGGGCTTTGCCTCTCAGGCAAGTTCGAGGGAGGGGGCCAGACCGAGTTCCCCGAGTATGCCGTAAATTTCCTCCTTGTAGACCGGGTTCATGATCACCACGACATCCGGGCGATAGGATTGGAGATGTTCGGGGGCCACAATCTGCTGGCCGGTTCCGGCAACAAACATCCCCTGCTTGCGCGGATTGATGTCGATCATACAGCCTACTGTCGGGCCGGGCTTCAGCACATTCAGGAATGTAACGCCTTTTGAACCACCCCCCCACACTGCCACCTTTACGTTCTTCTCCTTCCACCGGACGAGCTTCTGGCGCCACTGACTGACCTTGGCGTCATACTCGGCAGCAAAACGATCGACATAATCCGCAATCCTCTTCACATCGCCAGGTGTGGCCGCATCCAGCCCGCCCTGCGGGGCAGACGCAGCAACGGTGTCGATGCCGAGGAATTGTCCCTCGTAAAGCTCATGCAGCTCTGTCACGGTGAAACCGCAAGCCCGGAAGACTTCCCGGAGCGATGGAACAGAAAAGTACGAGCAGTGCTCGTAGATGAGATCCCAGATGCCGAGATCTTTCAGGGTGTACAGCACGTTCGGGACTTCGAAGAACACCACTGTTGAAAGCCGGTCGCCTACCGCGGTCCGCACATTCCGGACGAACGTGCGGGGGTACTGGATGTGCTCAAGCACATGTCTGCACGTGATAAGGTCTGCCTTGGTGCTGGCGTATTGCGGCGAATAGAAATCCTGAACGATTGTCATCCTCGCCGCTCTGTCCGGAGCCATATGTTCAGGCACATAGCTTGGATCGAAACCGAACCCACGGTTGTCCCCGTGCTCGCAGAGCATGGCCAGAAAATCTCCTTTCCCGCAGCCGACGTCGATGACATCCTTCTGACGGATGGCATAACGTTCGACCAGGCGGCGGGCGAGTGCGTCTGCGTACTGCTGAAAGCGCGGCGAGAAATGAAGAGAGTTCTCGTAGGCCTGGGTGTACTCCATGACTGCCGGATCGAAGGTTGTGTTGAACACATGACCGCACGTTGTGCAAAACCCGAGAGTGATATCCCCGCTGGGGGCCTTCAGTGCCTCCTCGTGCGTGGGCCAGAGGAGATTACAGTGAATCGGCACACTCCGAATCGCCACAACGGAATTCACAGTGGTGGCGCCACAGGCCGTGCACGGCACCGGGGATGGAGGCAAATGGTGGGTCATAGCGTGCTCACGCCGTAATGGGCAGAATTTCTGCGCTGACTCCAAGGCGGGTCAGTTCAGCCGAGATCTCAGGGATATAGATCGGGTTCATGACGATAATCAGATCGGGCCGGTATGACCGCAGGAATTCCGGACCGACGATCTCCTGGCCTGTTCCGGCCATGAAGGTTCCCGTTTTGAGCGGGTTGATATCGACGGCATACTGAATCTCGTTCGTAATGTCCAGCTTGGTCAGGAACGCGACCCCCTTTGAACCGCCGCCCCAGATCACTGCCCGCCGGCCGGCAGAAGTGATGTCTTTCATCCTGCGTTGCCAACGCGCCAGAGTGGTGTCGAGAGTGCTGGCGAAGTATGCAACATCCTCTCTGAGTGCATCGAGGTCATCTTCTTCAGGCAGGGGGAGCGGACCGCTCCCCGTGCCCGGCCGTGCCTCGATCATTAGATACTGGTCATCGTATTCGGTCTCCAGCCCAATGACGTCGAATCCAGCCCTGCGGAAGAGTCGCGCCAGGGAGCCCTTACTGAAATACGAGCAATGTTCGTAGTAGACGTCCCAGAAGGCAACCTCACGGAGCACACGGCGGACTTCGGGAATCTGGAAAAAGACAATGGTGTAAGCCCGGTTGCCGATCGAGCGGCGGACGGTTTTCATGAACTCCGCAACCGTCGAGATGTGTTCCAGGGTCATTTTGCAGCAGACAAAATCTGCTGAATACCGGGAGTATTTTTCGCCATAGAAATCTGCGATAAACGTCATGCGGTCCCTGGCCGGACTTGGAATGCGATCGGGCACATACGCGGGATCGAAACCGATGCCCGTGTTATTCCCCAGTTCGCACAGCATGGTCAGGAAATCCCCCTTATCGCATCCAATCTCAATGAGGGTCTTGTTCCGGAGCTGGTACTTGTCGATCAGTCGTTGTGCCAGTCGCTTGTGAAACGCCGTGAACGTTGGGGAGTACCCCTGCGTTGCTTCGTACCGGGCCGAGTATTCCTGTTCCGTGGGATCGAATGCAAGGTTGGAAATGAAGCCACATTCCCCGCAAAAACCGAGTACGATGTCCCCCTTTGGAAAACCCAGTGCTTCAGTGCGCGTGGGAAGGAGCAGGACGCTGTTCACGGGCACGCCCCGTACCTCGTAGAAAATAGACATCGTGTTCTTCCCGCAACTGGGGCAATTAGAGCGTATCGTCTTGGCCATTCGAGCAATCCTTCTTGTCACTATGTAGGTTTGGCTACTTTGGAGCGAAAACGATTGAGCAGAAGATCAACAATTTCCTTCACCGATGAACGCTGAATAAGAGTCAGCGTGGTCATGTACACCGCTCCCCCGATCACAATCAGGCTGGCAACCGACCATGGCGTATGGACGCCACCGGCCAGAGACTGCACGGGAATTTCTATCAGGGCCACCACAAGCATCATGAGTCCGGCGGCAACGAGGGATGGCGCTATCGCAAAGGGCATTCTGGACGCTGTATTCTCGAGGATTCGGGTCACCTGGAACATATTGTACCCGAACCCCAATGTCTGAGCAATCAGAACGGCAAACGCAACTCCCACGATGCCGTATGGAAGAAGCAGGACAATCATAGGAACAAGCACCACAATCACCACAAGTCCGGCCCGGAAATTGTACCCCGGGTGACCGACCGAGGTAAAGAGCACGGAGGTAGTGGCCGAAAGGGGTTTGATCATGCTGGCAACGCAGAGTATTTGAAATGGAGCGACCATGGGGCTCCACTTGTCAGTCAGAAACGTCACGATCATTTCCGGTGCCACAATCAACATCCCCATCGTGACGGGCACGATAATGAAGGAGATGAGGCGAAGGCTCTTCAGATAGGCACGGGAGAGCCGCTCGCGTTCCGATTGAATCTGGGCGTAGGACGGAAGCAAGACGGCACTGATCACATTATTGAGGCCGTCGACTGTGCGGCTCGTGAAATCGAATGACTTCTGATAGTAGCTCAGTTGCGTTGTGCCCAGCCAGCGCGTGACAGTGAAGTTGTCGATGAGCGAATAGATGAACGTTGTCACTCCACCCCCAGTGGACTGCAGGCCGAAGGAGAGCAACTTCTTCATCAGCTTGCCATCCCAGGGCTTCGGCGTGATCCATTCCCATCCGGGTGTGAGGATCCAGTCGAGGACGAGAATCAAAACTGACTTTGTCAGCGCGGCATACACAAGGCTCCAGATTCCGAATCCCGCATAGGCAAACGCGAGGGCGAGGCCCACGTAGGTCAGCTCGCCGGCGATGACAACCACGCTCATCCTGGTGAAGAGCATCTGCTTCTGCAGGAGAGCTTCCGGGACCATTGCCAATCCGCCTATCAAGACCAGCGGGGCGAGCCAGGCGAGGATCGGTGCGATTTCGGCCTTGCCGAGCAGCGCAGCCAGAGGATTGATGTTGGCGAGGATGAGGAGACAGAGCACTGCCCCCACACTTGACGTGACCACAAACGATTGGAACGCCACCTGTCCGCGGGGAGCCTGGCTCTGGATCAGCGCGAATGTGAGTCCCAGACCTGCGAACAGGTTCGTGGTATAGAGGACGATCATCGCTGCGCCCACGATGCCGAAATCATCGACATCCAGGACGCGCATGAGCAATACGCTTGAGACCATGGTGATGGCGCGGAGCGCGATATTCACTCCGCCCATCACCATGGTCCCGTGAAAGGTTTTCTCCTTCAGTTCTCCGATTGCATCACCCGGAAACTATTTCACCAGCAACATTTTTTTCAGGAATGAGTTTTCCCCGGCGCTGAGACGGTAGAAGTAGATACCGGTTCCGAGAGCGCTGGCATCGAACCGTTGCGCATAGTAGCCGGCGGGCCTGATATCGTCCACCAGCGTGGCGACAAGCTGTCCGAGCACATCATACACTTCGAGCCTGACCTGGCTCTCTTTGGGAAGCGCAAACTCGATCGTTGTGGACGGATTGAACGGATTCGGATAGTTCTGATCCAGTGCAAATGCCGTCGGCAGCTGATGGTCTTCCACTCCCATCGTGTGCGTCAGACGGATGGCCTCGCTGTAGCGGATCGCACCATCCAGATTCATCTGTTTCAGCCTGTAGTACCAGACTCCGGGCGTCACCATCACATCTGCGAACCTGTAGGAATGGGGCTCAACAGTCGTTCCGTTCCCCGCCACGAAGCTGTTCGCGATCGTCTGATAGACATCGCTTCCCTCCAGCGCTTTCTGCGCCTCGAAGCCATAGTTGTTCGTCTCGGAAGCGGTCGACCACTTCAAGAGCACGTTCCCCGAGTCCTGCTGGACCGTGGCCGTGAAACTGGCGAGCTGGATCGACAGTTTCGCACTGTCAGATCCTGCAAACGTCTGCGCGATTTGTGCCGTACCGGTCGTGGTCAGCGAACTATTGGTTACATCCCAGACGAGGTTCGCCGCTTGCAGTGGATCCGTTATCGGGAGTGTTACCGTACACATCCGTTCCCCATCGGGTGCAGCACTCGAGAGGGCGCTTGATCCACCCGCTGCCCCGGTATATCGGACCGTCACGGCGATCTTTCCCGCAACGATTTCCACGGTCATCGGACTATAGTTGGCTGTTACTCCGTCACCGGTATATCGTGAGTTGATATTCGTGAGAGAGGGAGCCCCGAGTGCCGACGCATTGTACGATAAATAGAAGGATGATTGGCCCACGAAGATCGCTGTCGGCTCATTGGTACGTCGTGCCCAGATGTCAAACGAGTATTTCCCAACCTCTCCGGTAAAGGTGTTGATCGTCAGCGTCGCAGTCAGCTGCGCCAGCGCTGCCGGAACAAGGCTCCCCAGGAGAACAAGTCCCAACAACAGTCTTCGCATAGCTACCTCTCTGCTAGTGTTCATATACTCTGGGCTCCAATGCGGGAAAAGCTCACTTTCCTCGCTTCGTCCTACGGGACGTTCGTCGTCTTGTTCAGATTCCCGTACAGCATGTTCGCATCTGAGGCGGTGACAATGCCGCTCAGGTTCACATCTCCATTGTGATACGCCGCGGTGTTCATGAATCCAAACAGGTAGTTTGCGTCTGCTGCCGTCACGATGCCCGAAAGGTTCGCATCTCCTGCCATCATCGCGTACTTCGTCCCCATGCCCACCATGGAACTCGTTCCGTACGCCTGTGCTTGAGCAGTGCTAAAATCATACAACCCACTGGTTGCACTGAGTGGAAGGGCAACGGAAGACATGATGCTCAGATGGTTTCTGTGACGCAACACGATGTAGTAGTTACCGGGCTGGACGCCGGGAAAGCTGAGCGCACTGGTTCCATCCAAAGCGACAATGGAGCCATCCTTCTTGATAAAGCCGACGGTCGTGTCCACGCCTGTGCTAGCCGCGGTTCCGCCCCGAAGCGTTACGAGCACCCAGTCCACAACTCCTGACGGAATAGCCAGGACACTATCGTTTCCTGTGTAGATCCAGGGCGCTCCACCATAGGGATGCTTCTTCGGCAGAAGACTTGTCAGCGATGTCGTCATGGTGTCACCTGCCGCAACGTAGGGACCCTGCAAGAATGCGCGGAGATTCGCCGTCACACCACCATCCGTCCGGAAGTAATCGATGACACCAGTGTGTTCCGGCGGTGAACTCCCGGCATTTCCTGCAAAGACCCCGACCTTGGTTACGGTCAACGCGTGGTGGAATACCGTCGCCACGATCCAGATTGTCCCATCGTATGAATACGACTGCGTCCAAACGTTCCCTTCCCTCTTCACCCGCAGCCACAACGGTTGCGTTCCCGCACCAGGTATCGTTGTCTCAACTTTGACCCGAATTGAGTCCCGCACAAAACCGTTGTTGAACGCTGCCGCAAAAATCCGCATCTGCCCGGGTACCGACGTGAAATCAAAACGGATGAGATCATTCTCATCCTGCTCAACGACGATTCCCTGCAGACGGAACTGTGTGGAGGTACCTGAGATTGCAGAATTCCACTTCACTGTGGCTTCGAAATCAGTATTGTTGGCATTCTGCGTGATCCGGGCGACGTTATACCCAGTGGTCCAGAAATCATGCTCCGTTCCCTGGAGTACAGTAATGCGTGCCACGGTGTCCGGAGTCTCTATACCTCCATTGCCCAGCGGATTCGTAAACGTCCAGACACTGTTCAGCGATGTCGTGTTGAATTCATCGGAGACAAGCGTTGTTGCCACCGCAGGCGAACCGGTGGTAAACGTTGTGTCGGTTGATGTCCCCAGATTCCCGGAGATGTCGGCAGAGAGGACTTTGTAGTGATACGTCGTATTGGGGTTCAGTCCCGGAATCGGGACCCCGTGTGTCAGCCCCGGCGCAATGTCAGTAACTGCAGTGTCCCCATATGCAGTTGTCACGCCGTAAGCGACACGGGCACTTGCCGGTTCGTCCGTCTTCCAGGTGATGTACGCCGATGTTGCCCAGGTCTCGCTGGTGATTGCACTGACGACTGGTGGATTGGCTTCACCCGGGATTGCCGTGGCACGGACTTCCTGGATGTCAGCTGTGACGTGATGCGCCACGATCAAGACCGACCCGTTCTGCGGATCACTGAGGGATTCCTGAGCGCTGAGCAGCCATTCGGCCGGTTCTGGGTCTGAGCTCTTCCACACCTTGAACCTGTAGTAGCCACCTTGCCCGGCGGCAGTCTGGACCTGAAACTTGAAGGTGTACGAAACCCCGAACTGCAGTGTCGGACTTGACGAAAGGGCTTCCTCGGTGAGATTGTTCCCGAGGATCTCCCATCGGCTCGTCGAAGGGCTCGTCCAGTGAATCCATCCCAATGCACCGAGCGGGAGATAGCCGGGTAGCGGCTGTCCACCGATCGGATTATCCGTATGGCCCTTCCACCGCATCAGGATCCCGATTGCCGGGCCTGAGCTTGGATGGCTAAATCCTACAGATGTGGAATCAAAGCCGTAGACCGTGAGTTTTGTCGTCACCTCATAGTCCTGCCACAGTGTGTCGCCGATCGCGAAAATGCGATCGTACCCGCGTTCGGTCGCGCGCGCGCTTCCCCCAATAATCTCCCATTTCCCATCCACCACCTGCACCGAGTCTTTCAGGCTCGTCGGTGAACCCCATCCCACGCGATAGGGCAAAGGCCAGACTGCGCTGCTGCTATTGTCGACCACGGTAATGCTCGTATCTCTGATGCCTCCAAGCACATTCCGGGCACGCAACTTCACCGTGTTCGATCCCGGATTGAGGTCTGCATACCTGAGATCGACATTGAAATCGCCTTTGTTCTGCAACCGCCGCAAATCCGGGCCGAGCGACAGTATAACCGGAATACCATTGTTCAGCCGGTAGTAGACCGAGTCGATGCCGAGCGTGTCGGAAACGTTGCCCAGGATATTCACCCACCGCTGTGGCGTGCCAATAGCACCAAAGGCCTGCTGTAGCCCATTCCAGATCGTTACCGTAGGCCCAGGTCGTACGTCGGTCGTCGCTTCGAAGTCACCCGTGGTTGTTGTCTGGTTAAGACTGTCTCTGGCAACAATCCGGAAGTGATACAGGGTGGAACTGCTCAGGCCCGTTATTTCAAGCGAGTGGGAGGTGCGCAGGGTATCGTCGATAACCGTGCCTCCGTACGATATGGCCGTGCCATATTCCAGGCGGCTTGTGGATCGCTCATCGGTCTTCCAGGCCACCCGAATGGCAGATACACCAGGGAGCGATGAGATATTGTACACCAGTGGTGCGAGCGTATCAGTAGCAGCTACTCCATCTTCAGGAACGACCGGCAGGGCGGCGTCAAAGAAATAATCCACCAGCATGGTATGCCCTGGTATCGGGTCAGACCCCCATTGCGCATTCCCCGCAAAGAGACCGACTTTTGTCACGGTAAGAGCTAGTGTAAAGGGCGTGTATGAGGTGAACGTGGTTCCATCTGTTGATGTTGCAGCGGTCCACTGGTCTCCAGATCGGGTAATGCGCACCCAGAGCGGCGCGGAGCCGTTCGCCATGCCGCTTGCGGAGAGGTGTATGGTCGGTGGCGTCGCAAATCCATCCACGGTGCTGGCTGCAAACACCGTCGTGGTTGACGATCCACTGGTCAATTCAAAGCTGAGGAGGGTGCCGGCATCTTGCTGTACCATCAGGCCCTGTATCTGATGCCGGGACAGAAGGCCTGAATCGAACTTCGTTTGAAGAACGAAGTCGCTGTTTTCTGCAACCTGAAGAATCCTTGGAGGATGGTTCTTCCCTGGCCAGAAGTCGTGTTCCACTCCCGCTGGTACGGTAAGCGATAGGCGGGCATTGGACGTCCCTGTCCCCGTCAACGCCAGCGTGGCGTCGCCATGAGGATCAGTGAACGTCCAGAGTCCAGTGTTCAGATTGAATCTGTTGAAATCGTCTGATACGCACGCGATGACCGCAAAGGAAGGACTCGCCCCGGTCATTGAATCCTTCGTTGCGGTAATGGTGAACGATCCCGTGTTTCCGATCGTAATCGCATGCGACAAGAGCACGCCCTTGACGAATGCGGCGGTCGAATCCCCCCCACCTGTCAGGGTCCCGGTGGACGAGATCCGCACTTTGCCGGTGAACGTTGTGTCTCTGGAATTGTCTAGTTTCTGGGCGGTAATCGTAATGGCGAAGGATTCAGTCGCGCGCTGCGTGCCGATCACACCACCCCCCACCTTTTCCACCAGGAAGTGGTGAAGTTGGGCGTGGACCGGAGCAAGGACACTCAGCATCATGACTGCGGTTGTCAGAACTCGAACCATGTTGCGGATCCGCATGGAATCCTCCCTTATTGGAGAATCTTTGGGCCGGAAAATCATATGTCTATTCAAGCTAGCCCAATTTACCTACATGCTATGTGCCAACGGTCACACCGCTGGCACCATAATCTGTGACAATATACACATTTCAAGAATAAAGTGAAGAGACAACGCTATCTCCCTACTATCATTGCATTTCTGAACTGGCGTGGCTATCTTGAACGGGGAGATTCAGCACATCTCTTGTACCGGACTTGTAGATTCTATGGAACTCAGCATAGTCATTATTGCGCGAAATGAGGAAACTACACTCGGCCCGAACCTTGAAGTGCTGGCCAATGAAATCCGCGGCCTGGACGCTGAGATTCTCCTCATTGATTCTGCTTCGACGGATCGCACCATCGCCATCGCCAAAAACCATCCTGTGCGCATCGTCCACCTCGAACCAAGCCCGCTCCTGTCACCAGCTGCAGGACGATACATAGGTACCGTCCTGAGCAAAGGCCACTTCG
>Ga0316601_100001456_pt1 | contig 11552 bp, 9 predicted proteins | sample OWC_soil_day5_no_FD_207663 | JGI IMG/M metagenome (GOLD analysis project Ga0316601, IMG submission 207663) | Wetland soil microbial communities from Old Woman Creek delta, Ohio, United States - OWC_soil_day5_noCT | ecosystem: Environmental > Terrestrial > Soil > Wetlands | place: USA: Ohio...
CGAGAGAACTGAACAGGGGTTCCCCGGAAACAATGTCAACATAAATCCCCTCTTTGTGATTGTCCCAGTACTCATTCTGGAACGGGCGTTCGGTAGCGTCTTTCTGAGTCACCTCATACTGCAGAGGGCTCAATCTTTTCCTCAGGGTTGCATCATCCGGTTTCATGTAGACCCTTTCAGTATTTTGTTTTGGGCCACCCGGATCGCTTCCCCATACCTTCTTTATGTATTGGTCACGGCCTGAACTGGATCTGTAATACTTGTATCTAAGAGGACTGGTTTTATAGTAGTCCTGGTGATACTCCTCAGCCTCATAAAATTGGGTGAACTTGATGATCTCCGTGGCAATCGGTTTATCGAACTTTCCTGATTTGCCCAGATCTTGCTTCGATTTTTCCGCTAACTTTTTCTGCTCCTCGTCATGATAAAATATGACACTCCGATATTGCGAACCCCGATCCACGAACTGTCCCCCGGAATCGGTGGGATCAATGTGTTTCCAGAAGGTATCCAGGAGCTCGGTATACGTCAATTTGGTCGGGTCGTAATAGACCTGAACCGCTTCTACATGCCCGGTGGAGCCGGAGGATACCTCCTCGTAAGAGGGGTTCTCTTTTTGCCCTCCAGTGTAGCCTGAAACGACCTTCACCACTCCAGGCAATTTTTCAAAGTCTGACTCCGTGCACCAGAAACAACCTCCAGCAAATGTGGCGACCTTCAACGTGCTGTCGTCTTTGGACATCTCTTTTTTCACCTCCTGCTGAACCGATAGGACATTTTGGCTGCCTACCACGATGAGTAGGAGCATTATTGCGATTAGGATAATGTTGCTCACGCTAATCACCTCCTCCAAACCAGAACCTAAGTTGAGTCTCTCCTCTTTGTTTTCAAGAGAAAAATAATCATACCCTAGCCTTTCTTAGGAGTCAGGGCGGCAAAGAGGGTGCTGTCCCCTCTTTGGATGAGAAGGAGTATGCTTTCCTGGTCTTTTGAATTCTCGATTTTGGTCTTGAAATCTTCTACGTCTTTCACAGGCTTTTTGTTGACTTGCTGAATCACGTCACCGGAGCGAATGTCTGCTTCCGCAGCCGGGCTTCCCGGGACGACGCTGGCAACCACTACCCCTGCTTCGCTTTTCAATCCTAGCCCCTTTGCTATTTGAGGTGTGATGTTCTGCACAGTCATGCCTAGAGGCTTGCGGGTTGAAACATTCGCCACTTCCTCTTTCTGCTCCATCTCCGCAATTTTCACCTCGCGATCGACCCAATTGCCGCCTCTCAGAACCTTTACCGCGACCGTTTTACCCACTGGAGTCGATGCAACCACTCTGGGCAGGTCATTCATATCAGAGACTTTTTTCCCGTCGAACTCGACGATGACATCGCCTGTCTCGATTCCGGCTTTGTCGGCAGGCCCGCCCTTGACGACTTGAGAAACAAGAGCACCTTTTTCGTCCTTCAGCCCAAAGGACTTTGCAAGTTCAGGGGTTATTTTCTGAATTCCCACTCCGAGCCATCCGCGCGTGACATGGCCGTTCTCTTCGAGCTGGGGCACGATCTCTTTGGCCATGTTGACAGGGATGGCGAAACCGATCCCCACATTACCCCCGCTCTGCGAAAAGATGGCGGTGTTAATTCCGACGACCTGGCCTTCTGTGTTCAGCAAAGGTCCACCGCTGTTTCCCGGGTTGATGGAAGCATCGGTCTGAATAAAATTGTCGTAAGGACCGGAGCCGATGACTCTTCCCTTGGCACTGACAATTCCTGCCGTCACAGTCTGCTCAAGGCCAAAAGGACTTCCGATGGCCACGACCCAGTTCCCCACCTTCAAGGAATCCGAATCACCTAACTGAAGAGGACGGAGGTTAGAGGCTCTTTCAGCTTTCAAAAGAGCCAGATCTGTCTTAGGGTCTCGGCCGACTACTTTGGCGTCGTATTCTTTGCCGTCGGAAAGCTTGATTTTGATCTGGGTCGCGTCATTGATCACGTGGTTATTGGTAAGAATGTAACCATCGGAACTGATCACAAAACCCGATCCTACCCCTTGCTGCTCCGGGATTCGATGGGGATTTTCATCAGAGAAAGGGCCAAAAAAATCACCAAAAGGGGTTCTAAAGGGAAAAGGCACTCCATATCCGGCGTTTTTCACTGTCTTTACCACCTGGATGTTGACCACTCCGGGCCGAACTTTTTCTGCGAGATCGCTGAAGTTGGCCGGAACCATGGGAGTTTCCGAGATCTTTGCCACCTCAGGCACAGGTATGTCGTTGCCTTTGACCGCTGGAGAGATCCCATAGCCCGCTGCGACCAGTGCCGCTGCCATGATGAGGGCCATCAGGGTTTTTCTGATACGCTTTTTGGTTTCCATGTTCTTGTCCTCCTTTGCAAAAGGATTTAACCACCAAAGGCTTTCTTTTGCCCTTCAATCTACTATGTGAACATGACGAGAACATGGTCGGATCATTACAAGTTGGTAATGTTCGAGGGTGGAAGCGGGGAAAAGTGAAAAAAACCTCCAGCCTTGGCTTATTTTGCTGGACCAAGATGCAGGCACAAAGTTGCAAAGGCACATAGGCACAAAGAAAGAGAGGGACAAAGGGACAGAGGGACAGAGGCACAAAGCAGAAAAACCATTCTATTGTATTTCTTTGTCCCTCTGTGCCCTTGTCTCTTTGTCCCTCAAGTTGTCGCGGGGATTTTGGTTTTAGGCAGAGTGAGGGTGAAGGTGCTTCCCTGGCCGGGGGTGCTGGTCACCGTGATGTCACCCTGATGCGCGCGTGCAAGGGCCCTTGCGAGGCTCAGGCCGAGACCTGTCCCGGGCTCGGATCGGCTGTGGTCGCACCGGTAGAAACGCTCGAAGATATGGGGCAGATCGTCAGCCGGGATGCCTATCCCCGTGTCGTGCACAGTGACAAGCGCTTCTCTGCCGTCCTTTTCAGAAAGGGAAACCTTGACGGCTCCTCCGGAAGGAGTGTACTTGATGGCATTGTCAAGAAGGTTTGCGAGGATCCGCTGGATCATGGGCGGATCTCCGACAAGAGGGAAAGCTTCGGGTGTTTCGCACGCCAGGCTCAAGCCTTTATCCTCAGCCACAGTCTCCAGCAGCTCACAGGCATCGCGGACCAGGCGAGTGAGGTCCACCTCTTGCTCATCGAGGCGGTGCAAACCGGATTCCGCCTTTGTGATCATCAGCATGGTGTTGATCATGTCGATCAGCCGATCGCATTCTTCCACAGTGCCGGCTGCCATGGCTTCATATTCCCCGATCCCCTTGCCGGTGGTCAGGGTCACCTCGGCCATGCCACGGATTCGCGTGATGGGGCTCTTCAGGTCATGCGCGATGTTGTCACTCATTTCCTTGATCTCGGTGACAAGAGTCTGAATGCGGTTGAGCATCTGATTGAAGGTGGCCGCGAGCTGATTGATCTCGTCGCCCCGGTTTCCTACAGGAACGCGTTTATCCAGTGTGCCTCCTGAAATCTCCTGAGCTGTTCGCGTGACCGCTTCAACACCGGAGACCGCGCGCCTTGCCATAAACCAGCCCAGCCCTGCAGCAAGACCAATCAGCAGCAGCATGGTGATGAGGACTATGTTCTTGTAGGCATCAATGAATCGGGAGTCTGCTTCCATGGATTGGCCGATCTGGAGAATCACGCCGGTTCCAATCATGACGTGGAGAACTCGGACTTTGTCTTTGCGGTTGGGTATGGCGATCGTCTCAAACAGTGTCCTCTTGTCACGAGCCAGTTCCTTGATTGCCGCCTCACGGATGTCGATGTCCTGCCAGTAGGACATGTTGGAGGAGGAGAAGACCTCTCCTCTTGAAGAGAGAAGCCGGAAAAAGACCTTTTTGACCCCTGCGGCCTGGGCTTCGAGCATAGCCAAGTTCCTGACCGCTTCAAAGCCTCGCGTGGAAAGGGCGGTAGAAAACTCCCTTGCCTGGCCCAGAAGCTCCTGGTCGGTCCGGTCTCGAAACACCGAGGTGATCAAGGTGTAGAACAAAAGGAAAGCGATGCAAGACGAGACGGCGAAAACCCCGGCATACCAGAGGGTGAGGCGGAAGGCCAGGGTCTTGCGGTAGCTATGAAGCCGACTTAAGGGCATAGCCCACCCCCCGGACCGTTTGGATCAGTTTTTTGTCAAATCCCCTGTCGATCTTGTCCCTGAGCCTGCAGATTCGCGACTCCACCACATTGGTCTGGGGGTCGAAATTGTAATCCCACACGTGCTCCATGATCATGGTTTTGGAAACGACCCTTCCTGCATTACGCATCAAGTATTCAAGAAGGGAAAACTCCAGACGCTGCAGCTCGATCCTGCGTCCCCCTCTCGTGACTTCTCGGGTGAGGAGGTTCATGGACAAATCGCCGTAAGTCAGGCGCGTCGGTTCGGAGAGGCCGCTGCTTCTGCGCATCAGCGCCTGCACGCGAGCAAGAAGCTCGGAGAAAGCAAAGGGTTTGGTGAGATAGTCATCGCCTCCCACCTGAAGCCCCTTGACCCGGTCATCAACAGAACCTTTGGCACTCAGAATGATAACCGGGGTGTTCACTTTTTCCTTTCGCATTCTTTCGATCAGAGCAAGGCCGTCGAGCTTCGGAAGCATCACATCAATAATCGCGGCATCGTAAGGCTCAGTGACAGCCATGTGAAGGCCTTCTTGCCCGTCCGTTGCGTGATCTACAGCATAGCCTTCGGCTTTCATCCCTTTGATGATGAAGGAGGCAATTTTAAGGTCGTCTTCAACAAGCAGTAAGCGCATCACTAATCCTGAAAAAATGTTTCGTCCATCTCCACGGTCAGGCCGTCACTGTTCATCAGCCTTTTGATCAAGCCCTCTATTCTGGGCAGTTCGTAGGAAAAGAAATACCGGAAGGCGTAGAATTTGCCTTGATAGAAATTATGCTCTCCTGAAGGAAGCTCCTTCTCCAGGGCTTTCTGCACGGCAATCTCCTGAAGAAGCCACTGCCACGCAATGGATACAATGCCAAAAAGCTCGAGGTAGAGCGTGGCATCCGCAAGGAAGTGCTCATGTCCCTTGCGCTGCGATATGCCTATAAGGTGGGAGGTGACCGCAATGAGTTTGTCCAGCGCCGCAGAGAGCTCCCGGGCATGGGGCTCGAGGTTTGGGAATTTCACCGCCTCCTCGACAGCAGCCCGCACTTCCGCGAGGTAGAGTTCAGAGGCTTTGCCGTTTTTCATGAGGACCTTGCGACCAAGAAGGTCAATTCCATGAATCCCGGTGGTGCCTTCGTGAATAGGATTAATGCGTGCGTCCCGATAGTACTGCTCCAAAGGGTAATCGTCGCAATAACCGGACCCGCCTAAGCATTGCAGCCCCTGGCTGATGGAAAGAATCCCCATTTCCGAAGGGTAGGTCTTCGCCACCGGCGTGAGAAGATCGAGGAGCAGAGTGTACTTTTCTTTTTCAGCATCGCTTCCGACCTTTTGCAAATCGGCATACTTGCTGCACTGGAGCAAAAGAGAAAGCGACCCCTCGACGACCGCGCGCTGAAAGAGCAGCATTCTTTTCACGTCCGGATGTTGAATGATGGGTACCTGGGGCTGGGTAGGATCCTTCTCCGAGATTCTCCTTCCCTGTTTCCGGGTTTTGGCGTATTCGAGTGAAGCATAGTATGCGGCGGTGGCTACTGCAGTTGCCCCCATCCCAACCCCTATGCGTGCTTCGTTCATCATCTGGAACATGTACATGAGCCCATGATGGGGTTTGCCCACCAGGTAGCCCCGGCAATCGTCTTTGTCCCCTATGCTGAGCTGCGTAATGGGGCATCCCCGGTAACCCAATTTGTGAAAAATCCCGGAGGTGACCACATCGTTGGGAACAAGCGCCCCTTTTTCACTGACCCGCCTTTTGGGCACAACGAAAAGAGAGATGCCTTTGACGCCGGCAGGCGCGCCATCGATCTTGGCCAGCATCAGATGCACGACATTTTCAACCGCATCGTGGTCGCCGGCGGAAATGAATACCTTTTGCCCCCGGATCTTGTAATAACCTTTGTCAGTCGGTTCAGCCGTGGTGGTGATGTCGGCAAGAGAGCTCCCTGCCTCGGGCTCGGTGAGCGCCATGGTGCCCTGCCATTTACCGCTGCGCATATTGGGGACATAGACATCGTAGAGTGCTTTGCTCCCGAAGTTCTCAATCAGCCGCGCGGCGCCGTCCGTGAGACCGGGATAAGCGCTCGCCGAGTAGTTGGCCGATGAAAAGATGAACTGGCAGGCATCGGAAACCAGGTGGGGAAGCTGTTGACCGTCCAGGGTCTCCGGAACTGTGGTTGAAATCCATCCCCCGCTTCCGAATTCTTTCAGCATGGTTTTGACCATGGGGTGGACCTTCACGGTGTCATCCGCGAGTTCCGGGGGATTCCGATCCATGTCCTCGAAGTGGGGCCACAAAAGCCGCTCGGCAAGCTCAGAGGCGGCCTGCAATATCATATCCAGCATCTTGCGGTCGTACTGGCGGTAATAAGCATACCGGGTGAAGGAGGCCAAATCAAAGACCTCGTAAAGCAGAAACCTGAGATTTCTCATACTCATGAATCTTGTCGCCATTCCACTTCTCCTATTCCTCTTCCTCTCTGGACTCGCCGGCAACCTGGAACTTCCTCATGAACTTGCGGTCAATGTAGTCCTTCAAAAGGAAGGCCAGGCGTCCTTCCCAGACGAATTTCTTTTTCCACAGAATCCCACGACCGTTCCCCATGTTGAAGATGAGCATGTATTCTCTCTGGGGAACAAAGCGCTTCATCTCATTGCCCTCCAGTGCAGCCAGAAGATTGTGCAGAAGGATCGGGTTCTGCCTGACCGCATAGACTCCTACCTTGGCCAGGGGCTGCTCCGCAAAGCTCACGCAATCCCCTCCCCCGAGCATTTCCGGGTGGGCCATGCTCTGAAGGAAAGAGTTGACCAGCAGACCTCCATCCGGACCTGTGGGGATTCCGGAATCACGGAAGAGGCGGGAGGGCCGGACCCCGAGGGCCATGAAAGCCACATCGAAAGGATGAGATGAACCGTCGGCCATCAGAATTTGGTTTCCTGCCACCTCCTTTACCCGGTTTCCCTCGATGACCATAATCCCCCTGCCGGCCAAAGAGGAGAAGGCCAGAGTGCGGACTTTTTCCGGAAGACTTCCCAAAAGCTTCTGGCCGGCGATCAGTTTGATCGTGGCCTTTCCGCCGTTCTCCTTCAATAACCTCCAAAGATTGGCGGTGACCTCCACTCCTGCAGGCCCGCCTCCGACGACGATGAAATTCATCTGCTTCTCTCTCAGGGCCGATAGGATGAAGCGTTGAGCCTGGAGGAGATTGAAAACCGGTTTGACAGGAACGATATTTTCCTCGGGTTGAGCAACGAGTCCGTTCACGGGCACGTCACTGCCCGTGTTGAAAGAGACGACATCATACGTCAGACTGTTCCCTGATCCGAGACCCAGAATCCTCTGGCCCGGGTCGATCTTGATGACTTTGTCCTGGAGGAAGGTCGCCCCACGGTCCTCGGCCATCTTTTTCACATGGAAACGAACATCCTGAGGACGGTAGATCCCGGAGAGGAGACCCGGTCCCATGCCGGAATAGTAATGATAAGGGGAAGGCCCGATAAGAGTGATACTGTGGCCGCGTTGGACATATTCGGCAAGTTTCAAGAGAACGGTGAGGTGGGCGTGACCGCCACCGACTAAAACAAGACGCTTTCCCATGAGTCACATGCTCCAGGCACCCGCTTTCTTCTCCGCCACTCAATGGAAGAAGAAAAGAAAAAACGGATTTCATGGGATCGAGGATAGAGAGTTTTCCGCTGCGAGTCAAAGGGGAACTGCGCTCTTTGGTCCGTTCCCAACAGAAACGGGCGATCTCAGTCATTCCGTGAATAGGAGATCGATTTTCCGGTCAGGTAATCGCAGAGATCAGGGAAATCCTGTCTGAGCATGGGCTTCCCACCGGGGATAGCCCACTTTTGGTAGCCCATGGCTCTGGCCTTATCGCTCGTGGCCATCGGGTCCCCCATTCCATAACTGCATGAAATGCGGAAGACCTCCCGCCGGGCGTCACAAAAAAAGCGCCCTCATCCAGGTCGATCACCTCATGGCCGTTCTTCTTGGAAGGGCCGGAGCCCCTGCCCACCTCTTCAATTCGATTCTTTTCTATCACGACAAAACCGCGTGCTTGGACATCCCCACAGCCGTCGATAATTCGTGCATCGCTGAAGATGACGCTCATAGCCGTCTCCTCTCTTTCACCCGTTACCTCTCAATGGGATCGGGCTTGTCGTTTGTTTCGATCCACCTTCTTTTCTCGCTCAATGATCTTGGCAAGAGTTCTGAAGTGGTCGATCATCAAGTCCCGGGCCTTCCCTTTTCTTCTTTGAATCAGGGTTTCGTAAATCTTCTTGCAGTGCTCCAGATCGTATTCCGCATCTTTGAGGGTCAGAGGGATCTTGGCGAGGATCTCTTCGAACACCTTGCCCAAGGCTTCCATCACCATGCTGATCAACCGATTGTGACAGGCGTCACCGATCAAGCGATGAAATTCGACGGCCTTGGGCGTGCTGGCCTTGCCTCAGCGTACACCTTGATCGATTTCGTCGATGAGGGCCCTGATGGCTTCCAGGTCCTTTTTCGTCCTCCGTTCGACGGCCAAGGCGGCCAGGGCGGGTTCAAGGGTCTGCCTGAAATCTACCAATTCCTCAGGAGTGATCAATCCAACGCGAAAGTAGTTGACCACCCACTCGCCCATCTTATCCGATCCGGGGTGGGCAACAAAACTGCCCCCATGGATCCCCCGTCCCGCTGAACCGGGACTGCGGGGGAGCCTCATTTCCCGATGGGATACCCGTCTGTGAGGGTTTTGAGGAAGGTAACAATGGCGTCTTCCTCATCGTCGGTGAGACCGAGATTACCTAATTCTTGGGTATTGAGATTTGCCGAGACCTCGGGCTCGGGCCAGCAATTGACGCCAGGCTTGGAGTCGGTTATGTTTTCGCACTTGGGAAGCACGTCTCTCGTGTTATAGAAATGGACGATCTCTTTCAGGGTTTTGAAGTACCCGTTATGCCCGAAGGCCTTCACAAAGCTGGGGAACGGCCGCTGGTCCACGTTTCTGACCGTCGGGACCTTGAACTTCCCGATCTCAGATTTGTAGACGGATGCCTTGTATCCTGCTTGTTTCAGATACCCGCCCAATCCCTCGTCCACAAAGGCTGTGCCTTTCGGGTTCCATCTTTCAGGCATGGCATAAAATGGATTCTTGGGGTTTTTGGGTACGCCTATGTTGTCATAGGTAAAATCGGAGAAGACGGGATGAGCGCCCTTAGGGTTCCGGTCGCTCGGGTGGCACTCTGAGCATTTACCTTTACCTTCATAGAGATTGAAGCCTCGATTTTCCTCTTCCGAAAGATTCACCTTCTTCCTGAGCCAGTAGTCAAACTTTGATGTGAACGGATTCGCCTCCCTTGATCGTTCGTAGGCAGCGATGCTTTCTGCAACCTTGTCGTAAGTTGCAGAAAGACCTTTCCCGCAGTCCAGGGATCCTTTCCCCCAGACCTTTTCAAAAAGAGGGGCATAGGAAGAATTCTTGATTTTGATACAAAGGGTCTTTGTGTCCGGTAGGTTCTGTTCAAGAGGATTGAGGAATGGCCCCTGAGCCTGCTCGGCAAGCGGATCCTTCAGCCGTTTCCCAGTAGCCCTGCCGTCCCAGAACATACCGCCTACCCAGACCTTCTTTTTTTTGTCAAAGTGAAGGACGGGGCTTTGTCCTGCGTAAGATGATGCAGGCGGTTTCCTGCTGGCGAAACGGCCCTTTTCTGCCCCCTCGTAGACTGCGCCGGCCTTGTTCAGCTCCTCGTCAGGGCCTGTGAAGCCGACTTCCGGTCCGTGGCAGACAGCACAGGACTGGCCTTCAGGGACTGAGAGGCTCTGGTCAAAGAACAAGAACTCGCCGAGTTGCTCCTTTGCGCTCAACGTAATCTTGTCGGCCGCTAACGCAGGAGCAGATGAGGTCACTGCCGCCGTCAAGGCAAGTACAGATATTGTGAAAAGTTTCATGGCTCATTCTCCTTGAGTCGCTCAAAGGGTTTCATGGTTAGGCCGGTCCATGCAATTTCCATAGCTGAAGTGTAAATTAAAGATGAGATCAGGCGATAATAATTTGCTTTAGGTGGCCAGGAGTATAAGGGAATCCGCCCTTGCGTGTCCAGGCCGAAGCGGGTTGGTGAAAAACGCCCATCCATGGCGTTGCCTTCTCGTCCGGGGGATGCACTAGGGGTCTCCATCACCCAGGACCGGACACTATCTGGGCAACAACCTGTTGAGTCATGACTTCATCGGAATTGTTCCGGCACCTTGTAAAGGCCCCCCGACCACGCCACGAGATCGTCCATGGACCTGGCAGCAAGGAGTGAGGCGTTCGCCTCGGCCAGATCGATTCCGAGGTCCTCCAGCGTCTGAACAACCCTGCGCCGTCTCAGGTCTGCCGTCTGCTCTGATTTTGCCTGCTTGCCAAGGTCTGTATCGCCGGCGATGGCCTTAATGGCAGCCTCCCTCTCCTGCAGGGTGGCGCACTTGTGGAGATGCGCGATCCCTTTCTCGGAAACGATCTGGGTGATCGCATCGCCGTAAATCATGACCGGCGGAACATTAAACCCGGCCCGCTTCATCAGCTCCCACGCGTCGAGCTTGTCCACGAAACACTGAATTCCCTTGGGTCCTCGGGTCTCAAGGATCTGGACGACGAGCTTGCGGCCCCGGGGCATCCCGCCAGTAAGCCCGGGCAGCATGGCGTTCTCCTGGCCGGTCTTGATCCAGGCCTCGCTCGAATGTCGCCGGCCGGGCGAGTCACACCCCATGTTGGGCGCGCCTCCGAAGCCGGCGATCCGATCTGCCAGGGCAGTGGAGCTGTTTCCATACCGATCGATCTGAAGCGTTGCGCCCACGAAGGCGTCCACGGCATAGTGTCCGGCCACCTGGCAGAATGCCCGGTTCGACCGCATGCTTCCGTCAGGCCCTACGAAGAAGACATCCGACCGGGAGGCCACGTATTGCTCCATCCCCAGCTCCGATCCGAAGGAGTGGACCGAATCCACGAACCCCGATTCGATGGCAGGGATCAAAGTGGGATGCGGATTGAGCGTCCAGTGGGTGCAAATCTTACCCTTGAGGCCGAGCCGTTCGGCGTAGGTAGGAAGAAGAAGCTCGATGGCAGCCGTGGCATAGCCGATGCCATGATTGAGGGAACGCACTCCGTATTCGGCGTAGATCCCCTTGATCACCAGCATGGCCGTCAGAATGTGAATGGGCCTGATTTTTGCAGGGTCCCGGGTGAAGAGGGGCTCCATGTAGCAGGGTTTTCCCGTGGGGATGACAAAGTCGATCCAGTCGCCGGGAATGTCAATCCGGGGCAGTTCCTCCACGACCTTCTCCACCTCTACGATCACAATGCCCTGTTTGAACCGCGTCGCCTCAACGATAGCCGGCGTGTCTTCCGTGTTGGGGCCGGTGTAAAGGTTGCCGTTTCTGTCTGCCAAAGCGCCAACGACCAGGGAAAC
>Ga0316601_100001457_pt1 | contig 11551 bp, 7 predicted proteins | sample OWC_soil_day5_no_FD_207663 | JGI IMG/M metagenome (GOLD analysis project Ga0316601, IMG submission 207663) | Wetland soil microbial communities from Old Woman Creek delta, Ohio, United States - OWC_soil_day5_noCT | ecosystem: Environmental > Terrestrial > Soil > Wetlands | place: USA: Ohio...
TGATCTTTTCGTGTTCCGCCTCTTCGATCTCTTCCTCGTTGGCCGGCATTTCGTCCCGCGTCCGCCGGTAGACGATAAAAACTTCCTCCGCCCCCAGCCGCAAGGCGGTGCGGGCCGCGTCGAAAGCCACATTCCCACCGCCGACGACCGCCACTTTTCCCGAAAGCAAAATCTTCTCCCCCAGGTTGACTCGGCGCAGGAACTCGATCCCCGGGAGGATGCCTTCGGCCTCCTCGTCCGGGATATTCATCTTCTGATCCCGCTGGGCCCCCAACGCCAGGAATACGGCCTTGTACCCTTGACGGAAAAGATCTGCGATCGCAAAATCCCGCCCTAAGGTGTGGCCGGTTCGAATCTCCACATTGTGCTGGCAGATGAACCGGATGTCCCTCTCCAGGACCTCTCGCGGCAGGCGATAATCCGGAATCCCCGCGGCCAGCATGCCGCCGGCTACAGGCAGGGATTCAAGCAGGGTAACCCGGTACCCCCGGCGTCCCAGATGGTAGGCGGCGTTGAGTCCGGCCGGGCCGGCGCCGACGATGGCCACGCGTGCCTCCTTCATCTTCTCCACGAAGGCGGCCGGCGCCATTTTATTTTGATTTCGTTCCCAGTCGGAAGCAAAGCGCTTTAAGGAGGCGATGGCCAGAGGTTCGTCGATTTCTCCGCGTTTGCACATGTTCTCGCAGGGATGGTTGCACACCCGTCCGCAAATTCCCGCCAGCGGCATGGTCAGGCGGATGATGGACAGAGCCTCTTCATAACGGCCCGCCGCGATGAGCGAGGCATAGCCGACAGCGTCGCAGCGAACCGGGCAGGTGTTTTCGCAGGGGGCGAAGACCAGGGCTTCGCAGGCTCCGGCCGGACAATATTTCCCCCGGATGTGGGCCTCGTATTCGCTGCGGAAATGGGCGATCGTGGAGAGCACGGGATTCGGACAGGTCTGGCCCAATCCGCAGAGCGAGGCGTCCTTGATTCCCTTCCCCATCTCCAGGAGAAGCTCGATATCGCCCTCCCTCCCCTGCCCCTGGGTGATCCGGGTCAGGGTTTCGAGCATCCGCTGGGTGCCGAGCCGGCAGGGGGTGCATTTCCCGCACGATTCGTCCTGAGTAAAGCTGAGGAAGAAGCGGGCGATATCCACCATGCACGTCTTCTCGTCCATGACGATCATCCCGCCCGACCCCATCATGGACCCGACTTTGGTCAACGACTCGTAATCGATCGGCAAATCCAGATATTGGGGGGGCAGACATCCTCCGGAAGGGCCCCCCATCTGGGCGGCTTTGAATCGGCGTCCCCCGGGAATTCCCCCGCCGATTTCGAAGATGACCTCGCGCAGCGTCGTCCCCATGGGCACTTCCACCAGGCCGGTGTTATTGATCTTTCCCGTAAGGGAGAATATCTTGGTTCCCTTCGACCCGGCCGTGCCCACGGCCGCGTACGCCTCCGCGCCTTCGACAAGGATGGAGCGGATGTTGGCAAAGGTCTCCACGTTGTTGATGTTCGTCGGCTTGCCCCACAGGCCGGCCTGCGCGGGAAAGGGCGGGCGCGCCCGGGGCATCCCCCGCTTGCCTTCGATGGAGGCCAAAAGGGCGGTCTCTTCCCCGCAGACAAAGGCCCCGGCGCCCTCCTTGATTTTCACGTGGAAATTGAAGTTCGTCCCCAGGATCGAATCGCCGACCAGCCCGAGTTCCTCGGCCTGTTCCAGCGCGATCTTTAGATGCTGAACGGCCAGAGGGTACTCGGCGCGGACATAGACATAGCCCTCCTCGGCCCCGATCCCATATCCGGCGATCAGCATGCCTTCCAGAACCAAATGCGGATTGCCTTCCAGGACGCTTCGGTCCATGAAGGCCCCCGGATCCCCCTCGTCGGCGTTGCAGACGATATATTTGGGAGTTCCTTTCGCTTTGCGGGCAAACCGCCATTTCTGACCGGTCGGGAATCCGGCTCCTCCCCGTCCGCGCAACCCCGATTTTTCGACTTCCCCGATGACCTGTTCCGGGGACAGGGAGAAGAGCGCCTTGCTGAGCCCCTCATACCCGCCCCGGGAAATGTAATCCCGGATTTCCCGGGGATCGATGCGCCCATTGTCGCTGAAAACCTTGCGCATCTGGCGTTTGTAAAACGGGACATCGTGATCATAGACGACCGTCCGCCCGGTGGCGGGGTCCGTGTACAGGAGACGTTCGATGACCCGGCCGCGGGCGATCGTTTCCGAGACGATTTCCGGCACATCCTCTAACGCCACCTGCTGGTAAAAAATCTCCTGAGGGAGAATCACCACCACCGGCCCCCGCTCGCAGAAACCGTGGCAGCCCGTGCGGAGCACATCCGCCCGGTCCTCCATCCCCTGTTTGCGGATTTCTTCGATAAAGGCCAGGCGGACCTCTTCGCCTCCCCAGGCCAGACATCCCGTTCCCCCGCAGATGGTCACGCAGGGCTTCTTTGGATCCCGGCTCCGCCTCAGGGTTTCGCGGAGATTCAACAGCTCCTTTTCGGAATTCAATCGCGCAGTCAAAGCCCGCTCCTATTCAGGTGTATTGCTTCAGAATCTTCTCCACCTTGCCCGGCGCCAATTTCCCGTAATATTTCTTGTCCACCAGGAGAACCGGGGAAAGCGCGCAGGCCCCCAAACAGGCTACGGTTTCGAAGGTGAATTGGTAGTCCGGAGTCGTCTGATTCTCGCCAACCCCCAGGGCCTGTTCCACCGCCTTGAGGACGTATTTTCCGCCCCGTACGTGGCAGGCGGTTCCCCGACAGACCCGGACGGTGTGCCGTCCCCGGCGGGAAAGATAAAACTGGGAATAGAAGGTAGCCACGCCGTAAACCCGGCTCAGCGGGATGTTCAGGGCCCGGCTGATGGAGTCCAGGACTTCCTCGGGCAAATAACCGTAAAGACCCTGGGCTTCCTGGAGGAGCGGGATCAAGGCCCCGTCCGCCCCTCTGTACTTTTTTAAGAAGGGTTCCAACAGGGAAAGGTTTATGTCGTCAGGCATGATATCTCCAGAAAAAAAGTGAACCGTGTCTGCGTGAGTGTTCCGTAAAAACAAAAAAATCTTCTACCCTACTGATACTCACCACACGGTCTTCCATGTTTTCTCAGCTTTCCGGAACCACCTCCGGATCCTGCAACCGTTCGAGGATTTTATCCATGGCCGTCTGGAAATCGACGTTTTCCGCGAAAGGGGCCTGGCCCGCCAGGTCCGCCTCCACGATCCGCGGATCGTACGAGAGAAAGCCCAGAAAGGGGATTTCCGGCATCTGCTTTTCCAGGAATTTCCGATCGCTCTCGCCGCGGATCTTGTTGCCCACCAGGCAGATGTTTTTCAGGCCGATATCGCCTGCCAGCTTTCGAATTTTCCCGGCCACCTCGAGGCTGCGCCGTCCTGGTTCCACGACGACGACCAACCGGTCTACAGCCGAGGCCGTCGCCCGCCCCAGATGTTCGACTCCGGCTTCCATGTCCAGGATCACCGCCTCCCCTTTGCGCAGCAGGAGGTGGGAAACCAAAGTCCGGACCAGGACATTTTCCGGGCAGACGCACCCCCCGCCTCCCCTCTGAACCGTCCCCATCACCATCAGGCGGATGCCGTCCTTTTCCAAAAAATATTTTTCCGGGAGATCGTCCACCCGCGGGTTGAGTTTAAAAAATCCCCCCATGGATCCAGGCTTGGATTCGGTCCTCTCCGCGATCAGGTCCTTCATCTCGGCAATGGGGGTGAGGCGCTGGTCCGGCAAAAACCCCAGGGCCTGGGCCAGGTTGCTGGCCGGGTCCGCGTCGATAGCCAGGACCCGGATTCCCCGCTTGGCCAAGGCCCGGCTCAGCCCGGCTACGACGGTCGTCTTACCCACCCCGCCTTTTCCAGTAACAGCTAATTTCATTTCCTCACCACCGAGAGCACAGAGCGCCCAGAGGAAAATGTTCATAATTCAAGCCGGAATCCGGTATTTTCAAAGCATCCAAAAACCTGGATTCCGGGTCGCGCTCCGCTTGCCCGGAATGACGATTTTTCTTCTTTCGAGAGTTCTGCCGAATTCTTATTGCCATTCAATTTCTTATGGTTTTTTTCTCTGGGTGGTCTGTGCCCTCTGTGGTGAATAACCTTTTTTCTTGACGAGCTTCCAGACTACCGTTTCCGCCATCACCACGATGTCCTCCACCGGCAGGTAGCGACTCACCGAGGAATCGAAAAGGACTTTCCCTTCGGCCGGAAATTCCGCATCGCCCCGCCACAAAACCAGGGCGACGGGGAGCCGAGGCAGAACCCACAGCCGGATCCCCACATCCCCGAGGACCAGGCTTTCTCCCTGCCATTCTCCGGCCAGGGAGCGGATCGTCTCCGGCTCCTGTCCAAAAAATTTCGCCAGCGCCGTTTGACAGCGCTGGGCGAAAACCGGCTGGTAAAAAGCCCCGCCCGGAATCTCCCCGAAAGAGATCCACTCCCCGCCCAGAGCGCTTCCAGAGGCTCTTTCCAAATAATGGAGCAGGAAGATCTCCTCCCGCAGGGATAAGGGAAAGCCGGAGGCGGCTGCGATATTTCCTTCCGGAAAAGCGAAAACCAGATCCTGCCCCAGATACTTGATCTCGATCCGCTCTTTCCCCCCCGCCTCGAGCCGATACGCTCCCCCGCCGCAGGAAGCCCGGCCCCGCAGATCCGCCTGCCGCAGGTTTTCGACGGCCATTTGCCGGGCAAGCTGATAATTTTCCTGTTTGGGGAGCATAAAATAAAGCGTCCGGGCCAGGAGCGCGGAAAAATTTTTTTCTAATCACTGACCCTGCCCCTAATCTTTATTTTACAATTCCAGCCACGAATGAGAGTACAGGGTCTTCCCCAACAGAACTTTCGTGGACTTGACATAGGATGCTTCTTTGGGCGAAAGGGCCTTCAGATCCGGCTCTTCGCCGTCCATGACCCGGTGGATGAGGCCGACGATCTCGGGCATCTTCCCCTTGGCCAAGTCGAGCAGTTCCTGGTCGTAGGCGTCCACAATCGCGGCGTAAAGGCCGTGCTTCATCAACATAGCCAGATAGGCCCGGTTCAGGTGATGCCGGAGGTGGGTCGGCGTCCCGTTGGAAATGTTCGAGAGGCCGACGATGGATTTGGCCTCCGGGGCGATATCCTTCAGCATGGACTGGAACTCCAGGCAGGAAAGGACCTGGTTGATCTCCACGCTCACCGGGCTGACGATCGGGTCAATCCAGATGTCCTCCGTAGCAATCCCCAGGTTATTGGCTTGGTAAATGAAATCAACGGCCAAGGCCGCCCGCTCATTGGCGTCCCGCGGCATGCCTTCGATCCCCCAGAGGAGGCCGATGACGCCGGCGTTGTAGGTCTTCACCATGGGCAGGACCTTCTCCAGGCGTTCCGGCTGCAAGGAGACCGAATTGATGAGCGCCTTGCCCTGGTGGGCCTTGAGGCCGGATTCCATGGCGGCGGGGTTGGTCGTGTCTAAAGAGCAGGGTTTCTTGACCACCGCCTGCACCTGCCGGACCAGCCAGTCCATCACCTCTTCCCCGGCCTTGCGCGAGGGCCCAATGTTCAAATCCAGAAGGTCGATCCCCACCTTCTCCTCGTGCCGGGCCATTTCGAGGATCGGGTCGATCCGCTTTTCTTTGATCGCCGGCCCGATCGTTTTCGACATGATATTGATGTTCTCCCCCACACAGACAACCATGAATCCCTCCTTATAAAATCCTCCGTACGGGCGACCGGTCGGTCGCCCCTACCGTTTATTCCGCTTTCCAGACCTTCAGGAACGCCGGGATGTGCGCGGCTTCCCTCGGCCCGATCAGGATCTTCCAGTCCGGCAATTCTTCCTCCAGCTCTCCGCTGATAACTGCCGCATACCCGGGGACAATAAGCTTGCGGTGCTTGACTTTTTCGGCGATTCCGCATTTTTTCACGAAGGGCGCAATGACGTCCGCACCGAATTTCCCCGCCGCCCAGGCGGTCATGACCGAAAGCCCTTCCGTATCCTTGATCAGCAGCCAGGATGGAACTCGGCTGCCCTCGATTTCCCCGGAAACAATAAAGTAGGTGAGCGAGAAATTGGAGGTCAGAAGGACTGGAGAATTCTCGTTGGGTCCGCCGATTTCGTATATACCCTCGCCGGTGGCCATCGGCCGCTGAGGGTCCGTGAAGAGGTTCATCCGCTCCAGAAGAAGCGGGAAGAGCCCGTGCCCTTCCAGATCGGAGAGGACGACGATCCCGCCGTATTTCGCGATAAACAGCGAGGCCAGAAGCACTTCTTGCATCGGGTCCGCGGTCATCTCGCAGGGGAAAGTGATCGTCGGAAACCCGAGGGGGCGGAATTTTTTCATCAGCGCCGCCCGCCGGATGATGATCTGGTCATTCAACGCTTCCCGGACGGTCCGGCTCCCGGGATCCAGGACCAAATCCTTCAGACCCGCCGCGGTAAGCTTGTTGGAAAGTTCAACGAGTTCATCCAGATTGCCCGCTTTGACGGCCACCGGCGCCGAAGCCTCCTTGGCGATCGCGGCCACGGCCTCGACGTTGGCCCGGGTCGCTCCGTAAAGCAGGGGGCGGCAGCCGGCGCAAGCCTTGGCCCCGGCGGCGAGCAGCTGGGGGTCTTCACTCATCAGGATCAGCCCCTTTCCGCCGTTTTGCCCCTTTACTTTCTGCACGAGGGCGGAGAATTTGGCCGGGTCTCCCGTGTCGGCCTTGATCGCTAAGAGGTCGGCTTCCAGGGTGAGCCCAACCCGCTGGTAGCTGAGTTCCTTGAGCCTCTTCAGCTTTCCCCCGATCTCCTCTTCCCCCATCCGATCGGAAATGACGACGGCGATGCCCGTCGGGCTCACGAACCGCTTTTCATGGCGGAAGAGAACCGTTTCGCCCCCGGTTTTAAAGGCTTTTTCCCCGGCGCCGATGCTAAGGGGGCGAATGGGAGGCGCGGAAGCCGCGTCCAGCTCTGCCTTGGCCTGTTCGGAAACGAACGGGCAGGCGCTGAGTTCGGCTTGCCCGGCGGCCAGCTTCATGGCAAAAGCCAGGCAGGTCGGGACTCCGCATTTTCCGCAGTTGGTCTTGGGCAGCTTCTTGAAAATTTCGATTCCGGTCAGGGCCATGGTTTGCTCCTTTGGATTTCGGTAGGGGCGACCGGCCGGTCTCCCCTGCAATTCTTAAAAGAGTGACGGCATCGTCAGCGCCGGGTGATTCTTCTCGGTCAGGAAGGGGAGGATCTCTTCTTCCGTAGTCCCGACGGTTTCGTCGGCGATCATATCCGGGAAATTGGGAATCCCGATCTCCTCCGACCGCTTCAGCAACCGGTCCATGATTTCTTCTTTGAGCATCTTCGGCATCCAGACGAGCCGCTGGATACCTCCCTCAGCCATGATGAATTTCCTGCTGCAGATGTAGTGTTTGCTGTGCCCCACGAATCCCGGCGTCACCGAGCCGCCGCCCACGGACCCGGCGAGGGTGGTAAATTTCATCCCGCAGGGGGTCATCCCCGGAAAATCCCGGTTGACCGTCATGATCCCGTTGCACATAGGCAGAACGGCGGCAATGCACTCGAAGCAACCGCAGGAGGTCATGGGGTCCGTCATGATGCTGTAGGCGTTGTACTTTTCCAGTTTCTGACGGGAGGCCTTGAAGACGAAATCGTTGACTCCCTTCCACTGGCCCAGCAGCGGGTCGATTACCTCGCTCTTGGGCACCGGTTGATTGGGGCCGGTGGGGTTGATCTCGAACGAGGCCTTCCCATCCAGCCAGTTATAGGCCCCGCAGAGCCCCGTGCGCTCCGGCGTGATGATGCAGACATGGGTGGGGGCGAAAGACTGGCAGAGCGTACAGGAATAGAAGGTCTCCTCGGTTTCGTCGGTCATGCCCTCGATCCGGGCGTCCCGCCGGTGGTAGGCTCCCCTCGCCTGGTCGAGGACGCTTTTCACCTTCTCTACCTCGGTGAAGATCTTCACCTGCACCTTGTCGAAGATCGTCCCGAAATCCTGGTGGAACTTGGCATGGAGGATGTCCCCCAGGTGCCTCAGGGTGAACCCTTTTTCCACAGCGGCCTTGCCGATGCGGACCCAGGCGATGTCCCTCTGTCCGATGTGCATAAGCCCCTGGGCGTAATTGATGAGGTGATGGATCTGGCGTTCCAAAATCGGCTCGAAATCCTCCTGCATCTGCCGGCCCGCCACCTCGGCCAGGATCGCCAAAGGCAACTTTGCCGGCGCCTTGACATCTTTGATGTCGGGGCCGATTACTTCGATCTTGCCGTCCTCCACCTGGCCCATATCCCGGGTTGTGACCAATTCGACCGCGATCGTCCTCCCGCCGCCGCACTCTAAATAGATGTCTTCGCCCCGGATCCTTTCTCCTTCGAAGGCGGGGCCATAAGCCACCGGAATGGGGACTTTGGCCACAGCCACCTTCAGTCCCCGCACCTCCACGGCCTTCTGGACGATCTGATCGTGGGGGATATTGGAGACCACGTGCTCGTAGGTGCAGATTCCCGTGGGGAGGACCTGCGGGATCGGGGTGTCGGCGATGACCGGGAACCCCCAGTTGATGGCCCCCGCCGCATTGGCATACCACTCGTCGCTGACGAAGCCCAGTGGAAGCGCGAAGGCGAAGACCCGGTCCTTGTTGTAGATCAAAATCTTCCGGTAATCCCCCGGAGCGATCCCGCCGAAGGACATGGCCGCGCGGGTGGCGAAACCCATGGCGAAGACCGTGGCCGTGTAGTCGGGCCCGAACGGCACCAGGCGGGTGGGCCAGCCGATCTGCACTCCCGCTTCCACTAATTGTTCGGAGAACCGTTTGCCGCCGTTTTCCGCGGCCATGAAGACATACAGGTTCTTCTCCTGCAGCTCCTGGGCAATCTTAGCCGCGATCTCCTTGGTCGGAGCCGCCCCTAAAATCGCGGCGAACCCGGGAGCGGTGCCATCCACGAATTCGATCCCCCGTTTGCGCAGGATGACATCGTCGGCGGCTCCCAGCCAGAGCCGGTCGGAAGTGGGGTCTTCCCCCTGGACATAGAAATTGGGGTCTTCCAAGTAGCGGATGGCCTCGATGATCTCCTCGGCAAAAAAGGTGGCCATCCCCGCATCCAGAGCCGGCGCCAGATAAGGCAGCCAGGCCTTTTCCTTGACGAGAGGGGGAATCAGGACCCGGCAGCGGTCCAGAACGGGCTTCGCGTCCCCCAACTTTTTCACCGGGACCCCGAGGATCCCGTAAATGATAGGAAGATAGTAGCCGGTATTGGGGAATCCGATCTCCTGGTCGGGTCCCCACTTTTTCAACGCCTCCTGGTATTTCTTTTCCGCCTGCTCCAGGATTTTATGAGCCCCGCGAATCGCGGCAGCCGCAATGATCTTTGACACGTCTCAACCCTCCTCTGTGGTCCAAAGTAGGGGCAACCGACCGGTCGCCCCTACGATTCCGATTTAAACGGCATCCAGCTCCCGGCGCATGGCCATGTCGTAAAGCACCCGCTCGCGGGATTTGTCCAGCCCCAGAGCTTTCCGCTTCTTGTTGATGTGGTCGATCATCATCTTGGTCGCCTTTTCCGGATCCGGCTCAAAAGCCCATTTTCCCCCTACCACTTCCTCCAGCTCTTCATACAGCAGCTTGCTCACTTCCTCGCTTCCCGTGGTGGGGAAAGTCGTGCCGAAGATCGTGAAGACCCCGGAGGCGACGAAATACTGGCCGATGGCGATGGCCTTTTCGCTCATCCACTCGGGCGCGGCCCCGGCTGCGGGAAGATCGCTGATGTCGTCGCCCAGCCCGCCGTTTTTCACGACCGCCGTGGCCGCCATCAGGATCCGGCTGTTGTCCACGCAGGCGCCCATATGCAGAACCGGCGGGATGCCGACGGCCTCGCAGACCTCGGCCAGCCCCGGACCGCAGTACCGGGCCGCCGCTTCGGGGGTCAGAAGCCCGGCCTTGCCGCAGGCCATGGCCGCACAGCCGGTGGTCAGAACGATGACGTCGTTTTTGATCAGCTCTTTGATCATCGTCAGATGGGCACTGTCATGCGTCGTCCGGGCGTTGTTGCACCCTACTACTCCGGCGATTCCCCGGATTCGGCCGTTGATGATGTTGTCGTTGAGGGGGTTATAAGAAGCCCGGAAGAGCCCGCCCAGAAGATAATTGATGGTCTCGTGGCTGAACCCGACGACCATGGGATGTTTCTCCCCGGGAATCTGTACGGGTTTCCCTTTCCGCTTGGGGAAATTGTCGATGGCTTCCCGCAGGATCTTTTTGGCCACATCCGGACCGTGGTGCTCTTCGAATTCGATGTGCGTCGCCCCCTGCATCTTCGCCCGGGGGTTGGTGGTGATCACCTTGGTGTGGTAGCATTTGGCCACATCGGCCAGGGACTGCATCTCGCATTGCACGTCCACCACCATGGCGTCTACGGCCCCGGTGACGATCGCCAGTTCCTGCTGCAGGAAGTTTCCGGCCACCGGAATCCCGTGGCGCATGAGCACCTCATTGGCCGAACAGCACATCCCGGCCAGATTGATTCCCTCCGCGCCCTTGGACTTGGCGTAAGCCTGGATCTCCGGGTCCTGGGTGGCGACGACGAGGAGTTCCGGAAGCAGGGGCTCGTGGCCGTGCATGACGACGTTCACTTCCTTTTCTTTCAATACCCCGAGATTGATCTCGCCCGAGATGGGCTGGGGATTGCCGAACAGGATGTCCTGAAGTTCGGTGGAAATCATCGATCCCCCCCAGCCGTCGGCCAGGGAGCAACGGGAACTGGCCAGGATCAAATCGCGGTACTCCTGATCCACGCCCATGTGGGTGCGGTGCATGAGTTCCACCACTTCGCGGTCGATTCCGCGGGGGACGATGCCCAGCTTCCTCCAGATTTCCTGGCGTTTCAGGGGCGCCCTTTTGATAAACAGGAGCTCCCCGTGCTGCCGGCCGAACTCCGCCAGGCATTTTTCCCCTACTTCGATGGCGATTTGCTTGATCGGCCGGTCGCCGATTTCCACGCCCAGATCCAGCGCCACCTGATAGAGCTTCTGCTCGTCTTTGATCTCGAATCCCGGGACCTCCCCTTTGGCCGCTCCCAGGAAAGATTCGGCCACGCCCCGGGCATGGTCGGAATGGGCCGAGGTCCCGGCCGCCACCATTCGCGCAAAATTCCGCGCCGAGATGGTTTCGGCCGTTGCCCCGCAGACCCCCCTCCGTTTGGCCCGCTCCGCTTCGCCTTCTCCCTTTTTCCGGGGCGCCGGAACGCGGCAGGGGCCCATGGCGCAGTTTTTACAGCAGCTGCCCTCCGCGCCGATCGGGCACGGTTTCATCTCTTCCGCGCGGTCAAAAACGGTGCTCACTCCGTCGGCCTTGGCTTTCGCCAGGATTTCCAGAGTCGCCCGGTCTACACTTTTTTCTCCTGCCATTGAATTTCCTCCTCTTGATCCCGCTGTCACCCGTCAGCAGCCCGCCTTTCGGTAAAGGCGGGTTTGATTCATCTCCCCCTGCTGATCGCTGATGGCATCTGGCTATTTTTTCAAAAAATCGGCAATTAATCCCTGGATCAATTTGATCGCTTCGGGATGGCGCATAATCAGAATATTGGC
>Ga0316601_100001458_pt1 | contig 11550 bp, 10 predicted proteins | sample OWC_soil_day5_no_FD_207663 | JGI IMG/M metagenome (GOLD analysis project Ga0316601, IMG submission 207663) | Wetland soil microbial communities from Old Woman Creek delta, Ohio, United States - OWC_soil_day5_noCT | ecosystem: Environmental > Terrestrial > Soil > Wetlands | place: USA: Ohio...
AAAGGCGGGTGGCTCCAGTCGCCCTCGGTGCCGGGCGTCACCGGCACCACGTCGTGGTGCGCCATCAGCACGATCGGCCGGCGCGCGGTGTCGCGGCCCGGCCAGGTGTAGAGCAGCGTGTGCCCGGCCACCATGTCGAGCTGCATCGCCGCGTGCGCCGCGGGATAGGTCTCCTGCAACCAGGCGCGCAGCCGCTCCCACTCGGCCGGCTCGTTCTCGGCGGGATCCTGGTGGCTCACCGTGCGGATGCGCACGGCCTCCCCAAGGCGTCGGGCGGCGCGCTCGGTGTCCACCGGCACGGCCTCGGCCAGCTGCACCTGGTCGGGATCGAAGGCGGCGGGCGCGCGGTAGGTAACCGCGCGCAGCGCGACCACCGCGATGAGTGCGGCGGCGAGCGCGAGCGCCGCGATTCCGACTTTCCTCGGCGTCACCATGGTCCGTCCCGCATGCGCGGCCGATCGCCGCAAGGTCCGCGTTTGTGACGGTCGCAGGCAGCCGCGTCAAGAGCGCGCTTGCGCGCCACCCCGGCCATGGCCGAGGCTACGCGCCCCGGGCGCGGAGGCGCGATGGCGGCACAGAACGATACGAAGCCGGCCCGCGGTCCGCTGCTCGGCGCCATGTTCCTGATGGCCACGAGCGCCATCGGGCCCGGTTTCATCACCCAGACCACGCAGTTCACGGCGCAGCTCGGCGCGGCGTTCGCCTTCGCGATCGTCGTGTCGGTGCTGGTGGACGTCGCGATCCAGCTCAACGTCTGGCGCGTGATCGGCGTGTCGGGGCTGCGCGCACAGGAACTCGGCAACCGCGTGCTGCCGGGGCTCGGTCACGCGCTGGCGCTGATCGTCGCGCTCGGCGGGCTGGTGTTCAACGTCGGCAACGTCGCGGGCGCAGGGCTCGGTCTCGACGCGCTGCTCGGCCTGCCGCCACGCTGGGGCGGCGCGCTGTCCGCCGCGATCGCCGTGGCGATCTTCCTCTCGCGGCGGGCCGGTCTGGCCATGGACCGCATCGTGATCGCGCTCGGATTCCTCATGATTGCGCTCACGGGCTATGTCGCGATTGTCTCGGATCCGCCGCTCGGCCGCGCGCTCGTGAACGCGGTGCGACCCGAGGCAATCGACTTCCTCGCCATCACCACGCTCGTGGGCGGTACGGTCGGCGGCTACATCACCTACGCCGGGGCGCACCGGCTGGTGGACGCCGGCGTGAGGGGGCCGGAGCGCGCAGGCGAGATCGCTCGGGCCTCGGTGGCGGGCGTGCTGGTTACGGGCCTGATGCGCGCGCTGCTGTTCCTCGCGGTGCTGGGCGTGGTCGCCGCGGGCGTGCAACTCGCGCCCGGCAATCCCACGGCCTCGGCGTTCGAGGCGGCGGCGGGGGAGGCGGGGCTGCGACTCTTCGGGTTGGTCCTGTGGGCGGCGGCGCTCACCTCAGTGATCGGCGCCTCCTACACCTCGGTGTCTTTCCTCGCGAGCCTCAGACCCGGGCTCGAGTCGCGCCGCGCGGGCCTCACGGTCGGCTTCATCGCGGTGTCGGCGCTGGTGTTCCTGCTCGCGGGCGCGGCGCCGGTGCCGCTGCTCATTTTCGCGGGTGCGTTCAACGGGTTGATCCTGCCCGTGGGCGTGGGCGTGATGCTGTGGGTCGCGTGGCGACGCGCGGACCTGCTGGGCGGCTATCGCTACCCACGCGGTCTCGTCGTGCTGGGTGTCGCGGGCTGGTTGCTCACGATCTATCTCGGCTGGCGCTCGCTCGGCAGCCTCGGGCGGCTGTTGGCATGAGCTTGCCCGTAGCTGACTGCCTGCGTGCCTGGACCATTGACCACAGTGGAGATTGAAGCATGTCAGAAGCGAACGAGCGGTCCTGCAAGCAGGCGCCCGGCGTGATGGTGCCGGTGATCGACCGCAATCGCTGCGAGGGCAAGGCGGCGTGCGTGGCGGTGTGCCCGACGAGTGTGTTCGTCGTCGGCATCCTGCCGAAGGAGCAGCGCAATGGATTGTCGCTGCGTGGGCGGCTCAAGGGTTTCGGGCATGGGTGGAGGCAGGCGTTCACGCCCAATGCCGCTGCCTGCGAGGCCTGCGGCAAGTGCGTCGAGGCGTGCCCGGAGGAGGCGATCAAGCTGGTAAGGGCGTGATACCCAGCCGGTCCTGCCGGTCTAGGTGACTCTCGAGGCAGCGTGCGAGTGCGAGGCCGGGTGAAGTGGTCCTGTGGGTCGAGCCTGCCGGCGTTCCCGAACGCGGCAACCGCATCCTGCAGTCGCCGCGTGGCGGCAAGGATCTGGCCGCGATGAGACGGGAGCGTGGTCTTGAAGCGCGAGCCGTACTGAGGGGCTGCCGCGCGGGCGGCATGGTGGATCGTGGAGAGAGTCGATCCGTCGGCGCAGGAGTCTAGGCGCGCGAGCAGGGCCCAAGTGGTCCATTCGGAACGGTCGAGGGGGATCGCAATCATGGGGGGGGGGGTGGAAGGGGGCGGCGAAGTTTACGAAGCCGAGACGCTCTGGCGAGACGGGCGCGCCGTCGGAACTCTTTACATAAAGCGCGCGACCTCCCGCTCGACAGCGGGCATCGACCAGCGCGCAGTCGCAGAGGCCGACACGCGTCCGGCAGGTGGCGCGGATGAGCATCCGGAGTGCGCGGGTACCCGAGATTTCCAGCGCAAGTCAGCGCCTCCAGCTTTACCGGCGGGTCGTTGGAACTTGGTGCGGGGAGGGTGCGGGTTTGCAGGAACGTGGCTGAATTCGGAGAGGTCGCGGATCGGCGGACCAGCCCGTGCGCCGCCTGTGGATGCCCGTCCGAACCCAGCCACATAGCCGGACCGGGCAGGTGTCGGGATTTTTTACACTTCTGACTCCTGCGCCCCCTTGTCGGTCAACCTGGCCTGGACTTTTTCTCGTTCTGTCAATTGCTTAGCCAGCATGGCATGGATCATGCAGCGTATCACCCAGGCGGAAAGCCGTTGGGCCCTTGCACTGGTGTCGTGTTGGCGCGTAGGTTTGGAGTGGCAATGAAAATTCGCAGGAAGCTTGGACTGGTCGCCGCCTCGGCGTTGCTCTTCTCGGGCAGCGTCGGCGCGGTTACGATGACTAGTGGAGATACGGCCACAATTCTCTGGGGCGGTATCTACGACGGTGCCACTCTGAGCGCATCGGCGACCTTCACTCTGACCTCGCTTTCCGAGACGGAAGCTCTTTTCCAAGTGAGCGTCGCGAACACCACCGCCGCAGGTCAACCCGGCAGGAACCGATTGGTGTCATTTGGCATCACCGATATTGCCCCTAATATTACCGGGGCAGAGGCGCTGAACAACGGGGTCGGTGACCAGTGGACCGCAGTCATTGATACCACGTTCCCAGGGTTTCAAACGGTTGAGCTGTGCATATGGGCCGGCAGGAACTGTGCGGGTGGCGGTACCGGCGGGCTCGTCGAAGGCGAGTCGGATTCTTTCCAGCTCCGACTGATCGGGTCGTTTGCAGACGTGATTTCGCTCGGTGATCCGTTCCCGAGCAAGTGGCAGTCTGTTGGCAATACTGGCCAATCCGTGGAATTCGGAGGCTGCACCGAGGGCCGCTGCGGATCTGGGTCCTCAGTTCCGGAACCGGGTCCCTTGGCCCTGTTTGCATTGGGGCTGGTTGGCCTGAGTCTGCGGAAGCGAACCAAGTTTCAGTGAGCTGCGCGACAAGCCTGGACTGATGACAACGCCCCTCTTGGGGCGTTGTTTTTTGGTGGGTCCAAGGGCAGGCTGCGCCGGATGCTGCGGAGCGCGACGGGGAGGTGGTTCACCCGTCCGGCAGCGGCGCAGGATCAGGCGACCTCATTTAGGGCGCCCTCCGTCCTTCGTGGTTGCCGGGACGAGACTGCCAGATGCAGACGGTTGAACTCGTTACGAAGTCCACCGCATCAGAATTGTTGTCGACTGAATTGGGAACTGATGATCCGGGGGCGACAATGAGGCGAGCCCATGGCTCGATACGGCAATCGGCCCAGCGGCTGAGGCTGACCCTTCACTAAGGATTGGCGCTCCCAGAGGGATTCGAACCCTCGTACCAGCCTTGAGAGGGCTGTGTCCTGGGCCTCTAGACGATGGGAGCGTGCCGTGGACGGTGCGGACCTGACGGGTCCGCTAGAGGCCGCGTATTATACGCAGCCGTTTGCCACGGTCCAGCGGAAGCCGATTCATTGCGTCCCTACCAAGAAGAACTCGTCGCCGGGCACCCGCCGCCCGCCATCGTCCCGCGCGCCGCGCATTCGATCTCGCGGGCCAACATTTCCCCGCATGCCCTCAAGGTCCTCTACCGCCTGAAGGATGCGGGCTACCAGGCGTTCCTGGTCGGCGGGGCGGTGCGCGACCTGCTGCTGGGGCTGCACCCCAAGGACTTCGACGTCGCGACCAACGCGCACCCGGAGGAGGTCCGCAAGATCTTCCGCAACTGCCGGCTGATCGGCCGGCGCTTCCACCTCGCCCACGTCCGCTTCGGCATGGAGATCATCGAGGTCGCCACCTTCCGCGCGGCCCACACCGAGGTAGACGAGGACAACGCCGTGGACGAGGCCGGCCACCGCGTGCTCGACGTGCACGGCCGCATCCTGCGCGACAACCTCTACGGCTCGATCGAGGAGGACGTCTGGCGGCGCGACTTCACCGCCAACGCGCTTTACTACAACATCGCCGATTACTCGATCTGGGACTACGTGGGCGGCGTGCCGGATGCCGCGGCGCGGGTGCTGCGCCTGATCGGCGACCCCGAGACCCGCTACCGCGAGGACCCGGTGCGCATGCTGCGCGCGGCACGCTTCGCTGCGAAGCTCGGCTTCACGCTCCACCAGGACACCGAGGCGCCGGTGCGCCGCCTCGCCTACATGCTCGACAGCGTGCCGCCCGCGCGGCTCTTCGACGAGACGGCGAAGCTGATGCTCGCGGGCAGCGGCCTGGCCTCCTTCGACCTGCTGACGAAGCTCGAGCTGCTCGATCACCTGATGCCGGACGTCGCGGCGGCTGTCGCCGAATCCCCGGATTCCCCGGGCGCCCGGCTGCTGCGCCTCGGTCTCGAGAACACCGACGAGCGCGTGCGCGCCGACAAGTCGGTGACGCCCACCTTCCTGTTCGCCGTGCTGCTGTGGCCTGCGATCCTGCGTGCGGCCGGCGCGCCGCTCGGCCCGTTGCCGGACGACCCGCAGCTGCTTGGCACGGCCTGCGACGAGGTGCTCGGCCGGCAACTGAGGCGGATCACCATCCCGAAGCGCTTCGGCCTGCCGATGCGCGACCTCATCACGCTGCAGCCGCGCTTCGAGCGGCGCTCGGGACGGCGTGCGCTGCGCCTGCTCGAGCACCCGAAGTTCCGCGCTGCCTACGACCTGCTGCTGCTGCGTGCGGCGTCGGGCGAGGTGGACCCGGAACTCGCGGCGTGGTGGACGCGATTGCAGGAACTGCCCGAGGCCGAACGCATCGCCGAGGTCGAAGGGCGGCCCGCCGAGGCGGGTGAGGCCACCCGCCGGCGTCGCTCGCGCCGGCGTCGCAAGCGACCGGCGGCCGAATAGCGTTTACGTGCCTGCCGAAATGCCTGCTCCTCGGCTCGTGCCGGCCTACGTGGCGCTCGGCAGCAATCTCGACGATCCGCGCGCGCAGGTTGAACGGGCTTTCGGCGCACTCGCGGGTTTGCGGCAGACGCGCCTCGTATTGCGATCCTCGCTTTACTCATCCACGCCGCTGGGCCCGGTCGCGCAGCCCGATTTCGTGAACGCCGTGGCGGGGCTCCTCACCGAGATCGAGCCGGACGCATTGCTCGCCGCCCTCAAGGATCTCGAAGCCCGCCTCGGCCGTGCCCGGCCGGTGGTGCGCTGGGGCCCGCGGCGCATCGACCTCGACCTGCTGGTGCACGGCGCGGCGCGCAGCGCCACCGACGCGTTGCAGCTGCCGCACCCGGGTATTGCCGAGCGGGCCTTCGTGCTCGCGCCGCTGGCCGAGATCGCGCCGGACCTCGAGGTGCCGGGACTGGGGCGGGTGCGCGCGTTGCTCGCGAGTCTAGACACCACGAAGGTGGAGCGCATCGCGCCATGAGCGGCCCGGAGGTCACGGAGGAGATCATCTCCACCCCGCACCGCTTCGTGGTGGTGGAGGGGCCGATCGGCGTCGGCAAGACCAGCCTCGCCCGGCGCCTGGCCCGGAGCTTCGGCAGCGAGCTCGTGCTCGAGCAGGGCGAGGACAACCCCTTCCTCGAGCGCTTCTACCGCAACCCGCGCGCGGTGGCTTTCCAGACCCAGCTGCATTTCCTGTTCCAGCGCTCGCGGCAGATGCAGGAGCTGCGCCAGGCCGATCTCTTCGAACGCGTGCGGGTCGCGGACTACCTGCTCGACAAGGACCGGCTGTTCGCCCGCCTCACGCTCGACGAGCAGGAATTCGAGCTCTACGAGCAGGTCTACGCGCGCCTCGCCATCGACGCCCCCGTACCCGACCTCGTCGTGTACCTGCAGGCGCCGGTGGACGTGCTGCTCGAACGCATCGCCCGGCGCGGCATTCCGGCCGAGCAGCTCATCGAGCGCCGCTACCTCGAGCGGCTCGTGGAGTCCTATGCGCGCTTCTTCCTCGAGTACGACGCAGCCCCGGTGCTGATGGTCAACGCCGCCGAGATCGATCCCGTGGGCAGCGACGCCGACTACCGAAGCCTGCTCGCCGAGGTGGTCCGCGTGCGCCGTGGTCGTCACTACTTCAACCCGATGAAGAGCCTGCTCTAGGGTTTCCACGCGTTGATGTTTCGGGGGCGCTCGGTCATCCTTGCGGCCTCCTTCGAGGCGGCTCCATGTACACACAACTCCAGCTGCGGGACTCGGCCCGCCCGCCCGTGAACGTCGCGACCCTGCGCCGCATGAAGGAGCAGGGCGAGAAGATCGCCAGCCTCACCTGCTACGATGCGAGCTACGCGGCCCTCGTGGACGAGTCCGGCGCCGACGTAGTGCTGGTGGGCGACTCGCTCGGCATGGTCATCCAGGGGCACGACACCACCGTCCCGGTCACGCTCGATCACATCGTCTACCACTGCAAGGCGGTGGCGCGGGGCCTGATCCGGCCGTTCCTGATGGCCGACATGCCCTTCATGACCTACACCTCGCGCGAGCAGGCGCTGCAGAACGCCGTGCGCCTGATGCAGGAGGGCGGGGCGAAGATGGTCAAGCTCGAGGGCGGAGCGAGCCAGGTCGAGATCGTGGAGTTCCTCGCGGGCCACGACATCGCGGTGTGCGCGCACCTCGGGCTCAAGCCGCAGTCGGTGCACAAGACCGGCGGCTTCCGCGTGCAGGGCCGCGAGGAGGCCGCCGCGGAGCAGATGAAGCGCGACGCCCGGGCGCTCCAGGACGCGGGTGCGGACATCGTGCTGCTCGAGTGCATCCCCGCGGCGCTCGGCGCCGAGATCACCCGCGAGCTGCACGTCCCGGTGATCGGCATCGGCGCGGGCCCGGACACCGACGGCCAGATCCTCGTGCTCTACGACGTGCTCGACATCACGCCGGGGCGCAAGCCGCGCTTCGTGAAGAACTACATGACCGGCCACGACAGCCCGCTTGAGGCGCTCAAGAGCTACGTGGCGGCGGTGAAGTCGCGCGAGTACCCGGCCCCGGAGCACTGCTTCTGAGCCCGCCCATGCAGACCGTCACGCGCATCGAGGACATGCGCGCCCTGGTGCGCGGCTGGCGGTTCGGGGGCGAGAGCATCGCCTTCGTGCCCACCATGGGCAACCTGCACGCGGGCCACGCGAGCCTGATCGGTGCGGCGCACCTGCACGGCCGTCGCGTCGTGGCGAGCGTGTTCGTGAACCCGCTGCAGTTCGGTCCCAACGAGGACTACGCCGCCTACCCGCGCACGCCCGAGGACGACACAGAGCTGCTCGCGGCACAGGGCGTGGATGTGCTGCTGCTGCCGACGGTCGATGAGATGTACCCGCTCGGCGTGGCCGGCAGCACGATCGTGGACGTGCCGGAGCTCTCCGGGATCCTGTGCGGTGCAGTCCGGCCCGGTCACTTCCAGGGCGTCGCGACGGTGGTCGTCAAGCTGCTCAACCTCGTGCAGCCGGACGTCGCGATCTTCGGCGAGAAGGACTACCAGCAGCTCACGATCATCAGGCGCTCGGTCGAGGACCTCTGCCTGCCCGTCAGGATCGTCGGCGCGCCGACCGTGCGCGCGGAGGACGGCCTGGCGCTGAGTTCGCGCAATCGCTACCTGAGCGAGTCCGAGCGGGCGATCGCGCCTATGGTGTATCGGGCCCTCGATCGGTCGCGCCGACGGCTGGAGTCGGGCGACGCCGACCTCGTCGGCATCCAGCGCGAGGGCCTGGAGTCGCTGCGGGCCGCGGGATTCCGGCCCGATTACTTCGAGGTGCGCATGGCCGGGACGCTCGCCGAGCCGCGCGGCCAGGACGTGGACGTGGTGGTGCTGACGGCGGCCCGCCTCGGTCGCGCGCGGCTGATCGACAACGTGCAGTGCCGGGCCACGGGCGAGCTCATCGGACCGGGCTGAGCATCGCTCACTTCGTGCGTTCGCGCTGACGCGCCAGCGCCCATCCCACGCTCTCGCGCACGACCTCGCTCGGGTGATCCCGTCGCGACTCGAGCGCGGCCACGTTGGCCGGCGAGGGCGGCGCGTTGCCGAGCGCGATCGCAACGTTGCGCAACCAGCGCAGGTGGCCGATGCGCCGGATGGCGCTGCCGGCCGTGCGGTCGAGGAACTCGGCCTCGGTCCACGCCAATAGCTCCACGAGTCGCGGCGCGTCGAGACCGTGGCGCGGATGGAAGCCGGGCTCCGCCGTCACCTTCGCATAGCGATTCCACGGGCACACCAGCTGGCAGTCGTCGCAGCCGTAGATGCGGTTGCCCATCGCGGTCCGGAATTCCTCGGGGATCGATCCGTCGAGCTCGATGGTGAGATAGGAGATGCAGCGGCGGGCGTCGAGCTCGTAGGGCGCGACGATCGCCCGGGTCGGACAGACGTCGATGCAGGCGGTGCAGCTGCCGCAGTGCCCGGTGACGGGCGCGTCCACCGGCAGCGGCAAGTCCGTGAAGATCTCGCCGAGGAAGAACCACGAGCCGGCGTGGCGGTCGAGCAGGTTGGTGTGCTTGCCCGTCCAGCCGAGCCCGGCGTCGCGCGCGAGCGCCTTCTCGAGCACCGGTGCGCTGTCGGTGAAGGCGCGGTAGCCGGCCGTGCCCACCGCCGCGGCGAGCCGGTCGGCGAGCCGGGCCAATCGGGTGCGGAGCACCTTGTGGTAGTCGCGCCCGAGCGCGTAGCGCGACACGTAGCCGAGCGCGGGATTGGCCAGCACGGCCTCGGCGCCGACTTCTACCGCTGCGCCCTCCGGCCAGTAGTCCATGCGCGCCGCGATCACCCGCAGCGTGCCCGGCACGAGCTCCGCGGGCCGCGCACGCCGTGTGCCGTGCCGCGCCATGTAGTGCATCTCGCCGTGCCGCCCGGCGGTCAGCCAGTCGAGCAGCCGGCGCTCGTCGTCGGGCAGGGCGATGCCCGCGATGCCGATCTTCTGGAAGCCGAGTTCGCGGCCCCAGTCCTTGACCTGCGCTGCAAGCGCCGCGAGATCCATGGGGTGGGTGTCGCCTCGGGGCCGGGGAGGGAGAGCCGCGGCCAGTATAATCCCGCGCATGCACGCGCCGACCGCAGCCCTCTACACCGCCGAGCAGGTCCGCGAACTCGATCGTCGCGCGATCGAGGAACTCGGCATCCCGGGCTACGAGCTCATGACCCGGGCGGGACACGCCACGCTGAACGGCCTGCGCGCGCTGTGGCCCGCCGCGCGCTCGATCGCGGTGCTGTGCGGGCCGGGCAACAACGGCGGCGACGGCTACGTGGTGGCGCGCGTCGCGCGTGCCCAGGGCCTGCGCACGCGCGTGGTGGCGCTCGCCGACCCGACGCGACTGCAGGGCGACGCGCGGCGCGCCTACCAGGACTTCGTGGCGGCCGGGGGGCGTACCGAGCCGTGGTCGCCGGAGGCCCTCGACACCGACGTGATCGTGGATGCGATCTTCGGCACCGGTCTCATGCGGGCGGTTTCGGGAGAGTTGGCGAGCATCATCGCGGCAGTCAACGGCGCCGGGCACCCGATCGTCGCGGTCGACATTCCCTCCGGCCTGAACGCCGACACCGGCGCGGTGCTGGGCATCGCGACGCGTGCCGCGCTCACCGTCACGTTCATCGGCCGCAAGCTCGGCTGCTACCTGGGCGCGGGCCCGGAGCACGTCGGGCGATTGGAGTTCGACGACCTCGCGGTGCCGCCGGAAACCCACGCGACGCAGCTCCCGGCCGCGCGCCTGCTCGGCGAGGCCGACGTCGTGGCGGCGCTGCCGCGCCGCCGCCACGGCGCGCACAAGGGTGACCACGGGCACGTGCTGGTGGTGGGCGGCGGCCCCGGGATGCCGGGCGCGGTGCGCCTGGCCGGCGAGGCCGCGCTGCGTGCGGGGGCGGGCCTGGTCACCGCGGCCGTGCACCCCGACAACGCACGCGTCGTGGCCGCGCGGCCGGAACTCATGTGCGTTGCCGCGAGCGCGGCGGCCGACCTCGCTCAGGCGCTCGAGCGTGCGACGGTGCTCGCGATCGGGCCGGGTCTCGGCCGCAGCGATTGGGCTCGCGAACTGCTGGCCGCGGCGCTCGCGGTCGGACTGCCGTCCGTCGTGGACGCCGACGCACTCAACCTGCTCGCCGACTCGCCCTGGCGCAGCGATCGCTGGGTGCTCACTCCGCATCCCGGCGAGGCCGCCCGCCTGCTTGGCACGACGACGGGCGCGGTGCAGGGCGATCGCGTGGCGGCGGCACGCGAACTTCAGTCTCGCTATGGCGGCACCGTCGTGCTGAAGGGCGCGGGTTCGCTGGTGCTTTCGCCGGGTGAACCGCCGCGGCTGTGCGACCGCGGCAACCCGGGCATGGCCACGGCCGGCATGGGCGACGTACTGACCGGCGTCATCGCGGGCATTGCCGCCCAGTGCGGCAATCTGACGAGCGCCGCACGCGCGGGCGTGTTCGTGCATGCGCAGGCGGGCGACCTCGCGGCGCGACGAGGCCAGCGCGGACTGCTGGCCGGCGACGTGCTAGAGCAGGTGCGCGCTTGCGTGAATCCACCCTGAGCCTGGCCGCGTCCGACGCCACGGAGACCCGCGCGATCGGCGCGCGCCTCGCCGCGGCCTTGCTCGCGACCGACCCGTCCGAGCCGGTATTGCTCGCGTTGTCCGGGGAACTGGGAGCGGGCAAGACGACCCTGGCCGGCGGCTTGCTGGCGGCGCTGGGGCACCCGGGCCCAGTGCGCAGTCCCACCTACACATTGATCGAGTCGTATCGCGTCGCGGACCGCGACGTCCATCACTGCGACCTGTACCGGCTGCGCGATCCCGACGAACTCGATGACCTGGGCCTGCGCGACCTGCTGACCGCGCGGGCCGTGCTGCTGGTCGAGTGGCCCGAGCGGGCCGGTGATCGCCTGCGTCCGCCCGATCTGGCGCTGCGGCTCGAGTACTCGCGGCACGGCCGGGTGGTCACGGTGACCGCCACCAACGCCGTCGGCGAGGCCGTGCTCGCGCG
>Ga0316601_100001459_pt1 | contig 11549 bp, 8 predicted proteins | sample OWC_soil_day5_no_FD_207663 | JGI IMG/M metagenome (GOLD analysis project Ga0316601, IMG submission 207663) | Wetland soil microbial communities from Old Woman Creek delta, Ohio, United States - OWC_soil_day5_noCT | ecosystem: Environmental > Terrestrial > Soil > Wetlands | place: USA: Ohio...
AAGAAAATGTCAATGTTTAAAGACATACCCGTAGAAGTTGGCGTAATATTCGAAGGAGAACGAATACGCAGAAACGACATGCAAGTCGAACTCGGCGGACCAACGGTCAAAGAAAAGTTCGAACTAGCCCACGTTAAACCGATGAGCGAAGTCGAAGACGGCAAAATCACGATTGTTGGCCCAGACCTCAAAGACCTCAAGGAAGGTGGCGCGTACCCACTAGGAATTCTCGTGGAAGCTGCAGGAGCAACTCTCGACGCAGGGCTTGAAGGCGTAATCGAAAGACGGATTCATGGCTACCTAAACTACATTGAAGGTTTTATGCACCTTAATCAACGATACGACATCTGGATACGCATAGGCAAGAAATCCTTCCAGAAAGGACTCACCAGCTTCGAACACATAGGTAAAGTTCTCTACCGACTATTCAAAAGCGAACTTCCGATAATTGAGAAAGTCCAAATTACCTTCATCACCGACCCAGCCAAAATCCAGCAAATGTACCCAGAGGCAGTGGCAGACTACGAAGCACGCGACGCAAAAGCAAGAGGCCTCAAAGATGAAGACGTCGACAAATTCTACGGATGCGCTTTATGTCAGTCATTCGCACCAAGTCACGTTTGCGTAATAACGCCTCAACGTTACAGCAACTGTGGTGCAATCAGCTGGTTCGACGGTAAAGCCTCAGCAAACATTGATCCAAAGGGTCCAGTGTTCGCAATAGATAGAGGCGAAATAATCAACGCTGAAAAAGGCGAGTTTTCCGGCGTCAACGAGATGGCCAAGAAGCGCACAATGGGCGAAGTAAACCAAGTGTGGCTATACACAGCGTTTGACCACCCGCACACTTCATGCGGATGCTTCGAAGCAGTAACCTTCTACATCCCAGAAGTCGATGGATTCGGCGTAGTCAACAGAAGCTACAAAGGGGCAACAGTAAACGGCTTACCCTTCTCAACGATCGCAGACTCAGCAGCTGGGGGACGACAAATTGACGGATTCCACGGAATGTCCATCGAATACATGCGAAGCAAGAAATTCTTCGCTGCAGACGGTGGATGGAACCGCGTAGTCTGGATACCCAAAGAAGTCAAAGAACGCATCAAAGAATTCATACCCAAAGATGTAGTTGACAAAGTCGCAACAGAAGAAAACGCAACCAACATAGATACACTCAAAGCGTTCCTAAAAGAAAAGAACCACCCAGTAGTCGCAAGATGGGTAGCAGAAGAAATCGCAGCAGCACCAACCGCAGATGGAGCCCCAACTGAGGTCCAAGTAGCCGAAGGCACGATGATGCCAGTAATGACCGCATCCTCCCTACCTATAATGGCTGGTGGATTCAAAATAATCCTCAAAGACGCAAAAATCTACGCAAACAAAGTCATCATCAAGACCGTCAAAGACGAGAAATCCAAGTAGCGGTGAAACCTGTGCCTCACCATGAGAAAAAAGACAACAAAGATGTTGCCGGCGCCCTGGGTTTGAGCCCGGAGATCTTGGATCTTCTTGCGAAGTTCCAAGAAATCGAGCTGGAAGATTTCCAGATGGACGTCAGTGAAATGGAGTTGTCCTTTGAGCCTGGTATGGCTGGACAAATGATGCCTAGGCTGAAGTTGCCCCCCTCATTAAAAGCGAAGCCCGTTTCTATGCTGCAGGCTGCTTTTGCGCCTCCAATCCAAACTTACCCAAATACAATCTCTGAGGTAAAGTTGGGCGGTACTAAAAGCGAAGGCGGCACCCGCGGCAAAAGCATAATAGTAGGCGGAGAAACGTCTCCAGCTTTCTATACCTTCGAGCGACCAATAGTTCACGCACCAATAATCACGTTGGATGTTTTCGACATGGAAGTTCCCCTATCGAAAGCTGTCAAGATGCACGTAAAAGACGTCGTCGGAGATCCAGCAGCATGGGCAAAACTTGCAGTCGAGAAATTTGGGGCAGACATGGTAACAGTCCACCTAATCAGCATCGACCCCCTTCTAAAGGACGCTTCACCAAAAGACGCAGTGAAAACCGTAGAAAACATATTACAAGCAGTCGACGTTCCACTCGTTATCGGCGGTTGCGGCGACCCAGTTAAAGACGCTGATGTTTTCGCAGAAATCACAGAAACCTTCAAAGGCGAACGCTTCCTCATAAGCTCTCTAACCAGAGACATGGATGTTGAACGCTGCGCAAAATTCGTCAAGAAAAATGGTCATGCAGCGCTGTCTTTTACACCCATGGATTTGAACTTGGCTAGGGAACTTAACCGCAGACTCTACGACTTCCTGGGACGAGAAGACATAATCATGGACCTCACAACCGCAGCGTTAGGCTACGGCTTAGACTACGCGTTCACGAACATGGAGCGCGCAAGGATGGCGGGCTTAATGGGCGATAGTGAACTCGCACACCCCATGTCTTCAGGCACTACAAACGCTTGGGCAGCAAGAGAAGCATGGCTAAAGATGGCTCCTGAATGGGAACCACGTGAACTCCGAGGTCCCTTGTGGGAAGTTACCACTGCATTGACCCTGTTGCTTGCCGGCGTAGACTTGTTCATGATGATGCATCCAGCTGCAGTAAAAACCCTCAAAGACGTAACCAAGAACCTAGTTAACGGCGGCAAAGTTGATGCTGCGAAATTCGCGGAGTGGGTTTCCGTCAAAGCTTAATGGAGACATGACTCTATGAGCAAAAGAGCAAGCATGAAAGAACTTAGCCCAATAGACATCTACAAACTCCTCCCAAAGACAAACTGCAAAGAATGCGGCCAAGAAAACTGCATGGCATTCGCAACCAAGATCGTGAACCGAGAAATCGATTTAGACTCATGCAAACCACTGTTTAAGAAGGAATATGAGAAGGCGTACTTGCAACTAAAGGAATTGCTGAAACCTGCAGTCCATGAGGTTACCGTTGGAGTCGGCGAGAAAGCCAAGAAACTTGGCGGCAAACTCGTCATGTACAGACACGAATTTACTTACTTTAATCCAACAGCTATAGCCATAGACGTAACTGATGAGATGTCCGAGCAAGAATTTACCAGCCGCATAAAGCGCACCGAAAATTTCAGCTTCGAATACATCGGATACACCCTGAAACTAGACATGATTGCAGTTCGCTGCACCTCAGGCGACGCAGAAAAATTCAAGGCAGCAGTAAAGAAAGTCTCCGAAACAACCAGCTTACCCTACATAATCTGCGCGTTGAACCCGGCAATTGCCGAAGCAGGGCTTATGGCTTCACCTAAATCACGCCCACTTTTATACGCCGCTAACACGGAAAACTGGAAGGATATGGCAGAGTTGGCTCTGATGTACAATTGCCCATTAGTTGTTTCTGCACCCGACGATTTGAACACGCTAGTTTCATTGACGAAGACCTTGTTGGCTTATGGTGTTAAAGACTTGGTTCTTGACCCCGGCACATTCATGAACGAGGGCTTGGGCACGACACTCAACAACTTCACGATGCTACGCAGGGCAGCTTGTAAAGGCGGCGAAGAACTTGCAGGGTTCCCACTCATAGGTGTTCCAATGGTAGCTTGGGTTGGAAAGGGCGAAGCAGCTGATGAAATTGTGAAATGGCGCGAAGCTTACCTCGCATCGATGCTAGTTGTACGATATGCAGATATTGTCGTGATGCACGGCAACGATGGTTGGTCACTACTCCCCACAGCGGTCCTAAGACAAAACATCTACACTGATCCGCGCAAGCCCGTAGCAGTCGCACCAGGACTAAAAGTCTTTGGCACACCAGACGAGAACTCACCCGTGTTCTTCACTTCAAACTTTGCATTAACCTACTACACTGTAGCCTCTGACATCGAAAGCAACAAACTTAATGCTTACCTCATTGTTGTCGAAACAGAAGGCTCAGCTATAGACAGCGGAGTCGCAGGGCGCAAATTAACCGCAGACCGAGTGGCAGATGCAATCAAAGCTTCAGGCATAGAAGGCAAAGTAAAGCACCGAAAACTCATCATCCCAGGCAAGGCATCACGCATTAGCGGCGAAATCGAAGAGCTAAGCGGCTGGAAAGTCCAAGTTGGACCAAGAGACAGCAGTGAGATACCCAAGTATCTTGTTGAAAAATGGCAACCGTAAAAACAAAAATTTTTCTTTTTTATTTTTCTTGTTTTGAGAGTCCGTGTTTTCTGTAGTAATCTTCAGGCGATTCATAAAGGTCCTTTATGCGTTGAAATCTTTTTTCCGAGTTAATTCTATCATTTAATGTTTTTACATCTTTAGGTTTGCTGAATGTTTCTATTTTTCCGTCTTCTCTTTTCCGTGTGACTCTAATGCAGTCATCAACCATGCAGCAGAGGACACAGGCTTGGCAGTGTATGCACAAATCCTCGGTTATGCCAATTCCGTTGTTTGTCCAGTAGAGTGCGTTTGTTGGACACGCTTTTATGCAGAGCTTACATTGGATACCCACACATGTATGCCTGTTGACTGTGATTGTTCCTTCTGGGTACAGGTCTTTGCATTTCGTGTTAGCTAAGAGTTCTTGCCTGACAGTTTTTTGGTTCGGTTTCTCCACTGCTTTCTCTGTCGACTCTTCAAGCATCGTGAATATGTCTACGGCTGGAGAACCTTTTTGTGGTGGCATCTCAGTTTATCCCATATGGCAAGTGTTTTTTACAATCCATTTGGTATTAAGTTTCGTGAATTATAATTACTTATCCCAGCTCTTCTAAACTTCCACAGCATAGAACCGAACCGTTTGGCTTCAGAAGAACCTTGTTCAGCTTTCCTCGGTGACCTAATAGTATCCGGCGTGTAGACTTTGTCTATCTTGTCAAAACTTCAGAGCTGCTCACCTTAGATTATTGTTACCCCAAAAAAATAAGGGGGGAAATTATGTTTCGTTTCGCCCTTTTATCTATTTCTTGCTTTTGAGAAAGACGTATGCGACGATTGCTACGATGACAATGACAATGACTGCAATGATAGCATAGACATACTCCATCGGAAAGCCCGCGTTCTCAGTCGGAGTGGCAGTTACTTGGGGCGATGTTGGCGTAGATGTTGGGTTCGGTACACCTTGAGCAGTAGTAACTGATAGTGGGTTGAATTCGGTGAACGCTTGGTTGTATGTTAGTCCGTTTGTGCTTTTGCCCTCGTAGAAGGCTACCCATCCCCAGTTTCCAAGTTCTGTCGGTGTGAAGGTAACGGAGAAGTCGCCATTCTTGTCAGTTGTGTCAGTTAGGTTCATCGATGTTCCGTCTGGCTTCGTGATTGAGATGACAACGTTAGCATTTGGCAGCCCTGGGTGTCTAGTGCTAGGAACGGGGAGGTAGAATGTGTCGTCGGTCCAAACTTGCTCTATTGGGTTGCTGACTAGTCGTCCGCCTATGGTAACAGACTCTGATACCCACATCGTTGTTCCTTTACTGGAAGCTGCGTTGACGCTGAAGTCAACCTTTGGGGAATCGTCGAAACAGTAGACCCTGCCATTTACAGCAGCAGCATACAGTTTGCCATCCCAGACAGCGGGAGACGAAGGTATGTTTGCGCCAGCTGTGAATACAGAGAGCGTTTTCCCGGTGCTAGCGTCTAAAGCGTAAAGAGAGCCGATGTCAGATCCGATGTAGACTTTTCCACCAGTTGCGGAATCTGCGTATGCAGCAGAAGAGGTAATTTGGTAGCCCAACCATTGTGCCCATGTGCGATTTCCAGATAACCTAGGAGTGGATGCGGATCCTCCGAAGTCTCCCAATGCAGCTGTGCCTGAATTAGGTTTGGAAACATTCATTGAGGTAATGTAGAAGAACTCTGGTCCGATTATTTGCCCGTTGAAGTACACTGGAACGTGAATTGGTGTATTTCCAGATCGCGTTTGATTCCAGACACTTGCACCTGTTGTTGCGTTGAAAGCCATCATTCTCATTGCGCCTCCGAATCCTCCTACTCTAGGAAGACTGTGCCCAGTATAGTTTGCGCCAGGTCTAGGAACACCGCTATAAACGCCCGCTTGGATAAAGAGCAAGCCGTTTCCTATAGTTGGTGTGCCGTCGACGCTAAACTTGGAGCGCCCTACTGGATCAACGTCAATATCCATGTCCAATGATATGCTTTTCCATTTCAGGCTTAAGTCATTAGCGTTTAAAGCGTATAGGTAGAAATCTGTGGATGCAACGTATATTGTTCCGCTATAGTAGACGGGTGAACCAAATATTGGGCTTCCAGTGTTATAGGTATTAAGTACTTCTCCGTTTGCAACGCTGAGACTGTAAACCTTGCCATCTAGAGAACCAACGTAAACCTTGCCGCCAACTACTACTGGTGAGGAGCGAGATTGATATTCAATCGCCGTGAACATGTTCGGGAAATGTCCGCCTGCAGAGGTTTTCCATATTTGTGTCCCAGTGTTTGCGTTTAAGCAATAGAAGTATCCATCGTCAGCGCCAGTAAAGACCTTGCCGTCAACTACAGCAGCTGAGGATCGTACGTAGTGCCCAATTGGAAAGCTCCAGATTTTTGCGCCAGTATATGCATCTAAACAGTACCAGTTTTTGTCATGAGAGCCAATATACACCTTGCCATTTACGACCGCTGGAGATCCACTAACGTCACCACCTGTTTGGAAAGTCCACTTAGGGGTAGAAATGTCAGTTGGACCTGACTGGCCAATAGCTGCTCTTCCAGTGTCAACATTTCCTTGAAGCCCAAGCGACCAGTCCTTCGGTGCACCTCCAATGCAGTAAATGCGACCGTTGGCGTAACCGTAGATGTTTCCATACGCAACAGAGATGTGAGAAAAGTTTATGCCTCTAAGCTTCCAAAGCTGAGTGCCAGTATACACGTCAAAGCATGCAGTTTCTGGTCCAGGCATTTGGAGTCCGCCGGTCTGTGAGGTAGCGCCCGAGTCACATGTTGAAGAGTAGAGCTTGCCATCTGCTACGGCCATTGTGCAGTAGTGAATGTTGAAGTATGCTGGTTGTCGCCATATTTCTGCTCCTGTATCCACGTCCCAGGCTCTTATAGTGCCATGGGGATCAAGTTCTACTGTTGCGTCAAAGACCATTCCATATCCTGCTGCGCCTCTATATGCGGAAAACGCGCGTATGCCTTTTTCAGTCTGCCATTTGATGTTGCCTGTAGCGCTATCAAAGCAAGTCATTTGCCAATTTACTGCTGAAGTAAAGAGGTTACCGTTTTGGTAGATAGCTGACTGTTGTACTAGACCGCCATTCGTTGCCGACTCCCAGGCAAGTGCTCCAGTTCTACCGTTTATTGCAACCACTGATGCCTCTGTAGTTCCTAAATAGAACTTTCCGTCGCCCGAACAGAGCATTTCAGCTGGTGAAGAGGTTTTGTATTCCCAAGCTATCGTCGGTGCTACCGAAGGATTTGAAAGGTCATAACCTACGAACTTAGCTTCGTTCGTGGCTGCATCCCAAGATGAGCTAGCAAACACTTTCAAACTATCTGAATAGTGTCCAGCGAAATATGATCCGGTTCCAGGAAGCCCACTTCCGCCAGGAATATCCACTGTCCAAGCTACTGAGCCGTCAGCAATTCTTACAGCAGTCAAAAATCCGACGTCGTACCCTAGCAGGTATGTGTCATCTAGTTTTTGCACGCCGCTCACGCCTTTAAACGGCTTAGGAACATTAGCTGTCCAGACTTTTTGACCTGTAAAAGCATCGAATGCAACAACACTTGCGCCTGTTGCCCCTCCAATTATTGTACCTTGAATGAGGTAGGCTTTTCCGTTGAAGACGCTTATCATACCAGAACCAGATATTTGAACGCTCCATAGCACGTTAGCCCTGTCAGGTGCTGGTCCAGGATTAAATCCAGAGTTGCCCTCGTCATATCCAGCTTGAGGCCAGTCATATTGCATAATATCACCGTAACCTTGTGCTAAAGCCCTGTTTTCTGCAAGACCTGCAAACATTGCCAACGGAGACAGCAGCAGCAAAGCCAAAAGAACAATTACTATCTTACTATTTTTTATGTTTTCCAGTTTTTGATCCCTCGGCTTCGATTTTCGGCTTTCATAATTAATAAGCTTTTTCTAACTCCATTTGAAGCGGACAATCTGACAATACGCTGTCCATTTTTGAGGCTGTTCTTGTCGGGTTCTGAGGGAGGGGATTTTGTGGGGATTTCCCCTGGCTGCGGCAATAATTACTTATCCCAATATAACTTACGAAAATTCCCTGCGCAGCGCTTATTACATGGGGTTCAATCTATTTTTGGTTGGCGGACGCGAAATGTGTGAGTTCAACGTTATCTTAAATGGAAGAATCCATTTTAAAGATGTGGTCTATGCTAAGAACGAAGGCGACAATGTGGTAGTTCGTAACGTTCTCGGTGAAACCATGAATTTCAAGAACTGCGTAATCATCGAAATAGATGTGAACGCGACAAAGCTGGTTTTAAAATCAGTTAAACCCTAATCGCTTTTTCTTTTGTTACACTTTGCTGCTCCGAAACCCTATTAATCTTTTATCAGAAGATGCACCAGTTTACTTACTGTGGTGAGTATTGGGGTTTCCAAGGCGATACTCAGGAAGATGAAAACTTCTGAAACCTACAAACAAGACTCACTGCAATTTAGTTTCATGGCGGGCCCGCTGGGATTTGAACCCAGGGTCTTCGGCTCCGGAGGCCGACGCCTTAATCCGTGCTCGGCGACGGGCCCAATCTGCACAAAACAAAGATTCTGCCGATTTAAGGCAATCGCTACTCTTCCTGTACCAATTCCTCGTTAATCCACCACGCCTTCTTCTTCCCCGATCTTTCACCGCCGTAGTAGTCAAGAACTGCCTTGCCACACTGTTTTTGGCTAGCCTTCTGAATTTTCTGTAATCTGTTCAGCACCAGCCAACGGTTAACCTTCATATACTCGGCCAACTCAGGCGTTGTAGCACCCTTATAATGCATAAGGTACTCCACAATTTTATGGTCAACCTCATCGAAACAGAAGCTGTGAGGATTCACCTTTCGGTTTCCGTACGTGAGAAGTTCCAAGTCAGCGAGGTATTTGCGAATTTCACCCAATTCTCCTTCGATTCGCACCATCCGCCCTTCCAACTCCAAAAGTCTATCTGGCCTAGGTGTTTTCTGAAGCTTGTCCATTATGGCTTCTCGGATAAAATCGCTTCGTTCCCCTTCGGGAATCCTCAGTATAAGTTCTTTGTAAACATCTTCTGGGACTTTCGCTGAAACCACTCTGGGTTCACCGCTCATCATATCACCAATACCACAATATCGGTGTCTTAGTATTTCATGATTGCTTCAAAAGCCTTAAGGGGTTCGTAGAGTTGGTAAAACCTTAAATGCGTTTTCCGCTGAGAATTATCTGGGTTGCTATTGCCCAAAAAAACCACAATATCCCTTATTAAATGTGACGTAGGCTCTTTAGCCGGTCACCATGTTGTCCCCAAACCTCTTTTCAAAATAGCTGAGAAAAACATGGAAAACGCAGCCGCTCAAGGTATCATCAACAATTACTTTGTTTTTAACGCGGGCGACGACTTGGAGCTCCTTATGTTGCACGAGAAGGGCGAACAAAACCCAATAGTACACAAACTTGCCTGGAACACATTCAAAGAAGCAGCCGACAAGGCATTGGATCTGAAACTCTACGGGGCAGGTCAGGACCTTCTCAAGTCCGCGTTCAGTGGCAACGTCTGCGGCATGGGCCCGGGCGTTGCTGAGATGGAAATCGAAGAACGCGGCGCCGATCCCATCGTGGTTTTCGCTGCCGATAAAACCAGCGCGGGCAGCTTCAATTATCCTCTGTTCCGTATGTTCGCCGACCCCATGAACACCGCTGGACTCGTAATAGATCCACACATGTTATGCGGCTTCAAATTCGACGTTGTAGACACAATCGAGAACAAGGTAATCACGCTCAAGTGTCCCGAAGAAACCTATGAACTCCTCGCCTTAATCGGCACAGTAGGCAGATATGCCGTCAGCCGCATTCGTCGAGCCGACGATGACCTAATCTGTGCTTCCAGCAGCGTAAGCAAGCTCTCTCTGATAGCCGGAAAATACGTCGGAAAGGACGACCCAGTCATGATTACCAGAGCCCAGCATGGTCTACCTGCCGTAGGCGAAATTCTAGCGCCTTTCATGCAAACCTACTTTGTTATGGGATGGATGCGCGGTAGCCACTGGGGACCGTTGATGCCGGTCGGTCTGAAAGACTCCAGATGCACAGCATTCGATGGACCACCCAGAATCGTTGCCCTTGGCCTGCAAGTCTCCAACGGCAGGATCGCTAGCGACGACGAAGGCAAACCCATGATCGCTGACCTATTCGACGATCCAGCGTTCGCCTTAGCCAGAGAAGAAGCAGTGAAGGAAGGCAACACGCTTCGCCGCATGGGGGAATTCGAACCAGCAAGGCTTGGCCCCGAAGAGATGGAGTACACCACCATTCAGACGGTCCTGAAGAAACTCGACAAACGCTTCACGACCTTGAAAGGACAAGAATAAACGCACTGTTACGGAAACGGGTTTGCTTGCTCCGCTATCATAGCTAGCACTCGGCACCGATGTTCTGTAACTCTGCGGATTTTCTCACAAAGTTCCTTGCCCACTATGCGCTTTCTTCTTAGCAATCCCATTTTTTTTGAAAGTTCCTCGTCGCCAATAAACATAACCCATGCTTCGAAGTCACCTCTGTCAAAATGAAACTCAATCGACTCTACATCGACCTTGTCCATTTTGTTGCAGAAATCAAAAAGATCCGTTGCATAAACATTCAGGGGTTTTCCAACTTCGGAGTAAAAGTGAAAAGACTTCCCTGGAGGGTTTTTGGCCATGATGGTCAGGGCTTTTTCTTTGGTGACTTCACGCAAACCCAGCTCTTCTTTTCCCTTCATAGATACGACGTACAACCCTTTCTTAGGCGTCTCCGCGTAATCCATTCTCACCAAACCGATAAGGTGCATTTGGACTACTCTCCTATCTTTTCCTGTATCTTTCGAGATTTGAGCCGCTTTCACAGGATCATCGTAAAGGAAAAGTGCTTCAAGTACCTCAAGTCTAGCTGGAGATAAATCCACCCTCGGAATCCTCCAATCGTAATATGAATGTGGGGGTTAATCAAACTTTCTCGTTTGCCGGATATGTGGTCTTAGCAACCTTAAGAAACCAGGATAAGCAAAGTATTAGTAGAAAAGCATTATAGCTTTAAGCTGGACTGGTTGGTAAAAAAATGAAGATTGCTGTTCTCGTTTATGAGTATCCTCCAAAAATCGTCGGGGGACTGGGAACTTACGCAGCTGAAATCACGCGAAAATTTGTACTTAATGACCACGACGTGACTGTTTTCACAATGAACGATGATGCTGGAAGCCTTCCAACACGAGAAATCTGGCGTGGTATCGAAATTCATCGTCCACTCCATCTCGATATTTCCGATTCCTTGCCTGACGTTATCGCGGAAGACATACGTAAATGGGGCAGGGGTATTCACCTATTCGGAAAACTAATGGTCTACAACTATCTTTCCGCAGCCAAACTTGTTAATGAGCTTATCAAGAAAGAAGGCATGAAATTCGACATGGTTGTAGCTCACGACTGGCTTTC
>Ga0316601_100001460_pt1 | contig 11548 bp, 9 predicted proteins | sample OWC_soil_day5_no_FD_207663 | JGI IMG/M metagenome (GOLD analysis project Ga0316601, IMG submission 207663) | Wetland soil microbial communities from Old Woman Creek delta, Ohio, United States - OWC_soil_day5_noCT | ecosystem: Environmental > Terrestrial > Soil > Wetlands | place: USA: Ohio...
AGGGAAGGTTTCGGGTGGCAACCGCACGCGGCACGAGGTGTCGGCGCGGCACGCGGGACACCTCCCGGGGTCCGGACGGATCCCGCCCGGGCGAGTCGCACGCAGCACGGGTGGCGTCGTCTCGCAAGCGCTCAGCGAGCGCTGGGGCCCGCACACCGAATGATCGACGGAGGAGCGTCTGTGTCGATTGACGCTACCGACGACGTTCGTAGACTGGATCCATGTTGACGCCCGAGCAGACCCAAGAGGTGAAGAAGGCCCTGGAGGCGGATCTGAATCGCCTCGGCAACCACGCGCAGTCGGCGCTCGAGTTCACGATGGACCGGGACCGCGACCGGATCGGCCGCGACTCGATGGACGAGGCGACCGAGGAGGAGACCTACTCGACGCAGCTCCGCCTTCACGACCGCGAGACGTTCCTGCTGGCAAAGATCCGCGAGGCCATGGCGCGGCTCGAAAAAGGCGAGATCGACGAGTGCGAGGAGTGCAGCGAGCCGATCGGCTACAAGCGCCTGATCGCCCGCCCGGTCACGACCCTTTGCTTCGAGTGCAAGACCGCTCGCGAGCAAGTCGAGGCCGACGAACGCCCTGAATAGGCCTTCCGGGCAGGATCCCCTGACGATGAGGGCCGTTACGGTCCCCGGGTTTGGTCCGTAGCCACTTCATCTGGTACAGTTTCCCCCGTCGGGGATGCGCGATCGCTACACGATCACCGAGAGACTTGACCACGGGGGTATGGCCGAGGTCTTCCGCGGCGTGGCGGAGTCGATGGAGGGGTTCAAGAAGAATGTCGCTATCAAGCGCATCCTTCCGAACCTCACCAAGAACCAGAAGTTTGTCTCGATGTTCCTGGACGAGGCGCGGCTGTCGCTGTTCCTCCAGCACGCCAACATCGTCCAGGTCTTCGACATCTCGAGGACGCCCGACAACGCGTACTTCCTCGTCATGGAGTTCGTCGATGGGTGCAACCTCAAGGGGCTCATCGAACGGCAGAAGCAGAAGGGCAAGCGGATCGAGGTCCGCCACACGATCTATCTGATGATCGAGTGCTGCAAGGCGCTCCACTACGCGCACAGCCTCGAGCACCCCGAGACGAACGAGCCGCTCGGCATCGTCCACCGCGACATCTCGCCGCCGAACATCCTGCTCTCGAAGAACGGCGAGGTGAAGCTCGTCGACTTCGGCCTCGCCAAGGCGAACAGCCAGATCGAGTCGACGGATCCGGGCGTCGTGAAGGGCAAGTTCAGCTACCTGTCGCCCGAGGCGGCGAGCGGGCTGCCGGTCGACCACCGCGCCGACGTGTTCGCGGTCGGCATCATCCTGTGGGAGCTGTTCACCGGGAAGCGCCTGTTCTTCGGCGAGACCGACTACCAGACCGTCGAGCTCGTCCGTCAGGCCAAGGTTCCCTCGCTCGCGGCGCTCAACTCGGAGATCGATGCCGAGCTCGAGCAGGTCGTCCGCAAGGCGCTGTCGAAGGATCCCGACGATCGCTACCAGAACGCCGCCGACCTCGGCGACGCGCTCGCGCAGGTCCTGTTCAGCCAGCGGATGAAGGTCACCGCTCGCGACATCGCCGCCCTGGTCAAGGACACCCAGGTCGAGATGATGCGCAAGCGCTCGGCCGAGCCGAAGGAGTCGTTGATCGACGGCCTGATCCTCGACGAGATGCAGAAGATGACCTCGCTCGTCGATGGCGAGGACAGCGCCCCCGCGAGCTCGCTTGGCTCGATGTCGCTCGACCCGAGCGCGTTCGTCGATACGTCGAACTGGGCCGGCGAGATGCAGTCGCAGGGCCCGAGCTCTCCCCGGCTGTCGAAGAAGGGCACCCGCCCTCCTCCGAACAAGACCAAGCCCGGGGTCGCTCCGCCGCCGGGCAGCGACATCGAATCGCTCGAGCAGATGCTCGAACCCGACCGCACCGGCGTGCACGGGAAGGGTGCCTCCAAGCCGCCGTGGGCGCTGATCATCGTGATCATGCTGCTGCTGGCCGCGGGCGCCGCGGTCGCCGTCGTGTTCGCGATGGGCTAGCGCGGGCAGCCGCGCTCAGCGCAACGCTTGCAGCGTCTTGAGCTCTTCGCCGTTCGGCGCGAGCGCCGCGACCCGCGCGATCGCCTCGGTCAGCTCCTTGGTCTTGCCGAGCCGGGCAGCGATCGAGCCGACCGTGACCCAGCCGAGCACGAAGTCGGGGTTGTACCGGACGGCCATCTGCGCGAGGCGGAGCGCTTCGGCGGGCTTGCCCTTCGCGACCTCGGCCGCGTAGAGGTACGCGGTATAGATCGACGGGTCGGCCTGGATCACGAGCTCGAGCTGGCTCTTCGCGGTCGGATCGTCGCCCTTGTTGTACGCGATCACCCCGAACCCGAAGTACGCCTGCGCGAGGCGGCGCGGCGTCGCCTTCTCGAGCTCCTTGCCGGCGGCGGTGTACGCGGCCTCTGCCTCGGCGAAGTCCTCCGCGGCGAGCGCGAGCTTGCCCTTGACGATCTTGCCCTCGGGCAGCTCCTTGAGCCGCGCCGCGACGAGCGACTTCACCTTCTGGGCGAGCGCGGCGGTCGCCTTGGGATCGGCCGACACGACGTCGGCGGCGAGCAGGAACGTCTCCGGATCGCCCGCGGATCCGTCGAGGGCCTTGGTCAGGAGCGCGACGGCGTTGGAGATCTCGCCGCGGCGGAACGCGAGGCGGCCACGCTCGCGCTCGAGCAGCCACTTCTCGACGGTGGCGAGCTTCTCGGCCTGATCGAGCAGCAGGATCGCGCCCGGGTGATCGCCGTCGAGGAGCCGCGCGCGCGCCCCTTCGAGCAGCTGCCGGGGCGTCGCGGCCGCGCCGACGTCCTTGAGCAGCGCGTCGATCGTCGAACGGCCACCCTGGGGATCGCGGTCCTCGATCAGGAGCAGCGCGTGGTCGAGCCGCGCCTCGGTGTTTCCGTTGCGCGCCGCATCGGCGAACGTGTTGCGCGCACTCTTGAAGTCGCCGAGCTCGAGGTAGAGGCGGCCGAGCTCGAGCTGGGCGCGCGGGACGTCGACGCCGGGCGGACCGGCGACGACCTTCTCGAGCAGCGCCCTCGCCTTCTCGCGGCCAGCGGGATCCGGCGTCGCGCGCTGGATCGCCGCATACACGGTGACCATCGCGACGGTCGCGCTGTTCGGGTTGAACTTCGGCTCGATCTTCTTGCGCGCCTCGTCGACGTCGCCGTCGGCGAGGTCGATCCAGGCCCGCCCGATCACCGCGAGCTCGAGGAGCGGCAGCTTCTTGAGCGCGGCATCGAAGTCGGTGCGCGCCCCGTCGAGATCCCCGGTGAGGTACCGCGCCTGGCCGCGGACCGCGAGGCCACGCGGCAGGGCGACGGCCTCGGGGCTGCGCGTGAGGATCTCGATCGCCTCGCCCGGCTTGCCGAGCGCGATCAGCACCTGCGCCTGCGAGATCCGCGCGCGCCGGCTGCTGGGCCACTCGGCGAGGGCCGCGGTCGCCGCTGCCTTGGCCTTCTGGAGCTCGTTGAACGCGTACAGCGTGTCGATCGCCTCCTCGCCGAACCGCTGCTCCTCGGCACCGACGTCCGCTCCGGCGCGGAGGGCGTTGAGCGCGGACGGGATGTCGCGCAGAGCGAAGTCGATCTGCGCGAGCGCGAGGTTCGCGAGCGCCACCTGGGATGGCGACACGCCGCGCGTCTGCTCGGCCAGCGGCTTTGCGCCCTCCGCGATCAGCTTGACGAGCTGGCTGCGAACCTCGACGGTGATCGTGTTGCCCGCGGCGATCTTGCCGCTCGCGGCCATCAGGAACGCTCGTTCGATCAACGCCGCCGGATGATCGGGCATCGCGCCGAGCGCGCGATCGACGGCCGCGAGTGCGGCCTCCCACTCCCCGGTCTGCCCGGTCGCGCGCGCGAGCCCGACGGCGTACAGCGGGCGTGGTTCGCGCTCGTGCGAGGCCTTCAGGTTCGCGAGCGCGCCCTTGTAGTCGCCGTTGAGCAGCGCCGACTGCCCGGCGACGTAGAGCACCGCGGCATCGTTCGCGGCGAGCGCGAGGGCGCGATCCGTGGCCGCCTTGGAGGCCTTCGGATCGTTCTGCGCGAGCGCGAGGTACGCCTGCGCGATCGCCGTGTCGAGGCCACCCGCATCGCCGAGCTTCTCGAGCAGGGCCTTGGCCTCGGGGAGCCCGTCGCCGAACTCGTACGCGAGGACGGCGCGTGCGCGCGCGAGCGCGGAGCGGTTGTCGACCGTCGACGACGCACGCGCGATCCCCGCGAGCCGATCGCGCGCCCCGGACCAGCCCTGCCAGGTGTCCGCCTTCGCGAGGTCGACGGCCTGGTCGCGCGCCGCGGCGATCTGCTTCTTGAGCCGCATCGCGCGGATCTGGAAGCCGGCGAACACGCCGCCACCGATCACCGCCGCACCGACGAGGATCCACATGAACACCGCGAGCCGCGACCGCGCCCGCCGCACGCCGGTCTTCAGCGGCTTGCCGGTCGTCGAGCTCAGCGGCATGTCGGCGAACGCGGACGCCGACGGGGACGACTGCTCGAACTGGATCCGCGAATCGAGCCCGGACGGCTGTCGCGTCGGCTCGTCGGCGGCCGCGCGCGGCGCGCCCTGCGCGTGCGGCATGCCGGCGGCGACCGTCGACTTCGCCCACGCGGGCGCTCCGGGCGTCGCGTGCTCGGGGCTGAACAGCGCGTCGACCGCGTTGGCCGACTGCTGCTGCGCGGCGTTGAGCGCGACCGTCGGGCGCGCGGCGTTCGCGAGCACCGGAGCGGGGACCCCGTAGGGCGGAGCCATCGTCGAGGCGAGGTGCGCGGGCATCCCCGGCATCGGTTGCGCAGCGGCGGTCGGCATCGCGGCATTGATCCCGCGGCGAGGATCCTGCGGCAGCGGCTGGATCTGCATCTGGTACGGCTGCTGCGCGATCACCTGCGCGAGCGGAGGGACCTGCGCCTGGGCGGTCGGGCGATTCGCGGCGGGGCTCGGCTGCCCGTACGGCTGACCGTACGGCTGCCCGAACGACTGCTCCGGCGGATCGAACGACGACTGATCGATCGGCCCCGACGGCATCTTCACCGCGTTGCGGACCGCGGTGCCGGGACCCGGAGCGCGGGTCGTCATCGGCATCGGCGTCTCCTCGATCTCGACGAGGTCGTCGTTGTCGAGCTCGACCGACGACACCTCGACGCGGTTGCGCGCGCGCGACGGCGCGGGCGCGGGCGCCGGCGCACCCCGCTTGGGCCCCCCCGCTCCCCGGGACGACGACGCCTTGACCGATCCACGCGCGCCTTCGACGGGGCTGCCCTGGATCGGGCGCGCCCGCGAGCGCGGCGGTGCCGCGATCGCTCCGAAGTCGTCCTCGTCAGCGACCTCGACGCCGTCGGCGTCGGGATCGACCTCGACGGTGCCCGAGCGATCGCCGACTGCGAGCACGGCGGCCGGCGGGACGTAGTCGGACGGCCCGCCCATCGCTTGCTGCCGGCCCGAGCGCTTCTTCGAGCCGGGCGCGGAGATCGAGGTCGGGCGGGTGTAGTTGCCGCCGGTGTCCTCGAGCCCGTGCTCGTCCCTGGGCTCCGTGTCCTCCTCGTCGGCGCTGTGGTTCGGGTAGTGCTTGGTGCTCTCGTTGGTCGCGTGCTCGCCGGTGCCACCGACGAAGCCGACCGACGGATGGCTCGCGGTCAAGGACGGGCGGCCCGCGACCCGCTGCGCGTCCGCCATCAGCTCGGTCAGGTGGGCATCGTTCGGCGCGAGCGGCCGCACCCGGGTGAACACTTCGACGGCGGCGGCGAAGTCGCCCTTCCTGAGCAGCGCCTCCCCCTTGAGGATCTGCGCCGAGATCGAGCTGTGATCGAGCTCGAGTGCGACGCGCATCTCGGCGAGCACCTCGTCGAAGCGCTTGAGCGCGAGCAGGGCCTGACCGAGCACGATCCGTCCTTCGACGGTAGTCGGCCGACCGAGCAGGCCCAGGCGGCAGACCTTGACGGCCTCCTGGAACTGCCCGGACGTGACCAGCGCCTGGCCCCGGGTGACGAAGTCGCTTTGCGACACCTCTACCGGGAAGTTTACCCCACCCCGTATGGGGTCGGCGAATCGGCTCCTACCCCGTCAAAGCGATTTCTTCTGAGCTAGTTAGTTAGCCGCCGGCACCGGGGGGGCATCGGCCGCCCCGGGCACCGCCGGGGCCGCCGCCGTGTCGCCCACCGGCTCGGTCAGCCCGGGCATCTCGTCGCCGCGGACCCGGGACTCGTCGACCATCAACCACTGCTTGCCCTGGCGCTCCCACGTCTGGACCGCGTGGGTCTCGCGCAGGGTGCCGACGTCGTCCAGGTACCACGAGACCTTGATCTGGACCCTGGCCTCCTTGGGGCCGCGGGTGTCGACCTTGACGATCTCGTAGTCGGTGATCTTGAGGTTGTCGGCGCGCTCGTCCATCTCGTCGACGAACGCCCCCCGCTGCTTCGGCGGCAGCTGACTCGCCGCGACCTCGAACCGAGCCCAGCGGATCCCGTCGTTGTACGCCCGGATCGACTCGGTCAGCGTCTCTTGGTCCTTCTGTGCGCCGCCACACGCGGTCGCCAACACCATCACGAACAGGAGCCTTCTCATGAGTCACCTCCACCGGCCGCGCGCTTCTTGCGAACGGCCTTGATCGCTGCGAGGTCGCGCGCCCCGAGCTCGCGACTCCCGATCAGCACGACGAGGAACACGAGGCCGACGACGCCGGCCTCGACGAGAGTCATCAGCTTGCCGTGCAGCGGCAGGAGCCGCCCGACGACGAGCGCGGCGCCGGTCGCGATCGCGATCCGCACGAGGCTGGTCACCGGGATGAACGCGCCGAGCCGCCGGTTCAGGGCGATCCCCGAGATCACCGCACCGAACACCATCGCCGCGGCGGTCACCCCGGCGGCGACCTCGAGCGTGTTCCCGGACTCGGCGGCGATCGGGATCGCGATGTAGTTGCCGATGCCCGACAGCGCGAGCGTGATCGCGGCGCAGATGATCGCATCGCGCGTGTGGCCCGACCCGTTGAGGATCGTCCCGTTGATCGCGAACATCGAGAACGCGACGTTGCCGATCGCGAGCCAGCGCAGCGCCGGGCCGCCGAGCTGGGCGTAGTCCTGCGCGTAGATCACGCCGAGCATGTCGACGGGGTTCGCCGCGAGCACGACCGCGATCGCCATCGCGAACATCAGCGAGTAGCGCACGGTGACCTGGATGTAGCGATGCGTGGTCTCCTTGTCGTCGGTGAACGTCGACCGCGAGACCAGCGGGAACACGACGAACGTCGCGGCGATGATCGCCTGGTACGACAGCCGCGCGAGGTTCTGGACCGCGGCGTAGTACCCGGTCTGCACGTCGGCGAGCACGCTCGGATCCGTGTGATAGCCGGACAGCCGCGAGGCCCACGGGATCGCCTGCTCGATCCCCGCGGCCAGCTCGCGTGCGTGCGCGGCGAAGTACTCGGTCGTCAGCCGCTTGATCAGCAGGCTGTCGGCGAACATCAGCGCGTTGAACAGGACGAGGTAGACGGCGACGCCGGCGAAGAACGTGATCAGGGGGCGGATCGGGAGGCGATCGGCCTTGTCGATCGTGCCCGGCAGGCCGATCCAGACCACCGCCGCGCACAGGATGATCGCGACCGCGGCGACCCAGCCGCCGATCACGCCGATCACGCCCATCCCCGCCATCGCCATCCCGAGCAGGCCGACCATGCGCAGCGTCGCGAACGACACGTCGAGGCCCGCCTGCTTGTGGAACTGCTGGAGGCCGTTCGCCGTGCCGATGAACACGGCGTAGAACGAGTACCCGCCGACGATCAGGCCCGCGAGCATCAGCGGCGCGGTCTTCGACATGTCGTGGAGCAGCCACGCGACGACCGGCGCCGCCGCGATGAAGGCGACCGCGATCCCGAGGCCGAGCCGCACGTGCATGCGCAGCCCTGCCTGCTGGACCCGCCGCGCCTTGCCCGGCTCCTGCGCCGCGAATCGCGACACCGCCTGGATCGTGCCCGTCACCAGCACGTTGTTGACGAGCGACGCGACGTTGGAGACCAGGCTGTAGCTACCGAACGCGGCGCGCGACAGGATGTTCGGGAGCCGGAACTGGATCACCAGCCCGGCGAACATGAAGTAGAACTTCGCGAACGCGATGTAGAGGACACCGCGACCCGCCGACGTCCCCTTGGCGACAGGAGTGTCGGTCGGCGCCGGAGGTTCGGTCCCGATCGGCGGTTTCTCGTCGGCGTCGGGCGCTCCCACGGTCTCTTGCCGTTAGCACGCGCCCTGGCGAACCAGCAACTTACCGGCTACTTAGCGAAGCGCTTCTCGAACTGCGGAATGATGCAAGCCACGTACGCCGCGCAGTCGGCCTGGGCGAGGCACGCCCTGCCCGCTTCGACATCGCCGGCGTCGGGCGCCTGCTCGACCATCTGCTGGCAGGTCCGCGCGATCGCCTCGTCCTTGGAGTCGGTGGCCCACTCGGTGAGTGCCTGCGAGACCACCGCGGTGCGATCCTTCTGCACGGCGTCGGCGATGCCCTGCGGGTTGTCGTGCTTCGCGCGGCTATCGACCAGCGCGGGGATGAACTCGTTCGTGCAGGTGCGTCCCTTCGTCATCACCTCGACGCAGGTGGTCTGCGCATCGCCGGTGCTCGACGGTTGCGCCTTCGCGGTCTGCGCGGGCGCGGCCTCGGTGCTGCCGCAGGCTGCGATGGCCAACGGGGCGAGAGAGATCAGGATCGCGAACAGGGTCTTCGACATGCGGGCTCCTTCTAGAGGTTGTCGTGCGGCATCCGGCGAACGCCGACGGCCACCAGGGTCCAGGTGATCACGGCGATCGCACCGCCGAGGACGAGGTTCGAGCAGCTCTCCGCGAACCCCGCGAGCAGGTACGGCAGGGGCTCCTTCAGCGCCTCGGGATCGTTCAGCACGAACCGGCACGTCGCGACCAGTCCGCCGACGAAGCCCGTCAGCGTCATCGCCACGAGCGCCCAGCTCAGCGCGCGAAGGATCGACAGCCGGTGCGGGTCCGCGTTGCGCGCGAAGCGCACCGCCGTGGTGACCATCACGAGCCCGAGGATCGCGAGGAAGTACATGTTGAGGCCGCCGGAGCGGAACCAGTCGAGCATCTTGATCGGGTCAACGCGGCGTCCCGGGCGGCGTGACAGGAAATCGGCGGCGCAGAAAACTTGTCACGCGGGGGGCCCTGGGGCGTTGTGCTGGCGTGGAGGCCGACGAGCGCGCGTGGGTCGACGGCCTCCGTCGCGGCGATGCGCAGGCGTTCGACGCCGTGTTCGCGGCGTACCGGCGCCGGCTCTACGGCTACCTGGTGCGGATGACCCGGCGGAAGGACGCCGCCGAGGACCTGCTCCAGGAGGCGTTCCTCCGGCTCGCCCAGCACGCCCGGCGGCTCGACGCCGACACCCGGCTCGGCGCGTGGCTGTTCACCGTCGCGCACCGTCTGTTCGTGAGCTGGACCCGCGCGCAGCAGGTCCGCGCGCAGCTCGCCGGGGATCTCCCGACGTCCGAGCCGGCCGCGTCGACGCGCTCGCCACTCGAGGTGCTCGCGGACTCGCAGGCCCAGCTCGCGCTCGAGCGCGCGTTCGCCGCGCTGCCGCCCGCATACCGCGAGGTCGCGCTGCTCGTCGGTGTCGAGGGCCTCGCGCCCACCGAGGTCGCCGAGATCCTCGGCCATACCCCCGAGGCGATCCGCCAGCGTCTCGCCCGCGCCCGCACCCAGCTCGCCGAGGCGCTCGGCGAGCATGCCCCTGCCTCGTGGAGGACCCCATGACCCTGGATGACGACGCCGCGAAGCTCGCCGAGATCAGCCGCGAGCTCCCCGCGATCGATCTCGACTCGATCAGCGCCGAGCGGATCGCGATGCGCGCACGCCTGGATGTCGGCCGCGGCCCTTCGCCGCGCCGGTTCATCGAGCCGGCGATCGCGACCGTGCTGGTCGGGAGCTACCTCGTGTGGGCCGTGCTGAAGATCGTCGAAGCCCTCGGCTGAACGTCGCTCGCCGCGATCCGGGCGAGCGGAGGATTCCGACGTGATTCAGCCACTCTCCGTGGTGCGAACCCTCCCGAGCCCGGCCGGCTCTCATCCAGCAGGTCACGGTCTTTACATCGTCTGTAGGACGGCGGGGGGCCATGGTCGTGGGTTCGCAGCATGGGTAGGTTCAGACATGGCGGGGTTCTTCTTCGGGCGGAAGGCCGAGCGCGAGCGCCTGATGTCGCTCGCGCGGGAGCCGGTCGCCCTGGTCTATGGCCTGCCAGGCATCGGCAAGACCGAGCTCGTCTACCAGCTCGAGGGCGATCTGCTCGCGTCGATCCCGCTGCGGGTGACCCGCATCATCGTCGAGCCGCACATGGAGGATGTCCTCCACGGGTACCTGCTCGCGCGGATCTCCGATCGCGCCGGTGGCCTGGCCGAGCTCACCGAGCTCCTGGTTCGCGAGCCGCACCTGCTGGTGATCGACGACGCCCATCATGCGGCGAGCGCGGTGGCCGCCCTGGTCGACGCCGTGATGCGCCGGACCGAACCCGCGAGTCGCATCATCGTGACCTCGCGCGTCGCTCTGCCGGCGGTGACGACCCCGATCATCGTCAAGCTCGGGCCGCTGAGCCTCGACGAGACCCGGGCGCTGGCACTCCACATCGCCGAGCGGCAAGGCGTCCAGCTCTCCGATCTCGACGCGGTGATCGCCCAGAGTGCGGGGAGTCCGTTCCTGCTCCGCCACCTGGTGGCGGGCCGACGCCGCGGGACCGCGTCCGACGATCCGATCCAGGCGTCGATCGACCTGCTCGACACCGAGACGCGGCGGTCGCTGATCCGCCTCGCGGCGGTCTCGGGCTGCTCGCAGTCGCGCCTCGCCGCGGCACGGCTGGTGCCCGACGATCGCGTGTTCGAATCACTCTCCGATCAGTTCCTCGTCGACGCGGGCCCGGACCGCCTCGTGGTTCATGGCCTCGTCCGCGAGCGAGTGATGGGTGGGGCCGATCCACGGCTCGTGTCCGACAGCCGCCGCACCGCCGCGCTCGTGCTGTGGGAGAGCTACGAGCTCCACAACCAACCCCTCGTCGCCGTCGAGTCGATCTGCCTCTCGGCGTCGTCCGGAGATCTCGACGCGGCATTCGCACGGCTCCGGGCGGCGAGCCGATCGATCTCCAACGCCGGCCTCGATCATCTGCTGCTCCCCGTCCTCCAGCGGCTCGCGCTCGACGGTCACGCCGGCGCATCCTTGCTCGCGGCGAGGATCTACCTCCGGATGGCGCAGATCGACGACGCCGCGCGAGCGCTCGAGGCCACCCCCCCGGGCTTCGAAGACAGCGTACCGCTGCTCGTCGCGCGGGCCACGATCGCGGAACGCGCGTGTCGTCTCGAAGACGCGACGGGCGACTTCGAGAACGCGCTGGAGCGCACCGCCACCGGACGGGCTCGCACGATGCTGAAGATGCGCCTCGCGATCGTGCGCGCGCTCGCCGGTGACGACGAGGAGGTCGCGCGCCTCACCGCCGAGATCGACGCCGAGCTTCGCGCGCCCGGCGATGTCGATCTCGCACGGCTCAGCTGGATGCG
>Ga0316601_100001461_pt1 | contig 11548 bp, 8 predicted proteins | sample OWC_soil_day5_no_FD_207663 | JGI IMG/M metagenome (GOLD analysis project Ga0316601, IMG submission 207663) | Wetland soil microbial communities from Old Woman Creek delta, Ohio, United States - OWC_soil_day5_noCT | ecosystem: Environmental > Terrestrial > Soil > Wetlands | place: USA: Ohio...
CTTCGATGCGTTCGAGCACGATCCGCTCGCCGGCATGCGCGTCACGTTCGCCGGCTTCGCGGGGATGGCGCGCCGGCTTCGCGCGGTCGCAGATCGCGTCGCGCAGGGCCGCATCATCGCGGTGCTCGAAGGCGGCTACGACCTCGATGGCCTCGCCGGCGGGATGACCCAGGTCCTGAGCTCGCTGCTCGCGCAACGCAGCGATCGGCGCGAACCGATCGCGCCGCTGCCGGTCGCCGGTAGCGCACGCGCCGCGATCGATGCGACGCTTGCAGCCCACGCAGCTGCAGGCGTGCCGATTCCCGCGCCGGAACCATGAAACGTCACCGCACCGCCGATCTCGATCCGACCTCCTTCGGCGGTCGCTACACGCTCCTGCGCCGCCTCGCGATCGGCGGCATGGCCGAGATCTACCTGGCCAAGCAGGGCGCAATGGCCGGCTTCGAGAAGGAAGTCGTCATCAAGCGCCTGCGCGCGGAGCTCGCCGACGACCCGCGGATCGTCGAGATGTTCCTCGACGAAGCGCGCATCGGCGCACTGCTCAATCACCCGAACATCGTGCACGTCTACGACGTCGACGAGCACGACGGCATCCCGTACATCGCGATGGAGTACATCGTCGGTGAAGAGCTCAACGAGCTGTGCCGGCGCGGCATCGCGCACGACCGGTTCTTGCCGATCGAGCACGCCGTCGAGCTGATGCGGCAAGCAGCAGCGGGGATGGGCTACTTCCACGCGAAGCGCGGCCCGGAAGGAACCCTGCTCCAGGAGACGCCGCTCGAGATCGTGCACCTCGACATCTCGCCGACGAACCTGCTCGTCACGCAGGACGGCTTTCTCAAGGTGATCGATTTCGGGATCGCGAACGCGAAGGGCCAGCGCCAGCGCACCGATGTCATCCCCGGCAAGCTCGGCTACATGTCGCCCGAGCAAGCGGGTCGCAAGGCCGTCGATCACCGCAGCGACATCTTCTCGCTCGGCATCGTCTTGTACGAGATCACCGTCGGGAAGCGGCTGTTCCGCGGGCCCGCGCAAGACGTCGTCAACCGCCTGATCGACGCGCAGGTCGAGCCGCCGACGTTCGCGCGGCGAAACTTCCCGTCGGGCCTCGAGTCGATCGTGATGCGCGCGCTCGAGAAGCACCCCGAGGATCGCTATCAGAGCGCGTACGACCTCGCCGACGATCTCGAAGCGTTCCTGCGCGACGAGCGGCTGCACTCGGGGCCGGTGCGCATCGCGCGCTACCTCGACATGCTCACGCAAGCGGCCGGCGGACCACGCCGTCCCGAGCTCGCACCCGAGCAAGCGCCCGGCGCCGACGAGCTCGACTTCGACAGCCAGCTGTTCGAGAGCTACAAGCCCGCACCGGGCGCGCCGGGGCCCGCGCAGGCGCCCGAGTGGGAAGACACCGAGCAGCCCGAAGCGGATATCGCGGCGGCGCTCGGCATGGAGCTGGCCGAGCTGCGCGCACTGCGCACGCCGGTGCCGACGGTGCCCGCCGGGATGTCGCCGATCACGGGCAAGCCCCCGCGCAGCTCGGAGCAGCGCGAGGCGGCCTCGCCCGAGGAAGTCTCGGTCACGAATCCGATCGGCCTCGTCGATCCGAGCGACCTCACGGATCCGCCGAGGCGCGCGCAGACGACCGAGGAGGAAGGCGACCCCGAGCCCGCCACGCAACGGCTCGCGAGCGAAGACGAGACGACGGACGTGCGGGATCCGAGTGGTCGCCCGACACCTCGCCCGATCCGCGTGCGTACCGAAGAGGAGCCGACGCTCGATCGACCGACGGCGCCGATCCCGCCGCGCTCGGAGCGCCCGGCGTCGCCACCGGCAACCGCAGCGCCGCCGGTGCCGGCGCCGTCGACGGCCGGTCGCTTGCCGTGGATCTTGGTGGGCTTGCTCGCTGTCGCCCTGCTCGCACTCGCCGGCTACATCGCCATGAGTTAGCGCGACGCGAGTGCTATATCCAAGGCGTGAAGTTGCTGCTCGTCGTCGCGCTCCTCGCCTCCGCGTGCGATCGCGAGCGACCTGCGCCACCACCGCCGCGCGATCCGCAACCACCGCGGCGGATCATCGAGCCACCGATGACGGGCATCGTGCGCCAGCTGCCACCGCACGCGATCCGCAATGACGGCGTCGGCCCGTACAAGATCGGCGACAAGGTCGGGGCGCTGTTGCAGCAGCTGCCGTCGGGGCCGCGCATCATGCGCTTCGAGATTCCGGGCGTCGTACGTACGAGCGTGATCCGCGCCGAGGAGGACGACGCGATCGTGATCGGCGGCGAGACGGCGAGCACCGTGACGTTCGTCGCCGTCGTCGGTGGATCCGAGATCGCGCGCACCGAGAAGTCGAACGTGCACGTCGGCTCGTCGCTCGCGGAGCTCGAGCAGGCGCTCGGCCCGTTCGTCGACGATCCGGATCGCGCGCGCGATCCACGGCTCGTGATTCCGAGCCAGCAGCGCAGCCTGCGCGTCGTGATCGCCGACGATCGAATCGCCACGATCGCGGTGACCTCCGATGCGACGAACCCGCGGACGATTCCCGAGTCCGCGTGCGTGCGACCTGCGGTACCGAACGAGAGCAAACCCCGCAGGTTCCCCGCGTGCCTCACGCAGGCGGGCGAGCTGGTCGAGGTCGACGGCGACGAAGTCGTCGTTCGCTCGGCGAACGGCGAGTCCAGGATCGCGTCGCTCAGGATTCCCAACCTCGTGTTCGCGGAGCCGCTGCGGCACCTCGGGGAAGGCCGCGACGAGATCGTGGCGATCACGAGCGTGGAAGACGCGCAGGAGCGCCGCTGGTCGATCGTCGCGTACCGGCTCGAGGGGGCGCGGTTCGTGCGCTCGCTCGACAGCGAGGTGATCTACGAGATGACGAACGCGCGGACCCGCTGGATCGGCGCCGAGCTGCGCGACGTGCAGCTGTATCTCGAGCTCACGAGCCAGACCGACGGGATCGAGGTCGGAGGTCTCCTCACCACCCAATCGGGGGCGAAGATTCGGGACGTCGCGGTGATCTCACCCGTCCGAATCGGCCGCAAGAGCGGCGGTAAGTCCATGGGCGGCGACGCCTCCTCCCAAAGCTCGTCGGGTAGCGGTGGGCGCACGGACGCTGGCTCCGCAAACCCCTGAGCGTCGCAGGCTGTACCCCTTTGCCGTCCCTGATTTTTTCGGCACAATTACCACTCGTGTCGCGCTGCGCTTTTTCCGACCGCGCCCGTGACGTCCGCTGGGGGAGCGTGGCGTGAAGTTTCTTTGCGATCGCTGCAAGACCCGCTACTCGATCGGTGACGAGCGCGTTCGCGGCAAGATCCTCAAGATCCGCTGCAAGAACTGCAACAACGTCATCACCGTGCGCGAGGGGATGCCGGAGGTTGCGGCGGACGAGCCGCGACGGAAGGGTCAGCCGACCCAAGCGGTCGAGCAGGTCGCGAAGGAGAGCGGCAACGGCGCGCTCGGTGCGGCGTTCGCGTCCGCGATGGCGAAGCCGCCGCCGGCACTCGAAGAGGAGTGGTACGTCTCGATCGAAGGCGAGCAGGCGGGGCCGTTCTCGCTCGCCGACGCGCAGCGCTGGGTCGCGAACAAGCCGTTCGACGCCGAGCTGCACTGCTGGAGCGAAGGCTTCGATGACTGGCTCCCGGTCGACAAGGTGAGCCACTTCCGCGGCATCAGGAAGAAGCCCGCGCCGACCACCCCGCCGCCGCTGCCGCGCGCCGCGACCGCCGCGCACCGCGCCGTGACACGGCCCGTAGAGGACGAGCCGAAGCCGCTGTTCGCCGCGACGATGGCGTCGCTCGAGAAGGCAGCCCAGCCGCCGCTCGGATCCGGCAACTTCAACCTGCCGCCGCCGGCACTACGGGGCACGCCGCTCGGCGGCCAGCCTGCGATGCCGATGACCGCGCGCAGCAACGGCGCCGCGCACAACCCGATCCCGTCGGTAACACCGAGTCGCGTCGCCGCCGCCGCCGCGGCCGCGAAGCCCGCGTTCGATCCCGCCGACTCGGCGACCCAGGTCGAAGGACTCCCGTTCGAAGACGAGGGCCGCACGGCCGCCGAGCCGGTCGCATCCGCGGCGCAGGCGAACGACGCCTTCTCGCGCGCACTCAGGGCCGACCGAGCGGAGAAGAAGCCGGACCCGTTCGCGACCAAGGCCGACCCGTTCGCGCAAACGACCCCGCAGAAGGCGAAGGCGGATCCGTTCGCCGCGCCGGCGCCAGCACCGGTGCCGCTCGACTTCACGCAGCCCGTCGGCGATCTCGACATCGACGGAGACCTCGACATCGGCGAGGTCTCGCGCGTCGTCAAGCTCGCCGACATCATGAAGCCGGTGCCGAAGCCGGAGCCCGTCGTTCGCCGAAGCTCCGGGTCGATTCCGCCGCCCAATCGCACCGGCAGCGTCGCCGCGATCCCGGGGCTGAACCGGACCAACAGTCTGGCGTCGATCCCGCTGCCGACGATCGGCCCCGACGGCAAGCAGATCGATCCGACGACCGGGGCGCCCATCCCGCTCGCGCCGCAGGTCGCGGTCTCGCACCGCCGCGGCATGATCGCGCTGCTCGTCGGCGCGCTCGTGCTGCTCGGCGCGGCAGGCGCAGCCGTCATCTACATCGTCACGTCGAATGACGACGAAGGCAGCGGCGGTCTCGTCACCTACGACATCAACACGATGCGCCCGGATGACCCGCGGCGCAGTGGCAAACCCGGCGTCGCGCCGGTCGACGACAAGGGGCCGCAGAACCCGTTCGTGCCGCGCCCGAAGCGCCCGAACCCGAACACGAACCCCAATCCACAGGTTCCGCCGTCGAATCCGAACGCGAAGGACCTGCGGCCCGACGAGATCGAGGAGATGGCGGGCAAGTACTCGGGGAGCACGCAGATGTGCTACCGGCGCTCGCAGCGCGGCGCCGAAGCGATCCTGCTCGGCGACCTCAAGAGGCTCGGCGTCACGCTTACCGTCGACAAGAGTGGTGCGGTCACGAACGTGACGCTCTCCGACCACTCGACGACATCGCTCGGCAAGTGCCTGATCGCGTCGATCAGGGGCTGGAAGTTCCGCGAGTCGACCGCCGGCATCACGGCGCGCATCACGCTCGTGTTCCAGGGCGCCTGATCACTCGTCGAGCAACGAGCGCACGCGGTCGAGCAGGCCCCTGCGTGGCTGCGTCGACGGCGCGATCTCGGTCGACATCGTCTTCGCCAGCTCTTCGATCAGCTCGCGCTGGCGCGCCGTGAGCTCCGTCGGCACTTCGACTTGCACCTCGACGAGGTGATCGCCGCGTGGTGCGTTCTTGCCCGCCGCCTGCGGGATGCCGCGCCCGCGAATGCGGAACACGCGGCCGGGCTGCGTGCCCTCGGGGATGCGCATCTTGACCGGACCGTCGAGCGTCGGCACGTCGATGACGGCGCCGAGCGCGGCTTGGCTGAACGCGATCGTATGCTCGCTGCGGACGTCGTTGTTGTCGCGCCGGAACGACGCGTGATCGGCGACGCGGATCATCACGAGCAAGTCGCCCGCGGCCGCGCCGCCCTTGCCGGGCTCGCCTTCACCGCGGAACGTCTTCAGCGTGCCGTCTTTGACGCCCGGCGCGACGACGACCGTGACCTCGCGAGGCTTGAGACCTTCGCTCGTCGGCGGAATCGCGATCGGCTTGCTCGCGCCGAACGCCGCTTCCTCGAACGTGATCTCGAGCGTGTAGCGGACGTCTCTGCCCTTCTGCTTGCCGCGGCGACGACGAAAGACGTCGTTGATGATCTCCTGCGCGGCGTCGACGACGGCCGACAGGCCGCTGTTGCCGTCGTCGGCGTGACCCCAGCGGTCGTAGCGAGCGCGCGAATCCTTGTCGGAGAGCACGGCATAGGCTTCGTTGATCTCGCGAAACCGCTCGCCGTCATCGTTCGCGGCCGCGACGTCGGGGTGATGCTGGCGCGCGAGCTCGCGAAACGCGCGCTTGATCTCGGTCTCGCTCGCGGTCCGTTGGACGCCCAGGACGACGTAGTAGTCGCGCTTCTTGCGTGCCACTAGCCGCCGCCTTCGCCGCTGCCGCCGGTTTCGGCCGCGGCGTAGATCGCCTCGCCGATGCGCTGCGCGGAGACTTCGAGGCGCGCGACGGCGTCCTGGACGAGCGCGAGGTCATCGCTCTCGAGCTGCGCTTGGCAGTCGGCGAGCTCGGTGACCAGGAACTCGCGTTCGTCGTCCGGGAGGAGTGCGCCGAATTCTTCCATCGCCTTGCTCGAGGAGTAGAGCAGGCCATCGGCCTTGTTGCGAGCGTCCGCGATCAACCGGCGCACCTGATCGTGCTCCGCCATCTCCATGCCCTCGCTGACGAGCCGCTCGATGTCGTTCTCGGAGAGGCCGGTCGTCGGCGTGACGGTGATCTTCGTATTGCGGCCGGTGCCGTGATCGCGCGCGGAGACCGACAGCACGCCGTCCGCGTCGATGTCGAACGCGACCTCGAGCTTCGGGACGCCGCGTGGTGCGGGCGGGATGCCCGTGAGCTCGAAGTTCGCGAGCGACTTGTTGTCGGCCGACATCTCGCGCTCGCCCTGGAGCACGTGGACGTTGACGAACGGCTGGTTGTCGATCGTCGTCGAGAAGATCTCGGTCGCACGCGCGGGCAGAGGCGTGTTGCGCGGGATGAGGCGCGTGAACACGCCGCCCGCCGTCTCGACGCCGAGCGACAGCGGCGTGACGTCGAGCAGCAGCACTTCCTGCACCTCGCCGGTGAGCACGCCGCCTTGGATGGCAGCGCCGACGGCGACGACCTCGTCGGGATTGACGCTGCGGCTCGCCTCTTTGCCGAACATCTCGGCGACGAGCGTCTGGATCCGCGGCATGCGCGTCTGACCGCCGACGAGGATCACGACGTCGATGTCGTCCGCCGTCATCTGTGCGTCCGAGAGCGCGCGGCGGCACGGCTCGAGCGATGCCTGCACGAGCGGCTCGACGAGATCCTCGAGCTGCTGGCGCTCGAGCACCGTCTGCAAGTGGCGCGGTCCGTCGGGCGACGCGTGGATGAACGGCAGGTTGATCTCGGTCTGGAATCCGCTCGACAGCTCGATCTTCGCGCGTTCGGCCGCTTCCTTGAGGCGCTGCAGCGCCATCCGATCGCCGCGCAGGTCGAGCCCGTGGTTCGCATCGGCGAACGTCTGCAGGAGGTACTCGACGATCGCGTTGTCGAAGTCCTCACCTCCCAGGAACGTATCGCCCGAGGTCGACCGCACGCGGAACACGCCGTCGTCGAGCTCGAGGATCGAGATATCGAACGTGCCGCCGCCGAGGTCGTAGACCGCGACGCGCGCGGCGCCTTGCGTCTCGACGCCGTACGCGAGCGCCGCCGCCGTCGGCTCGTTGACGATGCGCAGCACGTTCAGGCCCGCGATGCGGCCGGCGTCTTTCGTCGCCTGGCGCTGCGCGTCGTCGAAGTACGCGGGCACCGTGACGACCGCTTCGGTGACCTGGTCCCCGACCCATTCCTCGGCGGTCTGCCGCATCTTCTGGAGGATCAGCGCCGAGATCTCGGGCGGCGAGAAGTCGCGGCCACGCACGCGGACGTGCGCATCGCCGTTCTCCGCCGCGACGATCTCGTACGGACACGTCAGCAGGTGACGCTGTACTTCGGCGTCTTCGTACTTGCGACCCATCAGCCGCTTCACGGCGTAGATCGTGTTCTCCGGGTTCGTCATCGCCTGGCGCCGCGCGGCTTGCCCGACGAGGCGCTCGCCCGACTGCGCGAAGCCGATCACCGACGGCGTCGTCCGCGCGCCCTCCGCATTGGCGATCACGACGGGCTGATCGCCGTCCATGATGGCGACGCACGAGTTGGTCGTTCCGAGGTCGATGCCGACGACGCGTGCCACGCCCGCTTACTCCGCCTTCGGCGCGGGAGCCTTGGCGACGACGACGAGTGCAGGACGTAGCAGCCGCTCCCCCGACCGATACCCCCGCTGCAACACCTGCACGATCGTGCCCGGTGCCGCGTCACTCTCCTGTTGCGAGATCGCCTCGTGCAGGTTCGGGTCGAACGGCTGACCCTGGGCGTCGATCGGCATGACCTCGAGCCGCTCGAACGCGGTCGTGAACTGGCGCAGCACCAGCTGCACGCCCTCGACGATCGGATTCGTGCCCGCTTGGCTCGCGTGCTCGATCGCGCGCTCGAGGTTGTCGACGACCGGCAGCATCTCTTTCAGGATCTTGTTCTTCGCGTCGAACTTCGCATCCTCGAGCTCGCGCTTCTGGCGCTTGCGCATGTTCTCGAGATCCGCGGCGGCGCGCAGGTACCGGTCCCAGTTGTCCTTCTTCTCTTTCTCGAGCGCAGCGACCTTGCCCTCGAGCTCTTTGACGGGGTCTTTCTCGGTCTCCGTCGTGTCGGGCGGAACGACCTCGACCTTGATGCTGTCGTCTCCACTACCGCCGCTGCCGGCGCTTGCCGCCTCCGCTGAAGCGGGCTCGTCAGGCTTGGGCTCCGTGCTCATAACGACCCGACCATAACCAGGTTTTGCAGGCGCGACCAGTCTTCGGGGCGCTAAGCGCTCTCGCGACCCGACAGCTCGGCCAGCACCTGCGAGACGGCCTCCGCGGTCACGTCGACGACCGACATCACCTTGCCGTAGTTCATGCGCATCGGGCCGATCACCGCGAGCGCGCCGATCGGCTGGTCCTCGGGGCCGTACGACACGGCGACGACCGAGCTCGATGCCAGCGCCGACATCGCGGTCTCGGCGCCGAGGAACACTTGCAGGCCGTCCGCCGTGCGCGTGCGATCGAGCAGGCGGATCAGCGTCTCCTTGTCTTCGAGCGTGCGGAGCAGCTCGCGCGCGCGCTCTTTCGCCAGCTCGTCGTCGAGCAGGTTCGCCTGACCCGACACGAGGACCTCGGCGGCGCGATCCTTGTGCTCGACGAACACGGCGTGACCGAGGCGCAGCGCGGTCGCGATCGCTTCGTCATACTTGTTCTTGTCCTCGCCGAGCTCGCGGATGACGCGGTCGCGGACTTCGTCGAGCGTCATGCCCGACAGCAAGTCGTTGAGGTAGTTGTGGATGCGCTCGAGCCGGCGTGGGTCGACATCGTCGACGATCAGCCGGTTCTCGATGCGGCCGTCGGTCGTGACGAGCACCGCGATCAGCTTGCCGTCGCGCAGCGGGACGAACTCGATCTGACCGAGGCGTTGGCGATCGGGATCCGGCGCGATGATCACGCCGGCGTGCTGCGTGAGATCGGAGAGCAAGCGCGACGCGCGTTGCACGACCTCGTCGGGCGTCGGGGCGATCACGCGCTCGCGGATCTCTTCCTTCTCGCGCACGGACAGCCCGCGAACCTTGAGCAGCGAGTCGATGAAGAACCGCAGGCCCGACGCGGTCGGCACGCGGCCCGCGGACGAGTGGCGCTGCTCGAGCAGCCCGAGCTCTTCGAGATCCGCCATCACGTTGCGCACGGTCGCGGGCGATAGGCCGAGGTCGTGGCGGCGCGTCACCGTGCGCGAGCCAACCGCATCACCACCGTGCAGGTACTCGGTGACGACTGCGTGCAAGATCTTCTGCGCACGCCTGGATAGATCGGTGCCACTCATCGACGGGTCTTTGTCACTGTATCGCCCTCACACCAACTTTGCACGATGCGTGCTGCCACCCGATCTGCATAGAGAAAGCCGCGGAGAGTCGGGGAGATCCGGCCGGCTCGACGCTCTGCGAGACCTTCTGCTACCAGCCAGTCGGCGACGCCGACGGCGGGCGCGAGCGCTTGTTCGGCCACGCCGTCGACGGTGCGGAGGCCGAGCCACGCCCGATCGGCGGCCATCTCGTGCGGCGAGATCTGGGTCTGTTCGGGCGGTGCGCCGGCGAAGTAGTCGGCGGCGCGGCGCGGGTTCGTCGCGCGGACGGCGCTGCCGTCGGGCTGGATCGCGAGCGATGCCGCACCGACGCCGAGCCCGAGGTAGGGCGCGCCTCGCCAGTACAGGCTGTTGTGCACCGCGCGCCGCTTGCCGTAGGAGCTGATCTCGTAGTGTTCGAAGCCCGCCGCGGCGAGCGTGGCGTGGGTCTGCGTGTAGAGGTCGGTGAGCGTGTCTTCGTCGAGCGGGACGAGCCGGCCTTCGCGCGCGCGCTTGCCGAACTGGGTGCGGTCTTCGATCGTGAGCTCGTAGATCGACAAGTGATCGACGGGCAGGGCGGCGACGCGGTCCAGCCACGACTCGCGCGTGGCGACGGGCACGCCGAGGATGAAGTCGGCCGACACGACGAAGCGGCCGTCGGCACACGCGGCTTCGATCGCCGCCGCGCCATCACCGAAGCGGTGATCGCGACCGAGCATGACGAGCTCGTCCGCGACGAAGGACTGCACGCCGATCGAGATGCGATCGATGCCGGCTGCGTGCCACGCATCGAGCGTGGCGCGCGTGATGTCGGTCGGGTTCGCTTCGATCGTCACTTCACGCGGGCGGCCGTAGCGACGCGTGACGTGCTCGATGACCTGCGAGATCGACGCAGGTTGCCACAAGGAGGGCGTGCCGCCGCCGAGATAGATCGAGGCGAGCTGGCCGGCATAGGCCTCGGCGCGGCGGTCGAATTCGGCAACGATGGCGTCGCGATAGCGCTCGTGGGGAGGCTCGCCGACCTCGACCGCGAAGTCGCAGTACGGGCACAGCTTGCGGCACCACGGGAAATGAAGGTAGACGCCTAGATCGGAGATGACGCCAATCTACCTCGACAATGCCGCTTCGACGCGTGTCGCCGACGAGGTCATCGCGCTGATGACGGACGTGATGCGCACCGCGTGGGGCAACCCGAGCGCGGCGCATCCCCAAGGGGCCGCGGCGCGCGCGCACATCGACACCGCACGCACGCGCATGCTCGCGGCGCTGTGCGACAAGGGAGTCGGCGACATCATCTGGACGAGCGGCTGCACCGAAGCCGACGCGCTCGCCGTGCTCGGTGCCGCGCGCGTCCGCGAAGGCTCGATCGTGCTCTCCGCCGTCGAGCACCCGGCGGTCTCGGCAGCGACGAAGAAGCTCGAGGGCAACCGCAAGGTCGTGACCATTCCCGTCGGTAGAGACGGCCTCATCGATCCGGAGACGGCCGCGGAGTGCGCCGAAGGCGCGGCCGTCGTCGCGATCGTCATGGTGCAGAACGAGCTCGGCGTCACGCAGCCCGTCGCGGCGATCACGAGCGCGATCCGCAAGCGCTCGAGCTGCCACATCCACGTCGACGCCGCACAGGCGTTCGGCAAGGTCCCGATCGACGTCACCACGCTCGGCGCCGATTCGATCGCGATCGCGGGACACAAGCTGCACGCCCCGAAGGGCACCGGCGCGCTGTGGCTGCGCACGGGCGTCACCGTCGAGCCGCTGTGGGTCGGCGGCGGTCAGCAGCGCGGCCTGCGCGGCGGCACGCAAGACGCGCCCGGCACGGCGGGCCTCGGGCTCGCCGCCGAGCGTGCGATCGCCGCACTCCCCACCGCGCGCACGCGCTGGCTCGAGCTCGCGAACATCATCACGACGAGGCTCGACGCCTCCGGCCTGTCATACCGCCAGCTCGTGCCCGACCAACGCCGCGCGCCGCAC
>Ga0316601_100001463_pt1 | contig 11540 bp, 10 predicted proteins | sample OWC_soil_day5_no_FD_207663 | JGI IMG/M metagenome (GOLD analysis project Ga0316601, IMG submission 207663) | Wetland soil microbial communities from Old Woman Creek delta, Ohio, United States - OWC_soil_day5_noCT | ecosystem: Environmental > Terrestrial > Soil > Wetlands | place: USA: Ohio...
GACGAGCTTCGACTTCTCGAAGACGGACACGCGCTCGCGCTACGTCGTCAAGTACACGCAGGCGTACTACACGGTCGACCTCGACGCACCGTCGAGCCCGAGCGCCCTCCTCGCGCCGACGGCGACGCTCGCCGAGGTCCAGGAGAAGATGGACGAGACCCGCCCGCCGGTCTACGTCTCGTCGGTCACCTACGGCCGCATGGTGCTGTTCACGTTCGAGTCCGAGTACTCGGCGACGGAGATGGGCGCGGCCCTCGAGTTCGCGTACTCGGGCGGCGTCGACGTCAAGGGCGACGTCTCGGTCACCTACAAGGACATGATCTCGAAGAGCAAGATCACCGCGTTCATCCTCGGCGGCGACGCCGGCACCGCGGTCCGCACGATCGATAGCTACGAGAATCTGATCGCGTTCATCAAGTCGGGCGGCAACTACTCGAAGGACTCCCCGGGCGCGCCGATCGCGTACAAGCTGAACTACCTCAAGGACAACTCGCCCGCGCGGATGTCGTTCACGACGGACTACGAGGTCAAGGACTGCGTCCGCGTGTCCCAGCGCGTGCGCGTCGTGCTCAGCTCGATCGCGGTCGACAACGCGGGCGGTGACTCCGGCGACGACCTCGAGCTCTACGGCCGGATCTGGGTCGAGGGTACGAACAGCGCGACCCTGTTCGATCGCAACAGCGACAACTGGGTGCGGATCCGCCAGGGCGAGCAGTTCGGTGCCGGTGCGCCGATCGCCGAGGCCGTGATCAACGTGACGCCCAAGGCGGGCCAGACGATCCGGCTGCGCGCCAACATGACGGACGAGGACGGGATCTTCCCCGACGACGCGATCGGCAACGAGACCGTGTCGAACGCGTTCGAGACCGGCTGGCGCAAGGAGTCGACCGTCACGCTGACCGGCGACGGCGCCCGGGTCCGCGTCGTGTTCTCGCTGTCCCCGATCTGATGAGGGTCCTGTGGCTGTTGATCGCGGTGGTCGCGTGCGCGAGCGCACCGCCAGTGCGACGCTTCGAGGCGATGGACCGGACCGCCGTGACCGCCGTGCTCGAGCAACAGGTCGCCGCGTGGAACCGGGGTGACCTCGCCGGGTACATGGCCGGCTACGCGAAGACCGACGCGCTCGTGTTCACGTCGGGCGGCAAGGTCCGCACCGGCTGGCAGGCGACGTTCGACACCTACCAGGCCAAGTACGGCGTCGCCCCGAGCACGATGGGCACGCTCGCGTTCGCGATCACCCAGGTCGACGCGATCGGCGCCGACGGCGCGGTCGTCCTCGGCACCTGGACCCTGACCGACAGCGACCATCCCGGGACCGGGGTGTTCTCGGTCGTCCTCGAGCGGCGCCCCGAGGGCTGGCGGATCATCCACGACCACACCTCGCTCGCCCCTCCCCCCTGAGCAAGGGCGAGAATTTGCACGCCCGCCGCGGCGGCGCGATCCTAGCGGCATGGACAAGAAGGAGCTGATCGATCAGCTCGGGCGGCAGCTCGAAGCGTCGGCGCGAGCCGCTCTGTCGGCGCGCGATGCCGCCGCCAAGGAGGCCCGCGAGGGCGCGACACCCGACGAGAAGCGCGAGGACGCGCGCGCGGCCCACCAGCTCACGGCGATCGGCGGTGCGTCGCAGGCGCGCGCCAAGCAGGCGCTCGCCGAGGCCGACATGCTCGCGGCGTTCCGGCCCACCGCGTTCGACGACAAGGCGCGGATCATGATGGGCGCGATCGTCGAGATCGAGGACACCGACAGCGGCGAGGGCCGGACGTTCTTCCTCGCGCCGGTCGGCGCGGGGATCACGCTGACCGGCCCTGGCGGTGACGGTCACCTCTCTGTCGTCACGCCGGCCTCACCGATCGGGCGCGCCGTGATCGGCAAGCGCACGGGCGAGGTCGTCGACGTCACCGTCGATGGCGACGTCCGCGAGTGGCAGATCACGTTCGTCGGCTGACTCGCTCGCGGCGAGCTACCGCGGGCGCGCCTGCCACCACGCGCGCCAGGCGGCGGCATCGGTGCCGAAGTCACGACCGCGCGAGCGCGCCCTCAGGGAATCGAGTGCATTCGAGCGCACCAGCTCGTCGGTGTCGGCGAGCGCGCCGATCAGCGCCGGCATCGCGAGCTCTGGATCCTGGTGGACGAGCAGGATCGCCGCGCTCGCGCGCTCGAGCGGCGAGCCGTGCGCGACGAGGTCGACGAGGAGCGCCGCGCCGTCGGCCGAGGCGACGAGCCCGATCGCGTTGAGCGCGGTGAGGCGCACGCGATCGTGGAGACCGCGATCGGTCACGCGCGCGATCATCTCGCCGGCCGGGACGTCGCCCTCGGCGTAGCGCTTGCCGAGCGCGATCGTCGCCGTGATCCCGACGTCGAGATCGCGATCGCGCGAGGCGGCGAGCAGCACCGCGGGATCGAGCTGCGGATCACGCGCGGCCTCGCGGATCGCCGCGCGCCGCACCCTGGGATCGGCATCGCCGAGATCGGCGGAGAGCCCGGGCGTCGCGACCGCGCCCCGCGGCTGCAGGGCGGGCATCCGGGCGGCGCGCGCGGCCGGCGCGGGCGCGGAGATCGCCGCGGATCGCACCGTGGTCGGCGCCGTGGTCACCCCGACGTCCGCCGGCTCCGACGACGACCGGGCGAGCCACAGGCCACCGCCGAGCAGCGCCGCCGCACCGAGGCCGAGCACGATCGCCTTCATCACTCGAGGCTCGCGCAGCAGCGGCACCAGTTCGAGGTCGTCGTGGGGACGACGCCGTCGGGGTTCGCGGGGTCGGTCGCGTTGACGTAGAACGCGTTGTCGTCGGTGCTCTGATCGTCCATCCAGTCGAGCGTGTAGGTGGTCCCGAGCGTGATGCCCGAGGACATCGACGCCCGGAGCTCGCCACTCGAGCACATGTGCGTGCCCGCGGCCCGGCAGCGGTTCGCACAGCTCGAGAACGAGTGGCCACCTTGATCGACGTTCTCGACGCACAGGTTCGAACCGGCGCCGGCGAGTACGTAGCCCGCCGGACAGCCGCGGTTCGTGATCTGGAACCCGCCCATGTCGAGCGCGCCCGTCATCACGTCGCCGGTCGCGTTGACGTAGCGGCCGTCGGTGAACACGGTGTCGATCGCGACCGTGTTCGCCGCGACGGTGATGCCCTGCCCCGCCCCGACGTCGACGGTGACGGCACCTGCAGCGCCGCCGCCGAGCAGGCCGTTGCCCGCGATCACGTCGCTGATGTCGCCGCCCGAGTTGGTGTCGGTGTCGATGTCGTTCGCGCACGCCCACGCGGTGCCGGTCCACTTGAGGAGCTGGTTGGCGCCGCACGTCGTCAGCAGCGAGATCGCGGCGTCGCCCATCGAGGCGCCGCCCTGGAGGCCGGTGCCGATCGCGGTGGTCACCGACGTGATGTCGCCGCCCGAGTTGGTGTCGGTGTCGTTGTCGTTCGCGCAGCCCCACGACGTGCCGTTCCACTTGAGGATCTGGTTGGTCGCGCAGGTCGAGAGCAGCGAGAGCAGGACGTCGCCCGTCGAGCCGCCACCGGAGAGGCCACCCGCCGGGCCGACCATGACGCCGGTGATGTCCCCCGCGCCGGCCGCGCCGGCGTCCGCTGCGCAGATCCACGTCGTCCCGTTCCACTTGAGGATCTGGTTGAGCGCGCAGGTCTGCAGGAGCGACAGCGTGATGTCGCCGGAGTTGGCGCCGCCCTGGAGGCCAGGACCCGCGAACACCGCGGTGACGTCGCCTGAGCCCGAGAGATCGGGCGCACACACGACGGTCCCGTCGGCGTTGACGCCGATGATGAAGTTGCCCGGCGTGCACTGGTTCGTGATCCGCTTCTGCAGATCGGCCGCCGCCAGGTCGCCGACGGTGTCGGCCGTCGCGGCGTGGATCGCGTACGGCACGCTGTCGAGTGCGACCCGCGGCACCATCGTGACGTCGTCGAGCTTGACCTCGAGCCACAGCGCGCGGCCGTCGAACACCGTCGCGTCGAGCGGGCGGTTCTGCCCGATGTCGGTGAACAGCAGGCCGTCCTCGATCGTGACCTCGCGGCCCTCCTGCCAGACCGACGTACCGCCGGTCTCGCGATCGAAGATCTCGAACGAGATCCGGTGTGCCCCCTCGACGGCATCGCCGGTCTTGTCATCGACGAGGCGCGCCGAGAACCCGAGCGTGGTCGGGACCGCGGCGATGGCCGACGCGGACGCGAGCGCGTAGGCGGCGACGGCGAGCGCGACCGACAGCAGCGCGCGGGTCACGGCGCCACCGCCGCGTGCGGGGTGACGACGACCGCGCCGGCCTTGCCGGGTCGGTTGGTCAGGCCGCGCCCGACCTGCACGTCCATGCGGATCCCACCGCCGCGCAGCTGCGCGCCACCGGCGCCGACCTCGCGGGTCGGCTTGGGCGGTGCGCCGGACTTGTCCGCCGAGGCGCAGGACGCGAGGAACACCCCTACCAACAAGAATCGACCGATGCGGCTCATTTCGCGGGCATCTATAGCCGAGATGCCGAGCGCGCTACAGCGATTTTGTCGTCGGTGAGCCTCAGAACGGGCGGGGCCCGACCGAGGCGCCGAACTCGATCGGCTGGCCGACGGCCCAGACCTTGGCGGCTCGGCCGACGTCGACCTTCTTGCCGTCGGCGTCGCGCTCGACTTCCTTCTGGATCGTGACCGGCGTGCTGGCGAACTGCCTGACCAGCCAGAACAGCCGGATGATGTCGGCCGAGCGCATCCGGGCGCAGCCGTGCGAGACGTAGCCGCGGGTCAGGGTGGCCGTGATCGGGCCGTGGAGGGCGTAGGTCTCGGCGCCGGCGCTGTTCTTCGCGTTGAGGCGCAGGAACGGGAACCCGCCGAAGTAGTCGGGGTTGGTACGGCGCGCGACGTAGTACCAGGTGTCCGCGGTGTTCGCGCCGGTCTGGAAGTGACCGGTCGGCGTGACGCTGACGCCGCGCGAGTTCTTGACGCCGACGCCCGTCGGGTAGACCTCGGAGAACCCGGTCGCGCGGTCGAACAGGTGCACGGTCAGGCCGTCGAGGGAGACGATGATCTCCGGCGCGACCAGCATCGGGAGCTCGGTCGGGATCGCGTAGCGCGGCGCATCCGACTTGGGATCGTCGAGCTGGATCGTCGGATCGACGTCCTCGTCGACGCCCTCGTACGAGCCCTGCTCGGGATCGTCGGACTCGCCAGGCAGGGCCTCGGCGCAGGCGGTGATCGAGAGAGCGACGAGCAGGAGGGAGAGGGTTCGCATCGCGGCCCCTCGCCGAGCATTCCTCGTGCCGGCCCGTGCCGGGGCTGTGCGGTAACCGAACTGCACAGTTGCGCGTGATCGGGCGTGACCGATCGATCAGTCAGGAAGCCGCCGGCGCCAGATCTTGCGCACTTACGTGCACAACTCACGCAGCCGTCGATACCATCCTCCCGAACTTGCCCGGGAATCCGGGCACTGTTCAAATGCTCAGGTGCACAGCCTGGAGGCCCCGATCGACCCGTTCGCGACGCTCAATCCGGCGCAGCGGGCCGCGGTCGGCAGCCCCAGCGATGCCCCGCTCCTGATCATCGCGGGCGCCGGGACCGGCAAGACCACGACGCTCGCCCACCGGATCGCGAAGCTCGTGATCGACGGCGCGGATCCGCGACGGATCCTGCTGCTGACGTTCTCGCGGCGCGCCGCGCAGGAGATGATCCGCCGGGCCCAGCGGGTCGCCCGGGGCGCCGACCTGCCGTGGGCCGGGACGTTCCACGCGGTCGGCAGCCGGCTGCTGCGCCTGCACTCGCACGCCCTCGGCCTCGATCCATCGTTCACCGTGCTCGATCGCGGCGATGCCGCCGACCTGCTCGACCTCGTACGCGCGGACGGCGCGTTCGCGAAGGGGACCGAGCGGCGGTTCCCGCGCAAGGACACCTGCCTGTCGATCTACTCGCGCACGGTCAACGCGCGGACCTCGCTCGAAGCCGTGCTCGCCGACGCGTACCCGTGGTGCCGCGAGCACGCCGTCGCCTTGCGCGGCCTGTTCGCCGCGTACGTCGAGCGCAAGCTGGCGAACCACGTCCTCGACTACGACGACCTGTTGCTGTGGTGGTGGCACGCGATGGCGGCGCCCGAGGTCGCGGCCCAGATCCGCGCGCGGTTCGATCACGTGCTCGTCGACGAGTACCAGGACACCAACGCGCTGCAGGCCGAGATCATCATCGCGCTCGCCCCGAGCGGGCGCGGGGTCACCGCCGTCGGCGACGACGCGCAGGCGATCTACTCGTTCCGCGCGGCGACGGTGCACAACATCCTCGAGTTCCCGACGAAGTTCACGACCCCTGCCGTACTGATCGCGCTCGAGGACAACTACCGCTCGACGGTCCCGATCGTCGCGGCTGCCAACGCGGTGATCGAGCGCGCGGCGCAGCGCCACGCCAAGACCCTGCGGTCGAGCCGCGCGTCCCAGGAGCGCCCGACGCTCGCGATCGTCGAGGACGAGAACGGCGAGGTCGACTACGTCGTCGAGCGCGTGCTCGCGTATCGCGAGGCCGGCCTCGCCCTCAAGGATCAGGCGGTGCTCGTCCGCGCCGCCCACCATGCGGATCTTCTCGAGCTCGAGCTCGGTCGCCGTCGGATCCCGTACGTGAAGTACGGTGGGCTCAAGTTCCTCGAGGCCGCGCACGTCAAGGATCTGCTCGCGTTCCTGCGCTGGGCCGAGAACCCGATCGATCCGATCGCGGGGTTTCGCGTCGTCCAGCTGCTACCCGGCGTCGGCCCGGCGTTCGCGCGCCGCGCGGTCGACGCGATCACCGCGGTGTCCCCACCGTCCTTGACCCAGCTCCAGACGCTCAAGCCGCCGGCCGGAGCGCGCGAGGCGTGGCCCGCGCTGTGTCAGCTCCTGCTCGAGCTCGCGGCGCCATCGGCCGCGTGGGCGGGACAGATCGGCCGGGTCCGTGCGTTCTACGAGCCGCTGCTCGTCGAGCGCTACGACGCGGCGGATGCGCGACTGGGCGATCTCGCGCAGCTCGAGGCGATCGGCGGCACGTACGTCGAGCGCGCGCAGTTCCTCGAGGACCTGACGCTCGATCCACCGAGCGCGACCGGCGACCACGCGGGACCGCCCCACCTCGACGAGGACTGGCTCGTGATCTCGACGATCCACTCCGCGAAGGGCCAGGAGTGGCGCGCCGTGTTCGTGCTCGACGTGATCGACGGCCGGATCCCGTCGGACCTCGGCGTCGGGACCACCGACCAGCTCGAGGAGGAGCGCCGCTTGCTCTACGTCGCGATGACGCGTGCCCGCGACCACCTCCACCTCGTGCAGCCGCTGCGGATGTTCGTCGAGAAGCAGCACCGCCACGGCGACCGTCATGTCTACGCCCCGAGGTCTCGGTTCTTGCCCGATGCGATCCTCGATCGGTTCGAGCGCGTGGTCCGGGGCCGGGGCGTCCACGAGCTCGAAGCGGCGGCGCCGACGGGAGTCGTCGACGTCGCCGCCCGGCTGCGTGCGATGTGGTGAGCTACGTTCGTCGGCTTCGTGTCGTCGCGCTGCGGATGAGGTTGATGGCCACGAGCAGGACGACCGCGCCGATGAAGGCCACGAAGATCACCCCCGCGAGCCCGGCGAACGGGGTGTGCCATCCCGCGTAGCGGAACAACGCGCCGCCGACGAACGCGCCGGCGATGCCGACGATGATGTCGCCGATGATGCCGTACCCGGTGCCGCCAGCGATCATCGACGCGAGCACGCCCGCGACGAGACCAACGATGAGCCACATGAGGATGTCCATGGGCAGATCACGAGCATTCCGCGTGCCAAGCCCGGACGGCGGCTTCGAGGCCCGGGTCGCGCACTTGCATCCTTTCCGCGCATGTTGTTCGTCACCACCGAGCCCACGCGCCCCCTGTGCGCCGGCGAGCCTCCCGGTCCGCCTCCTCCGATGCCGCCGCCGATCCAGCCGCCCGATCCGGATCGGCCGCAGATCCCGCCGGACAACCCACCTCTTGTGGACCCGCCTCTCGAGGTTCCGCCACCCGACCCCCGCGAGGCCCCGCCGCAGCAGGATCCACCGTCGCCCGAGCCGCCACGCCAGGACCCGCCGGCGCCGGGTGAGCCGCCGGACATCATCGCTCGCTAGCGCTTGATCGCTCGCTAGTGCTTGCCGGCGTACGTGTACTCGATCGGAAACGCACGCTTGATGCTCGAGATCCGTCGCACCGCCGTGAAGCCGTGCGCGGCGAACGCGACGTGGTCCTCGCCCTCGAGCTTGCCGATGTCGGTCACCCAGTCCTCGAACTCGTCGCCGTTCTTGAGGACGATGTGGAGCGGCAGCCGCCGCAGCTTCGACTCCTCGAGAAAGTCGAGCATGTCTCCCTGGTCTAGACGGTGTCCCATGACGTGCCTCCTTGGTCTCAAGCCTCGGGCGCCAGCTGCATCACCGGCACGAGCTCCTCGTCATCACGCGCCGGCACCACCGCGGGCGTCGCCGCGACCGGCTGGCGATCGTGCGCGGGTGCCTCGAGCGGCAACAGGTCACCCGGCGCGGGGCCGTTGAGCACCCGGCCATACGCATCGAACCGCGAGCCGTGGCACGGGCAATCCCAGGTCTTCTCCGCGGCGTTCCAGCGGACGACACCGCGGAGGTGCGTGCACGTTGCCGAGCGCAGGTGGCACTCGCCGCCCGCGTCCTTGTACACGGCGATCAGGTGGAGCCCTCGCCGCATCGTCGCGCCCTCGCCCGGCGCGATCTCGCCGACCGACGCCACGTCCGCGGGGCGCAGCCAGTCGGTGTACGGCGCCGACGCCTGACTCGCGTCCCTGAGCAACGTGCCGGCCGCGTGGAGGTGGCTGCGGCGCGGATCGTAGACCCGCTCCCACCGCGGGTGCTTGCCATGCAGCATCTCGGGGATCATCAGGCCGGCGATCGTGCCGTGGGTCAGGCCATTGCCGGAGTCGCCGGTGACGACGTAGACGTGCTCGAGGTCGGGGCTCCTGCCGATGTGCGCGAGGTGATCCGAGGGCTCGACGATCTGCCCCGACCAGCGCGCCACGATCGGCCCGACCTGCGGGATCCACTGGCGCGTCCAGGCCTCGAGCTCGGACCATTGATCCTCGGGCGTGCCGTGCCCGACGCGGTGGTCGTTCCCACCGACGATCAGGACGTCCCCACCGTGAGCGCCGCGTACGACGCGCAGGTAGTGATACGGGGCCGCGGTGTCCCAGATCAGCGCGTGCGGGATCGAGCCCTCGGCGATCGCGAACGCGAGCACGTAGCTGCGATAGGTCGCCTGGCGCAGCGGCAGGCGGAACGGGCTCGTGACCGCACCATTGGTGCAGTCGATCACGACCCGCGCGAGCATCGAGCGCTGGCCGGCGATCGTGCTGGACAGGCCGAGCGTGAGCGGCCGCCCCTCCTCGATCGAGTGGACGTGAACGCCCGTGTGGATCTTGCCGCCGAGGTCGACCACGCCCGCCGCGACGCCGCGCAGGTACTTGAGGGGATGGAACTCGGCCTGGTTCGGGAACTTCAGCGCGGGTCCGGTCTCGAACGGCAGCGGTCCCGCGGGCACCATCTCGCACGGCAGGCCCGCGCGCTGCGCGGCGACCAGCTCGCGATCGAGGTCGCGATGCTCGTCCGGGTGATGCCCCGGCGGCTTGATCAGGTAGCCGTCGACGCGCCGGAAGTCGCAGTCGATCGTCCGCTCGCGGACCATCGCCTCGATGTAGTCGATCGCGGTCGTGTGGCTCTCGGCGACGATCCTCGCCCCGCCCCGGCCGAACTTCTGTTCGAGGTCGTAATAGCGGTCGTCGACCGCGGAGGCGAGGTGCGCCGTGCTGCGGCCCGTCTCCCCGCCGCCGATCGGGCCATCGTCGAGCACGCTGACGCGGACACCGCGGCGCGCGAGCTCGAACGCGACGGTCAGGCCGGCGATACCCGCACCGATCACGCAGATATCGGTCTCGGGCTCGGGCTTGGTGTCATAGCTGGGGACGTCGACGTCGATCCAGAGTGACGACGAGGCGCCTCCGTCCTTGGGCATGGTGCGCATGAGCTCCTCCGCACCCGTGCGGTTCAAGCGATGTGCCACGCGGGCGCCGGGCGGTGGCGCCCAGCGCGAGCGCGCCGGGTGCCCCGGCGACGCCTGCGCTCCCGCGGCAGGCGCGTGCTCCGATTCCGTCTGATGCTCGAGAGCGCCGGCGTCGGGTGTGACACCACCGCACCGTCGGCGATCGACGCGAGCGCCGACGACGCGGCCCGGCTACTTCTTGGTCCAGCGATCGAGCCAGGCGAGGACCTCGTCGTGCCACAGCTTGCTGTTCTGCGGCTTCTGGACCCAGTGGTTCTCGTCGGGGAAGTGGATGAACTTCGACGGGACACCCTTGCGCTGGAGCGCCGTGAACGTCGACATCCCCTGGGTATCGACGACGCGATAGTCGAGGCCGCCGTGGATCACGAGCGTCGGGGTCTTCCAGTTCTTCACGTGATCGATCGGGTTGTGCTTGGTGTAGTTCTCCGGCTTGTCCCACGGCAGGCCGCCGTGATCCCACTCGGGGAACCACAGCTCCTCGGTGTCGTAGTAGGCCATCCGCTCGTCGAGGTTGCCGTCGTGACAGACGAGGGCCTTGAACCGGTCGGTGTGGCCGTTGATCCAGTTGATCATGAAGCCGCCGTACGAGGCGCCGAGCGCGACGACCTTGGTCTTGTCGAGGTAGCTGTACGTGGCGAGGGCGTGGTCGAGGCCGAGCATCAGATCCTCGTACGGAGCGCCGCCCCAGTCGCCGCTGATCGAGTCGGTGAACGCCTGGCCGTATCCGGTCGAGCCGTGGAAGTCGATGAACACGGTCGCGTAGCCGCGGCCCGCGTAGGTCTGCGGGTTCCACCGATAGTGGAAGTGATCGCCGAAGCTGCCCTGCGGGCCGCCGTGGATCAGGAACGCGACCGGGACCTTGCCGCCGGTGTAGCCCGCGGGCTTCATCACGAAGCCGTACACGGTCTCGTTCTTGGCGCCCTTGAACGTGAACTGCTCGTAGTCGCCGAACTGGATCTTCGCGAGGCGCGCGTCGTTGAAGTGCGTGAGCTGGCGGAGGTCGGAGCCATCGGGCTTGATGGTGAACAGCTCGCCCGGCATCTTGAGCGTGTCGCGCACGAACACGAGGCGATCACCGGCGACGCGGGCGCCGGTGTTGGTGCCCTTCTCGACGAGCAGCTTCTCCTTGCCGGTCGCGACGTCGATCGCGAACAGGGCCTGGTGCCCGAGGTTCGCAGTGTCGGTGAAGATCGTCTTGCCGTCGGCGCTCCACGCGATGCCGCCCGCGGAGCGGTCCCAGTTCTCGGTGAGGACGCGCGCCTTGCGGGTCGCGACGTCGATCACGGTGATGCGCTCGCGGTCAGCCTCGAACACGGGGCGCTTCATCTGGCGCACGGCGAGTGACTTGCCGTCCTTCGAGAACACGGGCTCGAAGTCGTAGGCCTTGTTGTCGGCGGTGACGTTGATCGGCCTGGAGCGGCCGTCCGCGGGGACGAGGAACACGTCGGTGTTGGTCTGGTAGGCGTTCGCCTTGCCGCTGTTGCGGATCACGAACGCGATCGTCT
>Ga0316601_100001464_pt1 | contig 11539 bp, 10 predicted proteins | sample OWC_soil_day5_no_FD_207663 | JGI IMG/M metagenome (GOLD analysis project Ga0316601, IMG submission 207663) | Wetland soil microbial communities from Old Woman Creek delta, Ohio, United States - OWC_soil_day5_noCT | ecosystem: Environmental > Terrestrial > Soil > Wetlands | place: USA: Ohio...
GGCGTACCCTGCTCGATAATTTCTCCTCTGCGTGAGTAAGATCAAGCTGCACCTGCTTGTTCCCCTGATCCAGACTGGCGGCCTTGCGCAAGTCCTGTACAGCGTTCTCCAATTGACCCCTGCTCTGGTAACAGAGACCGCGAACGCGATAGGCGTCGGCATCTCCGGGATGCTGCGTGATGTATTGGTTCAGCAGTGCGATTGCCTCGCCGTACCGGCCCGCGGTCATGTGCCGTGACGCTTCACGCTTGAGAGCGGACTGATCGGTCTGGGCAGACATCTCGGCCGGCGCAAGCAACAGCGCAGCCGCCCAGAAGAGAATTCCCGCAGACATGATGATTGACAGGGTGTGTGCGATTGTTCGGGTGGACCAGCAGGCAGAGGAAAAAGCCGTAGAAGCCGCAGACAACCATTGAGGAATGTATGAGCTACGCGCGAAAGGCGGGCAGGAGACCAATTCCGATGAGGGCAAGACGATGCGGCTTAAGGGCGAACGGAAGCCCTGATGGATCTCTTTCACGGTGCAGCAGAGAGCCTGACAAGTCCGGATGATATTTCTCAACGGCAGATAGAGCACGTGTTCACCCCCGCGGCCGACGTCCACTCGACTCCTTTCTGATGTTGAAGAGGCAGGCAGATCAGCCACAACGCATCCGGCGATCAGGCCGCAAAGAACTGGGTATACCTCGTGCTCGAAACTTGCGGTACCGAAAACACACGCAATAGATTTGAACAGCGGGGGGTGAGAATTGGTTCCCGGGCGATTCGTGGCCCCGCCTGATCTGTCACTCTAATGGAGTTGCGCTGTTCCTTTCTTCAGAACTCCCTTGCGTTTGCAGGTCCTATGGCGCATATTAGCCATACATCGACGGAGGCCCGAATGGCTGTCCTGCTGCAGGGCTCAACACCATGGACAATCCTTCATTGGCTGTGATACTATCCAGCATTGCCTCTATTATTGAAGCCAGCCCGCAGGAAGCACGTCAGCTCCGCTGTCATGCAACATTCAGAATGAACAAGACGCATTTGCCGTTGATCCTGGGAGGGCTCATTCTTATAGCAGCTGATCTCCACTCCCAGACCGGGCCCGAAACATATGTCTGGCCGCAAGATACGGCTGTCTTGAACAACCTTAAGAAATGGCAGGGATTCAAATTTGGCTTGCTGATCCACATGGGCCTGTATTCGGAACTTGGAACGCTTGAGTCGTGGGGGTTGTGTCCCGAGGACTGGGTGACCCGCGAAATCGACGACTACTATGAGTACTGCACGAACTACCGAAACACGAAATCCAGATTCAATCCCGTGAATTTTGATCCCCCGAAGTGGGCCGGATTGTTCAGACGCTCCGGTGCGAAGTACATGATCTTCTCGTCCAAGCATCATGATGGCTTCTGTCTGTTCGACACAAAGTACACTGACTTCAAAGTGACCGACAAAGGCTGCCCGTTCTCGGCGAATCCGAGATCGAATGTGTTGAAGAAAATCCTTGATGCCACGCGCAACGAAGGACTTGCCGTAGGTGTGTATTTTTCAAAACCTGACTGGACAACACCGCATTTCTGGTGGCCGTACTATCCGCCCAAAGACAGGAATCCGTCGTATGATATCACGAAACACCCTGACCGCTGGAAGAAGTTTGTTGAGTACACTCAAAACCAGATCAACGAGATAACAACGGAATACGGGAAGGTCGATATCCTGTGGCTCGACGGCTGCTGGGTCCTGCCTCTTTCGAAGATCACCAGGAAACTGGAGGAATTCTGCAAGTATCCTCACGACATGGACATCAACATGAAGTCTATTGCGGACAGAGCCCGCGCCAGCCAGCCGGGGATGCTTGTCGTGGATCGTTGGGTTCATGGGGAATACGAAAACTATCTGACGCCTGAACAGAACATCCCACCCAGGGCACTCTCAGTTCCTTGGGAAAGCTGTATCACCATGGGAAATGCATGGGGATGGGTCAGAAATGACAGCTACAAATCATCAAAAGAATGTGTCCAGCTCCTTGTGAATGTCGTTGCCAAAGGGGGAAATCTCCTGCTCGGCATCGGTCCGAACGGAAAGGGAGAATTCGAAACCAAGGTCTACGAGAATTTGGCGCAGATGGGGAAATGGCTCGAGGCAAACGGAGAGGCCATCTACGGGACCACTCCTATTGAACCGTATTCCGATGGCAAGGTTGCGTACACGGCCCGGGGCGACAAGGCAATCTATGCCATCTACATGCCTGCAAAAGATGAGCAGAAGCTCCCCGTGCACCTCATGGTGCGAACGACGTTGACCGGAAAGCTGAGCGTCACACTCCTCGCATCGAAACAGGAGCTGTCGTACACGGCATACGACGACATCGTCATTGTTTCAATTCCTGAACAATTGCGGACGCCTCTCGCGAAACAGGAGGCAGTTGTAATCAAGGTTGCCCTGTGATGAAACGTGCAAGCACATTCGACGTAGCGTGGGCTCTCCTTGCTGTCCCGCAGTCCCTCCTCGTGAGACCTTCCACGAACTGGTTCCTTACGCAGTATATCAGGAAGTTCAGGGTGATGGATGTAGGCGGGAATCTCATCCTCCATTCACACCTGCCACCGCTGAACAGCAAAGCCTACAAGAGATTCGTTACAGAGCATCTGCTGTCGAAAGATGCCGGTCCCTCGCATGTCCAGATCGGGCTGACCAATGCGTGTCCGCAGAATTGCGAGTACTGTTACAGCAAGGACAAGAAGGGGAAGGTGATGGACACGGGCCGGATTATTGACCTCATGCGCAATCTCAAGCAGATGGGGGTCTTCTGGATCGGCTTCACCGGAGGGGAGCCTCTGCTCAACAAGGACATCGCGCGGATTACAGAGGAGGCGAGCACCGATTGTGCCGTGAAGCTCTTCACGACCGGATGTACACTCACTCCGCAACTTGCCCGTGATTTGAAGAATGCGGGGCTCTATTCGGTTTCCGTGAGCCTGGATCATTGGAATGAAACGGAGCATGACGCAGTGCGCCGGTATCCTGGTGCGTTCAAGACTGCGCTGAGAGCCCTGGAGATATTCAAAGAGGTCGGCGGCATTCACATCGGTGTGTCAGCGGTGCTCTCGCGGCACATGATACAAAGGCATCAGGCCGATGAATACCTCGGCTTTCTCATGACATTGGGGATTCACGAGGTCTGGCTGAGCGAGGCGAAACCATCAATACCGGATATGTGGCAGCATGCCTCAGTCATCAGCGAAGAAGAGCGGACCGAGTTATGCACGCTGCAGGACCGTTACAACAAAGAGGGCAGGATCACGGTGAACTATCTGGGCCACTTCGAGGGGAAAGAGCATTTTGGCTGCGCGGCCGGGCACAAGATGGTCTATGTCGATGCGTGCGGGAATGTAAGTCCTTGCGTGTTTCTTCCGATGTCATTCGGGAACGTGAATGAGAGATCTATCCGGGAGATCTACACAGCGATGAAGAAACGGTTCCCCACGGAGAGCCGCTGTTTTATCAATGAGAACTCTCCGCTGCTCCACAAGCACTATCACGGGCAGTCCCCGATGAGCGAACAGGATACCGTGGCCCTGATGGAAGAAGTCCGTTTCGCTCCGATGGCCAGGTTTTTCAAACTCCACTACTCGTGAGACAAGCGCGTGACGCAGAAGACATACAAGCTCATCAGCCTCGGCCTGGCGATCGTTTTTGGAATGGTCGGTCTGGTCTTTCTGTTCATGAGCTCTGATGTTCTCTCATTCTTCGACGAACTGTCCAGGGCCGTTGGCATGCAGGAAGCGGCCTCTGTCAGTCACAAGTTCTACGTCATACTTGCTGCCGCGTATATGTATCTTGTGACACTGCTTGCCTCGTTGATGTATCTTCACCCCGACAACCCCGCATATCCACTTCTCCTTTTCAATGGGAAGACCGCCAGTTCGGCCCTGTCGATACTGTTCTTCGTTCTGGACAAGCCTCTCCTGGTATACCTGACAAACGGCATTGTCGATGGGCTCATCGGTGTGTTGGTGATCGCGATGTACCGCAGCATCAGACGGGTGCCGCGATGAACCTGCGTCTCGCCGCTCTGAATGTCTATCTACCGGCTCCGGTACGGGATGAGGGACTTCACAAGCTATTCCGGCTTACTGCTGACGCGTTCCGCGCTCGGATGCCCGACATCGAGCGGCTTTCGCGTTCGGAACAACTCCGTGCGTACGCGATATTCACTCAAGACCAGGCTCAGCGGGTGAAGAACGAGGACGTGGAATCAGTGAAGGAGCGGCTGTTTGAACGTTCGCGCCGGCTGGGAGTTGAGCTGAGAGAAAAGCTGCATGTCGGCACGTTTGAAGAGTCATTGACAGCTGCCAGGATACTGTACCGTGCACTTGGGATAGACTTCCGGGCACATGAGAGCGGCGGAGTTGAGGTGCGGCGATGTTACTTTTCCGGATTCTACTCGAGTCAGGTGTGCCGGTTGATCTCCTCGCTTGACGAAGGTCTCATCGCGGGATTGTCGGATGGCGGCCGGCTCACCTTCAGCGCGAGAATCAGTGAAGGGCATGACTGCTGCCTGGCGAGAATCGATATCGTGAAAGCGAACCAATGAAGCGCGCAGTTATCGTCGGCACCGGTGCGGGGGGTGCAACGGTGGCCAAGGAGCTTCAGGGAACGTTTGAAGTGACGGTCCTGGAGGCGGGAGGGGAATTCCGTCCCTTCGGGGGGAACCTCAGTCTTCTTGAGAGCGCAAGATCGACGGGGTTGTTGTTCGATGAACGTGAAATACAGCTTCTCTTCTCTGCGATGAAGATTCAAAAGACGTCGCGGGACATGGTGCTGGTGAGAGGGATCGCTTCCGGGGGAACGACAACGCTTGCTACGGGCAACGCTATAAGAGTCGACGGCGATCTGAAAGCACTGGGGATTCAACTGGATGCCGAGTTTCAGGAGCTGCACCGGGAAATCGCGATCACGACAGAGCATCAGAGGATCTGGAGGGCGTCCACCCGGCGCCTGTTTGAGGTTTGTGCGGGATTAGGGCTTGATCCTCAAGTCACCCCCAAGATGGTGGACTATACCAGATGCGTGCGTTGTGGGCGGTGTGTGCTCGGGTGTGCGGAAGGTGCGAAATGGGACAGTCGCCGATTTTTGGAAGTTGCCCTCGAGCGTGGCGCGCGCGTCGAGTACAATTGCAGGGTCCAGAAGGTCCTGATTGCCGGCGGTGAAGCAATCGGCGTGGAGGTCCGGCAAGGCTGGAAAAGAAATACCTTTCCGGCCGATGTTGTCATACTTGCAGCAGGGGGCGTGGGGACACCGGTGATTCTCAACCACTCAGGCATCACAACCGAGCCCCGCTTGTTCGTTGACCCCGTGCTGTGCATTGCGGCTGAATGGAAACACGCCTATCAGCACAGGGAAGTGCTCATGCCGTTCGTCGTCCAGCGGGATCACTTCATGATTTCTCCCTATTTCGACCAGCTCAGTTTCTTCTTCAACAAAGCATGGAGAATCCCGGCCGAAGATATCGTGTCACTTATGGTCAAGCTCGCCGACGAAAACACCGGAACCGTGAACGGGTCCGTCAGGAAGAGCCTGACGTCACTTGACCGTGACCGGCTGGCGGAAGGGGTTGAACTCTGTACCGAGATTCTTGCGAAGTGTGGAATAGCCGGGGAGGACACGTTCCTGGGGACCGTGAATGCGGGCCACCCCGGCGGAATGCTTCCGCTCAGTGCAAATGAGGCTGAGACGCTCCATAGCAGCGGCTTGCCGGAAAACCTCTACGTGGCCGATGCGACGCTGTTTCCGCATTCCCTCGGCAACCCCCCCATTCTCACGATCATGGCCTTGGCAAAACGGATCAGCAAGAAATGCATCGAGAAGTTCTCCCTTCAAGGATTGGACAACCGATGAGCACGAAGTTGCGTACAGCACTCACGGCAGTACCGGGCATTCTGCTTTTCGGAATCACTCTCACTCGGCGTCCCGCGATACTCGCTTAGGAGCAACGGAGAGGCCTGCGTGTCAACTTTTGTCGATCCCTGAGCAACAGAGGTTTTCCTGGCTCACCGTCAAGAATGCTGTTTCAAGGGGTGTCATCGAGGTCCAGCTCCATCCGCAGCATCACGGAGCTGAGGGTCTTTCCCTGAGCGTCGTTCTTCAGCGATTTTGTACCGCCCCCGCCGAGCGATTCGTGGAGCAGGAAGTTCAGTGCACACAGATTCGGCAGCTCAAAGCGTTCCACACGTCCCATGCAAATCCCCGCAAAGTGCTCCGCAACGCGCTCAGCCGTCAGGTATTTGACCAGAAGTGGATAATACTCAGGCTTTCGGGCGATCACACCGACGTTTGCAGTGTCTCCCTTGTCACCCGAGCGGGCATGGGCGTACCGGATCAACTGGATTCTCATCTGACCTTCCCGTTCTCTGATCACGTTCTAGAGCGTTGCGGTCTCCACGATTGGGCTCACCAGGCTTTTCCGGATAAGTGCCGGCCAGTAGGCTACCACCTCGCTCGGTTTCGGACGTCCGCCGGCGAAGCCGGTGACGGACGGCGGTCCGGTGAGAACGAGTGGTGCGATCTCGCGGCCGAACCGTTCAACCGCGTCACGGTTCTGACCTCGCACGCCGATCCGAAGCACCACTTCATTCGGGTCTGCGATCTCCACTGAGCGAGGGCCGAAGCAGGAATCGAGGCCGAGCAGCTCCGTCCGGATTTCCTCGTACGAGAGGCCGAGGTCAGCCAGACGGATCCGGAGTATCCGGTCTGCTGCACGGGCTTTTGTCACGGCATCAGGCCATGCATACGTCAGCGTGCCGACGGCAGTGTAACCGTCGTGGTATGCCATGGAAACCTTGTAGAACTCCGTGGCGGGGCTTCCCTTTATCCCCCATACGCGGACATGATCCGGACTGGTCCCTTCCAGGCGGATCGTTGTGAAGTCCGCCACACAATCGGGGGTAATGTATGAAGTAGGATCGCCCAATTCATACAGAAGCTGTTCCTTCACAGTCGCCTCGGAAACGAGGCCTCCGGTTCCGTGATGTTTTGTGATGACGAATGTTCCGTCGGGGAACGCCTCGGCGATCGGAAAGCCGACGTGTGCCAGATCCGGCACTGATTTCCAGTCGGCAAGGAAGTTCCCTCCACTGGCCTGCGCGCCGCATTCCAGGATATGTCCGGCAATGGTCCCCGACGCGAGACGATCCCAGTCATTCATGCTCCATCCGAACTCGTGGATCATCGGAGCCAGGGTGAGTCCGGTATCGGTGGTCCTTCCGGTGATCACAATATGTGCCCCCTGCTGGAGGGCTTCGACAATGGGAGCCGCACCGAAATAGACGTTTGCGCTGATGAGCCGGTTTCGGATCGAGGAGAGAGGCGCTTCCGTTTCCATGTTTGCGAGTGTTGCGCCGGAAGCCATGAGCTCGTCGACGTTGAGAAGGATGTCGTCTCCCCGCACGACGCCGATCTTCAGTCCATGAATCCCTTTCTGTCGCGCCACGTCGAAGAGGGCGTCGCGGCATGCGACCGGATTGACACCTCCGCCATTGGTGATGACCCGGATCCCGCGGGAGACAATATCCGGGAGGATCTCCGCGATGAGCGGGACGAGGTCGCGCGCGTATCCGAGGGCGGGATCCTTCAGTTTCTGCTTTTGAAGGATGGACATCGTCACCTCGGCGAGGTAGTCCATCACAAGATAGTCGATTGGGCCCTTCCGGACCTGGTCGACGGGAGCGTTGAGGAGGTCTCCCCAGAAGCCCTGGCCGCTGGCAATGCGAATGGATGGTCTCATGGTGAGTCTAGACCTGTATGACACCGGGATTGAACGGCGGGATCTCCGGGTTGTGTGCGGCAAGTGAGATCCCCCTGTCGATGACAGAGCGTGTGGTGGTCGGGTCGATGATATCGTCGATCCAGAGGCGGGCTGCTGCAAAGAGAGGATCGAGCTCCGCCTCATACCGTTGCTGAATCTCGCGCAACAGGGTCTCGCGTTCGCCGTCCGGCATCTGTTCTCCTGACCGTTCGGCAGCGCCAAGCCGTATCGACAGGAGTGTCTCGCTCGCCTGTTTTCCGCCCATCACTGCTATCTGCGCAGAAGGCCATGCCATGATGAGACGTGGGTCATACGCCTTCCCGCACATCGCGTAGTTCCCCGCGCCGTAGCTGTTCCCTGTGATGAACGTGAACTTCGGGACGACGGAATTCGCGACGACATTCACCATCTTGGCGCCGTCTTTTATAATGCCGCCGTGCTCGGCCCTGCTGCCGACCATGAATCCGGTCACATCCTGGAAGAAGACAAGCGGAATCCGTTTCTGATTGCAGTTCATGATGAACCGGGCGGCCTTGTCGGCACTGTCGCTGTAGATCACGCCCCCAACCTGCATCTCTCCCTTTGCGGTTCTCACGACGGAACGCTGATTCGCAACAACTCCCACGGCCCATCCGGCAATCCGGCCGTAACCGGTGATAAGCGTCTTTCCGTATCCTGCCTTGTACTCGTCCATCTCGCTTCCATCGAGGATACGGGCGAGCATCTGATAGGTGTCGAAGGGCTTCGTACGGTCGAAGGGGATGATCCCATGAAGTTCGGCAGGATCATACCTTGGCGGGACTGGTTCGCGGCGGTCGAAAGGAGCTGCCGGGCGCGGACCGAGCTTTGCGATCAGGCTCCGGATGACCGTGAGACATTCCTCATCGTTTTTCACCCGGATGTCAGTCACGCCGCTCACCTCCGAGTGAACTGCAGCGCCGCCAAGCGTCTCGTTGTCAATCTCCTCGCCGATCGCCGCCTTGACCAGGTGGGACCCGGCAAGGAAGACGCTTCCGGTTCCTTCGACGATAAGGGTTTCGTCGCTCATGATAGGAAGATACGCTCCCCCCGCCACGCAAGGGCCCATGATGGCAGCGATCTGCGGGATACCCATGGAGGAGATGACGGCATTATTCCGGAAGATCCGGCCGAAGTGTTCTTTGTCGGGGAAGAGTTCAGACTGGAGGGGAAGGAAGACACCTGCAGAGTCGACGAGGTAGACAAGCGGGAGACGGTTTGCCATCGCGATCTCCTGTGCCCGGAGGTTCTTCTTACAGGTGATCGGAAACCAGGCTCCTGCTTTCACCGTGGCATCATTTGCCACGATGACTGTCTCGCGGCCCTCGATCCGGCCCACGACAACGACGGTGCCGGCCGACGGGGCGCCGCCGAACTCCTGGTACATGCCGTACGCGGTGAAGAGTCCGATTTCCAGAATCGGGCTACCGGGATCGACCAGGCGTTCGACACGTTCGCGCGCGGTCAGTTTGTTGCGCTTCCTGTGTCTGGCGATCGCCTCTGCACCTCCCCCCTCCCGCACACGGTCGCCCTTCGCCGTAAGTCCGGCAAGAAGTGCGCGCATTGACTCCTCGTTGCGGGCGAAGGCGGCATCTCTGACGATCGGAGCACCAATGATGGCCACTGAGCCCCCTTAAGCGAGAATGTTCTTGGCAATGATCATGCGCTGGACTTCTGAGGTCCCTTCTCCGATGGTAAGGAGTTTCACGTCCCGATAGAACTTCTCTACCGGGTACTCTTTCATGTATCCGTATCCGCCATGGATCTGGACGGCCTCTTCCGCTGCCCGGCACGCCACCTCGCTGGCAAACAGTTTCGCCTGGGCGGCCAGGAGGGTCACGGGCTCCTTCCGCCCGCGGACCTCTGCGGCGTGCCTGGTGAGGAGGCGGGCGGCGGAGATCCCGGTCGACATGTCGGCGAGCTTCCACTGAATTGCCTGGTGGGCGCCGAGCGGCTTGCCGAACTGCTGTCGCTCCCTTGCATACCGGACACTGGCCTCAAACGCGCCCTGTGCGAGCCCGACTGCCAGCGCGGCAATCCCGATCCGGCCTCCGTCCAGCACCTCCATCGCCTGTGCGAATCCTTCCCCCTCTGCACCGATCAGGTGTTCGGCTGGGACACGGACGTTTTCGAACATGAGCATGGCGGTATCGCTTGAGCGCATGCCGAGTTTGTTCTCGCTCTTCCCCTGGGTGAATCCCGGCATGCCTCGTTCGACGATGAACGAAGAGATCCGGTTCCGGCCATTGCGCTTGCCCGTCACCGCAAAGATGACAAACGTCGAACCCACGGAGCCGTGCGTGATGAACGCCTTGGAGCCGTTGAGCATCCACGAAGAGCCATCCCACACAGCGGTGGTCTTCATGCCTGCCGAATCGCTGCCGGAGCCCGGCTCGGTGAGTCCCCACCCCCCCAGCTTTCTGCCCGAGCAGAGATCGGGGAGGAAGCGGCGTTTCTGCTCATCTGTCGCGAAGAGATTGATGTGGCCGAGGCAGAGGCCGTTATGTGCGCAGAGGGTCAACCCGACAGATGGATCGACTGCAGAGATTTCCTCAACAAGAACTGTGAATTCGAGAGGTGTGAGTCCCGCGCCACCGTAGGATTCGGAAACCATTGCGCCGAGGAATCCGAGCTCAGCCAGGGGTGCGATGAGTTCACGATGGAACAGGTGCGGGTCATCGTATTTCATCACAACCGGACCGATTGTTCCGCGCGCGAATCCACGTGCGGTCTCCCGGAGAAGATCAAGGTTCTCTTGGTCCATCGCATCCTCCGCTGTTCTGACAGTCTATCTCCCCGTCCAGACGGGAGCTCTTTTCTCAAGGAACGCTTTTAGTGCTTCGTGCCGGTCCTTTGTCCGCACGAGCGGAGCATAGCAGGAGCTCTCGTGGTCCAACCGGCGGCGAACGTTGGCGGCCGGGTAGCCACGAAGCGCTTTCTTGGCCTGGCGAAGTGCCAGGGGAGCATTTCCCGAGAGGGAGTCCAGGAGTGTGTCGTACGCCGCACTGAAGGTATCTGCCGGCCAGGCGAAATCTACAACACGATCAGCGAGGGCCTCCCGTCCATTGAAACGTCGTCCGGTCAATATCCATTTTGACGCAACAGCTTGCGAAGTTCGATGGGAGAGAAGCTGTGTTCCCCCCGCAGCCGGGATGATTCCCAGCGTGACCTCAGGGAATCCGAGAACGGCATCATCCGATGCAGCAATCAAATCTGCGGCCAGGGCTAGCTCAAGTCCTCCTCCGAGCGCAGCGCCGCGGATCCCCATGATCAATGGCTGGGGAACGGAGAACCAGGCGCGGACCATCATCTGGATCGACTTGACGGTTGATGCGACCCGGGAAGAGGGGAGCGTGGCACGTTCCTTCAGATCGGCTCCGGCACAGAAGGTCTGCAGCGATGAGGTAATCGAGATGAGCCAGACATCGTTCCGTTTTGCAAGGATCCGTGCCGTGCGCGTCAGTTCGCGTACGAATTCCCGGTTCAGAGCATTCACAGGAGGGCGGTGAAGCTCGACGCGGGCGACGTGTGCTGAAACAGAGAACGAGTGAAAGTCCGACATGAACGACCGGCCCTTTTCTGATTGGCCAATAAAGGAATATCGGGGGAATTCCGCAAGCGACCCCGTCAATCAGATCAGTCTTGAAACAGCAAGCATACTGCTATGATCCATAGCAGTATGCTTGTGATGAGAAGCCCGATCGACAGAATCCGTTCAATGACCTTGTT
>Ga0316601_100001466_pt1 | contig 11533 bp, 9 predicted proteins | sample OWC_soil_day5_no_FD_207663 | JGI IMG/M metagenome (GOLD analysis project Ga0316601, IMG submission 207663) | Wetland soil microbial communities from Old Woman Creek delta, Ohio, United States - OWC_soil_day5_noCT | ecosystem: Environmental > Terrestrial > Soil > Wetlands | place: USA: Ohio...
CGGATTCTGGGGCGCGCCCAAGTTCCCGCGCCCCGCCGTGCTCGAGATGTTGCTCCGGCATCATCGGCGCACCGGCGACGCTCGCTCGCTCGAGATGGTCACGCTCACGCTCGAGCGCATGGCCGCAGGCGGGATCTACGATCAGATCGGCGGCGGCTTCCACCGGTACTCGACCGACGCCAGGTGGCGCGTCCCGCACTTCGAGAAGATGCTGTACGACAACGCGCAGCTCGTCGCCGTCTACCTCGAGGCGTACCAGGTGACGGGACGCGAGGACTTCGCGCAGGTCGCGCGCGAGATCCTCGACTACGTGCTGCGCGACATGACCTCGCCCGAGGGCGGCTTCTACTCGGCCAGCGACGCCGACAGCCAGGGTGCGGAGGGCACGTACTTCGTCTGGACGGCCGCCGAGATCGATCACGTGCTCGGCGCCGAGCAAGGCCGGATCGCGCGCACCTACTTCGACGTCACCACGGGTGGCAACTTCGAACACGGCTCCAACGTGTTATGGCGTCCGGCGCCCCTGGCCGATGTCGCCGCGGGGCTCGGGCTACCCGCCGAAACGGTTCGGCAGGCGATCGCCGGCGCGCGCGTGCGCTTGCTCGACGCACGGTCCCGGCGTGTCCCCCCCCTCACCGATCGCAAGATCCTCGTCGCGTGGAACGGCCTCATGATCTCCGCGCTGGCCCGCGGCGCGCTGGTGCTCGACGAACCTCGCTACACGGCCGCCGCCCGCAAGGCAGCCTCGTATCTCCTCGCGAGCGCCCACGGCCAGCCCGGGCGCCTCCTGCACAGCATCTCCGAGGCCACGGCTGCGGGGGATGCGTTCCTCGATGACTACGCGTTCCTCATCGCGGGGCTGCTCGATCTCCACGAGGCCGCCCCCGACCCGCGCATGCTCGCCGAGGCGGGCTCGCTCGCGAACGAGCTCGAGGCCGGCTTCGCAGATCCGAGCGGCGGGTACTTCTTCACGACCGCTCGTCACGAGCAGCTGCTGATGCGCGCCAAACCGGATCACGATGACGCCCTCCCCGCGGGCAACTCGGTCGCGGCGGCGAACCTGCTGCGACTGTACGAGCTGACCTCCGACGACCGCTTCCGCACGCGCGCCGAGGCGACGTTCCGGGCGTTCTCGCACGCGCTCGCCACCGCGCCGACCTCCCTGCCCAAGCTGCTCGTGGCGCTCGACTTCCAGCTCGACCGGCCCAAGCAGGTCGTGATCGTCTCGCCGACCGGGATCGAGCCCACCGAGCTGCTCGCGCGGTTTCGCAAGGTGTTCGTGCCCAACCGGGTCCTGCTCCGGGTCGTCGAAGGGACAGCTTCCGGCAGCCCGCTGAGCGAGGGCAAGGTCGCGCGCGGCGGCAAGCCCACCGCGTATGTCTGCATCGGGACCGCCTGCGAGCAACCGACCAGCGATCCGGACCTGTTCGGAAACCAGCTCTCGAAGGTGGAGCCGCTATGACTGGCTACAGCGTCGTCACGACGCGCTCGGTCCACTGCGCGATGTGATTGTTGCTCTGGAGATTCTGGAACGGAAGACGGAACGCGGCGACGCTCGGATCCTGGCCGGCACTGGCGCGCTCGGTCACGAACGGCGTCATCCAGATCTGCGGCGTCTTTTGCGCCTCGGGATCGAGCGAGTTCATCCGGCGGGTTCCGAAGTCGCGCTTGGACGACACCGTGATCCAGTAGATCTGCGCGTGGCTCGTGCCGAGGGATTGCTCGAATGGTGCCCATCGGCCCCACGAGTTCGTGAGCCCGATCCCCTGGTTGACCGCGGCGAGCTCGATCGGGGGTGCGCTGCCGTCGGACTTCACGACCCACAGGGCAGCGGCGGTGTTGTTGTAGGCGCTTCCGGTCGCTGCACGGTTGAACAGGATCCATTGACCATCGGGCGACCACGACGGATAGAAGTTGTTGCCGCCGTCGAGGACGAGCGGGGTCTCGTTGCCGAACGCATGGGTGACCGGATCGTAGCTGCGCGTGTAGATGGTGCCGTTTCCGAAGCTCCAGTCCGCACCGGCCGGCGTGCGGACGTACGCCAGGCGCGTGCCGTCGGGCGAGAGGTCGGGATGCGAGACGTAGCCGTCGGCCGGCATGTTGACGATCACCGCCTGATCCGCCGAGTTGCGAACCGTGACGACGCCGTTGAACACGGTGAGCAGCTGGTTGCCATCGGGCGAGAACGTCGCGAAGTTCCAGGTCGTGAAGTCGGGCTGGCGGGTGCCCGTGGCGACATCGATCATCGTCGCGTTCTTGTTGCCACCGTCGTACGTGATCGCCATCTTCGTGCCGTCCTTCGAGAGCACGTGACAGGCGACGCAGCGTCCCTCGGTCTGGTTCGTCGTCATGTACTCCTCCGCCGGCTGGCCGGGCTTCGCCATGTCGTGGCGGTAGATCCCGTAGACGCCGTTCGTGGCCGCGGCGGCCCAGTAGTACAGCCCGCCCTCCATGGTCTCGTTGGTGAGCTTGACCTGCCGCGGCGGCGCGCTGCCGACGGCGACCGGGTTCGCGGCCTGGATGCCACGCACCTGGTACGCCACGCTGGACTCGACCCCGACCGCGGCGATCCACTCGGCAGCGAGGAACTCGGTGAATGACGGCATCGGACCCGCGCCGGCGACGCCGTTGCCGCCCGCCACGTAGACGCGGACATCGGCGAACTCGGTCTTCAGCGAGACCTCGAACACATCGTTGCCCGAGCCGTCGGTCCAGTGGGTGTCGAAGTCGCCGAGGTTGCGCGGCATGACGACGTCTGCGGGTGGATAGACCACCGTCGGTGCGCGCGCGGGGTCCTCGGGTGCCCCGAACAGATCGGGGGTGTTCGGATCGAGCGTCGGATCGACGCGCGTCGACTTGAGCCGCGCGATGAGCTGCGCGGTGCCGGACTTGTCCTCGCGCTGACCGAGCACGGCCGTCTTGCCGGCGGTCGTGATCGACGCGGTGGGACCGACAAACGCCCCGAACGAGGTGTCGACGCTGAACAGCGTCTCGCTCGTGACGTCACGCGTGTGACCGTCGGGGAACACGAGCGTCGCCGTGTACGACTGGGTCGCGGGCACGCCGTTGAGGATGAGGAGCTCGGCGGTCGGTGGCTCGATGGAGAGCGTCGCCGTCGTCTCGTCGTCCTCGCTCGTGTTCGGACCGCACGCGGTGGTGGTGGACGCGATCACACACAACACGACGCCCCGGATGTAAGTCCTCGTCATGGCCCGCATCTTACTCGACCGGTCTGGAACCATGGGGTCAGTTATTGGTTCGTGGTAGGAGGTGTAGGTGCGGACGCTGACCTCGGTCCTCGGCAACTCGCAACGGCTCGACGGGGGAGCGATGTTCGGCAACGCCCCGAAGGCGATGTGGGAGAAGTGGATCGCTCCGGATGACCGCAACAGGATTCCGCTGGCCTGCCGCTGCCTCGTGGTCCGCGAGGACGACAAGGTCATCCTGCTCGAGACCGGCATCGGCGCATTCTTCGAGCCCGCCCTGCGCGAGCGCTACGGGATCCTCGAGCAGCAGCACGTGCTGATCGCGTCCCTCGCCGAGATCGGCATCGCGGCAGAGGACGTCGACGTCGTGGTGTTCTCGCACCTGCACTTCGACCACGCGGGCGGGGCGTTGAGCCAGTACGAGCCCGGCCAGCCGGCGCGGCTCGTGTTCCCACGGGCGACCTATGTCGTCGGCGCCGAGGCCTGGCAACGCGCGGTGTCTCCTCACGCGCGCGATCGCTCCTCCTTCATCCCCGGGCTGACCGGCCTGCTCGCGGGGAGTGGACGGCTCGAGCTCGCGGCCTCTGACCATGCGTCAGCGCTCGGGGGCGGGTTCCGGTTCCACCGCAGCTCCGGCCACACGCCCGGCCTGCTCCTCACCGAGATCGACATGCCCGGCGGGCCCGTGGTCTTCGCGTCCGATCTGATCCCGGGCCGGGCCTGGGTGCACCTGCCGATCACGATGGGCTACGACCGCTACCCCGAGCTGCTGATCGACGAGAAGAGCTCGCTCCTGGGCGACCTCGAGAAGCGCGGCGGTCGGCTGTTCTTCACCCATGATCCGAACATCGCGCTCGGCCGGGTCACCAAGGACGACAAGGGCCGGTTCGTCAGCTCCGACGAGCTCCGCGAGCTCCGCAACGTCGCGGCCTGACCAGCATGCAACCGCATCGACTCGTGGCGCTCGTGATCGCGCTTGGCTTCGCCGGTTGCGGCGGAAGGCCACGCGCAGACCAGCCGCCCCGACCGTCCGATCCGAAGCAGCTCGCGCTGGCGCTCCACCTGGATCTCGAGCGGCTCGGCGAGCTGGCGCACCGACTCCGCGGTCGCTGTCCGGAGCTTGTCGCCGAGCTGCGACCGCACGTCGCGCGGATGCGCGCGCACGCCGCCGAGGTCAAGCAAGCCACGCAGGATCGCAAGCTCGCCATCGAGCTCAAGAGCGAGGTGCTGGCCTACGACGAGCGCGATCGCGGGCTGTCGGACGTGATCGGCACCGATCTCGGAGCGAGCTACCTGTCGTGCAAGCAGGCCACCGAGCTGCGCGCGCTGATCGATCAGATCCCATCGCTGTGACCTGCCGCCGAGGCTGCGAGCTCGCGGCGCACCCGGTCACTTCGCGCGTTCGGCTTCGAGCTCCTTGCGGGCTTGCTCGAGCGCGACGCGATCGCGCTCCGATGGCTCGGGATACGCCAGGTCGAGCTGTTCCATCGTGGCGACGATGATCTCGGCCACCGCGCGGCGCATGAAGCTCTTCGAGTCGGCGGGGATCGCGTACCACGGCGCCCATGGCTTGCTGGTCGCGCGCAGCGCGCCCTCGTAGGCATCCTGGTAGTCGTCCCACCGCTTGCTCTCGGCGAGGTCCGTGGCGTTGAACTTCCAGAAGCTGTCGGGATCGACGACGCGGTCGAGGAAGCGCTTGTGCTGCTCGCGCTGGGAGACGTTGAGGAAGAACTTCAGGATCACGCAGCCGTTGCGCGCCCAGTGCTTCTCCGCCGCGTTGATCGACTCGTAGCGCTCCTTCCAGAGGTCGTCCGGTCGCCGCGGGAGCCGCTGGTGATCGAGCAGCTCGGGGTGCACCTTGACCACGATCACCTCCTCGTAGTGGCTGCGGTTGAACACCCCGATCCGTCCGCGCTCCGGCAGCTCGCGCTGCACGCGCCACAGGAAGTCGTGATCGAGCTCCTCGGCGTTCGGCGCCTTGAACGCCGAGACCTGGCAGCCCTGCGGATTGACCCCGCTGAACACGCCGCGGATCGTGCCGTCCTTGCCCGCGGCGTCCATGGCCTGGAACACGGTCAGGACGCTGTAGCGATCGTTGGCGTAGAGCCGGCCCTGGAGCTTCGAGAGCTGTTCGACCGCTTCCTCGAGCGCCTCGACGTTCGGCGCCTTGCCCGGATCGTCGTCAGCCTCGGTCGGAGCCTGCTTGAGGTTGAACGAGTCATCGAAGCCGACCAGGAACGGGCTGGCGACCGGCTCGAACAGGAGGGAGTGGGCCATGCGACACGATACCGACCCGGGGGACGAATTCGCGAGAACCGGGCGAATTCGCGATGGCCATGCGGTAATCCGGACCCTGCCAGGTATTGTGCGCGAGAATGTCGACGACCGGTTCTCCCAGCACGGCACTCCCCTACGCGGAGCACGACAAGCTCGGTCCCTTCGGGAGCCACGGCTCTGCACTGCACGATCCGGTCGAGCTCCGCGCACGGCTGGTCGGCGAGTTCGTGTCGGCGGTGCACTCCGCGCGCGATGCAGCACACGCGGTCGACCAAGGCGCCGCCGTGGCCGTCCACGATTGTCGCAAGGCGCTGCGCCGGGCGCGCGCGGTGCTGGTGATGGTCGCCAGCTCGCTCCCCAGGAACGAGCGCCGCGCCGTGAAGGTCGCGCTCCAGGAGGCCCGCCGGTCGCTCTCGACGATGCGCGATCACTCGGTCGCCCCGGAGGCGCTCGGCCAGCTCCAGCTCGCGGACGAGGACCGCGCCACTGCCAAGCGCGTGCTCGACAACGCGGCGGAGGCGATCCCGCCGGTCAGCGAGATCAAGCAGCTCCTCGGCGAGGCCGCGGCGCGGGCCGCGGCGCAGGCCGAAGCGCTCCAGGCCGCGCTGCCCGCCAAGCTCGACTGGACCGACATCCTCGATGGCATCCGTCGCGTCTACGGGGAGGCCCGCCGGGCGCGCCGCGCGGCGAAGCGGTCGAAGGCCTCGTTCCACACCTGGCGCCGCCGCAGCAAGGAGCTCGCCTTCACGCTCGACTTCGTCGCCAAGCATGCCGGACCGCGCGCCGCCGCGATCTACGAGGAGATCGACGGCGTCACCGACCTGCTGGGCTCCGCGGTGGACCTGATCATGTTGCGGGAGTTCGTCGCGACGCATGGCCAGGGCATCCCCGCCGCCGAGATCGCGCACCTGCGCGGCTCGCTCGAGCTCCATCTCGACGATCTGATGTCGATCTCGCGCGAGGAGTCCCGCGACGCCTTCGCGATGAGGCCCAGGAAGTTCGCGCGCCGGCTCGCGAAGTGCGTGAAGCGCGATCTCACGCCGCCGGACGACGTCAACGGCGAGCCCACGGACTGAGCCACCCCGAGGGCGCGGCGTGCTAGCTTGCGCCCCCATGTCGAAGGTCCTCATCATTGGCGCCGGAGGCGTCGGCGGTGTCGTCGCTCACAAGGCGGCGATGGAACGTGACGCGTTCAGCGAGGTCATGCTCGCGAGCCGACGGCTCTCGAGCTGCGAGAAGCTCGCCCGCGAGATCGAGCAGATGCACGGTCGGAAGATCCGCACCGCGCAGGTCGACGCCGACAACGTCGAGCAGACCACGAAGCTGCTCCGCGAATTCCAGCCCAAGCTGGTCATCAACGTCGCGCTGCCCTACCAGGACCTCCACATCATGGACGCGTGCCTCGCGGCCGGCGTCGACTACCTCGACACCGCGAACTACGAGCCGCTCGACGTCGCGAAGTTCGAGTACAGCTGGCAGTGGGCGTACCAGGACCGGTTCGCGAAGGCCGGCCGGATGGCGGTGCTCGGCTCCGGCTTCGACCCGGGCGTCACCAACGTGTACTGCGCCTACATCCAGAAGCACTTGCTCGACGAGCTGCACTACGTCGATATCGTCGACTGCAATGGCGGCTCGCACGGCAAGGCGTTCGCGACCAACTTCAACCCCGAGATCAACATCCGCGAGATCACCGCACGCGGGCGCTACTGGGAGAATGGCGAGTGGAAGGAGACTGACCCGCTCAGCGTGTCCAAGATCTTCGACTACCCGGGCGTCGGCGAGCGCAACAGCTTCCTGCTCTACCACGAGGAGCTCGAGTCGCTCGCGAAGAACCTGAAGGGCCTGAAGCGGATCCGGTTCTGGATGACGTTCGGCGAGTCCTACCTCAAGCACCTCGAGGTGATGCAGAACATCGGCATCACGCGGATCGACGAGGTCGAGTACGAGGGCCAGAAGATCGTGCCGATCAAGTTCTTGCGCGCCCTGCTCCCCGACCCGGCGTCGCTCGCGGCGAACTACACCGGCAAGACGTCGATCGGCGTGCTCGCCGAAGGCATCAAGGACGGCAAGCCGAAGCGCTACTTCGTCTACAACATCTGCGACCACGCGGAGACCTACAAGGAGGTCCGCGCGCAGGCCGTCTCGTACACCACCGGCGTGCCGGCCGTGACCGGCGCGGTGATGATGGCAACCGGCCAGTGGAAGGGCGCCGGCGTGTTCAACATGGAGCAGCTCGATCCCGATCCGTTCCTCGCGGATGTCGCCAAGCGCGGGTTGCCCTGGCACGTCGAGGAGCGGTAGCTCCGTGTCGGCAGGCGCGGCGCTCGGCGCCGACGTGGCGCGCGCGATCGATATCTCGCATCTCGAGACCCCGTGCTTCGTCACCGATCTCGGCGCGCTCGAGGCGAACCTCCAGATCCTGGCCGACGTGCAGCGCCGCGCCGGCTGCACGATCCTGCTCGCGCTCAAGGGCTTCGCGCAGTGGTCGACGTTCCCGCTGGTGCGGCGCTACCTCGCCGGCGCGACGGCGAGCTCGATCGCCGAAGCCCGGCTCGCCCGTGAGGAGCTCGGCGGGCAGGTCCACGCGTACGCCCCCGCCTACTCCGATGACGAGATGCGCGAGCTCGTCACGCTCGCCGATCACATCGTGCTCAACAGCCCGTCGCAGTGGCGCCGCCACCGGCCGGCGATCGAGGCCGCGCGGCGAGCGGGCCGCTCGATCTCGTGTGGCCTGCGCGTCAACCACGAGCACCAGGAGGTCGAGGTCGCGCTCTACGATCCGGCGGGCCCGTGCAGCCGGCTCGGCACCACGCGCGCGAACCTTGCGCCCGAGGACCTCGACGGCCTCGACGGCCTGCACTTCCACACGCTGTGCCAGGTCGGCAGCGACGCGCTCGAACGCGCGCTCGCCGCGTTCGAGACCAAGTTCGGCGAATTCATCCCGCGGATGAAGTGGGTCAACTTCGGCGGCGGCCACCACATCACCCGGCCCGACTACGACCGCGAGCGGCTGGTCCGGCTGGTGACCGCGTTCCGCGCGAAGTGGAACGTCCAGGTCTATCTCGAGCCCGGCGAGGCCATCGCGCTCGGCACCGGCATCCTCGTCGCGTCGGTGCTCGACACCCTGCACAACGGCATGGACCTCGCGATCCTCGACACCTCGGCGACCGCGCACATGCCCGACGTGCTCGAGATGCCGTACCGCCCGGTCATCATCGATGCCGGTGACCCCGGGGCCAAGGCGCACACGTACCGGCTCGGCGGGCTGACCTGCCTCGCGGGTGACGTGATCGGTGACTACAGCTTCGATCGCAAGCTCGAGGTCGGCGACAAGCTCGTGTTCCTCGACATGGCGCACTACACGATGGTGAAGACGTCGACGTTCAACGGCGTGCGGCTGCCGTCGATCGCGACGCACGATCCGGCGACCGGGCACATCATGGTGCACCGCCGGTTCGGTTACTACGAGTACCGCGACCGGCTGTCGTAGCACCGGCCAGCGAGGCCAGGACCGCGCGCGCAACTAGAGCAGTCGGCAGCGCATCCGGGTGGCGGTCGCCGGATCGACGGGCTCGGCGCGCTCCACGCTGAGCTTGAGGTGATCGGCCGCCGGGCAGATCGTCAGATTGGGCTGGAGCCGCCAGCATGGGCTCGTCGGATCGGGCCCGCACGGCTCGATCGGAATCGCCGTGCCGCCCAGCAAGTCCTCGACGACACAGTCGACCTGGGGTCCCGGTTGATCGGGGTCGATGTCGACGACCGGCACCGTCACGCACGGGTTGCCGACCGTGCGCAGCACGAGCTGACCAAGCTGCTGGAACGGACCCGTCAGATCGGACTGACAGATCGACGAGAATGCGGAGCGATCGGGGAACAGATCGAAGAATGCCTTCATGCGCACCGCCGGATCGGCGACTTCGAGCGCGCCGGCGCGGTTGAACGAGCACGAGTGCGTGAGTGTCGGAACGGGCGCCCCGCCTTGAGGAGGGATGTCCAGCTCGATCGCGACCGGCTGCGGATCGCCCACGATGCCGCCGACGAACACGTTGCGGGGATCCGGCTTGAGCCCGGCGAGGAACGCGTGAAAGCCAACCACATCGTCGACGAACATCGAGGTCGCGCTCGCCGTGCACCGATCCTTGACTCCGACCGCGTTCATCGCCGCCGGATCCTGGCCATCGACCTCACAGGTCACGCCGAACCTCGTACACCGGAACGAGGCCAGCGGACCAAACAGCATGTCAGCGGGCCCCAGGATCGCGGGATCCTTGACCGAGCAGTCATCCTCGTCGGTCAGGAACACCACGCCGAGCAGCGCGGTGGGGCGGAGAAAGCCCGGGTTCGCGGCTGGCTGGAGCGCGGCCCTCATCGCGGCGAGCGATTGCTCGAACCCACACCCTCTGGAGCCGAGCCGCACCATCTGGCCGAACACGGTCGCAAGGTCGCCGGTGTAGTTCGTCAGGCGCGTTCCGTCGGGTTGCCTGGTGTCGCTGAGGAAGGTCCCGGTGACCGGAGACATGCCGACGAGGAGCTTGCCGTCATCACCGAAGTTCGCACATCCGCCGTTCCCGATGCTCCCGATCGGCGGCGCCGGATTCGCGGGGCCGCTGCCAGACGTGCCCATGTCCGTGCTGACCACGCCGAGGTGCAAGTTGGGCAGCTCGTCTTCACCCGCGCGCAGCTGCTCGAGGAACTTCGGGAAGTCGGTCGCGAAACTCTGCTGCTTGGGGTCCATCGCGGCCGAGTTGTCGATCACGAAGAGCAGGTCCAGATCGCGGTTCGGCACCGCCGGCAGCTCGAGCACGGTCTCGAATTCCCGGTAGTGCACCTCGGGCACGCTGCAGGCCGCGACGCAGAGCATCGCCAATCCCAGATCCCGTGACCGCATCAGAACCTCCCCAGGACAGAGACCCCGGTCTCACCGGGCGCGACCCGCGGCACGATGGAGACGTGCCCCGCCTCCGCTGGCTTGCCGGTGAGCCACAGCACGGCCGCGCCGACGATTGCCGCGCCGCCGAGACCGAACGCAAGGTTCGCCACGAATGCGCGATCGTGGCCCGACTTCGTCAGCGCCGTCGCCCGAGCGGCGTTCACGCACTCGATCGCCGGATCCGGACAAAGATCCTCGGCATCGGTCTGTTTGCCACGTGCGGACACGCCGAACACCGCGCCGACGACCACGCCAGCGACGCCGACCCCGGCCGCGGTGATCGAAAGCTTGCGCCGCATGGTCAACCCGCCACGTGCAGGCTCGACGATCGGGCGGGCCGGAGGCGCCACGGGCCTCCCCGGCGGGACCGGAGTCCGGATCGGTGTCGGATCCGGACGCAACGGAGGGTTGGGAGGGGGCGCTGGCTCGAGCTTCGGGATCTCGACCGTCTTGATGTCACGCTCGGATGCGATCACGACCGTGGTGCTCCAGGGTGCGACGCCCGGGGCACGCGCGAGGACCTTGTACGTCCCACCATCGACCGGCAGCTTCGTGTTCCACGTCGCCGGGTCGACCACGTCACCATCGCGCAAGAGCTCGAGCCCTGCCACGCGACGATCCGGCGTGACCGCGAACTGGATCGAGGACAGCCGCGCCTCGAGCTTGCTCGCGCGATCGAGGGCGACCTTGTGGAGCTGCTTGGTCGCGCCGTCCGAGGCCGAGCGGGTCTGGCGCTCGGCGTCGAGGAACAGCCCCCACGAGGTCGCGAGCTGCCCGTTCTTCTCGCGACAGTTCGCCTGGTTCATCCGCGTCGAGATCGTCGGCTCGAGCTTCTCGCTCGCATCGAATGCGGCGCATGCCTCGGCCGTCTTGCCGGTGCCCATGAGCTCCTTGCCACGGCGAAACAACATCTCGGCCTGGGCGCTGGCGCCCGACGGCTGTGCGGCGGCATACGACGTCGCGAGGATCAGGATGGAGAGGGACAGGTTGCGGATCATGTTCCTCAGCGGTGATCGGGGATGCCATCGCCGTCGGTGTCTCCGGTCGTCACCGAGCCCGGATTGGCCGGCTTGGTCGGCCTGGTCGGCCTGGTCGGCCTGGTCGGCGTGGTCGGCGTGGT
>Ga0316601_100001467_pt1 | contig 11532 bp, 11 predicted proteins | sample OWC_soil_day5_no_FD_207663 | JGI IMG/M metagenome (GOLD analysis project Ga0316601, IMG submission 207663) | Wetland soil microbial communities from Old Woman Creek delta, Ohio, United States - OWC_soil_day5_noCT | ecosystem: Environmental > Terrestrial > Soil > Wetlands | place: USA: Ohio...
GCGTAGAGCGTTTATTCTTTGTATAGGGAGTCTTTGGCTTCTTCTGTTAAGTCTTTTTCTTGTTCAACGAATTCATCAACAGACTCTAAGAGAAGCGCTGCTTGCTCTTCTGTAAAGCCATAGCGCATTAAAGATTTCAAAAGGTATAGCCTTCTCTGTTGCTGTGCCATGTCCACGGAGACTTTCTCCTTGTTTTCAAGAAGAGGATCTTGAGAAGACATTGAGTTACCCAGTATAATATAGGTGTTTAGCGTTTTTAAGCTTATCCTGTTACTGGTATATTCTGATTTACTTCTTTGAGAGCAATTCATGAATAGCCTTTGCTGCTCTTCTGCCAGCTCCCATGGCGCTTATCACCGTTGCCTCGCCTGTAACGATGTCTCCTCCAGCATACACGCCTTCGATGCTTGTTTTCCCGTTCTCGTCGACCACTATTCCTCCCCATTCTGCAGTCACCAGCCCCTCGGTGGTCTGCTTAATTATTGGGTTTGGGGTTCTTCCGATGGCCATTATGACTGTATCTACATCCATCAGAAAATTTGAGCCTTCAACCGGTATAGCTGCCCTTCTTCCTTTTTTGTCTGGCTCTGCCAACTGCATTCTTATACATTCGATGGCCTTGACGTTTCGCCGTTCATCTCCAATTAGCCTGATGGGGCTCGTTAGGAATTCAAATTCGATGCCCTCTTCTTCTGCGTTTTCGATTTCCTCCGCTCTAGCTGGCATCTGCTCCCTCGAGCGGCGATAAACGATTTTTACTTCTTTAACGCCTAATCTCACGGCGCATCTAGCTGCGTCCATGGCAACGTTTCCTCCCCCGATAACCGCTACTTTCTGACCTACGCATATGGGAGTGGCCGCTCTGGGGAAGTCATATGACCTCATGAGGTTGACGCGTATGAGAAATTCGTTGGCTGAATAGATGCGGCAGAGATTCTCTCCAGGTATTCCAAGGAAGGTTGGAAGGCCTGCGCCTGTGCCTATGAAGACTGCATTGAATTGCTGGAGCAGTTCCTCTATTGTGTATAGTCTACCGATTAATGCGTCAGTTTTCAGGGTGACTCCTAGCTTCTGTATATATTCTGCTTCTGCTTCAACGATTTTTTTGGGTAACCTAAACTCTGGAATGCCATAGGTGAGAACGCCTCCTGGTTTGTGTAGAGCTTCGAATACTGTGACTTCGTGCCCAAGTTTGATTAAGTCTGAGGCGACAGTCAACCCAGCGGGGCCAGCACCGATTACTGCCACTTTTTTGCCGGTTGGGGGGCGTTTTTCTGGGATTACAAAGCCGTGTTCTCTTTCCCAGTCAGCAACATACCTTTCCAGTCTTCCGATTGAAACGGGTTCACCTATCTTTCCGAGGGTGCATTTGGATTGGCACTGTTCCTCTTGGGGGCAAACGCGTCCACATACTGCTGGCAGGCTGTTTTGTTCTTTAATTTGTTTAGCGGCCTCTTCGAATTTGCTTTCTTTAACGGATTTTATGAATACTGGAATGTGTACTCCAACGGGGCATCCCTTGATGCAGGGTGCTTCTCGGCATTGTAGACATCTTTGTGCTTCAAGCAGAGCATTTTCTTGATTGTAACCAATAGCGACTTCTTTAAAGTTATATCTGCGTTCTTCTGGGGTTTGTTTCGGCATCGGAACGGCTTCTTTGCTTATCTTGGGTTTGGGTGCGCTCATTGGTGTTTTTCTCCTTCTTCCCAGAATACGTACGCTATCTTTTCTTGAGGTGTGTAAGTTTTGAGGCGAGCCAGTAGCTCGTCAAAGTCGACTTGGTGCCCATCAAACTCTGGGCCGTCAACGCAACCAAAAAGCATATTCTTGCCAACAGTCACTCGACAAGCGCCACACATGCCCATGCCGTCAACCATTATGGGGAGCAGGTTTACGATTGTAGGTATTCCCTGTTGGCGGGTGAGGTCAGATACCGCTTTCATCATTACAACCGGTCCTTCTGTAATGACTCGGTCAACCTTTCTTTCTATGAATAAGTCTTTGAGGAAGTCGATTCCTCTGTGTCCTTCGGTTCCGTCGTCTGTAGCAACGTAGAGTTCATTGCAGGTTTTTTCCATTTCATCTAAGAATATCAAATGATTTTTTGTTGTTGCTCCGACTACCCCGATAACATTGTTGCCTGCTTCTCGGAAAGCTCTGGCTTGAAAGTGCAGTGGAGCCGCCATGACGCCACCGCCGACGCAGAGCACCGTTCCATAATTTTTGATTTCTGCTGGTTTCCCAAGAGGACCCAACAGGTTCAAGATGGAGTCTCCCTCGTTCAATCTGCCTAATTGTTTGGAAGTTTTTCCGACTTCATGGCAAGCCACAGACACCGTTCCTTTTTCTAAATCTACGTCGGCGATCGTTAGTGGTATCCTCTCGCCGTCTTCGTCTATTCTTAGAATCACGAATTGCCCGGGCTTGGTTTTTGCTGCTAATTCTTTGGCTGATAAGCTGAACAGGTTAATGCCTGGTGCCAGACTGCGTTTTGTTTCAATCTTAAACATTGTTTTTGATCCTCTGTTTGGGTTTTAGTGTGTTTGGTCCAAGACCTTCAATTTGCTTAACAAAATCAGTCATCATAGCTGCGAATTTTTGTCCTTCAGAGGATGAGGCGAATCCAAGTTCGAAGCGCTTTGGATCTATGTCCAAATATTCCAACGCTTTCTTTATGACATCTACTCTTTCTTTTGCTTTTATGTTGCCGTCGATGTAGTGGCAATCTCCGATGAGACAACCTGTTATTATTACTCCGTCTGCACCGCTTTGGAACGCCTTCAGGATATGAAGTACGTCTACTCTGCCACTGCATGGAACACGTAGAATCCTCACGTTTGGGGAATATTGGATTCTGGATACGCCTGCAAGGTCTGCTGCGGCGTAGGAACACCATTTACACGCGAAACAGAGTATCAAGGGCTTAAAGTCGCCTTTTGCTTTTCTGTGTTTATCTGGTTCAAAGAGTGCTTCAACGGCTATCGTAATCTGATCATCTCTGTACTGTTTGAGCTGCATAGCCCCCATTGGGCACTCTGATGCACAGACTCCGCAGCCTTTACAGTTGGCCTCGATTATTTTCGGAAGACCAAAAGGTGAAGCTTCAATAGCGTTAAAAGCACAGGAGACGACGCATGCATCGCAGTTAACACATATTTCTTCGTTAACCGACGCCTTCACAGCACCTGCCTTAATCCTGCCGGCGGCCATTGGAATGGATGCTTTGGCTGCAGTCGCATAAGCTTGAGAGATGCTTTCGAGTATATTTTTTGGACCATGCGCCGTTCCGCAGATGTAAATGCCTTCAGATGCGAATTCGACTGGTCTGAGTTTTGGATGCACCTCAAAGAAGAAGCCATCAGCCCCCAAAGGCACCTTCAAAACGGATGCAAGTTTTTTTCCATCCTCATGCTGAACTAAGGGACTGGACAGGACCACGAGGTCGCTTTCCAGCTCGATTTCATTATTCAGGTAAGTATCATAGACGGATACGAGCAGTTGTCCATCTGGTTTGGTGGCGACTTTGGGCGGTCGATTTTGATCATAGCGGATAAATTTTACAAAGTTGGCTCTCGCATCTTTGTAGATGTGCTCGTATTCACCAAAGGTCTGAACATCTCGAAACAGCACAAATACATCGCTGTCAGGATAAAGCTTTCTAAGCTGCGTGGCGTTTTTGAGCGCCACTTGACAGCATATCCTTGAACAATACGTCCGCAGGGTCTTTTCTCTTGTTCCCACGCATTGGATCATCACGACTTTTTCAGGTTTTTTGAGTTTTCCACTTCGGAGAAGTTGCTCAAGCTCTAATTCTGTGATGATGTTTGGGTTTTCACTATACCCATAGTACCCTATAGGTTTTAGGGGTTCGGCTCCTGTGGCGACGATTATTGTGCCTACTTCAATTTGCTCTGTTTGACCGGAATTTTTAGGTTGCAGGGTCACGTTGAATTTGCCGATAAACCCGCTTACTTGACTGACGAGTGTTGAGGTGTGTATGTGAACTTGGCTGTTGGCTTTTAGGGCGGTGACGGCTTCTCTGAGAACTTCGGCGGAGTCTCGATCAGTGGGCTCCAATTTGTAGAGGCGTTTTAGCATACCGCCCAGTTCCGCTTCTTTTTCGACCAGATGCACTTGGAAACCTTGCCTTGCCAGCGTGGTTGCAGCTGTGATTCCAGTTATTCCGCCACCTATCACTAAAGCCGCGGGGATGATGTCTAGTTCGGTCTCGATTTGAGGTTCAAGATACCTTGCTTTTGCAGCGGCCATTCTGACGAGGTCTTTTGCCTTTTCAGTGGCTTCTGCTGGGAGGTGCATGTGGACCCATGAGCAGTGTTCACGAATGTTTGCCATCTCAAAAAGGTATTTATTGAGTCCTGCCTCTTCACAGGTTTTCTGGAAAAGAGACTCATGCGTTGCAGGCGTGCAAGACGCCACGATAACGCGGTTTAGCTTATGCTTTTCTATCTGCTTTTTGATCGCGTCAAGACCCGCTGAAGAGCAGGTATAGATGTTTTCTTCAACATAGACCACGAAGGGAAGTGTTTTTGCGTATTCAGTGACGGCTGGAATGTCTACTACTCCTCCGATGTTGCATCCGCAGCGGCATAGGAAGACGCCGATTCTTGGTTCAGGCTCTTTTACTTCCATTGTATCCCCTTATCTTGACTGGTGAGCAGAGGCTACCTCTGAGGCTTTAGCGGCAGCAGCGCTTGCCTGAGTCACTGATTCAGAGATGTCTCTTGGTGCTTGACAGAATCCACACACAAAAACCCCATCAACATTTGTCTCAACAGGCATAAGCAATTCATCTTTTGTCTTAAAGAAACCATAGTTGTCCAGTTCCAAATTGATGCTTTTTGCCAAGACCTTATTATCTTCCATTGGAACCAGTGCTGGGCAGAGTACGACCAGATCTGAGTGCAGTTCATCGATTTTGTCTTCTTCGATGTTTTCGTAGCGAATCAGCAGGTTGCCTGTTGCGGGATCTTCTAGTATTACGCTTGCGCGGCCGTTGAGGTAGTTGACGCCCCACTCATCTTTTGCCCGTGTTACTAACTCCTGAAAACGCTTGCCAAACACTCTTAGATCCTTATAGATGATGTTGACTGCGCATTCTGGGTGATGTTCTTTGACTAGGATCGCCTCTTTTGTTGAGTACATGCAGCATACACTGGAGCAGTATGGAAAGAGATTTTTTCCGCTCCTTGACCCCACGCACAGCAAGAAAGTTATCGACTGAGGTTTTTTTCCATCGGATGGTCTTTGGAGTTCTCCATGAGTTGGTCCTGAAGCGTTGATTAATCTTTCAAATTCCATTGAGAGAAGAACATTTTTGTGTCGCTTGTAACCGTACTCTGTAATCGATGCAGGATTCCAGCTCTCCAATCCAGTAGCGATTATTATGCTTGACAAGTTGAGGGTGATCTCTTCTGGTTTTTGGTTGAAGTTGATTGCGTGGGCTTGGCAGAATTTCTCGCAGATCTTGCATACGCCTTTTTGGAAGAAAAGGCAGTTGTCCTTGTCTATGACGGCAACGCGGGGGACTGCTTGCGGGAAAACCATGTAAGCTGCTTTTCGTTTCCCCATGCCCATGTCGAATTCGCTTGGCACTTTGATGGGGCATTTTTCTGTGCACTGCCCGCAACCGGTACATTTGTCGGCGTCAACGTATCGGGCTTTTTTTAGAACTTTTACCTTAAAGTCTCCTGCGGAACCTTTTATGTCTATGACCTCTGAGTACGATAGCAGCTTGATTTTTGGGTGGCGAAAACACTCCATCATCTTGGGTGCGAGAATGCAGATCGAGCAGTCCATCGTGGGGAAGGTCTTGTCTAACTGTGCCATTCGTCCGCCGATACTGGGCGATTTCTCGACCAGATACACCTTGATTCCCCGGTTGGCAACATCCAGGGCGGCTTGCATCCCCGCTATACCCCCACCAATCACTAGAACTGAACTTTCCTGCATACCCATTCCTTGGCTGCTTCGTTAGGCCTCGCTTACCCGCTAAGTTCTCTTTTCTCCGCCTTCAAGCTTCTGTCGGACTGAATCAAACTCTTTGATAAGCTCCGGCAGATGCGGCATCCGCTCCGCAATTACATCAACTAGCTCTTTTGCTGCTTCGTCATGCGAAATAAGCAAGCAAATGACATCGTTTACGAATGCGTCGAATTCTCCGTTGTAGGGAGTCGTTACTTCTGACTTTAAATTAGACACTCTCTTTAACATGTTTGTAAAGAAAACTGAGTCGAGGATTTCATGCACTTTTTCTTCGCTTTCCTCAGGATATTCTACTGCAAGAATTCTCATTTTCATGCTATTTTCCTCCGTGCAACAGCACACACGCTGTAGGTGTGGGCTTGTTTTTGGCAAAATATCGCAGGTTTTGTGGTTTTACGATGATTTTTCAAGTAAATCCACCTAGAATGAGATATGTTTTGAATGCATATATTTGATTTTGCTATTGCTCAATCACAAATTGGGCTCTCAAGCTTTTTGGGGCTTTTACAACCACAAATTTGTGTAAAACTTTACCAGCACTTATGTGACTGTCAAAGTACAGCAACAAGAGCTTATTAGCGAATTAAACTGAGGTATACCTGATGTTTTATGGTAGCGAAATATCAAGTATACAAGGATGTAGCTGGTAAATTCAGGTTTAGGCTAAGGGCTGAGAACAACAAAATTGTGGCCGTAAGTGAAGGCTATGAGCAACATGCAGGATGCCTCAATGGTGTGAGAAGTGTAAAGAGTAATTGTGACGCAGAAATTGAAGATTTGACCATTGAAGGGACCAGAATCTCCAACCCGAAATACCAAATTTTCTATGACGCAAAATGCGGGTATAGATTTCATTTAACAGCTAGAAATGGGGAACTCATTGCTCAAAGTGAAGGATACCAAACCAAAGAAGGGGCTCTAAACGGCATTAATGCAGTCCGAACAAGTTGCAACGCAGAAATTGAAGATTTGACGGCTACTAAAATACCCGAGTCTGATGAAACCAAAATGGAAACTATAGCTACAGCAACAACTGTTGAAACGAAAATGCCTGCTACAGAAATTGAAGGCTCAACTGTTACCCTAATGCCAGAATCTACTGAAACTAAAATAGAAACAGCCACAGCAACAACAGTTGACATATCTGTGCCTACTGGAGAAATTCGTGATTCACCTGTCACTCTAATGCCAGAGACAACGGAAACCAAAAAAGAAACTGGGCTCGAAACAGAAATGCCTCCAGCCGAAGGTACCAAAACCAAACTTGAACTGTTCAACTTGCCTGAAAGAATCAGCAAAGGCGAGGTACTTTTCTTCAAAGGAAGACTCAGTAGAAGCGACGGGGAAGGAATACCAAAAGCAAAAATTTCAATACGGGAACATGACAGGTCATTTATGATGGATGAAGTATTGGCGTTTGAGTACACCAAAGAAGATGGTTCATTTGATATAGGTTGGAAAGCACGATCTGTGGATTTTTGGGACGACACCGCCGAAATCTACGCACAGTACGATGGAGACAACCGATCACATATCAGAAGCAACATTCAAAAAATTGAAATCAAATAAATCGAAACTTCCACCACAAATCTTTTTTTAACTTGCCTATTTAGACCGTCCAGAATACTTCCCAATTTTCTTTTCTTCCTTATAATGGAAAGGAACGCGTTTATCTATCAACCAAGGTGTATGTTTCCCAGTATAGTGCTTTTTCCTTATATCAGGAGTTAACACTGAAGAGAAGTGTGGGTGAACTTTCTGCGTTGCTTTTTGCTTGTGTTCATTTAGAAAAGAGCGTCACCATCGATCAGGTTGAAGTTATGGTGTTTACTTTATACGAGTGGGTATAAATGCCAACGAGACCCCCTACCCACCCTATGTAAACGTAGAATGTGGGAAGAAATTTTGTAAGTGCATCAATTTCGGTTTGTAGTAGTTTTCCAGCCGCAGCAATTGCTTTTTGTATTTTCAACAGCAATTCCAACATGCCCAAAACACTTTCAAATTGCCCAAACTTTATCTATTCGTAGATGGCATTCAAGTTCAAGCAACAGTTGCGTGCTTTCCAGTTAATCGTTTAGGTGTTTCCTTTATGGCTGAGGCAGAAATAGCGTCTGAATCTAAGGGTAAGGAGCAGCCCATAAAAGCTTCTGAAATCGACCCCAAATTCAAGTATGAACTCCAAAAGATTCATGGCAGCGAAAAAATACTCAAATGTTTTCAATGCGGTACTTGCACCTCAGACTGTCCAGTTGCCCGCTACAGTGATTCATATCGTCCCCGAACGCTCATTCACATGGCACAACTTGGCTTAAAAGATCGTGTCTTAAACAGTGACACACTCTGGCTATGTGCAGCTTGCTTTACATGCACCGACCGCTGTCCACAAGATGTTGAAGTTGCAAGCGTCATTCGAGTCTTCCGTAACCTTGCAACTGAAAAGGGCTGTATACCCCAAGTCTTCAAAGACCAAGGTCAAAGCTTAATCGAAACAGGGTATGCTTACAAAATCCCTGAGCTTAGAATAAAGAAACGTGAAAGTCAAGGCTTGCCTCCGTTGCCTAAAGGTAATCCAGATAGTGTGTGCAAAACGCTAAAGGGAGTAAAGTTTTTTGAGCGCATCCAAAAACCAGCAGGTGAGAGAGCAAATGGGCAGTAAATATTTAATCTTTTTAGGTTGCGCTATTCCTTACCGTGTTTCTTCATTCGAAATCTCTTCACGGAAAGTTCTCGCTAAATTGGGTGTTGAACTTGTCGAGATGCCTGAATTCAATTGCTGTGGTTTGCCATTGGATCCTGTTAGTCATGAATCGATGTTAATTTTGGCGGCCAGGAATTTGGCATTAGCAGAGCAACAAGGCTTAAACATTCTCACATTATGCCCCGGTTGTGCGGGGACTTTAAAGAAAGTTAACCAGATTTTAAAAGAAGATAAGACTCTAAAAGAACAAATTAATAGTCACCTAAAGGAAGCTGATTTAGAATTCAAGGGAACAATTGACACTAAACACCTCCTTCAGTTACTCACTGAAGATGTTGGTTTAGAAAAAATCAAAGCTTCTGTCACCCGGCCCTTAACTGAATTAAAAGTAGCTGAACACAATGGTTGTCATATTCTACGGCCAAAACAATACATAGGTTTTGATGATCCAGAAGACCCCCAAATGCTAAAAGCATTAATCGAAGCTACAGGTGCCACATGCTTAGACTACATTGATGAAACTGAGTGTTGTGGAGCACCCAGCGTTGGTATAAGCGATAAAGTCGCTTTACAGCTTGCCCGTGACAAGCTGAACCACATAAAGATGGTTGATGCACAAGCTTTAATCACAATATGCCCGTTTTGCCACATAATGTACGATACAAATGAGCTCCGCATAGAGAAAACTTTTAACGAAGTCTATGGCATTCCAATTCTACATTATCCACAACTACTCGGACTAGCCATGGGTATGACTCCTGAAGAGTTAGCTTTTGGTGAACTTCGAGTAAGTGCACAGAAAATCACAGAACAATTTACCCAAGGAGCAAATAAACCGTGAGTAAAAGCAAGCTGAAAATAGCCTTCTATTGGGCTGCAAGCTGTGGCGGTTGCGAAGTAGCCGTCTTAGACATAAACGAAAAAATCTTTGACGTAGTTAAACTAGCCGACATAGTCTTTTGGCCTGCAGCTATGGACATCAAATACAAAGATATCGAAGCCCTTCCAGATAAACACATAGACATAACATTCTTTAACGGCTCAATTCGCAACAGCGAACAGGAACACATGGCAAAACTGTTAAGGCAAAAATCTAAGATTCTAGTCGCTTTTGGCTCCTGTGCTCACGAAGGCAGCGTTCCAGGCTTAGCAAACCTGAACACTAAAGCAGAAGTCTTCGAGCACGTTTACATCAAAGACAAATCAAACGTCAACCCCCAAACCACTATGCCTAAAACTGAAACAAAAATAAAAGAAGGTAAATTAGAGCTCCCCGAATTCTACGACACCGTACGAACATTAGCGCAAACCGTCGACGTTGACTACTATCTTCCAGGCTGTCCACCCCCAGTTAAACTAATCGCCGAAGCCATCGACGCCATCGCAAGCAATAAGCTCCCTCCAAAAGGATCAGTTCTTGCACCACTCAAGGCAGTCTGTGACGAATGCCCCAGAAAACGCGAGAACAAAAAAATCGGCAAACTCTACCGCGTCTACGAGAAGGTCCCAGAACCAGAAAAATGCCTGCTTGAACAAGGGATACTATGCATGGGACTTGCCACCAGAAGCGGCTGTGGCGCGAAATGTTTGGCAGTTGACATGCCCTGTACTGGCTGTGGAGGTAAAGCTCCAAACGTTCCCGAGCAGGGTGCAGCAATGCTTTCCGCTTTAGCTTCAATCTTGGGTTACGATAATGAACCGGGAAAAGAAACCTGCACGGAAAAAGAAATCGAAGAATTACTCAGTCAAGTCAAAGATCCAACTGGCACTTTCTACATGTACAGCTTGCCAGCATCAATCCTTAAGCGTAAGGTGATTAAGAAATGAAAGAAATTATAATCGACCCAATTACACGTCTCGAAGGGCACGGAAACGTATCCATTTTCCTAAACGAAAAAGGCGGAGTAGAGAACGCTTACCTAAAAATACCTGAACTGAGAGGTTTCGAGAAATTCTGCATAGGCAGAAGAGCTGAGTTGATGCCCCAGTTAACTAGTAGAATCTGCGGTGTCTGCCCAGTCGCACACCACTTCGCAGCAACCAAGGCATTAGACGCAGCATTCAACGTTGAACCAACCTCAGCCGCAAAGAAGCTTCGAGAACTCATGTATATGGCATACGTCATCTACGACCATATACTCCACTTCTACTACCTCGGTGGACCAGACTTCATTGTAGGCATTGATGCTCCACCAGAAAAACGCAATATCCTGGGAGTCATCGAAAAAGCAGGCATCGACGTAGCAAAAGACGTCATAAAACATCGAGCCTACGGACAAAAAATCACCGAAATCATCGGCGGCAAAGCCACCCATCCAGCATGCGGGTTACCAGGCGGAATCTCAAAACCACTAAGCGAAGAAAACCGCCAAGAAATTGCGCAAATGGCAGCATCATGCAAAAACTTCGCCCAATTCACACTAAAACTGTTCCATAATCTCGTCTTGGACAACGCAAAATACGTCGGCCTAATCAAGAGCCAAGCATACACTATGCCAACCTACTACATGGGAATGGTTGATGAAAACAACAAAGTCAACTTCTACGACGGCAAAATCAGAGTAACTGACCCTGAAGGTAAAGAATTCATAAAGTTTAGCTCCCAAGACTACCTCCAACACATCGGCGAACACGTAGAAGAATGGACATACAGCAAATTCCCATACCTCAAAGCAATCGGCTGGAAAGGACAAGTTGCAGGCGCAGACAGCGGAATTTACCGAGTTGGCCCACTTGGCAGACTAAACGTCTCAGCTGGTATGGCTACTCCATTGGCACAAGAAGAATACCTACAAATGTACAAGACCTTTGGCAACAAGCCAGTGCAT
>Ga0316601_100001469_pt1 | contig 11525 bp, 13 predicted proteins | sample OWC_soil_day5_no_FD_207663 | JGI IMG/M metagenome (GOLD analysis project Ga0316601, IMG submission 207663) | Wetland soil microbial communities from Old Woman Creek delta, Ohio, United States - OWC_soil_day5_noCT | ecosystem: Environmental > Terrestrial > Soil > Wetlands | place: USA: Ohio...
GCACGGTATGGGTGGAGGCGGAAAGCAAGAAGATCGGCAACCTGCAATTGCCAGAGGCGCTTCAGGAGGCCATGCACATCTCGCCTGTTGTCAACCTAGACGCACCGATGACCGAGAGGGTGAAGCTATGGCGGGAGGACTATCCGCACTTTGCCCGTGATCCGCAGGGGATGGTGCGAAAGCTCGAACCCTTGAAGCCCCTTGTGGGCATTGAGGCGCTGACGCACTGGATGGCGCTTGCGACAGAAGGCCGGGTCGACGAACTGTTCGAGAGTGTGATGGTGCTGCACTACGACCCGTGCTATCAGCGTTCGACGAAACGCAACTATGGGCCGCGACCGGCCGCCATGGATCTGGCGCTTGATTCGTTGGAGCCAGCCGGCCTGGAAGAAGCAGTGCGCCGGCTTATCGAACTGGACGCTCGGGAATCGATTGCGGCGCCTGTGGTGAGCCAGTAGTCGCCAGGTTGGACCGGACTGTCCCACGTTTGCCACGCTGCCGTGACTTCGAAGTTCGAGGCACCGAGTCTGCACCCACGTATCGTGAGGGTCCTGGGAGATCGTGCCGATCGATCGGCTCGCTTGAGCGACCGCTATGGAGTGGTCAGCAGTCGAACGAAAGCGACTGCTTTATGGCTCGTCCCGGCCACAAGCGGTCGCTTACGACAGGCGGCTGTATGGCGGACCAGCGTTCACTCAGGTAAGGAAAGCGTTCGCAGATCGGGATGGGCCCCACCCAGAGCTTTGGCTTCGTCTTGACCAGCTTGAGGGACGAGTGCAACCTCCGTAACCCTGCGTTCAGCGGGCACGCATCGCCGGAGCGTTCGCAGCCAATCGGATCGCCATGGCCAATGACCTAATGGTCGGGTGCTGCGCCATGTGTCGGGACACGAAGAAGCTGACGGGCGGCAGGTTCCAACTCAGCTTGTAGGGCAACGCAGCGCATTCGCCTCGCTGGACCAGATCGGCGACGATGTCCTTGGCCAAGATCGTCACGCCATTGGGTACGTTGCGCAGCACGGTCTCGATGGTGCGCAACGACATCGTCTCGACGATCGGCGAGGGTGGCTGCACACCCGCGCTCAGGAAGATCGCGCTGAAGGTGCGGCGCATCGGCGTGTTCGGCGGCGGGAAAATCCAGTCCAGTTGGGCCAACCGAGCCCAATCGAGCGGCCCCCGCGACAGCCGCATGCGACTGCGGGCCGGCACCAGCAGGCAGGGCTCCTGCTCATAGATCGGTTCCTGGTCGATGTCCACTCCGACGCTGTGGTCGAAAGAACGGCCGATCGCGCAGTCGATCTCGCGCGTCGACAGCGCGGCCACCAATTCGTCGGTTGTACCTTCCTTCGACAACACCGACACACGGGGTGACTGCCCGAGCAGGTGCGCCAGCGCAGCATGCAGCAAGCCCTCCGGCACCTGCGGCGTGATGCCGAGGCGCACGCGGTCGATGAGCCCGGTGTCGATAGCGGTGAGCACGTGAGCCGTGGACTCCACGTCGGCCAAGGTCACCCGTGCGAAGCGCAGTGCCGCTCGGCCCGCTTCGGTGGCCACCAAGCCGCGGCTCGTGCGCTCGAACAGCCGGGTCATGAAGATGTCCTCGATTTCGCGCAGCGCCTTGGTGATCGCTGGCTGGCTGAGGTTCATTTCCGCGGCCACGCGGCTCAGCGTGCGGTGGTGCTCCACGCTATGCAGCAGCGACAGGTGGCGCAGCTTCAGGCGTGAGCCCACGCTATGGAGCAGGCGGGCGGAACGCTCCTCGGAGGTCATAACCTCAGCCTTATACCCTTATCAGAAGTTCGGCTCGTATGGTAATTTCGTAACCCTAGACTTCGCTGCATGTTCACCCCGCGCACTGACCTCGCTGATTTCGGTTCGATGTTGAGCCTGGGGCTGTGCTCAAACCTGCTCGACGCGATGGCCGAGGCCTCCAATGCCGAGGCCGCCCTGATGCAGATCGACGCGTACCGCAGGCTCCTCGCCGGACCGGGCATCTTCAGCATCCAGCTGAACGTGACCACGCGAGACGACCCGCGCAACGAGGTCCACCTGCAACGCGTGTACTCGTCACATGGCAGCGAGTTTCCGGTGCAGGGGCGCAAGCGCAAGACTCTGACGCCTTGGACCGAGACACTGTTCGTCAGGGGCGAGGTTTTCGTGGCCGAGGGCAGTGCGGCGTTGGAGCGGACGTTCGACGACTATGAGCAGATGCGGCCCCTCGGTTTGAACGCGGTGGTCAATGTGCCGCTGCTCAAGGATCGGCTGTGCTATGCCACCTTCAACGTCTTCGGTACACGCGGCGGCTGGCAACCCTCGGAGGTCTTGGCGCTTCGGCTGCTAGCGATGGCCGCCGCACGCTGGGTCTCGCCAGCGCCTGGACTGTCGTACTCGCTGGAACCCACATGAGACCGAAACCCCACCAAGGAGAGAACATGCTGCGCACCACATTCCATTCGATTGCCGCTGCCGCTTTGTTGCTGTGCACCGGACTTGTCCACGCCGACCTCGGCGACGATTGGCTGGCCGGCAAGGTCACCACGGGCAACCCTGCGATCACCTACGCTGGCCCACCCATTGAGTTCAAGTACGGACACCCCTCGCCTCCGGCGTCCGTGCTGGTGGCGCCGACCCAGGCCAACATCAAGCGCATTGCAGCCGCGAGCAACGGCAAGCTGCTGATCAAGGAGTACGGATCGGGCAGCCTGTTCGGCGCCAAGGACGGCTTCAAGGGCGTGCGGACCGGGGTCGGAGAGTGGGGCGTGTGTTACCCCACCTACGAAGGCCGCGGCATGCCGCTGTCGCGGGTGTGGGAGCAGCCTTTCGTGACCCCGTCAAACCCGATGGCGGCCACGCGTATTGCACAGGAGCTGGCCTCGAAGTACTTTGTGCCCGAGTTCAAGAAGCAAGGCGTTGGCTGGGCCAACCACGTTGCCTTTCAGCCCGCCGACATCCTGAGCAAGAAGCCGATCCGCAAGCTGGAGGATCTGCAGGGCCTGAAGGTCGGCGCACAGGGCATGTCGCCTGACGTCGCCAAGGCGCTCGGCGTGGCGCTGGTCAACCTGCCTTACCCCGAGCTCTATACAGCGCTCCAGCAGGGCATCATCGACGCCGTGTTCTGGGTGGATGCGGGCTTCATCCCCTTCAAGCTGCAAGAAGTGGCCAAGTTCCACACCACGCTGGGCCTGACCGGCGGTGGCGCATGGACCTGCTACAACCTGGACGCGGTGGCGAAGCTGCCTGCGGACCTGCAGCAGCTGTTCCTGCGCGGCCTGGAACCCTCCGCCATGCAGAACACCAAGATCTCGGGCGTCGACTTCTCGGTCAAGGCGAAGGAGGCCTACAAGGTCGCGGGTGTGGAGATGATCACTCTCAGCCCCGCCGAACTGCAGCGCTTCAAGGACAAGCTTCAGCCGGTGGTCGATGCATGGGCCGAAGACCTGGAAAAGGACAAGCTGCCCGCGAAGGCACTGCTGAAGGACATCCAGACGCTGTCAGCCAAGTACCAGGGCATGCCGCCGGCCGATTTGATGAAACTGTCAATCGAGAACCCGGTGGTGGTGCAGCAATGAGCGCCCACGGCTGCTGCGGAGCGCTCGTGGCAGAGTTCGCGGGACGCGAGGTCTCCTCATGAGCGACCCGGTCTTGGAATCGCAGGACGCACGCGATCAGGGGTTGGCGCCGCCGGCGCTGGACCCCGACGCGCTCGGCGGTCTGTGGCTGAACGTGGGACTGCCGCAGATCCTGCGCGACATCGCCGCGTTCGTCTTCTTGCCGCTGATCGTGGTCGTCATCGCTGTCGACGTGGTCGGCCGCTACTTCTTCAGCCACCCCTTCCAGTGGTCGCAGGAAATCGCCACGTTGGCCTTGCTGCTGCTGTTCGTGGCCGCAATTCCCTTCACCACGGCATCGAACGGTCACGTGCGCACCGAAACGCTGTATGAGAAATACACGCCTCGCGGGCGGGCGCTGACCGATGCGGTGGGCGCGCTGTGCGGCGCGATATTCATGGGCGTGGTGGCGTACTGGCAGTTCCGCGAGCTGCCCGGTATGGTCGCGCGCGGCGAAGGCGCCGAGTTCATCGACATCCCCTACTGGCCGATCAGCCTGTTCGTGGCGCTGTGCATGCTGTTTGGGCTGGTGCAGCTGTTGCTGCGCATGGTGCAGCGCACCCGCGTCGCCCTCTGGCCGAAGGGGCGCCGGTGAGCCTGATCACCGTCGGCTACATCGCGGTGATCGCGATGTTCACGCTGATCCTGCTCGGCATCCCAATCGGCTGGTCGATGGCCATCGTCGGTGTGCTCGGTGAGTTCTATGTCACCGGCTTCACCGCCGCGGCGTCGAAGTTGAGCCTGACGCTGTGGGAGAACGGTACGCTGTTCGTCTTCATCGCGCTGCCGCTGTTCCTGCTCATGGGGCAATTGGCTTACCGCACGGGCATCACCGACGACCTGTACGACTGCATCAGCAAGTGGTTCGGTCACATGCCCGGTGGCATCGCCGTATCGGCCGTGCTGTCGAATGCCGCCTACGGCGCAGTCACCGGCAGCAGCATCGCTTCGGTGGCCACACTCGGGCCGATGGTGATGCCCGAGTTCCGCAAGTACCGCTACAACCTGAGTCTGGCCACCGGTACGTTGGCATCGGCTGGCACGCTGGCGGTGCTGGTGCCCCCGAGCACCTTGCTGGTGATCTACGGCGTGTGGACCGAGACCTCGATCGCCGAGCTCTTCATGGCAGGCATCGTGCCGTGTCTGCTGTTGACCGTGGTCTATTGCGCGGTGCTTGCTTTGTGGTGCGCGCTCAAGCCCGAAATGGGGCCGCCGGGACCCAGCTACCCGTGGTCCGCAAGGCTGGCCTCGTTGAAGAAACTGTTGCCTGCGCTGGTGCTGATCACCGTGGTGCTCGGAGGCATTTACGGCGGCATCATGACGCCCTCGGAATCGGCGGCCGTGGGCGTAGTGGGTGTGCTGGTCATTGCAGTGGCGATGCGGCGCTTCCGCTGGACCGCGCTGACCGACTCACTGCGCCAGACGATCCAGACCTCTGGCATGGTGTTCGTGATCGTCGTCACCGGCATCATGTTCACGCGCTTCATGGTGCACACCAACGTCACGGCCGATTTCGTGGCCATGATCGCCAGCTGGAACCTCAGCACCACCGGCCTGCTGCTGGCCATGCTGGTGCTGTACTTCATCCTGGGCACCGCGCTCGACGGGCTGGGCATGCTGATCCTGAGCCTGCCATTCGTGATGCCGCTGATGGCCACCGCCGGCGTCGACAAGGTCTGGTTCGGGATTTTCCTTTGCGTGATGATGGAGCTGGCCGCGGTGAGCCCGCCGGTAGGCATTACCGTGGCGGTGATGCGCAGCGTAGCGCCGGACGTGCCAACCAACGTGATCTTCCGCGGCTGCTACCCATTCCTGGGCCTGACGATCCTGCTGACCTTCGCGCTGATCGCCTGGCCCGGGTTGGCGCTCTGGCTGCCCGCAGCGATGCGCTAGCGGCTGCACTGACAAAGGGGAGAGCCATGCCCGTGACCGCCTTGCACCACTTCACGGTTCGCTGCACGCCGGACGAACTGCCGCCGCTGGTGGACTTCTACACGCGGGTGATGCGCCTGACGGTCGGCGCGCGGCCGGAGATCCCGGCGCCCGGCGCCTGGCTGTATGCCGACGGCCAGCCGATCGTGCATCTGTATGCCCATTTGGCCACGCCGGACCAGCCCGGCGAGCCCGCCACGGGCCATGTGGACCATATCTCGTTCCGGTCTCGGGGCCTGGTTGAGATGCGCGAGCACCTAGCCGCGCAGGGCGTGCCTTTCGCCGAGGCACCGGTGCCCGGCTGGCCGCTGCACCAAGTCTTCGTGCACGATCCGCGCGGCCTGAAGATCGAGATGACCTTCTTCATGGACCAGGAAGAAGGGCGCAGCGCATGACCGACTTCGTGCAGGCCGGCGAGCTGCGCATCGCCTTCGACCGCCAGGGCGCCGGCCCGCCACTGCTGCTGATGCACGGGGCCGAGGCCTCGCGGCTGATGTTCTCGGCGCTGATGCCCCACCTGGCCCGGCACTTCACGGTGATCGCCTACGATCAGCGCGACTGCGGCGACACCGAAGGCCCACAGGCCGGGTCGACGCTCGCCGACCTGGGCGACGACGCACGACAATTGATCGAGGCTCTGGGTCTGGAACATGCGCATGTGTTCGGCTCGTCCTTCGGTGGCCGCGTGGCCCAGGCGCTGGCCCTGCGGCATCCGCGCTCGGTTCGCCGCCTGGTGCTGGGCAGCACCTGGCCGCTGCCCACGGCCTACGAATCCCTGTGCCCGGATGCGCCGCGCCTGGCGGAACTTCGCCGTCGATTGCCGGCCACCGCCGAAGAACTGGCCACCTGGTTCTTCCCCGAGGCCTTTCTGCAACAGCGGCCCGAGTTGCGCGCTGTGTTCGCGAACGTGCGCCCCGAGTCGGCGCGCTCGGCGCGGCGCGCCGCAACGGTGCAGAGCACGCTGGACGCGGATGTTGCGGCCATCTCTGCGCCCACGCTGCTTGTGGCCGGCGAGCTCGACCGCGTGGTGCCACAGGGCGTGACGCTGTCGATGGCCGCGCGCATCCGCGGCGCCCGCACCGCCGTGCTGCCCGGCATCGGCCATGCCACAGCGATGCAGGCGCCGGAGCTTCTGGCCCAACACCTCGTCCGCTTCCTGCTGGGCGACCCACAAGACAAGGAGTGAAGTCGATGGACGTCCTGATCGCTGGTGCCAGCATGGCCGGCCTGTCGGCCGCTTACTGGTTCGCCCGGCTCGGCCACCAAACCACGGTGGTCGAACGTGCCGAGGGCCTGCGCCCCGGTGGCGCACCGATCGACGTGCGCGGAAAGGCCCTCGGCACGGCCGAGCGCATGGGCATCCTGGCACGGATCGAGGCGGAGAAGGTCTCGATCGTCGAGCCGATGCCGGTGCTTGACGGCACGGGCCAACAGGTGGCGAGCCTCGACCTGCGCTGGTTCGCCAACGAGACCGACCACGATGTCGAGATCACGCGTGACCGCCTGAACCGCATCCTGCACAGCGCGGTGCCGGACACGGTGGAGTTTCGCTTCAATACGACGCTCACGTCGATCGCCGACGGCCCTGGTGGCGTGGACGTCGGTTTCGCGGACGGCCGGCAGGGCCGCTACGACCTGGTGGTCGGTGCCGACGGGCTGCACTCCACGGTGCGCAGGCTGGCCTTCGGGCCGGAAAAGGACTTCGTCCGCCACTTTGGCTACTACGTCGCCCTGGTCGATCTGCCGAACGACCGGCACTGGCAGCGCGCCATGCTCAACGTGCCCGGCCTGACGGTCGTCGTGCGCGACGCGGGCGACGGGCCGCAGGCCATGATGCTGGCCGCCAGTGCCGAGGTGGACTACGACTACCGCGATCTGCCGGCGCAGCGGAAGATGATCGGTGACTTGCTTTCGCGTGTCGCTACCTGGCAGGTCCCTGCCTTGGGTGCGGCCTTCGCCGACCCCTCCGCCAGAGGCTTCTACTTCGATTCGGTCAGCCAGACCCACATGCCCAGCTGGATAAAGGGCCATGTCGCGGTCATAGGGGACGCAGGCCACTGCGGCGCGCTGCTGTCGGGCATGGGCACCACCTTGGCGATGGTTTCTGCTGAAACGCTGGCCACCACCTGGACGGAATGCAGCGGCAACATGGCGGCCGCCTCGCCGCTGTACCACGAGCGTCTGCGACCCTATGTCGACCAGTGCCAGGCCTTTGCGCACGAGGGTGCGCCGATCATGGTGCCAGCCACGCAGGAGGCGCTGGACGCGCGCAACGCCACCTTTCGCGAGTACGCCGCCCGATTTGCCGGCTGAGCGCAGTGCGGCGGCATCGCACAGCCGCGGCATCGCACGGCCGCCGCTGTCGTTGGCAGTGCCTGACCGTCGAGATCTGATGGGCGGAAGGTGCCGCAGATCGCCGCGCACATGGTGTGGGCATACACACGAGGCTGCGGGCGGACAGACGACAGTAATGCGCCGTACAGCGGTCAGCCGCATCGGTCCGGTGGGCGGTGCTTGACGGCCACGCCCGGACGTACACGCCATGGCCGTAGAGCCGACCTTCGCGCCATCGTGGGAAGCATTACCCCGGCGATACCTGATGGCCGGCAATAGCTCGTTGTGCCTCGCTCTCCAGTTCAATGGCACGATGGAAGTCGGGCAGCCCCACCGGGTTAAGCACCCGCTTGTACTGACTCACCACTTCCGGTCGCAGCGAGGCGATCCGCAGGGCCACACGTCGAGACTCCGAATCGAGCTGGTCCGGCGCCACGACACGCCACAACAGCCCCCAATCCAGCGCTTGCGTCGGCGAGAACTCCTCGCCGAGCAGCATGAGTGCCTTGGCACGCGCGAGTCCCGCGTAAGCCGGGAGCGTCGCGGTGAGGCCACCCGTGACGAACACGCCGATGGATGCCTCGGGCAACTTGAACCGGGCGCTCGACGCGGCAATTACCACGTCCGCATTGAGCATCCACTCGAGCCCCGCTCCGACGGTCCACCCGTGCACGGCCGCGATCAGGGGCTTCGTCAAGTCGACGATGGCCATCGAGACGGCCTGGACCAGTACCAGGTCCTCGTCGGTGGGTGCAGTCGAGGTGTCCCTCCCGGCACAGAACGCCTTTCCGTTGCCGTTGACAACGACCACCCGCACCAATGGATCGCTGCTCGCCGTAGCCAACGCGGACAACAAGTCGCGCGATAGATCGTTGTCGATTGCGTTCAGCTTTTCGGGCCGGTTGAGCGACAGCGTCAACACGCCGTCTTGAACGCCCATGATCAATTTGGAAGGTGCCATGGCGCTTGATTCTGAGGCCGGCGCGGTAGCCGCGCGCGTGTTCAACCGCTCGGGAACCTCCAAAAGTCGGGCGAGCGCTGTTCAATGGGCACGTTCAACGCTGGCGCCTGCGCCATTGGCAGCTTTGGGCTTGATGCAACTTCAGCGACGGGTCGCGTGCCGATACACGCGGCCGTGGTTCGACGGGCAGCAGTACGACACACACCGGAAGTTCGAGGCCAGACGACCGGAATGTGGTGTTCAGCGGTCGGCCGAATCGGTCCGGTGGGCGGTGCTTGACGGCCATAAGCAATGGGATGGACGCCCCCACCCGTAGCCGGCATCGAAGTGCCAAAGTGGAGGCGTTTGCAACCACTTGAACCGGAAGGGGGCGTCCGCCATGAAGATTACGACGGTTGGCATCGATCTGGCAAAGAACGTGTTCCAGGTGCACGCAGTCGATGAATGCGGTCGACCGGTGCTGCGCAAGCAGCTGCGGCGTGATCAGATGAGCGCCTTCTTCGCGAACCTGCCGCCGTGTCTGATCGGCATGGAGGCTTGCGGCAGCGCCCACCACTGGGCCCGCACGCTGCACAATTTCGGTCACACCGTGCGCCTGATGGCACCGCAGTTCGTCAATCCCTACGTGAAGTCGAACAAGAATGACGTCGCCGACGCCGAGGCGATCTGCGAAGCGGTGGGTCGACCGAACATGCGCTTCGTGCCAATCAAAAGTGTCGAACTGAACCGCACCGGATTTCGAGGAGGCCTATTGGCTTGAGTCAGACCGGCGTGGTCTGACGGTGTTGGGTTCGGTCATTCTCTCTTCCTGCCCCCCGCAGGGGCCGCCGGAGGCCCCCCCCGGTTGGGCCATGTACTCATGGTTCAACCCTCCTGCAGCGCTGCCGAGTTGGCATGCTTGGTTGTAATTGATGCCGGAGTTTGCTGGCGCCAGTAGTTTGCCTCCGCTTCGGCCGGCGGGATGTAGCCGATGGGTTCCAGCAGCCGATGGTGGTTGAACCACGAGACCCACTCGAGGGTGGCCAGCTCGACTGCCTCGCGCGTCTTCCACGGCCCGCGCTGGTGGGTGATCTCGGCCTTGTACAGCCCGTTGATTGTCTCGGCCAGCGCGTTGGAGCGAGCAGTCAACTGCGCCGCATGGTGACGTTGAGCGTCGACCCTTTCGGGTGACGCATCCGCACCATCCGTGGTTCGGGCAGGAATTCGATCTGGTCATGCGTGGCCAGAACTGGCGCGAGGACCGGGCCTGGTTCCATGACGGTACGGGCCGTTTGCGCTCGGTTCCCGCGTACTGGACCGACCTCGTTGCCGACGATGCGTTCAATGTCGTGGCCGCCGGACGGGCCGCGTTTCGGACTCAGGAACTGCTTGAACTGGTGCATCTGATTGGGACGATCAGACCATGAACTCGCCGCTGCAGTGTAAAGAAGAATATGCGCTTGATGTAAAGGCAATTGCGCCCTCGCCGAAGATCTCGCCGGGCATCGACGGCAATGTCATTGGACCATTTTCCAATGAATTCCACGGCAAGCCCACAATTGACCTTGACATTGGTGCTATTTGGCACATAATCATATTTACATGTATTGACCATCCCGACCCGAGGAGCGTCCATGCCTGTAGATCGGGGCAAGCACGACAAGCAAGCGGTCCTGCGCCAACACGCCACGCTCAACCCGCGCCCGGGCGGCGTCACGCACGCGCTGTTCGAGAGCAGCGAGTTCTTCGATCCCGAAGATGTGCTGCAGGTCAAGTACGAGATGCTGCGACTGGTCAACGTCGACAAGCGCCCGATCAGCGAGGCGGCCAAGGCCTGTGGCTTCTCGCGTCCGTCGTTCTACCAGGCCCAGGTGGCGTTCGAGCAAGGCGGCTTGGCCGCACTGATCGCGCACAAGCCTGGGCCGCACGGCGGCCACAAGCTCACCCCGGCGGTGCTGCAGTTCGTCATCGAGGCGCGCACGGCCGATCCCGGCGTGCGCTCGGAACGTCTGGCCGAGCGGGTGCACCAGCGCTACGGTGTGCACGTGCACCCTCGCAGCATCGAACGGCAGTTGCTGCGCAAAAAAAAACGGCGCTGAACCCCGCGTCGCCGGCACCGGTGCCACGCAACGACGCATTGATCGCCCGCTACGAGGAACTGCGACGTCAGGCGCTTGGACGCTTCGGCGCTCAGGCGCAGGGCTTGGCACTGTTCATGCGGCGCGGCATGAGCGCATGGATGCACGCCTGGAGCCAGTGCGTGGCGCCGCCGTCGCCGGCACAGCCGCCGCAGACCCAAGAGATTTGCCCGGTGCAGCTGCACGCAGATGTGGCGACGCTCTTGGCCAGCATGGTTCTGTTCACCCGTCAGGAGGCTTTCGCATGATGAACGATCCTCACCAGAAGGTGCAGGCCAGCCACCTCAAGCGCAACGCCTATCTGTACGTGCGTCAGTCGACGCTGCGACAGGTGTTCGAGAACACCGAGAGCACCAAGCGCCAGTACGGCTTGCGCCAGCGCGCGGTGGCGCTCGGCTGGGCCGAGGAACGTGTCATCGTGATCGACACCGACCTCGGCCAGTCGGGTGCCTCGACGGATCGCGAGGGCTTCCAGCGCCTGGTCGCCGAGGTCGGCATGGGACATGCCGGCATCGTGCTGGGCCTGGAGGTGTCGCGTCTGGCACGCAATTCCATGGACTGGCATCGGCTGCTG